>Ga0209226_10001171_pt1 | contig 12281 bp, 6 predicted proteins | sample BarGraNGADG00212_2_FD_184497 | JGI IMG/M metagenome (GOLD analysis project Ga0209226, IMG submission 184497) | Arctic peat soil microbial communities from Barrow, Alaska, USA - Barrow Graham LP Ref core NGADG0011-212 (SPAdes) (version 2) | ecosystem: Environmental > Terrestrial > Soil > Wetlands...
CGATCTGCGCGCATACAGCGGCTCGTCAAGCAGGGCAAGTGGCACATAATGGGGGGCTGGTATCTTCAGCCGGACTGCAATATGCCCAGCGGAGAGTCGTTCGTGCGGCAGATCGTGCTTGGCAAGGGTTACTTCAAAGAGAAGTTCGGAGTCGAACCGTCCACGGCGATCAACTTCGACCCGTTCGGCCACAACCGGGGCATAGCGCAAATTCTCGCGAAGTCCGGCTACGACTCCTACATTTTCTGCCGGCCCGGTGAGGACTACAGGCCGCTGGAGTCTGACCAGTTCGTGTGGGTGGGCTTCGATGGCTCCCAGATACTGGCTACTCGCGCCTGTTTCTACAACTCCCCGCTCGGCGCCGCGCGCAAGAAAGCGGAAGATACGGTGGCCGGCTGGCAGGACAAGCAGTTCATACCGATACTCTGGGGCGTCGGCAACCACGGCGGCGGACCCTCGCGCAAGGATCTCGCGGACCTCAGGAGCTACATAGCCGAGACCCCGGAGCTTTCCGTGTCTCACTCGACACCGGAAGCCTACTTCGCCGATCTCGCGACAATCAAGGACAGCCTGCCCAGGCACGCCGACGACATCAACCCCTGGGCGGTCGGGTGCTACACTTCACAGGTTCGCATCAAGCAGCGGCATCGGCTCCTCGAAAACGAACTCTACTCCACTGAGAAGATGGCCGCCTCCGCCGCGTTGCAGGGCATGATGGCGTATCCGGCTGATGACCTGAAAAGCGCCTTGCGCGACCTCGCGTTCTGCGAGTTCCACGACATATTGCCGGGCTCGTCGGTTCAGTCGGTTGAGGACATGTCGCTGAGGGTGCTCGACCATGGGCTGGAGATCATATCCAGGCTCAAGGCTCGCGCGTTCTTTGCGCTGGCATCCGGGCAGCCGGCGGCGAATGAGGGCGAAATACCGTTTCTCGTCTATAACCCGCACCCATATCCGGTGCGAACCGTGGTGGAGTGCGAGTTCCAGCTCGACGACATCAACTGGACCGAGCAGTTCACCGCCGCAACCGTCTACGCAAATGGCCGACCCATACCTTGCCAGCACGAGAAAGAGGCGGGCAACCTCGCATTGGACTGGCGCAAGCGGGTTGCGTTTGTCGCGGACCTCGCGCCAAGCAGCATGAACCGTTTCGACTGCAAGCTCGAAGTGCTCCCGATCAAGCCAAAGCCCGCGCTCAAGCCGGTCGGCGACAAGATAGCGTTCAAGACAGACGAGGTCGAGGCCATCATCAGCACGAAAACGGGCCTGCTGGACTCCTACAAGATCGGCGGGGTCGAGTATATCGGCAAGAATGCGTTCGAGCCGCTGGTGATGATGGACAACGAGGACCCCTGGGGCATGCGGACTCGCAGCTATCGCGAGGTCGTTGGCCGGTTCAAGCTGATGTCTGACGAAGATGGGACACGCTTCTCCGGGGTCACCGCCGCAACCATTCCCTCGGTGCGGGTCATCGAGGACGGCCCGGTGCGGTCGGTGGTCGAGGCCGTGTTCGGCTACGGGCACTCGGCGGTCTGCCAGCAGTATCTCCTGCCCAAGATCGGGACCGAGCTCGAAGTGAGGACGCGCGTCCATTGGAACGAAAAGACCCGGATGCTCAAGCTCTCCGTGCCGGTGCCGGACGGAAGCTATCGCTACCTGGGGCAGGTCGCTTATGGGGTGCAGGAACTGCCCTCCAACGGCGATGAGGCCGTCGCTCAGAAGTGGACGGCAGTGGTCTCTGATGAGCGTCACACCGCGCTCACCTGCATCAACGACGGCATCTACGGCTCGGACTTCTCGGATGATGGCTTACGGCTCACGCTTCTGCGTTCGGCGGGCTACACCGTTCACCCGATTGCCGACCGCCCGCTGCTCCCGCAGGACCGCTACCTGCCCAGAATCGATCAGGGCGAGAGGCTCTATAGATTTTGGCTCAACGGCGGCGAAACGGCCGATAGGCTCGCAAGGATCGACCGCGAAGCGCTGGCGCAAAACGAGAAGCCGTACGCGCTGTCGTTTTTTCCATCGGGCCTTGGCGAATTGCCGAAGCAGCTTGTTACGCTGAACGATGACGTCGTCCAAATGACCGCCGCCAAGCTCGCCGAGGACGGCGCCGACCTCATCATCCGTCTCTTCGAACCGACCGGCACGGAGCGCGAAACCGTGCTGTGTTTGCCGTCGAGCGGGCTGGAACACAAGATCACCATGCGGCCGTTCGAGATCAAGACGCTGAGGGTCGATGCGGCCAAGCGCGTGATCACTGAAACAGACTTGCTGGAAAGGCCGATCTGACGGATCACGGGTCTATACCGAGGAGGATCAATTGGGAAGAATCATCAGGTTTTCGCTGACGGCACTCGCCGCGCTTGCGTTCGCGGGGAGCGCCATCGCCGCCGACTGGGACCTCGGAAGCGACAATTGGGTCGCCACCGACGCGCTGGGCCGCAAGTTGCCCGGCTACAAAGAATGCGGGCCGCCGCGCAAGGACCGCTACGTCGGCATCTTCTACTTCACCTGGCACCAGCCCGGCCCGGGGCCTTACGACATCACCAAAATCCTCGCGGATAACCCCGAAAACCCGAAGTGGGGCCCGGTGAACGCGTTCCATCACTGGGGCGAACCGGAGATGGGCTACTATCTCTCCGAGGACCCCTACGTGATCCGCAAGCACATGATGATGCTCTCCGAGGCCGGGGTCGATACTCTGATCCTGGATGTCACCAACGCCTTCACCTACACATCGACCTACATGAAGCTTTGCGAGATCATGACCGAACTGCGCAAGCAGGGCATGCGCACACCGCAGTTGCTCTTCATCACCCACAGCGCGTCGGGCCGGACCGTTCAGAAGCTCTACGACGAGTTCTACTCCAAGAACCTCTACCCTGACTTGTGGTTCAAATGTGAGGGTAAGCCGCTCATACTCGCGACGCCGAGCGAGTTGTCGGACCAGCTCAAGGACTTCTTCACCGTTCGCTACTCGTGGTTCGCGCATCCTCGAGACGACTGGTTCGGCGACGGACATGATAAGTGGGCGTGGCTCGATTCGTGGCCGCAGGAGCCCGGGTGGCACGTCAAAGGCGTGCCGGAGCAAATCTCGGTCGGCATCGCGGTTCATCCCATTGCCAACATCGGACGCAGCAACCAAAACGGCGTCCAGCCGCCGCACGACAAGTATGATATGACCCCTACAGCAGGGCTAGGCATATACTTTGATCAGCAATGGAAGCGTGCGCTGGAGGTCGATCCGCAGTTCATTTTCGTCACGGGCTTCAACGAGTGGATCGCGCAGCGATTCGTGGGCCCAAGTCAGTCGGTCGCGGGCAATCCCAGGAAAGAGGACGGCTCGTGGTTCGTCGATGCATACAACCAAGAATACAGCCGCGACGCCGAGCCCATGAAAGCCGGCCATTCGGACAACTACTACTACCAAATGATTGGCAACATCCGCAAGTTCAAGGGCGTTCGAGCGCCCGAGAAGGCCGGCGGCATGAAGACGATTAAGATCGACGGCAGCTTCTCGGATTGGACTGCCGTGCGCCCCGAGTTCCGAGACCCCATCGGCGATACGCTCCATCGGGACTTCAAGGGTTCCGGCGACCTGCACTATACCAACACCACTGGCCGAAACGACATCATCCGCGCCAAAGTCGCATATGACAAAGCCAACGTCTACTTCTACGTCGAGACCGAGGCTCCGTTGACGAGCTGCAAAGACCCGAACTGGATGCTGCTGTTCATCGACGCCGACAAAGACTCATCCACCGGCTGGCAGGGCTACGACTACGTGGTGAACTACCCCGTAGTGAGCGCCACCTCGACGACTCTCAAAAAAAGCGCCGCCGGCTGGAACTGGAAGACCGTGCGCAATGTCTCCTACCGGGCCAAAGGTAACGCGATGGAGATCAGCATCCCCCGTGCGGCGTTGGGGTTGGCAGGCAAGCCGGTCGCGTTCGACTTCCACTGGGCCGACAACATCCAGAAGCCTGCCGACATCATCGAGTTCTCAGTCAGCGGCGACAGCGCGCCCGACAGGCGCTTCAACTACCGCTATGAGTAGAGCCCGATTTTCCATCTCCCAAAGGAAGGAATCATCGAGGGCATTATTGTATTAAATAATACCTAAATACAAAAAGAAGGTGTCCCGATGAAGCGATTCTCAACCGTTCTCGCCGCTGCCATACTCATAGTGTGCGTCAGCCCGTCCCTATGTGATCAGAAGCCTCCGTACCTTGACCCCAAGCTGCCGGTCGCAATTAGGGTCCAAGACCTAGTGTCCCGGATGACTTTGGAGGAGAAGGTCAGCCAGATTGCGGTGCCAAGCCTCGCAATCGACCGGCTGGGCATACCCGAGTACGACTGGCGCGGCGAGTGCCTGCATGGCCAGTACACCGGCGATGGCGTAACCTGCTTCCCGCAGGCCATCGGGATGGGCGCGACATTCGACACCGATCTGATCCACGAAGTCGCGGCCGCCATTTCCGACGAGTCCGTGGCGCTGCACTACTACCTCGTAAGTCAGGGCAAGTCAACTTTTCGCGCCAACTTCACCTACTGGTCGCCGAACATAAACCTGTTCCGCGACCCGCGATGGGGCAGGGGACAGGAAACCTATAGCGAGGATCCCTATCTCGTATCCATCATGGGTGTCAGCTTCATCCGAGGGCTGCAGGGCGACGACCCGAAGTATCTCAAGGTTGCGTCCGCGCCGAAACACTACGCCGTCCACAGCGGCCCGGATGAGATCCGCACGCACTTCCGTGCCGTGGTGAATCCACACGATTTCTGGGATACCTATATGCCCGGCTTCGAGGCTGCGGTCGTGGAGGGAAAGGCCGCCGGCATCATGGCTGCCTATAGCGGCATCAACGGCGTCCCGTGCCATGCCGACCGCACTCTGCTGAACTCAATCCTGCGCAAGACGTGGGGCTTCGACGGCTTCATCGTCTCCGACGGCGGCGGCGTTGGCCTCTTGCAGACAGGCCAACAATACACCAAGACACCGGAAGAAACCGCCAGAGTCGCTCTGGAAGCCGGCATCGACCTCGAAAACCAGCGCAAGACCTACCCGACGCTCGTGAAGCAAGTGCAGGACAAGGCCGTTTCCGAAAAACGCATCGACGAAGCGCTGGGCTATTTGTTAACATTCCGGTTCCGGGTTGGGATGTTCGACCCGCCGGAGATGGTGCCCTACACTAAGCTGCCTTACTCTCTCGTCGGCGCGCCTGAGCATCGCCAACTGGCTCTGAAAACCGCCCGGGAGTCGATCGTGCTTCTAAAGAACACCGGCATTCTCCCGATCGAGCGAGGCAAGTATAAGAAAATCGCCGTCATCGGGCCGGCCGCCAAATCTGCGGACGATCTTTCCGGCAACTACTTCGCCGGCAAGCCCATTGCGCCGGTTTCCATTCTGGATGGAATCCGCGCGGCGGCAGGCCCAGGGACCGAGATTGTGTATGTAAAGGGGAGCGATTACGCGCAAGTCGACGTTCAAAACCTCCAACCAGTTCCCGCAGCGGTGTTGACTCCAACCAATGCCAAGCCGGGCGAGCACGGGCTTCTCGGGGAGTACTTCGACAACCAGGACCTCAAGGGCAAGCCGGTTCTCACGCGGGTCGATCGGGACATCGACTTCGACTGGGGAACGAACGTCCCCGCCGCCGGAGTCCCCGCCGATCACTTCTCGATCCGATGGACCGGCACGCTCGTGCCCGAGCAGTCCGGGCGCTACAGTGTGGCGCTTTCCGGGGACGATGGCATCCGGCTCTACATCGACGGCAAGTGCGTTGTCGATTTGTGGCAGCGGGGCGCCGCGAACCAGGGCGCGTACCAAATGGATTTGGAGGCAGGCAAGCGATATGATCTCCGGGTCGAGTATTTCGACTACGAGATCAACGCGCGCGTCAGTCTCGGCTGGAGCACGAAAGCCACCGCCGCCGCCGGTCTTTACGGGGATGCTATCAATGCGGCCAAGGATGCTGACTTGGCAATCGTCACAGTCGGGATGCGCCGCGAGATGGCCACGGAAGGCCGTGATTGGCCGAGCTACGCATTACCGGAAACGCAGCAGAAGCTCTTGGAGTCTCTGAAGTCCACCGGGAAACCCATGGTCGTGGTGCTAATTGGGGGCAACGCCATCGACCTGACGTGGGAACACAAAAACGCCGACGCGCTGCTGGAGTCGTGGTTCCCTGGCGAAGAGGGCGGGACCGCCGTCGCGGATGTCCTGTTCGGCACGTACAACCCGTCGGGACGGCTGCCGGTTACCTTCTACAAGTCCATCGAGCAGCTTCCCGACGCCACCGACTACTCCATGAAGAATCGCACCTACCGCTACTTCAGCGACCAGGCGCTATATCCATTCGGCTACGGCCTCAGCTACACCCGCTTCGCATACAGCGACCTCAACATCACGCCCAGCGGGACGTCCACGAGGGCAACGGTAGAAGTGACCGCCAAAGTCACGAATGTAGGTCATCTGGCCGGTGATGAAGTCGCGCAGCTTTACGTTGCGAGCGATCAGCCTCGCGCCATAGATCCTATGCGGCAGCTCAAGGGCATCCGGAGGGTCTCCCTCCAGCCGGGGGAGGCGCGCACGGTGCGGTTCACTCTGCCGCCGAAGAGCTTCGCGCTGGTGAATGAGAAAGGCGATCTGGTCGTCGATGCAGGGTCCTACACGATCTGGGTGGGCGGAAAGCAGCCTGGGGCAAAGAGCATCGCGGAGGCCACCACGACCGGGGTCGTCTCCGGCAAAGTGGTGTTGTCCGGGAACGCCAACTACCTTGCCAAGGACAGGCCGTTCCCGCATTAGGCTGACGCGGAGGCTCAGGATACTGGATTGCGTGTTCGGGACGATGGTCCGGGGTCTCTGGGGTGTGTGAAAGTATTCGACCAGGCGGTGTGGACGATATAGGCATCTGGTTGCCTGGCGTGTAATTCCTTACTGTAGAGAGTGGAGGTAAGGAATGTATCGTCCGTATTGACCTGTCCCCGATCTTAGTACCACTCACAGTGTGAGTGTTTGTAAGATATCGATAGCGACTTCTTCGAGCGGGGCCCCCGGGGCCGGCTGTCGCCAGCACCAACGCCCGGCGGTTCTCTTCCTTGGTCAACCCTACTGTCTCCTTGCTCATGCATGGATAATGTCATCTCAGGCAGCAGGCAGCCAAGGGGGGGTGACATTTTCTCAGACCAATTTGGGGGTGACAGATTCTCAGACGAAGGACACCTGCCGAAGTTACCTATTGACAGAAAGCCGATTACGAGGTATTACTAAGTGTAGGGCAGAGTTCAATCTCATTGGTGTAAAATGCGCTTGCGGGTGTTTATAGCGTCAGTCTTGCTGGTCGTCGCTGTTGCGTCAGCCTGCCACGGCCAGGAGATCCTGGCCAATGGCTCGTTCGAATCGAATTTGAGCAGTTGGACCACATATCCTTTGTACCCAGTCTCCATCCAGACGAATTACCAGGGCGTGGCGCCGAGCGATGGGAGCAAGTACCTCGCGCTTGCCGGTCCGGCGACTGTCGGCTACACCTACGCGCGCATTATCAGCCAGGTTCGATCCGCTCCGTTCACAACGGGTGTTCCGAGCGACAACTTCGTCGTCTACCTATCGGCCTCGACTTACCTCCACACCAACGGCGGCCGCAACGTGAGCTATGCTCTGACGCTGGAGCCGGGCTACGGGCAGGCGGGGGGCTTGTTCCACGGCGGCGCGCAGGACAGTTGGGTGTCCGCACAGACGTGGGGCTACTACATCGCGCAGGATCCCTTCGATTCCTCGCTGCCCATCAAGCCGATCACCGTGGCCCTCGAGCTTCGCGACTCGCTGCAGGCAGGCGAGTATCTGCTTCTCGACAATGTGCAGCTCAGCTATGGCGGGCCGGGGATACCCGAGCCATCGAGCCTTGCGGCGCTGCTGGCGGGACTCGTCTTCTTAATCGCGAAAACGCGAAAGGGCGAAAACGCGAAATGAAGGAACACGGAATAGAGAAGAGGGAACAGTGTGCATGGCGGGGCTTCGGGGCGAAAAGCGAGCCGCAAAGCACTGCACGTGTTGCATGCTCCGGCATAGGCCGTCTCTTTGCTTTTCCCTTTCGCGCTTTCGCAGTTTCGCGCTTTCGCGATTGCATTTCCATTCTTCTTCTAATGCCGATGTGTACGGCCGCGGCGCTGGCGGGGGTCACGCGGCATGATGTGCTCGTCATCGCGAACTCGAACAGCCCCGCGTCGGTCGCCGTGGCCAACTACTATGGCGCTAAGCGCAACATCCCCGCTTCGCACGTGCGGACAATCGCTTGTACCACCAACGAGAGCATAACCCCCGCCGATTTCGCCGCGATCAGGGACCAGATAAAGACGCATTTGCTCATCCTCGGCAGCGTGGCTGGCTCACCCGCCACTGATCCGATCTCGACCATCGTCCTGTGCACCGGGGTTCCGCACATAGCCAGCGACGGCGGCGAGTGCTACAGCGCGGTAGATTCGGCGCTCGCCGCGTGCTTCACGGACAGCCCGTGGGGCAAAGAGCCACTGGGAATCTACGGCGATTACCAGCCCGCGCCGGGCTTTCCGAACCCCTACTACCGCGACTATAACACGCCGCCGGTCTCCTTTGAGCAGTTCCGAGCCGATGCCGCCGCGTCCACGAGTTGGGAGGCGTTCCCATCGCCGGGCTTCACGCTGGTGCGGATGCTCGACGCGAACACGGCGCTTGCGGCGGGGGGCGCGGGGATCCTCTTTAGGGGGACGCGCTCGGGCGAAACGTGGACCTGGAATCCGGTTCGAGGCAAGGACAAGGCGTGCATCGGCTGGAAGGTCTCTTGCATCAGTGTGCTCGATTCGACCCGCGCCTACGCATGTACGGGCAACCCGTCGAGGCCACACGGTGGCGGCAGTATCATCGCCACGTCCAACGGAGGCGTGACCTGGACCCGCATCCGAAACTCCATTCGAGGGACGGCATGGAAGCTCCTGGATGCGCTCGTTGGGGTCGATTTTGGCGACACCTCGCACGGATGGGCCGTGGGCACCACGCAGTCGTATGCCTGGCCCACATCGCCACCTCCGCAGCCTCTGATCATAGCCACATCGAATGGCGGCTCGACCTGGCAGAACCTGAGCTCAAAGCTGCCCGCCTCGTTCTTTCCGAGGGCTGTCGCCGCGGGGGATGCGACCCATGTCTGGATATGCGGGGCATCGGGAGGGATATACCGCTCGACTGATGGCGGCAATACGTGGTCGCTTGCGAACACCGGTGCGCCGGTGGTTGACTACACCAGCATCTGGATCAGGTCCAGCGGCGGCGCTTTCAAGGGCTGGGCGGCGGGCAAGGGCGGGAAAATCATTCGCACGGAGGACGGCTCGAACTGGACGGTCGAAGCGAGTGGATTGATCTCTTCGGACATAACCGACCTCTCAGCCTACAGCCAGGACTGCGCCAGCGCGGCGTATGGCGCATCGTCGTTGCTGAACTTCACGCGGCCCGGGGGATGGAGTATCGAATCGACTGGGCTTGCGCCGATAGTGTCAGCGGCCTCTTCCGGGGGAAACGGCGGGGTGGCGGTCGGCGGGACTCGCTACATATTCGCCGATTCGAGCTCGGGATGGTCGGCGGCGTATACGGGGGCCGACACCCCGTGGCGGCTGAGGTACCTCGTGACGCGGCTGGACGGCTTTCCCGACGATAGCAACAGTGATGGGCTGCCGGATGACGTGAAGGCCATCATCGACCGCGGCTGCGCCGCGACCTCGCCGGGCAAGTTCGTCCTTGATGAAGCGACGCAGACCGAGGGCGGGGCGGTCACTCCCGACGTGTTCCAGCAAGTTCGCGACAGGCTCGTGCCGATAGTCGGCACGTTACAGATCACCTGGGAGCGCACCGGCACGTTCCTGACACACCAGACCAATGTGATCGGCTACACGAGCTGGGGTATGCACGACTCCGGCGCCGACAGCGCCACCACATTCGGGCGGCCGTTCAACACGTGGGCGAACGGCGGGATCGGGGTCGTGATTGAATCGACGGACGGGCGGAGCTTCCGCTCGCCGTACTACGCCTGGAGCATGTATAGGGGCGGCACGTTATACGCGAACAAGCTGTCCCTGGAGGGGTGGTGGAGTACATCACAGTATACGGGGTTCAAAGTCGCGCTGCTGAACTCGAGCGGGACGCAGCTTGCCTCCGGGACGCTTGTGGCCGGCAAAGTGCAGATCGATCTGACGGGCGTGAGCTGGCCCGTGGACCACAAGACCTACGTTCAAGTCTACTTCCCCACAACCGATCCGCTGCACCCGGGCGCGCTAATCACCTATGCCCGGTATCCATGGAGTGGGTCGAACACGGACGTCTACGACAACCGCGTCGCCGGGATCACCGTTGTACCCAGCCGCTGCCGAAGCTTGCTTGCGGAGATGCTGCGGGAGGGTGCGAGCGGGGGCATGGCGAACGTGGACGAGCCGTGGAGCAACTATGTCGGCGACCCCGGCTATCTGTTCCCGAGGTACGCCCAGGGTTATACGTTCGCCGAATCGGCATACATGAGCCTGCCGGGGATCGGCTGGCAGGAGGTTGCGGTCGGCGATCCGCTGATGGCGCCCTACGCAACCCCGCCGACCGTGTCCATAACAGCGCCATCGACCGATGGGCAGGTCGTTACGGGAACGGTGAGGTTCAGCGCGTCGGCGACTCCGATCGGCTCCGCCGGCATAGCAAAAGTCGAGTTCTGGCTCGATGATGATACGCTGCTTTACACGGACACCACCGCGCCATACTACGTTGACCTCAATACCGCGACGCTCCCGGACGGGCTGCACAAGGTTGAAGCCGTTGCCTACGAAAACGATTCGGTGCAGAATACCGGCAGCGCCAGCCGCGCAATCGTGTCGAACAACAACGGCTCGGTGAAACCCAAGATCAAAGACATCCTCGCGCTTGCAGACAACGCGACGGTGGGCCTGCAGGGCAAGAAGGTCTCGGCTGCATTCGATGGGGTGTTCTATGTTGAGGAATCGGACCGCTCGCGAGGGATTCGGGTGAGGAGCTCGACTTCGGTCGCCCAGGGGAACACGGTCACGGTCGTCGGGAAGCTCAAGACCGTCGGCGGCGAGCGTGAGATCGCGGCGGATGGGGTCTGGGTTACTGTTCTGTAGCCGATTCCGAGCATCCTGAGCTTGTCGAGGGACGCAGCAGCGACCAATCCGCCTTTCGTTTTGCCTGGGTTGCGCCGTGGGTACAAGCAAACATCACTTTGATCCACGGAGTCTACGGCAATGGCAAACAAGAAGAGCAACGTGAAGAAGTCCAAGACGGGCGGCGCAAAAAGCACCGGCAAGAAGGGCGGCGCCTCCGAGTTCGACATCGGATCCCCCAAGCCGGTCCGCAAGCCAAAGAAGAAGAAATAGCGAACCAGGGCGAGTCAAGGGAGATGCAGGCCGGGCAAAGGCGCGCGGCCTGCGGTTCGTTGCGTCTTGAACGTGATTTCAGTGGTTGGATACTACTTCCCGAAATGCTCCTCGAGGTAGGCCATGATTGCCTCGTCGTCATCGGCGATGACTTTGCCTTCCTCGGTGACAAGGGTAGGTATGCCGGTCTGGCCCGAAACCTCCATCAGCTCCTTGCGATCCGGCTTGGCGTGCGGGACGTTGACGTTGATGTATGTGATCCCGAGATCGGTCATTTTCATTCGAACGCGCACGCAGTATGGGCACCATTCGGCTTGATATAGCTTGAGCATGCAATTCTCCTTCAGGGCGGCAACTCGCAATTCGTGACTCGTAACTAATCCGTCCTGTGCATCTTACCCTCAAAATCGGAATATGACGACGTGTCGGCGTCCCAGAAGTCGAGTGGGACGGGAATCTTCCCGCTGCCGTCGGGAGCGTCGATCACGTAGGTCGGATACGCGAGGCCGGAGAGGCTGCGCCTCAGCTCGGTCATTATCCGGCGCTCTTTGTCGAAGTCGGCCCTGAAGTGGTTGGCGCCGGGAATCGGATCGCAGCGGTAGATATAGTAAGGCCGCACCCCGATCTCCAGCAGATTCGTAAAGAGGTCGTGCAAAGTCTCGAAATCGTCGTTGACATCGCGCAGGAATACGGTCTGAGAGTAGAGAATCGCACCCGCGCGGATGAGGCTCTTCACGCAGCAGACTGTGGCCCGTGTGATCTCGGATGGGTGCTCGAAGTGGATGCCTACGTAGACCGGCTGTTGGACCCGCCGGATGGCGTCGAGCTTGCGGCAGTTCACGAGCGTCGGGTCGCTCACCGGCGCGCGGGTCCCGATC
>Ga0209226_10001173_pt1 | contig 12280 bp, 9 predicted proteins | sample BarGraNGADG00212_2_FD_184497 | JGI IMG/M metagenome (GOLD analysis project Ga0209226, IMG submission 184497) | Arctic peat soil microbial communities from Barrow, Alaska, USA - Barrow Graham LP Ref core NGADG0011-212 (SPAdes) (version 2) | ecosystem: Environmental > Terrestrial > Soil > Wetlands...
TGGAGGCTCGTCTCTGTCCGTCAGAAAGGTGCACCCCCAGGCTCTTCCAGCTCGGGGAGATAATCGGCGACGGCGAATGGGCAAGCGACGAGAAGCGCCTGCACCGAGTTCCGCATATCCCGGGCACGACCTGCCCGTACTGCGGGCACGACTCTGACGACGATCACGATTTCGTCGACCCGAAGGATGTCGAAGCACTCACGGAATGGTTCAAATGGGCTGCGTCTGAGGATGCTCAAGACGCTGTCGAAAACACGTTCAAAAACATCGGACGTGGGCTACCTCGCGGCGGTCCGGTTTCGATAGAGCTGAAAACGAGCCGGTCGCACCAACCCGAGCCGAGGATGTGGCGCGAGGACCTCTTGCGGGATCTCACCTGCTCGGTGTGCTCGCGGCGCTACGGCGTATACGCAATCGGGCTCTTTTGTCCCGACTGCGGAGCGCCGAATCTCATCGTTCACTTCCGTCGCGAGCGCGAACTAATCGCGAAGCAGATCGATCTGGCGCGGAACGCTGAGAACGCGGAACTTAGCTTTCGGCTACTCGGTAACGCACACGAGGACGTGGTGACAGCTCTAGAGACGTATCTGAAAACGATCTACCGCTATCTCCTCACGAAGCGCCGCCCGGACGAGGAAACAGCGAGTCTGATGACGGCAAGGGCGATCGGTAACGCTTTTCAGAACGTCGGTCGAGCACGGGAGAAGTTCACGAAGCTAGAGATCAACCCGTTCGAGGCGCTCGACAATAACGAACTCGCCTATCTGAAGCTGAACATTGAGAAGCGGCACGTGCTTGGCCATAACCTCGGGCTGGCAGATGAGAAGTACGCCGAGATCGCGAGTAGCGAACAGCCCGGCCGAACAGTCACGCTGCTTGCCGAAGAGGTATCTAAATTCGCGAATCTGGCCGGTCGGGTCGTCGACGCTCTCGAAAGCGAAGCCTTCCCCGAATAACGACCCAAGGGAGAGCAGTGCCTACTCGGAGAAGGCTGGCCTTCCCTCACGCTACGGTGGCGTCACTCCGCGGAATCACCCTTCGGCCTCCGGCGAGGCCACCTGCGAGGCGAACGCCGTTGCGGCACGTAATACTCGGATGGCGGCGGCAGGAGAGTCGCCGCAGCAATCCCATTCAAGTTCCGACCTACCTCGGCGAGCGCCTCCTGTGCGAGGCTGATGTACGCACCGATCATCTCGTCGTCGTTCAGGAGCTTGTGTGCCGCCGGCAGTGTGTACCCAACCGCATCGAGCGCTGCCTGCAACCGCATCCGCACGACGGTTTGTCGCATTTCGTGCTGACCGCCAATCGTCGGACTGGCCCAAACGTCGGCGAAGTCCACTACAGCGTCTGCGACACGATAGAGCCGGCGCTCACGATCGATTAATCGCTCGCGCTCGAAGTTGTTGCGACGAGCCGTAGTTTCGTCCTTCCGCCCTCGGCGCGCTTCCCGAACGATCAGATAGGTAACCGCGATGGAGAGCGCGAGTAGCGCTGCCTGAATCGCTTCGAATACGTTCATCACGGACAGAGTAGTGAGATCGCGTAGGTTCTACATAACCGAGCGTGAAGAGAGCGGTCTTGGTTGCTCTCGTGCGCGCCGAGCCGTCTCGGAACGACGAACGCTCGAGCGGATGTCAAGACACCGTCGGTGCCGGTTCCGCTTATCGCGAGGCCTCGTTCCTCGATCTCGGTCCGGTACGTGGGGTTGAGTCCGTAGCTGTAGAAGAAGGGCTCGACGGCCGCAGAGGCCTCGCGAGCCCTCTCGATCCGGGCTCCCGCTAGCATCGACCTCGTGCTGAGGCGAAGGTTCCTGACCCTGGCGATCGCGCTGAGCGCGCCCCTCATACTGCTCAGCCCCGGATCTGGTGCTCAACCTTTGCAGCAACCGACGCTGACCCAGCTCGTCGGCCAGCATCTCCTCGTGCGCGTGAAGGGCTCGACGCCGAACGCGTCACTCCTTGCCCGGATCAAGCGCGGGGAGATCGGTGGCGTCGTGCTGTTCCGGGAGAACGCCCGCGGGCCGAGCGGGGTCGAGGGTCTGATCGCGAAGCTTCAGACGGCAGCGCGGGCAGGCGGGCAGCTTCCGCTCCTCATCGCCGTTGACCAGGAAGGCGGCGGCGTTAAGCGGCTCCCGGGGCCGCCTACCAAGGCGCTGTCGAAGATGAACAGCGTGTCCACGGCTTACGCGCAGGGGCTGGCGACCGGGCGCTATCTGCACGGGCTCGGCATCGGCCTCGACCTCGCTCCCGTCCTCGACGTGCCGGCTTCACCTCGAGCGTTCATCGCTTCACGCGCGTTCTCGAACAAGAAGACGGTGGTCGCCTCGCGCGGGACAGCCTTCGCGGAAGGCTTGGTCGACGGCGGCGTCGCCGCCTCCGTCAAGCACTTCCCCGGTCTCGGAAGGCTTCTTCAAAGCACCGACTATTGGCCGGGGCGCATCCACGCCAGCCGGAGCGCCCTCGCCCGCGATCTGTTTCCGTTCAGGACGGCGATCGACGCCGGCGCGCCGGCCGTGATGGTCGGAACCGCGGCCTACCGCGCGTATGGGGGAAGGCTCCCGGCCGCCTGCTCGCCGAAGATAGTCACCGGACTACTGCGCCAGACCCTCGGTTTCGAGGGCGTGACGCTCAGCGACGATCTCAATACCGCCGGCGCCCGGCCGCTGCTGCCGTTTCCGGAATCGGCCGTCCAGGCCGTGAAAGCCGGCATCGACATGATCTATGTCTCCGGTGTCGATGCGAACGGGAGCGATGCGGTCGGTAAACAGGCTTACGCCGCACTCCTGAGCGCTGCCCGGCGTGGGGATATCTCGCGATCGCAGATACAGGCCTCGTACGACCGCATCCTGGAGCTCAAGCAGCAATATGCAGGAGCTTCCTGACTCCCGACCGGTCGCTCCCGGGGCAGCCGCTAGGCCGAAATACCGGCGAGCAGCTTGGAATCCAGCGCGCTCCGAATGGTGCGAGAGAGGTCATTGGCGGAGTAGGGCTTCTGCAAGAACCGTGTTCTTTGATCGAGGTCACCCTCTTTCAGCGCGTCGCGGGGGTAGCCCGAGACGTAGACGACGCGGAGGTCGGGTTTTCGGCTACGGAGCTCGGCTGCAAGTCGCTGTCCGTCCATTTCCGGTAACACCAGGTCGGTGAGGAGTAGATCGAAGTCGACTTGGGACGCGAGCTCAATCGCCCGTTTCGGCTCGGCAGCGACGATGACCTCGTAACCTTTTCGCGCGAGCATCCGAGCAGTGATCTCGCGAACGCCCGGCTCGTCCTCAACGAGCAGGATGCTCTCACAGCCACCCTCGGCCGTTTGATCGTGCTCGGCGGGAGCCGCCGCGAACTCGAGCTCGCTCCAAGGCAGGTAGATATCGAAACTCGTGCCCACCCCGAGCTCGCTCTCGACGCTGAGCTGGCCGCCGCTTTGATTGACGATGCCGTAGGCAGTAGCAAGACCGAGCCCGCTGCCCTTGCCGACCTCTTTGGTGGAGAAGAAAGGCTCGAAGACGCGCTCGCGGGTGTTCTGGTCCATGCCATGACCGGTGTCGGTGACGCGCAGATGAGCGTAGCGACCTGCGTGGAGCGCTAATGGTTCAGCCTGCCAGGCAGCCAGGTCGATGTCCTCCGTCACGAAGCTGAGCGTGCCCCCCTCCGGCATCGCATCGCGGGCGTTGACGGCGAGGTTCATCAGCACCTGTTCGATCTGCCCCTGGTCGGTCTTGACGGGGCACCCTGAGGGCTCGAGCGCGTTGACGATTCGGATGTGCTCGCCGAGCAACCGGCTGAGGATGGCGTTCATCTCGAGCACGGCTTGATTGAGATCGAAAGTGGTGGGTCGCAGCACCTGGCGCCGGCCGAAGGCAAGCAGTTGCCGGGTCAGCTCGGTCGCGCGCTCGCTCGCGCGTGCGATTTCCCGGAGATCGTGAGCCAACTCCGCATCGCCGTTTGTCCGTTCGAGCGAGAGGCTGCAGTAGCCGGAGATCGCGGTCAGCAGATTGTTGAAATCGTGTGCAACGCCGCCGGCGAGTTGCCCGACCGTCTCTAGCCGCTGCGAATGACGTAACTTCCCTTCGAGGGCCTTGCGCTCGCTGGTGTCCAGGAAGATATTGACACCGCCGATGATCTCGCCCGCTTGGCTTCGCAGCGGCGCCGACGAGACGATGACCTCGACCGTCGAGCCGTCCTTGCGCAGCCGTTCGGTCTCGCCGTAGGAGTTCTCGCCGGTCAGGAGCTTATCGAGGTTCCGGGTTGCCTCCTCGCTCGCGTCGAGGGGATACGGCTTGCCCATCGCCTCTTCCGCCCGCCAGCCAAAGAGCTGCTCGGCGCCTGGATTCCAGAGCGTGACGCGACGATCGCGCTCGACGGCGACGATCGCAAGCGGCGCCGTCTCGATCAGCGTCTGGAGTTTCGCGAGAGTATCGGCAAGCTCATCCTCACGGCGCTGCTGGACGCGCAGAATCAGGCCCATCCACAAGAAAACGGCGAGGATCATGAGCGAGCCGAAAGCGAGGAACACCACGGGATCAAGGGCCCCTCTGCGTGCGGCGATCAGGATTGCGACCGGCATGCCGAGACAGACCAAAGCGAGCAGGGATGTGCGAAAGGCCCAGTGCCGCCGGATCGGAGTTGGCTGTAATGCGCCAAGCGAACGTAGCGATGGATGCAGGCCGGCAAAGCCCCAGAGGACGTAGGCGAGCACCCAGCCGGAGTCGCGCCAGGTGTTACCGACATAGGTGTCTCGGACGGAGCCGAAGGCGTAGAAGGCGTCCGAAGCGAGGAAAAACGCGATTCCCAGCGTCAGGGCCTGTAGCGCTCGTGCGTGCCGGAGCGAGGGCACTAGAAGAAGCTGAGCTAAGCCGACGAGCAGCATCGCGTCGAGCGCCGGGTAGGAAACCGCGGTGATGGTCACCAGACCCAAGCCAGATCCACCTGAAGGGGCGATTACGGCCGCCCACGTGAAGAGGCCGAAAGCCGTCGCAAGGATCGCGCTCTCGAGCAACCCACCGAGCACTCCTGTCATGAGCCGGCGCCAGAACCAGACAAGCGCCACGAGCGCGAGCGGATAGCCACTGAGGTAGAGAACGTCGATTGGCGAGGGGAACGGCACCGGATACCCGAACAGCTCCAGTAGCCACCACAACCAGTCGGCGACGAGCCAGGTGGTGGCACCCGCAACCACTAAGGCCACGATCCAGCGACCCGCGAAACGACGACGTAAGATTCCAACCCAGCCGAGCCCGAGCGCGACCGTGCTTACCGAGTAGTAAAGGACGTTCGCGGCGTTGTCCGAGGGGGCGAAAACGAAAGCGACGCTTCCCGCCACTCCGACGCCCAACACCGCCCACGCAAGGCGGACAAAGGCTCGATCAGAGCCATGTTCAGCCGCGGCCATATACAAACGTCATCGACCTCTCGGCACAGGTATCCAAGGGCATCGGCCGCCGTTTGGTTGCGCTACGCCGAAGCGGAGGGTGTTTTCACCCGAATGGGGAGAAAAATGTGCGTCGCTAACAGCGAGTGCTAACCGAATACTCGAACAGGCCTATGTACGAGCAGAAACCGCCGCGACGAACGCCGTCACGAGCGGATGCGGATCATCGGCCTTGTAGCGAGCCTGCGGCACGTACAGCGTGGCGATGAAGAACGAGTGCTCCGGTAACTCGAACACCCGGGCTGCGCCGCCGGCGCCCGTTCCGCTCACGGCGAGACCTTTCTCTTCAACTCGGGCCTGGTACTCCGGGTTGAGCCCGAAGCTGCAGAAGAAGGGCTCGACCGCCGCGGAGGCCTCGTAGATCGCCGCGACGCGGGAGCCTGGAGCGAAGAAGACCTCGTGCTCGTGGTCGGCGAGCGATACGGGAAGCCTGACCACCGCCAGCTCGCTGGCGCCCGGGTTCGATTCCTCGTGATCCGCTTCCTCGATGCCGAGCACGTCGCGCGCGAACTCGACCGCCACGTGCTGGAAGCCGCCGCAGGTACCGAGCAGCGGCACGCCCTGCTCGCGCGCGACCCTTATCGCCTTGAGGGCGCCGTCCATGCTGCGGTAGGGGCTGCCGGGCGCGATCAGGAGCCCCGCGTAGGAGGCAAGCTCGGCGTCGTCCGTCTCCGCCGCCCTCTCGCTGGCCAGCCACTCGAAGCGCAGCGGCGGTTGAACCGCGTGCTCGAGCGCCTGCTGTGTCGCCTTGTGCGTCGGCCGCTCGGCGCCGTAGTCACCGACCACGGCGATCGTTGATCTCGCCTTTCCGGCTGGGTCGCTCACGATCCGCTCCTCCCGTCCAGCTCTGTCGCGGGCACTTCTCTGCGGCAGTCACATGCTACGCCGCCGCTCAAACCAGGTTCTCCATCCGCTTCGCGAGCTCGCGCCGAGATGCGACCCTACGAGTAGCCTGGGCTCGTGAAAGAAGCCGGCTTACGACTCCATGTTCGAACGCTTGCGAGCACCGTCACGCCTGAAGCCGCCTTCACGGCTTTGTTTCGCGAGACGACGCCGAGCTTCTGGCTCGATTCGAGTTTGCTCGCCGAGGGCCTGTCGCGCTTCTCGTTCATGGGCGACGCGAGCGGCCCGCACGCCGAGTACGTCAGCTACCGCTTGCGCGACCGGAGAGTGGTGGCCAGAAGGCGCGAGGAAGTCATCGAGGAGCGGATCCCCTTTCTCGATTACCTGGAACGCGAGCTGGCACGACGAGCGGTCGTGAGCGACGAGCTGCCGTTCGATTTCAACCTCGGCTATGTCGGCTACCTCGGCTACGAGATGAAGGCCGACTGCGAAGCCCGGGCCGCGAATACCGCCTCGACGCCGGATGCGGCCTTCATTTTCTGCGATCGCATGCTTGCTTTCGATCACCGCGACGGGCTGATCTATCTGCTCGCTTTGAGCACCGAGGAAACCGAGCCCGCGGCGCTCGATTGGCTGGAGGCGACCGGCCAAGCGCTACAGGCTTTGGAGCTTCAGCCCGACGGTGCGGAGCCGCTTTCGACGCCGCCTAGCTCCCCTTCCTATCGCTACCGGCACGAGCTGCCCGAATACGAGCGCCTGGTAGAGCGCTGCCGAGTCGAGATCGAAGCCGGTGAGACCTATGAAGTCTGCTTGACGAACATGCTTTCCTTCGATGAAGAGATCGATCCCTTCGCCGCCTACCGCGCGCTTCGATCCACCTGCCCGGCCCCGTACTCGTCCTACCTTCAGTTTCCGGAGGTATGCGTTCTTAGCTCCTCGCCCGAGCGCTTCCTGCGCATCGATCGCGCACGCCAGGTCGAGTCGCGGCCGATCAAGGGAACGCGGCGGCGAGGATCGACGGCCCGCGAAGACCGCGCGCTCGCAGACGAGCTCGCCTCGAGCGAGAAGGATCGAGCCGAGAACATGATGATCGTCGATTTGATGCGCAACGACCTGAGCCGTGTTTGCGAGATCGGCAGCGTTCGCGTCGCGGAGCTGTTCGAGATCGAGAGCTATGCGACCGTGCACCAGATGGTGAGCACGATCCGCGGCGTGCTGAGGCCCGACGAGTCGAGCGTGGCATGTGTGCGCGCCGCCTTCCCGCCCGGCTCGATGACGGGCGCGCCGAAGCTACGCACGATGGAGATCATCGACCGCCTCGAGCGAGGGGCCCGCGGCGTCTACTCCGGCGTACTCGGTTACTTCGCGCTCAGCGGTAGCGCCGATCTCTCCGTCGTCATTCGCTCCATCGTCACGACCGATACGGCGACCACGATCGGCGTGGGTGGCGCCGTGACGGCACTCTCCGATCCAGCTGAGGAAGTCGAGGAGACGCTCGTCAAGGCACGCGGCTTGCTGGACGCGCTCAGTCACGCGGGCGGAAAGCGTTGAGTGCCGGCATGGCGAAATCCTCGATTCGAGCCGCTCTCGCCCTCGCCGCAATTGCATCTGCGATCGCCCTGGCCGGCGTCACCGCCGGCGCAACCGATCGACAGGCAACGGGTAATCGCACGACGCGGCACCTGATCGGCCACTCCGTTCAGGGGCGAGCTATCTACGCCTATCAGCGGGGCGATCCGTATGGCCCGACGGTGTTAATCGTCGGATCGATCCACGGCAACGAGCCCGGCGGAGTAGCCGTCGCGCGGCGCCTGCTGAAAGTGCCCACGCCCGAAGGCGTCGATCTCTGGGTCATCCTCAATCTCAACCCCGACGGTCGGGCGGCCGGAACGCGCGGGAACGCCCACGGCGTCGATCTCAACCGCAACTTCCCCTGGCGCTGGCGGCACCTGGGCGGGGCCTTCTACTCGGGTCGCCGCCGCTTGTCGGAGCCAGAATCGCGCGCCGCCTATCGCCTCATCGAGCGCCTGCGGCCGCGGCTGTCGATCTGGTTCCATCAGCCGCTCGCAGCGGTGAGCGTCACGACGCGCTCGCTAGCGCTCGAGCGCAGATTCGCCCGCCTGGCCGGGCTAGGGCTCGCGCAGCTACCGGCTTACCTGGGCAGCGCCACTTCCTGGGAGCGCCACGTCCTGCCGGAATCCGCGGCATTCGTCGCCGAGCTCCCGGGTGGAGGGCTCAGCGACCGTAAGGTTGATCGCTATGTGCGCGCAGTGCTGACGGTCAGCAAGTACTGAGTGCGCCTGAGCGCCAATCGCTTCTCGAGCGAGCTTGACAGGCGCGTGATCGACTCTCTGCACAACCGGCGCAATTCCTCGCGTCTTTTCTCGATACCGTGCCCCGCCCCGTGGGTGGGTGGAGAGGTGGGCCCCGCCGGTTTTCGGAGCCGCGAAGTCGCTTCCCGCTTGCCGCGCTCTCGGCGGGGGCGGCGAACGCGGTGCCGCTAGAACTCCTGCTCGGTCGGGCGCACGAGCACCTCGTTCACGGCCATGCGCCGCGGCCGGGTGACTACATAGGCGATCGCATCGGCGATGTCTTCCGCCTCCAGCATCTCGACCCCGGCGTAGCGCTGTCTCGCCGCCTCGCGCACCCCTTCGCGGATGTGGTTCGACAGCTCGGTCTTGACGAACCCGGGCTCGACCAGCGACACGCGCACGTGCCGCTTGGCCAGCTCCATGCGCAGCGACTCGCTGAAGGCGCCCACCCCGAACTTGCTCAGGTTGTAGATACCGGAGCCGGCGTTGGCCTTGCGCCCTGCCACCGAGCTGATGTTGACGAGGTCGGCCAGCTTGCGCGGCTCGGCCTCCGCGGCGGTCAGCAGGTGCGGGAGCGCCGCGTATGTGCAGTAGAGGAGGCCCTTCACGTTGAGATCGACCGTGCGCTCCCACTCCTCCAGCGGCGCGTCCACCGCGGGTCCGAGCAGCATCACGCCGGCGTTGTTGACGAGGATGTCGAGCCGGCCCAGCTCCGCGACGGTTCGCTCGACGGCGGCGGTCGCCTGCTCGCGGTCGGTCACGTCGGCTTCGATCACGAGCGCCCGGCCGCCCTTGCCCGCGATCTCGGTAGCCAGCCGCTCGAGCCGGTTTTTGCGCCGGGCGGCGATCGCGACCGTGGCACCCCGGTCGGCCAGCAAGCGCGCCGTCGCTTCGCCGATACCGCTGCTCGCTCCCGTGACGAGCGCCACCGTGCCCTCGAGTCGTTCCGTCATTTTCGCCCCTCCCCCTAGAATCGCCTCCGCCTCAGCTGGTACCCATTATCGCGGCGATCTAGCTCGCCCGCTCAGTCCTTCTCATCGCCTTCGGCAAGAATCCGGTAGAGCGAGCGGCGGGCATCGGTAAGGAGCTTACGGGCCTCCTCGACCTGTGCGTCGCTTCCCGCCTGCATCACCTGCATGGCAGCGAGCCCTATCTGGCGAACCAGCGAGCCGAGCTCGAGCGCCTGCTCGCCGACGCCGCCCGCCATCGCCTCCCACGGGGGAGGCGCGTCTTTCCCGCGCTCCTCGAGCACGGCGCGACCCGAATCGGTCAGCTCGAGCAGGCGCTGGCCCTCGCTCTCCTGCGAGCGCACCAGCCCTTCGTCCTCGAGCTGCTGCAATGTCGGGTAGACCGAGCCGGGGCTTGGGCGCCAGACTCCCTCGCTTCGCTCTTTCACCTCTTGCATGATCTGGTAGCCGTTACGCGGCTGCTCGGCGAGGAGCAGCAGCGCGGCGGTTCGGATGTCTCCGCGGCGCGCCTTGCGACCTCGGTGCCTACCTCTGTGGCCGCCGCCGAACGGCGGGCCGGCGAAATGGTGCGCGTGCGCTTCCCTGTGCGACTCGTGCCGCCGGTGGTGGTGTCTCGACCCGCGCGGGCCTTCCAAATGATCTTCGTGCATCAAACAACTCCTTCTTTCAGCGTTAGTATCATGGTGTATAACGATATATCGCGTTACGTCGCTTGTCAAACCCCGCGGGCGACCCCTCTCGGTGAGCGACGCAAGCTGCCTCTCGTGAACGGCTGGCCGGCTACGGCGCGCGCGAAAACGGCAACACCCCGCAAACCCCTAAGATTCCTGCGTGGCCGAACAGGACAGTAGTTCCGCCAAGAAGGCCTCAGCGCCGCGCCGCCGCAGCGCGAAGAGCGGTAAAGCCGCGCCGGCTTCTCACGGCGCCGACGCGACTCACGTTTGGGAGTACCGGTTGGATCCGCAGGGCGCGCTCGTGCAAGTCTCGCCCGCATGCGAGCGCTTGAGCGGCTACAGCCAAGACGAGTTCCTCGCCGACCCGAAGCTGATGGAGCGCATCGTTCACCCCGACGACAGACTGCGCTTCGAGCAGCACATCGCGCACTCGCACTCAGCCGGGCGGCTCCTCGAGGGTGAGATCGAGTTTCGCATCATCGCCCGAGACGGCGATGAGCACTGGATCGCGCACACGTGCGCTGCGATGATCGACCCCGACGGCAGTTACGTGGGGCGCGCGGCTTGCAACATCGACGTCAGCCGCTACAAGCTGGCAGAAGAGGCGCTGCTTCGCCTGAACCGCGAGCTGATCGCAACCCGGGACTGCGCCCGCGCTACGTTGCGGGCGACCGACGAGCAAAGACTTCTCCGCGACGCCTGCCGTATCGTCTGCAACGCGGCCGGGTACCTGATGGCCTGGGTCGGCTCGGTCGAGCGCGACGAGGACAAGACCGTCCGGCCGGTCGCCTGGAGCGGCGTCGAAGATGGATACCTGGGCAGCGCGAACATCACCTGGGCCGACGACGAGCGTGGACGAGGTCCAACGGGAACGGCGGCTCGAACGGGCGAAACCGTCGTCCTGGACGACTTCGCCAGTGACCCGGCGGGGCAGTCGTGGCGAGCACGCGCCTTCCAGCGCGGATACCGCTCGAGCATCGCGATCCCGTTGCGCGGACCCGGTGGCGACGTATACGCCGTTCTCACCATCTACGCAGGCCAAGCTCACGCCTTTGCCAGGAGCACCACTCGGTTGCTCGAAGAGCTCGCCGAGGATCTGAGCCTCGGAATCGAATCTCTCCGCGTCCGTTCGAATCTCGATTCGGCCTAGCACCCCACGCCCGGCTCGGCGCGCTAGCTCGCGCGAGAGGAGCGAAGCGGGGGAAAGCCCACCTCGAGCTCCCCGCGCAGATGCTCGAGCGCGGGCGGTAGCGCAAGTCGCTCGCCCAGGTGCTCGATCACCTCATCGATAGCGAAGCCCGGCTCTATCGTCGCTATCTCGAAAAGAGCTCCGCTCGGCTCGCGAAAGTAGATCGAGCGGTACCAGTAGCGATCGATAACCGGCGTTGCGCTCATCCCGGCCGCGGTCAACGCCTTGTGCCAGCGCTCGCGCTCGTTCATCGGGCAAGCCCAGGCCGCGTGATGCACCGTCCCCGAGCCTTGAATCCCGGGCTGGACCGGCGCGCTGTCGTAGGCGAAGAGAGAGCCTCGGGCTTTCCCTCGCACCTCCCAAACCGCATCACTCCTGCGCTGGAAGGCAAGGGCCCGCTCCAGCAACTCCCGGCTGCGCTCGGGATCGCGCGCGTAAACGCGCACGGAATCGAATCCCTGCAATGCCAACTCTTCGGGGATGTCGGGTCGAGAAGCCGCCAGCGGCTCGTCCTCGCTCTCCGCGACGGCCAGCTCCAGCGCCAGGCCCTCGGGATCGTTGAAGCGCAGGTGCGCACCGCTGCGCTGGTACTCAACACCCTCGCTCCTCAGGCGCCGGGCCCAGAAGCCGAGCGCCTTCTCCGAGCCAATCCGCCAGCTGAGCCGGTGGATCATGCCGGCGCCGGCTCGCCCTACCTGCATGCCCGGGTACTCGTAAAAGGCCAGGGTGGCACCGGGCTCACCCTTCTCGGCGCCGTAGTAGAGCTGGAGGATGCTCGGAACGTCCTGGTTGACGCTCATTTTCACGAGCCTCAGCCCAAGTACTCGTACATAGAAGTCGAGGTTGCGTTGCGCGTCGCCGGTTATTGCG
>Ga0209226_10001175_pt1 | contig 12261 bp, 10 predicted proteins | sample BarGraNGADG00212_2_FD_184497 | JGI IMG/M metagenome (GOLD analysis project Ga0209226, IMG submission 184497) | Arctic peat soil microbial communities from Barrow, Alaska, USA - Barrow Graham LP Ref core NGADG0011-212 (SPAdes) (version 2) | ecosystem: Environmental > Terrestrial > Soil >...
TGATGAAGCCCCACTCCCCTTTGACATTGGTAACAGTCTGATCCTTCAATCCCCCTTTTTCGAACTCCAGCTTGACGGTGGCATTGGCGATCGGGTCGCCTTTCTCATTGACCACGTAGCCGGTCTGCCGGCCGTGGCCGCGGCCGGCCTGGGCATAAGCCAGGGCTGAAAGGACAAAAACACAAGCCAGTACGCTCCAGATCTTTTTGTTCGTTCTATTCATTGCAGATTCCTCCATATTGGATCGCCGATCATCGGCGGATATATTAGACGGTTTCATTTGCCGCTTTTCTTCAAGCCGTCGACCTTTTCCTTGAAGCGCGGCTGCTTGGGGTTGAGTTCCAGGGATTTTTGCCAGGCTTTCAGGGCTTCCTCTCGGTTGCCCAATTGGAAAAAACACTCGCCGATCTGGTTGAAGACATTGATGTTGGCCCCGAAATGGGTGATGTGCTCGGCGTAATAGGTGATCGCTTCCTCGAATTCTCCCAATCCCTGGCAGGCCAGGCCCAGGGGCAGGGCGAATTCAAAACGCGATTTTTCTTTGAGCATGGGCAGGGCAATGGCCTTGGCTTTCGCGAATTCCTTCTTCTGCAGCAGCAGCTGGCAATAGTCGACGCCGAAACGGGTGTTATTGGTATCTTCCCGGTAGGCCGCTTCCAGAAAGGGCAGGGCCCGCTCCAGGTTTCCGGTCTGGACATACTGGCGGCCCAATTCGTTCAGGAAAGGAGAATCATCCCCCGCGACCGTGGGGATGGAGACGACCCAGGGGCGGGGCAGGACGGGTTGCGGCGATATGTAAAAATCACCGCTTTCTGAGGAGATCTCCTTCTTGCCGCCGTCCAGCAGGGCCACCTTGATGGTGTAGTAGGCAGGGGAATACCCTTTCAGCGGGAAGCTTTCGATCACGTTGGCCGGGGAGGCGAGATCGCGCAAAGCGCGCGTCTTGCTGAAGATCTTTTCTTCGCGGCGGAAAAGGGAATACTCCAGGCTGCCCTCCTTCTCCAGGGCCGGCGTAAGCCCATAGAGCTGAAAAAAGACCACCAGGTCGTCGGCAAGGACAAAATCATTGCGCGGCGAAGAAAGCAGGTGGCTGCTGCCGAAAAGGAAGGGTTTGACCGCGGCGATGCCGGTGGCATCGTCCTTGCGGTTGGCCAGCAGCAGCTGCGACATCCCCAACTTTCCCTCGGCCGGTATGGCGAAATCCTTTTCCATGGAGGTGAATTCCTTGGTAGTCAGGTTCTTCATGAAAACGGTGATGTGGTAGCTGCCGGGAATGACCGGCATCATGTCCTGAAAGCTGAAGAGTTTGTTCTTTATTTTTTCCATCTGGCTTTCCGTCAGCTCGATGGGAACTTTGCGGAATATCTGCGAGATCATCTTGCCGGACCGGTCGGAAATGTTGCCGGAGATCTCGATGGTGGTGTAGTATTTTCCCTGATATTCTTCCATGGAAAGGCGCTTGGGCTCGATCAGGTAATGGATGAAAAAGTTCCCCGAACGGTCGCGGACCACATTGAGCTGGGAACTGGACTCCATGTAGTTGTCCGCGTAATCGACCTCAATCTGTCCCTTGTACTTGAGGAAGTTCTTGGCGTAAATATTGTTGACCTTCCTCTGCGGGGCAAGGGGGATCTTCTCGCGGATGAGCAGGTCGGATGCCAGGGAAGGGGTGCTGCTGATCGGTTCATTGGATATGAGCGAAAGCGATACCTCCGCCACGTGGGGTTCGATATCCAGCAACTGATTGTAGGCATCAGTGTAGGCGGAGGGGTCTCCCTCGTAATTGCGCATCAAGGCCTGGGGGCCAAACTTGATGGGCGAATACAATTCATATTCACCCGCCCCGTCTTTTTTAAAAAAGACCACGCTGAAGGAATCGGGGAGGCCCAAGTTCGCCATTCCCTGGTAAAACCAGATGATCACCGGATAAATCTCACTGACATTTTCATAGCGTTCGATCGACTGCGGTTCACCCAGCGTGATATAGATCCGGCCCTGGTCGGTGCGCCAGCCCGGGCCAGGCGAATCCTTGCCGAACCAGTTTTTGACGTAGGCCAGGCGGCGGTAGTGCTCCTTTTTATATTCGTTCTCCGGCAGGTTGGGGTTGGGGTCGCGCTGTTTCCAAAAAGCGCTGATGAACGTGTCGCGCTCCCGGTCCGATCCCAGCTGGAGGAACACCTCTTTCTCGGCGGGGGTGATGATGTAGACAACCTCTTCGGTGAGCCAAACACGGTGTTGCGGGGGAAGTTTTTTTATGAGTTCTTTCTCGGATTCGGCACTTAGCGAAAAGCAAAAAGCCAAAATACTGAAAGCCACAAACAGTTTTTTCATCATCCGCCTCACTATTTTGATTGGCATTGAATTATTATAGCACTACCCGTTTCTCTTGACAAGAAAGTGCAGGAGTCCATGGCCAATTGGACTCAACCAGCGAATTGCCAATGTGATCGAAAAATGGTATATACAGTCGATGATATATTACCAGGGAGCCTGGCGGGTCCATGATTGAAAACAGGAAGCATCTCGCTGCCAAGCTTGTCCGCTCGCTGGCTTCGCTCAAACTGACGGTCATCGCCCTGCTTTTATTGGCTTTGCTCATCATCGGCGGCACCGTCTACCAGGCCACGAACGGCATGTACGCCGCCCAAACAGAGGTTTTTGCTTCCTGGGTGATCTGGATCTTCGGCATGCTGCCCGTACCGGGCCTGCTCGCGCTGGCAGCCCTGCTGTTCCTCAACCTGCTGGCCGCCGCCTTATTCCGCCTGAAATACCGCTGGCGGCGGAGCGGCCTGCTGCTGATCCACTACGGCCTGCTGTTGCTCGTGGGCGGCGGTTTTTTCATCGCCGTCAACGCCCAGGAATACTTCCTGACCCTGCGCGAAGGAGAAAGCAGCCGCATCGCCCTCCGTGCCCAGGAGCAGGAGTCCCGGCTCGACCCACGCCCGGAAAAGGTCGTCCTGCCCATCGAGATCAAGCTGCTCGATTTTAAAAAGAGCATGCACCCGGGAACGGAGATCCCCAGCAGCTTCAGCAGCCGGATCGAGATCACCGCCGCAGGCCACCGACGCCTGGCCGTCATCTCCATGAACCGGCCGCTGCGTTACCGGGATTATACATTTTACCAATCGTCTTACAGCGAGGATGGCCTGGGCGGCGAAAGCTCCACCTTTTCGGTAGTGCGCAACTCGGGCCGCTGGCTGCCGTATATCGCCAGCGCCATGCTGTTCCTGGGCCTGGCCGTGCACTTCCTGGGCATGCTGGCGGCGGCGTTGAAAAAGAGCCGGCCCACGGTAGGGCCATGACCTTGAAAAGGAATATTGGCCTGGCATTGCTGGCTTGCTGGCTGCTGGGCACGGTTGCCCTTTCCGCCGCGGTTCCCCTGGAACCTTTCCGGCGCCTGGTGGTCCTGGACCAGGGACGGAAAAAACCGCTGGACACGTTCGCCCGCAATCTGCTCAAGCAGTTTTCCGGGCGCGCCGCCCTGGCCGGCATGGACGCCAGCGCCTGGCTGGCCAGGGTTTTTTTCACCCCGGAACAGACCTTGGGCGACAAGATATTCCTGGTCAACCAGCCCGACGTGCTGGCCGCCATCGGCATCAGCGGCGAGGGCCGCGGACGTTACAGTTTTTTGCAGTTGCATCCCGGCCTGGACAAGTTGCACGAATTGGCATTTCAGAATGCCAACCCGGACGGCAGCGGCAAAGGGCGGGTCGAAAATGAAGCCCAGCGCCTCTTTTACAACGTTTCCACTTATTACAGCCTGCTGGACGCTTTCCCTGCCGCCCCAGGCAGTACCGAGGCAAACCTCGATCGGCAGAGCCTGGCAGGGCTCCCGGCCATCGTGCCGCTGGGAAGCGGAGCCGGAGATCCATGGTTCAGCCCCGCCCAGGCCTTGGCCCGGAGCGCATCCCTGCCGGGCGCCATACAGCAGGAAATATCATGGTTGTCCCAGGCCGCTCGCGCCTACGCGCAGGAGCGCGGAACCGATTTCGGCCAGGCCTTGACGGCATTCAACCGCTCCGTGCAAAAGCGCCTCGGGCCTCAGGCGGTACGAGGCAGCAGGATCTTCCTGGAAATTTTTTACAACCGGGTCGACCCCTTTTTCAAAGCCGAATTGGCTTATGGGCTGGCGCTGCTGTTCCTGTTTTTTTCCCTGGCGGTTCGGCGCCTGCGGTTGGAGCGCCTGGGCTTTTTCTGCCTGCTGCTGGGTTTTCTGCCGCACACATTCGGCATGGTCGCCCGCATGCTGATCATGAACCGGCCGCCGGTAACCAACCTGTATGAGACCTTTGTTTTCGTCGCCTGGGCCGGAGCGGTCATGGGCCTGCTCATGGCCTGTTGGCAAAAAAAAGAGCTGGGCATCCTGGCCGGCGGGCTGGCCGGGCTGGTGTTCCTGGTCATCGCCGGGCGCTACAGCCTGGACGGAGACACCATGGGCATGCTGGCGGCGGTGCTCGATTCCAACCTGTGGCTGGCTACCCACGTGGTGACCATTTCCCTGGGCTATGCCGGCTGCGTGGTCGCCGGCATCATCGGCCATGTGGCCATCATCCAGGAACTGCTTGAACCGCGCTCGGCCGCAGCGGCAAGCACGGCCCGCCCCCTGTACGCCACTCTGGCCTTCGGCCTGGCGTTTACCAGCATCGGCACGGTCATGGGCGGCATCTGGGCCGACCAGTCCTGGGGGCGTTTCTGGGGCTGGGATCCCAAGGAGAACGGCGCCCTGCTGATCATCGTCTGGTGCGCCATCCTGTTTCACGCCCGCCTGGCCGGCTGGATCGGCCATATCGGCCTGGCAGCCGGCAGCATCGGGGCTATTATCGCCGTAGCCCTGGCCTGGTTCGGGGTCAACCTGCTCGGCGTGGGCATGCACACCTACGGCTTCACTTCCGGGGCGGCACGCGGGTTGATGGCTTTTACTTTCGTCGAACTCCTTTTTCTCGCGATTGCCCTGCCGCTGGTCAAAAAAAGATCCCAACCGGGGACGGCGCTGGGGAAGTGATAAAAATATTTGCCAAACCCATGAGCAGCGGCAGGGGAAATTCCCCCCGACCACAAAACGAAAAAAGAAAATGCGGCCCCGCTGCCGCAAGAATCGCTCCCGATAATTGTTGTTAATAGTAGGGGAAAACTATAGCTATTCCCAGGAGGCAGCTAAAATGAAATCACGCCAGACACTTCAGGGTAAAGCGTTTTTTGTGCTGGCAGCGGCCCTGGCCGTGTTGGCGCAGCCGGGATGCAGCAGCCTGCAGCATATCCCGAGCCAGTGGCTGACCGCCCCGGCCACCGCCGACGGCCGGCTTGAGGATTTCAGCAAAAAAATCACCAACCATCTTTTCGAGAATGGCCTGATGGTCGGAGTGGGCAACGATGACCGTTTCCTGTATGTTTTTTTCTCGCCCGATGTCCGTCACCAGCAGCGGCCGCCCAGCCGCGCCAGTCTGACCCTGTGGCTTGACGAAAACGGCGGCAAGGCTGAAAGGCTCGGCCTGGTTTATGTGAGCAACCCAGAACGGCAAAAAATGCCCGGCCCGGGAGAGGGTCCGTCAGGACAAAAGGACCTTGCCGGGCAACCGGCCGGGCCTCCGGCGCCTCCGACCCCAGCCGCCGCAACCGTATTGAAAATAGTGGACCGCAAAAGCGGAAAAGAAACCTTCATCAACGCCGATGGTTCCCTGGGACCGGCCGTCCGCCTGGCCGACGATTGGGGTGATTTCGCTTACCAGTGGCGCATCCCCTTCCAAGCCCTGGGGGACTGGCCCGGACTGAACTGCGATCCCGGCAAAGCCCTCGGCATCGGCCTGCTATGGGAAATCACCCCCCGGCCCGGATTCGATAAAAAAGAGGCCTATGGCCGCTTTCCGGGCGGACCGGAGAAGCTCGGACCGGAGATGGAATCGCCGCCGGGCATGGAAGGCGGTCCGGGCGGCCCCGGGCGCGGCATGCCCCGGGACAATTTCAAGTCCAAGCGCAAGATCTGGCTGAAAACGGTGCTGATGCAAAAAATGTAGGGGTTCAATACGAGATTCTATGAGATCATATTGAACCCCTACGTTCGCTCCCGAATCGATCTAAATCAATTCTTCTCCAGCAACTTGCTGAAGAACTTGTTGATCTTGACCAGTATCTGCAGCAGCACGACCAGTACCTCGTAGAAAATGGTGATGAGCAGGGCGTAGATGGGCACAAAGATGAAATAGGCCAGCGGGTAGATGAGCAGGCCGTGAAAATTGTCGAGCGGGAAGAATTCGAACTGCAGCGGCAGGGTAAAAAAAATGAGCCCGTAGTATTTGAGAATGGGATAAACAGCCAGCAGGATCCAGAAGACCAGGATGGCCACGCAGATGAAACCCTTGATGTAATAACAGAAATAATCGATGCCCGCGTTCTCATTTTCGGTCACTTCCAGGTCTTTCCTGCCGTAGGCGACGATCTTGCGGAAATAGCGGTAGGGATAGAAAAAGAACGATTCCGCCAGCTTGACGATGCCCACTGCCACCGGGTTCTGGCTGGCTGCCAGGAAATTGACCAATACGGAAACAAAAGAAAAAATGGCCGTGATGATGAACCAGGGCTGGAAGAATGTCTCGGGCTGGGCCAGGACGGCCAGGCCGATCAGGATCAGGGGCAGGGCGCCCAGCCAGCGCGAAGGCAGCCGCAGGACCTTGTCCCATTTCGGCGTGGCTTTGCCCAGCAGTTTCTGCAGCAGAACCCAGCCGCAGACCGGGACCAGCAGCAGGAGCAGGTTGAGCAGCAGCGCCACGACCAGCCCGCCGGTTGAAAACACGCCCAGGCGGGCATAATTGCTCCAGGCACTGCTGCTGGCGCCGATCTTGGCCAGGGCGGAAATAGCCTGGATGATCTGGGCCAATCCGATCAGCCCCAGGGCCAGGAAGGCGAAAGCAACGAACAGGCGGACCGTATTTTTCATGCCCACGAAAACGACATCCATGATCTGCGGCTGCGCCGCCAGCAGGTAGAGCGCCAGGCCCAAAAACAGGAAGAGGATGAAGAACGGGTCGACCAGGATAGAGAAGGAGAAATAATCGACTCGTCCGCCCGGAGCGAACATCAGGTCCATCTGCTGGAAAAGCCAGTGCAGGAGCAGGAGCAGGGCCGGAACGAACGGCAGCCATTTGCTTTTTTCAAAAGTGATGGCCCGGTCTTTCAGCAATGGCGCCAGGATAAAATAGGCGCCGGTCAAAACTGCCAGGTAAACCAGGAAATAGGAAATGGTCGCGACCCGGAACGGACCGCTGAACTCGCGGAAAAAATTCACCCACAGTCCCAAGAAAGTGACCAGCCATAGTGCCAGGTAGAATTTCACCCCATCGGCGCGTTTGGACAAATAAACAGCCATTGGGCCCTCCTATTTTATTTGATTGTAGGAAAAGTCGGTATTTTTGTCAAAAGCCCCGGCATTGGAGCCAGGAGAATTTTCGGCACAGCCAGCGGTTGCCCAGGGTGAAAACGGTAAAGGTGATGGCATAGGCGCCGATGACATCGATGGTGTAGTGCAGGTGCGAAAAGAAAACAACCAGCAGCGAAAAAAGCTGCAGCACCAGGAACACGCGGGATTCCCTTTTCCCCAGCCGGCGCGCGAACAGGTACAACAGGAACGTGGTGGCGATATGGCCGGAAAAGAACATGTCCTTGGTCAGATAGATCCCGGCCGTGTCACCGACCAGGGCGCGGTAGGGATTGACCAGCTGCCACCAGGTCGTCCACAGCGAAAAGGGGTGCAGGGCATTGAGGTCAGCGCCGTAGGGGGGACCCAGGCCGGTCAGGGGGATCATCAGGCCGCGGGTCAGGGAGATCATGCCGTCGATGATGATGAAGCGGACGAAAAGCCTGCGGTCACGATACAGAAGGTACAAGGCAGGCGGGAAATAGCAGGCGATCCAGAGGAAGTAGTTGATGCGCGACAGCCAGTTCCAACGCGGCACAATGCTCAGGATCAGGTCGGGGACGGACGGCGCTGGCCGCAGCTCGTTGAGCAGGACCGGGATCAGCATCAGACTGTGGCATAGATAGCGGAACAGGATGGCCGCGGCCAGGTAGCCGAAGAAAACGCGCCAGGGGTATTCTGGCTGTCCGGGACGCAAAAGGGGCTCCGCTTCCGTTCGCTTCATGGCAATGTTTTATCCTTGCCGGGCATCTCACGACCCGAATATCATCCGGGAGATCGCGGCAAGGCCCAGTAGTACCACATGGGCTTTTTTCTGTCAATCGGGAAAGAAAAATGGAAAGGCAGTTGACAAAACGCCAAATCGATACTATAATGGTTTTGTTAGTAAATATTAACTAACAGGAAGGGAACATGAAGGAAATCACGGCCAGACAGAAGGAGATCGTCGCCGCCGCCCTGGGCATCATCACCGACCAGGGCCTGGAAGCGCTGACCATCAAGAACATCGCCGCAAGGGTCGGCTTCAGCGATGCCGCGGTATACCGCCATTTTGAAAACAAGGCGCAGATCCTGAGCACCATCATCGACTTTTTTGCCGACAGCTCGGAGCGGCTGCTCGAGGAAATCAATGCCTGCTCTTGCGCAAGTTTGGACAAGGTCAAACTGTTCTTCCTCGACCGCTGCCGCGTTTTTTCAGCCGATCGTGTCCTGGCCACGGTCATGTTCGCGGAAAACCTTTTCCAGAACGATCCGCGCCTGGCCAAGCAAGTCCACCAGGTTCTGGGCACCCACCGCCAGCTCCTGCTCAAAACCATCCGTAGCGGCCAGCGGCAAAAAACGATCCGCGCGCTTCCAGCCGAGCATGTGTTCACAGTGGTCATGGGTTCGCTGCGCCTGCTGGTGCTGCAATGGCGGGCCGACGAGTACGGCTTCGACCTGATGCCAGCCGGCGAAAAGCTGTGGCGCTCGCTGGAAATGCTCATCCGCGAGCCAGGAGAAAATTGACATGAAGCGAAAATTAATCCGCATCGACACCGGGACCTGCAACGGCTGCGGCCAGTGCCTGCCCAATTGCCTGGAAGGGGCGCTGCAGCTCATCGACGGCAAGGCGCGGCTGGTTTCCGACCTTTTTTGCGACGGCCTGGGCGCCTGTATCGGTACCTGCCCGCTGGGGGCCATCCACATCGAGGAAAGGGAAGCCGCTCCCTATGATGAAAAGCAGGTCATGACCAACATCGTCACGCAAGGGACGAACGTCATCCGCGCCCACCTCGACCATCTTGCCGCCCATAACGAACAGATCTATCTTGAGCAGGCGCGGCAATACCTGCACGACCGCGGCATTCCCCTGCCGGAGCCAGTCGCCGCCGAGCCGGCGGCAACTGCTGGGGAGCGCCACGGCTGCCCGGGTTCACGCTCGCACGACCGCCGCGGCGGCACCGGTCCGCATTCCGCGCCGCCAGCGGAGGGCAAGCCCATGGATTCGGAACTGAAAACCTGGCCGGTACAGCTGCAACTGCTCAACCCCCAGGCTTCCTTTTTCGACAACGCCGACCTGCTGGTCGCGGCCGACTGCGTCCCCTTCGCCTACCCCGCTTTTCACCGCGATTTTGTCAAGGACAAGATCCCGATCGTTTTTTGCCCCAAGCTGGACCGCACCATCGAGCCGTACCTGGAAAAGTTGACCGCGATATTCACCCTGCATGCAATTCGTTCCCTGCACGTAGTGCACATGGAAGTTCCCTGCTGCTCGGGCACGACTGCCCTGGTGCGCCAGGCCATGGACCGGTCGGGGAAGCAGATCCCGCTCCACGAATATACGATATCGTTGCAAGGGCAATTGCTCGAAAAAAAATAAAAAAGGAGTCCACCATGAACATGTTTTGCTACCAATGCGAACAGACCGGCAACGGCCAGGCCTGCACCCGCGTCGGCGTCTGCGGCAAGAGCCCGGAAGCTTCCCTGCTGCAGGACCTGCTGTTGAAAGAACTGAAAGGCATCGGCGTTCTGGGTCACGCCTTGCGCGAGCTCGGCTACAGCGACGGACGCACGGACCTTTTCGTGGTCGAAGCCCTGTTCACCACCGTGACCAATGTAGACTTCGACCCCCGGCGGCTGCAGGGCTGGATCGAAAGTTCCCACAAGATCAAGGAAGCCTTGCAAGAAAAATTTCACGAACTCTATTTAAAAAAGAACGGCACGACCTTCTCGGGACCGCTGCCCGCGGCGGTGGAGTTCATCCCGGCCGCCACCATGGAGGGGCTGCTCAAGCAGGGCGCCATGGCCGGCATCATGGCCGACGCGCAATTGGACCCCGATATCCGCAGCCTGCGCGAACTGCTGACCTACGGGCTGAAAGGCATGGCCGCCTACGCCGACCATGCAGGCATCCTGGGCGAAACCGCTGAAGCTGTCAGCGCTTTTTTTTACAAAGCTTTGGCCGCCCTGGTCGATGATGCCTTAAGCGCCGCCGACCTGGTGGAACTGAACATGGAACTGGGCCGGGTCAATTTCCGCTGCATGGAAATTCTGGACAAGGGCAACACGTCGCGCTTCGGCCATCCCGTGCCGACCCAGGTCGCGCTGGGAGTGAAAAAAGGCCCGGCCATCCTGGTTTCAGGCCACGACCTTCTTGACCTGTACGAATTGCTGCTCCAGACCGAAGGACGAGGCATTCAGATATATACGCACGGGGAAATGCTCCCCGCTCACGGCTACCCGGGCTTGAAAAAATTCAGCCACCTGGCCGGCAATTACGGCGGCGCCTGGCAGGACCAGCAGAAAGAGTTCGAGCGCTTTCCCGGCGCCATCCTCATGACCACCAACTGCATCCAGAAGCCGAAAGCATTCTATATGGACCGGATCTTCACCACCGGGCTGGTGGCCTGGCCGGGCGTGGTCCACCTCCCCGACCGCCATGATTTTTCTTTGTTGATCGCCAAGGCGATGGAACTGGACGGTTTTGCCGCTGACGAGCTTGGCAAAACCATCACCGTGGGTTTCGGCCACCAGGCCGTGCTGGGGGCTGCCGAACAAGTGGTAGCCGCGGTCAAGGCAGGAAAGATCCGCCATTTCTTCTTGATCGGCGGCTGCGACGGGGCCAAATCGGGGCGGAACTATTACACCGAATTCGCTGAAAAAGTCCCGGCCGACTGCCTCATCCTTACCCTGGCCTGCGGCAAGTACCGTTTCAACAAGCTCGATTTCGGGACCATCGGCGGCCTGCCGCGGCTGCTCGACGTCGGCCAGTGCAACGATTCTTATTCAGCCATCCAGATCGCCCTGGCCCTGGCCAAAGCTTTCCATACCGGGGTCAACGAATTGCCGTTGTCGCTGGTCCTCTCCTGGTACGAGCAGAAAGCGGTCGTGGTGCTGCTCACCCTGCTGGCCCTTGGCATCCGCAACATCCGTCTCGGGCCCACGCTGCCGGCATTCATTTCGCCCAACGTTTTGAAAATACTGGTGGAAAAATTCGCTATCACGCCCATCGGCACGGCCGCAGAGGATATCCGCCTCTGCCTGCAGGGCCACAAATAAAAAAAGGAGAGAACCATGTCAGAAATAATGAAAATGATAGAGTTGGTGGCCTATCAAAAACAGGCCATCGTCAGCAAAACATTGGTTGAAAAAGAGACCGGAACGGTCACCCTGTTCGCCTTTGACAAGGACCAGTCCTTAAGCGAGCACACCGCCCCGTTCGACGCCCTGGTCCAGGTCATCGACGGCCGGGCCGAGATCCGCATCGCCGGGGTCTCCCATTTGGTCAACGAGGGCGAGATGCTGCTCCTGCCCGCCAATCGGTCGCACGCGCTAAAGGCCCTGACGCCGTTCAAGATGATGCTGACCATGATCCGCTCGGAAAGCAAATAAGCGCGGGCAATATTCGTAAATTGCCTATATGAATGGTTTTATTTATAATGCCTCTTGAATTCCGGGGCCTTTGAATCTATAATATGAATCGGCGGCCAAGGGAGCACAACATGGACAGAATTTACCTGGACAGCAACGCCACGACCATCGTCGACCCGCGGGTCAAGGAGGCCATGGAGCCTTTTTTCTGCCAGCAGTACGGCAACCCCAATTCGCTGCACAGTTTCGGCACCGAGGTCCACCCGGCCATGCGGCTGGCCATGGACCGGCTTTACTGCGGCATCGGCGCCGGCGACGAGGACGATATCGTCATCAACAGCTGCGCCTCTGAAGGCAACAACCATGTGCTCAAGGGCGTCTATTACGACCTGATCCGCCAGGGGCCGAAGAACGAGATCGTCACCACCCAGGTGGAACACCCCTGCGTGCGCAACAGCTGCGCCTTCCTGGAAACCCTTGGTGCCAAGGTCACCTACATGCCG
>Ga0209226_10001176_pt1 | contig 12260 bp, 10 predicted proteins | sample BarGraNGADG00212_2_FD_184497 | JGI IMG/M metagenome (GOLD analysis project Ga0209226, IMG submission 184497) | Arctic peat soil microbial communities from Barrow, Alaska, USA - Barrow Graham LP Ref core NGADG0011-212 (SPAdes) (version 2) | ecosystem: Environmental > Terrestrial > Soil >...
GGTTCGTCGAGAACTGCGAGACGCGATGCCGGCCTTCATGTTGGGAAAGTATAGCCTCACGCCCGGTCACAAGCCGAGTCGCCACCCAGATTCCACTATACTTGCACCGCCTGAGCCGGCGGCCGGTCCTCGCCGCCAGCGCGATTCCGTCTCCTGCACTCATTGGAGGGCATTGTGAATTCCCGATACCTGCGTGGCCTGCTGGCCGTCGCGGCCGCGATCGCCTGCGCGTCCGCGTGGGCGCCGCTCGTCACAGCGCAAGCGCCGGCGCGCAGCGCCACGGCGCCGCTTGTCATCAAGGGCGGCACCATCCTGACCGTCACGAAGGGCACGATTCCCAACGGCATGGTGATCGTCCGCGACGGGAAGATCGCCGCCGTCGGCGCCAACCTCGCTGTTCCGGCTGGAGCCGAGGTCGTGGACGCGACCGGCAAGTTCGTCGCGCCTGGCATCATCGACGAACACTCCCACATTGCGGAGGACTCCACGAACGAAGGCGGGACGACGGTCAGCTCGATGACCAACGTCCTCGACGTGCTCGACCCGGACGACGTGAATATCTACCGCGACTTGGCCGGCGGCGTGACGGTGGCCAGCGTGTTCCACGGGAGCGCCAACCCGATTGGCGGCACGAACACGATTATCAAGCTGCGCTGGGGCAAGAGCCGCGCAGAAGAGTTCGTCTTCGACGCCGGGCTGCCGGGCCTCAAGTTCGCGCTGGGCGAGAACCCCAAGGCGATGAGGACCGGCGCCGTGCAGCCCGGTCCATCGCGGTACCCCGCGAGCCGGCCGGGCGTGGAGTTCGTCATCCGCGACGCGTTCACGCGCGCCCGGGCCTACCAGCGGGCCTGGCAGGACTACGAGAAACGCAAGAAGGCCGGCGAGAACGTCCTCGCGCCGCGCCGCGACCTCCAGCTCGATCCGCTGGTCGAAGTGCTCGAGGGGAAACGCCTCACCCACGTGCACGCGTACCGCTCCGACGAGATGCTGATGATGCTGCGCCTCGCGGAGGAGTTCGGCTTCAAGGTGACGACGTTCGAGCACGGTCTCGAGGGATACAAGGTCGCGAAGGAGCTGGCCGCGCATGGCGCGGCGGTCGGGACGTTCTCCGACTGGTGGGGCTACAAGGTGGAGGCGATCGACGCGATCCCCTACAACGCCGCCATTATGATGAAGGCCGGCGTGGTGGTCTCCATCGACTCGGATAGCGCCGAGCACGCGCGTCGCCTGAACACCGAGGCGGCGAAGATGATGCACTGGGGCGGCCTCACCGAGCAGCAGGCGCTGGAACTGGTGACGATCAACCCGGCGAAGCAGCTTCGCCTCGAGAAGCGGGTCGGCTCGCTCGAAGCGGGCAAGGATGCGGACATCGTCATCTGGACGAAGCACCCATTGAGCTCCTACGCCGTGGTGGAGCGGACCTACATCGACGGCGTGCTCTATTACGACCGGCAGGCGGACCTCGAACGCGTGGCGAAGGTGGACCAGGAGAAGGCCGAGTTGATGGCGGCCGAGAAGGCGGAACGGCAGGCCAGCGAACGCCGGCCGGGTGCGGTGGCCCAGGCCGTGGACAGCGCGACGCCCGCCACAGGGGCATCGCCCCAGTCGTCCGCGACCCCGCCGTCGGGCGGCAAAGCCCTGCTCGCGCGCCTTGCGCCGAAGATGACCGCCGGCACCAAGACGAAGGGCGTGCTGGCGATCACCAACGCGAAGATCGTTCCCGTCACGAAGCCCACGATCGAGCGCGGCACCATCGTGATCCGCGACGGGAAGATCGAAGCCGTGGGAGCGAACGTGACGGTTCCTGCCGGCGCGAAGGTGATCGACGCGGCGGGTGCCGAGGTGTACCCGGGCTGGATCAACGCGAAGACGACGATTGGCCTCTCCGAGCCAGGTCCTCGCGGCTACGAAGACACCACGGAGATGCTCGACTACAACCCGCACATGCGGACGGTCGTGGCCTACCACAACGACAGCGAGGCGATCCTGGTGGCCCGCGCCAATGGCGTGACCACAGTGGCCGTTTTCCCCAACGGCGGTGTGCTCGGCGGCCAGGTGCCGGTGATGAACCTCGATGGATGGACCTGGGAAGAGAGCACCGTGCAGCCCATCGCCGGGATCAGCTTCCAGTTCCCGGGCGTGGGCGGAGGCGGAGGACGCGGCGGGCCCGGGGGCGCTGGCGGCGGTACGGGCGAACGCACCTACGACGACCTGAAACGGGAACGCGACGCCCGGCTCGATGGGCTGATGCGGGTGTTCGACCAGGCACGGGCCTACGCAAAGGCAAGCGGACCGGACCGGCAGGTGGACTGGATGCTCGAGGCGCTGGTCCCGGTTGTCGACAAGCAGATCCCGCTGTTTACGACGGCCAGCCGGGCGCAGGACATCAAGGACGCCGTCGCGTTTGCCGAGCGCGCCGGGATTCGGATCGTGATCTGCTCCGGCCCCGAGGCGGCGCTCGTCGCGGCGTTGCTCAAGGAGAAGAACGTCCCCGTGATCCTCGGTTCGATCCTGACGCTGCCCACCCGTGAGGACCAGTTCCACGCCGCCAGCTACCAGGCCGCGGCAGAACTGGCGAAGGCGGGCGTCAAGTTCGCGTTCGCCACCGGCGACAACGCGAACGTGCGGCAGGTGCCCTACCAGGCGGCGATGTCGGTGGCGTGGGGACTGTCGCGCGACGAGGCGCTTCGAGCGCTCACCGTGAACGCCGCGGAGATCCTGGGCGTTGCCGACACCCTCGGCAGCATCGAGCCAGGCAAGACGGCGAACCTGCTGGTGGCAAAGGGCGACCCGCTCGAGGTGCGCACCGAGGTGACGCACGTCATCATCAACGGCCAGGACGTGGAACTGGCCAACAAGCACCTGTCGCTCTACGAGCGCTACCTGAAGCGGTAGCTACCCAAAGCGGTAGGGCGGGGCTTCCTTGGCCTGAGCGAAGTCGAAGGCAGCCCCCGCCATGACGAGGCTCTCATGAACACGCGATACACCCCGACCATCGTCCTTGCCTTTGCGCTCGTGGTCGCCGCCGTCTTTGCCGGCCGCGCCGAGGCGCCGCACGTCTATGCCATCACCGGGGCGCGCATCGTCACCGCGGCCGGCGCGCCGATCGAATCGGGTACGGTTCTCGTCCGCAACGGCTTCATCGAGGCGGTCGGCTCCGGCCTGTCGGCCCCGGCCGACGCGGTGGTGATCGACGGCAAAGGACTGTCCGTCTACCCGGGCCTGATCGACATGGGCAACTCCGCCGGACTCGTGATCCCGTCCGCCGAGCCGCCCCGCGACGCCCGGACGCTCATGGAAATCGAGCGGGCCCGGCGTCAGTTTATTCTCCGTCCACAGCTCGAGGCCGCGGCGTGCCTGCGCGCCGACGCGCCCGAGCTCAGGCGCTTGGCCGCCGCGGGGATCACCACGGTGCTCTCGGTGCCGACAGGCGACGTGATCAAGGGCCGAAGCTCGTTGATCAACGTCGTCGCGCCGGACGATGAGCCGCAGATCGGCAACCTGGCGGACGAGCGTCGAGGACAGTACGTCCTCCGCACACCGGTCGCTCTTCACGTGTCGTTCCCCACGCGCGAAGGGGACGGTGGCTACCCGGGCTCGCTGATGGGTGTCATCGCGTTCGTGCGCCAGGCGTTCCTCGATGGCGGTCACTACCAGCTCGAGATGGCGCTCTTCGATCGCGGGAAGAAGCCGGCGACCCGCCCGGTGTACGACGCGTCGCTCGAGGCGCTCCAGCCCGCGCTCGCCGGAAAGATGCCGGTGGCGTTCCAGGCGGGGAACGCGAACGAGATTCGCCGCGCGCTCAGCCTGGCGAAGGAGTTCAAGCTCGATCCGATCATTACCGGCGCCATCGAGGCCGACCAGGCCGCAGCGGATCTGAAGGCGCAGAAGGCCCGGGTCATCTACAGCCTCAACTTCCCGACACGCTCCCGCATGTTGGCGCCCGATGCCGACGAGCCGATTCGCGTTCTCCGCGAGCGGGCCAACGCGCCCAAAGTTCCCGCCGCGCTCGACAAGGCCGGCCTGGTCTTCGCCTTCGAGTCGGGAGGGCTGACCGATCCGAAGGACTTCGTGCGGAACGCCGCGAAGGCCGTCAAGGCCGGCTTGTCGGCCGACGCGGCGATTCGCGCCCTGACGATCAACGGGGCGACGATTGCCGGGGCCGCGGACCGGGTTGGCTCCATCGAGAAGGGCAAGATTGCGAACCTCGTGATCACCGATGGCGACCTGTTCGACGAGAAGACGACCGTGAAGCACGTGTTCGTGGACGGCCGCCCGGTGGCCTTTGACGCGGCGCCGGCCGTCGGCGGTGCGCGGCGTGGTGGCCGCGGCGGACGAGGTGGCCAGTAATCCGGCTTGGGGCTTGCGACTTGCGACTTGCGGCGCAGCCGAAGGGAACCGTATCGCTGGCCGCCCAGGGGCTTTCCAGGCGCAGCATCACGAGCCCCGTGCAGCTCACCACCTACTACCTCGGCTATCGGGAAGTGCGCGCCGTGTACGACGAGGCGCGCAAGACGCTCGGGCCGAACGCGATCTGTTCGCGCTGAAACGACACCTTGCGGCAAACGCCATCCCGGTGCGATGCTGGTGGGGTCAGGTCTGAAAAAAGTGAGGATTCAAGACCTGGCCCCACCCGGTCGATTGATCGGGGGCGGCGGTAGTTGTGCGGCCGGCTCATGCTCATCCCCAGTATCGACCTCAAAGGCGGTAAAGTCGTCCAGCTCGTCCAGGGCGACCGGGTTGCCATCGAAAGCTCCGACGTCTTCCGTTGGGTCCGGCGCTTCCGGAACTTTCCCATGGTGCAGCTCATCGACATCGATGCGGCCATGGCTACCGGCAACAACGACGACCTCGTGCGACGCGTCTCCGCCAAGCTGGCATGCCGGGTCGGCGGCGGCATCCGCTCGGTCGAACGCGCGAAGCAGGTCATCGACGCGGGCGCGAAGCAGGTCATCCTCAGCTCGGCGCTCTTCAAAGAAGGGCGTCCGGACCTGTCGTTTGCCGCAAAGGTCTGCGACGCTGTCGGCCGCGACCAGGTGGTGGCGGCCGTGGATACGCGCGGTGGCCGCCTCGTTATCCACGGCTGGCGGACGACGCTGGCCATCACGCCACTCGAAGCCATCAAGGCGCTCGAACCGTACTGCGGCGGGTTCCTCTACACCGACGTAGACCACGAGGGACTGATGCAGGGAATGGACCTGGCCGCCATCGAGACCATCCGCGCGGCCACCACGCGCCGGCTCTCCGCTGCCGGCGGCATCGCCACGCAGGCGGAAGTTGACAATCTCGACGCCAAGGGCATCGATGCCGTCGTCGGCATGGCGATCTACACCGGGACGATGCAGCTGGACCTGCCACGAGAGCGGTAGCAGCCGGCCACTTCCTGGGCCCAGGCAACCTTCCACGCTGGCATCCCGTCTATGCCAACAGCGGAAGGAGCGCTACCGATGAAATCTCTTCGCCCGATCTTTGCTGTTGCGTTGTTGGCGTGCCTGGTGCCGGTATTCGCGGCTGCCGCGGAAACCGAGCGGATCCACAAAGTCGTTCCCCTGGCCGCGGGCGGAACGCTGTCTCTCCACAACTTCTCCGGGCAGGTGCGAATCGTCGGCGCCGACGTGAGCGAGGTGACGATCGACGCGGTTCGGACGGCGTCGCGTGACCGGTTGGACCACATCAAGCTGGACATCCAGGCCACCGGATCGACAGTGACCATCCAGGCCAACAAGAAGGAGGAGAACTGGCACTCCGAGAAGGACAACGTCGTCCAGACGGAGTTCGACATCCAGGTCCCGAGGAACGCTCTCTTGAAGCTGGACGTGTTCAGCAGCGACGTGCACGTGCGCAACGTCAGCGGCGAGCAGTCGATCAAGACGTTCTCGGGAGACCTGCCGCTGACGCTGAACGAGCAGAAGCGCGGGCGGCTGCGCGCCGACCTCAACGGAGGCGACCCGAACCGCAAGTTGCGCCTCAAGACGTTCTCCGGCGACGTGAAGATCGGCCGGTAAGCCTCGATCGCGCAGGGCTGGTCTCGCGCCAGCCCTGCGTTCTGCCTCTTCGCTCGCTGCTCAACCCTTCCCGCACCGTATCCCGCCCAGATCGCAGTTCTGGCTAGACTTCTCCCGCCGCGCTTTGCGACACTACCGTGTTCGTCCGATCGTGCTGCCTCACGTGATCTGGCACTTGGTCGAGGAGAATACGATGTTGAAGGAGTTCAAGGAATTCGCCATGAAGGGCAACGTGCTCGACATGGCCGTTGGCATCGTCATCGGTGCGGCGTTCGGGAAGATCATCAGCTCGTTCGTGGCTGACATTCTGATGCCTCCGCTGGGCCTCCTGCTCGGCAAGGTGAACTTCTCGAATCTCTTCTTCACGCTCTCCGGCGCCTCGTTCGCGACCCTCGAGGAGGCGAAGAAGGCGGGCGCGGTGACGTTCAACTACGGCCTGTTCCTGAACAGCGTCGTCGATTTCGCCATCATCGCGTTTGCGATCTTCCTCGTGGTGAAGCAGGTGAATCGGATGCGCACGCCGGCGCCGGCTCCCGAGGTGGTGACGAAGGCATGTCCGTACTGCACGTCGACAATTCCGCTCAAGGCGAGCCGGTGTCCCCAATGCACGTCCGACCTGAAGTCGGCGGTGGCATAAGCTCGTTGGCTTCCCCGCGGGTGTCAATCGGGCGGCGCGTTTTACGCCGCCCGCTTGCTTGACCGCAGCGTGGCGAGACCCAGGATCGCCACGCCCCACGCGAGCAGCGCCAGCGCCTGTGGCCACAACACGTCCAGCCCGACTCCCTTCAGGAAGATCCCTCGCACGATGACCAGGTAATACCGCATCGGGATGAGATACGTAAACGGCTGGATGACGGCCGGCATGTTCTCGATCGGAAACACGAATCCCGACAGGTAGATCATCGGCGTCAGAAAGAAGAAGACCGCCGTCATCATGGCCTGCTGCTGGTTCTCTGAGATCGTGGAGACGAACAGGCCGAGGCCCAGCGTGCTGAGCAGGAACACCAGGCTCAGCCCAAACAGCAGCCAGAAGCTTCCGAGCAGCGGCACGCGGAACCACAGCCGCGCCACGCCCACCACCAGGAAGATGTCGATCATCCCGATCAGGCCGTAGGGCAGGAGCTTGCCGACGATGAGCTGCCAGCGCCGGAGCGGCGTCACGTTCAGCTGCTCGAGCGTTCCCAGTTCCTTCTCGCGCACGATCCCCATCGAGGCGAGCACGATGGTCATGACGATGAGCAGGATTGCCAGGACGCCGGGGATCATGAAGTCCTTGCTCTCCAGTTGCGGGTTGAACCAGACGCGGACGTCCGCCTCGAGCCCCGCCGGGAGCCGGCCGCCCGGCAGTCGCGCGGCCAGCAGCTCCTGCGCGTAGGAGGCCACGAGGTTGCTGGCGTACCCGAGCGCGATGTTCGTGGAGTTCGCGTCGGTTCCATCCGCCACGATCTGGACGCTGGTCGGACGTCCTGCGCCGACCTGCTGTCCGTACCCGACCGGGATCGACAGCGCCATCCAGGCGCGACCCTCTTCGAGATAGGGCGCCACGTCGTTCACGCTGGTCACGATCGACGTGACCGTGAAGTACGGCGACGCGTCGAACTTCTGGATCAACTCGCGGCTGGCCGCGGACCGGTCGGCGTCCGCCACGATCATCGGCACGTTCTTCACGTCCGTGGTCGTCGCGTAGCCGAGGACAATGAGCTGAAGGATCGGCGCCACGAACACGATCGGCAGCATCCGCTTGTCCTGCCGAAGCTCGAGGAGTTCTTTCCAGATCATGAAGAACAGGCGTCGCATGGTACCTCCGCCTCACCCTCTCTCGCGCGCCAGGCGGGCCGACGCCAGGCCGAGCACGACGACGGCATAGATGCTGAGCGCCGTCATGTCGCGCCACACGGCGGCCAGACCGACTCCCTTCAGCACGATTCCCCGCAGGGCGACCAGGAAGTAGCGCGCCGGCACCAGATACGTGACCGCCTGGATCGGTGTGGGCATGTTCTGGATGGGAAAGATGAACCCGGACAGGAGGAACGTCGGCAGGAAGGCCAGAATCAACACCACCTGGAACGCGATCAGCTGCGAGTCGGCAATGGTCGAGACCAGCAGGCCAGTCCCGAGCGCAGCGAGGAGGAACAGCGTGGTGGCCAGGAGCAGGGATCCCCAGGAGCCGCGCATCGGCAGGTCGAACAGCCACATCGCAGCCACGACGATGGCCATCGACGAGATGAGGGACAGTCCCAGGTACGGCAACGTCTTGCCGACGACGTACGACACGGTGTTGATGGGCGCCATTCGTACCTGCTCCCATGTCCCGCGCTCCTTTTCCCGGACGACAGAAAGCGCGGTGGAGATGGTCGCGGTGATCATCCCGATGAAGGCGATCAGCCCGGGAACGAGGAACAGCGTGCTGCGGAGTTCCGGGTTGAACCAGATCCGAGGCTCGACGCTGACGGGCGGCGAGAGGTTCAACCCTCGCTGCTCGACGATCAGGCTGATCGAGACGCTGCGGACGATGGTGACCGAGTAGCCCAGCACCGTCGCCGCCGTGTTGGCGTTGTCGCCGTTGATGATGATTTGTACCGGCGCGGCCTGACCCCGTCGGACCGAGCGACCGGTGTTCTCGGGGATGATAAGCGCGGCCCGCGCCACGTTGGCGTCCATCACCCGCCGGAGATCCTGCGGCGAACGGAGCGTGGCGGCCAGGTCGAAGTAGCCCGAGTTGAGGAACGCCGAGACCAGGGCGCGGCTCTCCACGCTGTCGTCCCGGTCCTCGACGGCCAGCGCCACGTGCTTGATGTCGAAGTTCAGCGCGTAGCCGTACAGGAGCAGGAAGAAGACGGGGATGAACAGCAGGATCATGAGCGTGCGCCGATCGCGCACGATCTGCCGGAATTCCTTCTTGCCGACCGCGAGCGCCTTCCTCATTTGCGCGCCGCCTTTTCCACCACGTCGAGGAACACGTCCTCGAGCGACGGTTGAACAGGTTCCACCGACTCGACCTCGAGCCGCTGCAAGGCCAGCCGGGCGACGAGATCCGCCGGGGAGACCCCACCGGACCGAAGCACCGCGTGCACGGCGGTGCCGAACAAGCTGCTCTCCTCGACATCCTCCATCGCGTCGAGCGCGCGCATCACGTCCACGGAACGGCGGGTCCGAATCTCGACGATCGGGCGGTCCGCGAAGATCTGCTTCAGCTCGCCCGTCGTGCCGAGGGCCGCCAGCTTGCCCGCGTGGATCAGGGCGAGGCGATGGCAATACTCCGCTTCGTCCAGGTAGTGCGTGGTGACCAGTACCGTCACGCCGGACCGCGACAGCTGGTCGATCAGCCGCCAGAACTGCCGCCGCGAGATCGGGTCGACGCCGCCCGTCGGCTCGTCCAGGAACAGGATGGGCGGCTCGTGGAGGATCGCGCAGCCGAGCGCCAGGCGCTGCCGGAACCCTCCCGGCAAATCCCTCGGAAGCGCAGCCTCCCGGCCGTGAAGTCCCGCCATTTCGATCACGAATCGACGCCGTTCCGCGAAGCGCTCCGGCGCCACGCCGTACAGCTCCGCGTACAGGCGGATGTTCTGATCGACCGACAGCAGCTCATAGAGCGAGAACTTCTGCGACATGTACCCGATGTGCGCCTTGACGCCCTCGGGATCCCGCTTCACGTCGATCCCGCCGACGAGGGCGGTTCCCGAGGTCGGCTCGAGCAGTCCGCACAGCATCCGGATGGTCGTGGACTTGCCGGCGCCGTTGCTGCCGAGGAAGCCGAAGATCTCGCCCGTGCGGACCGTGAAGGACACATGGTCCACGGCGACGAAGCTGCCGAACCGGCGGGTGAGGTCGGTGACGACGATGGCGTCCATGGATGAAGGAGCGGGGGCAGCCATGATTACCGTCCGAGCGCGCGTTCGAGCCGGGCTTCTGCCAGGCGCACGCTGGCCAGCGCCTGCGTGCGATCGAGCCCCGCCTGGAGCAGCGCGACCTGCGCGTCGAGCACTTCGGTGCTGGTCGCCACGCCCGAGGCGAAGCGCTCGCCGACCACGCGACGCGCCTCGGTGGCCGCCCGCACCGAGTCGATCGCGGCCGCGACAGCGGCGCCCGCCGATTCGATGTCGAGACGACGCTGGCGGACCTCGAAATCGAGCACCGTGTCGAACTCGGCCAGGCGCTCGCGAACCGCGCGCTCGTTCGCCCGGGCCTCGGCCACGTCGGCCTGCACGCGGCCGAAGTCCCAGAACGTCCAGGTGAAGTTCACACTGGCATCCCACGACTCGTTCCACGCGGCAGCCCGCGGGAAGATCCGGGGATTTGGCCTGGCCAGGTCCACGCCGGCGCCCACCGAGATGACCGGCCGCTTGTTGGCGAGCGCGGCCTCGCGCCGCTCGCCCGCACCCTGCACCCGGGTCTCGAGCGCCTTCCTGTCGGGCCTCGCGCCGCGGGCGGCGACCACCAGACTGTCGGCTGGCGCCACCGCGGCGGCGGGCGCTTCGAGGACGGCATCGATCTCCAGCGGGCTGTCGGGGGGCGCGCCGGTCAGGCGCCGGAGATCGGTCAGCATCTGCTCGCGGTTGTTGCGCGCCTGCACCAGCAGCATCTGCTGTCGCGAGCGCTGCGCCTCCAATGACAGGACGTCGTTGGGCGGCACCAGGCCGACCTTCAGCCGGTTGCGCATGTCCTCCACCGACGCGTCCATCCGCTTCAGCGACTCGTCCACCACCCGCACGGCCTCGTTCGCGGTGACGACCGCCCAGAATGCGCGCGTGATCTCCAGTTTCAGGTCGTTCCTGGCCGCCGCCATGTCGAAGCCGGTCGCGTCCGACTCCGCGCGAGCCGCGCGCTCCAGCGCGTCGATCCGGCCGAACGTGTAGATGGGCCATTGGAAGTCGAGCCGGGTCCTGAAGTTGTCGGGCACATCCGGGTAGATCATACGGAGCGGTTGGCCCGGCATCTGGATGCCGAACTCGTCCACGTGGTTGGTGCGGGTATAGCCCGCCTGGGCCGAGAGCTGCGGTCGGCCGGCCGCCTGGCGGCCCTGCACGGCTGCCGCGGCCCCCTGCTGCCTCGCCGTCAGCTCGGCCAGGCGATGGCTGGCGGCAAGACCGCGGGCGATCGCGTCGTCGAGCGTGAGGCGCGATGAGGTTTGCGCGGCGCCGTCGCCTGCCAGGAGCGCCGCAGACAGGACGGTCACGAGCGAAATCTGGAGCGAGTTCATGGTACGGCCACCCTGTTGATGAAGACATCCTCGAGCGAGGCCGGGATCTCCCGGATGCCCGCCACGTCAATTCCCTGTTCGCGGAGCCGGCGCTCGATCTGCTGCGCGGCCGTCCCCGGCTGGCTGTCGGTCCACCGCACATGGACGCGCTCGCCGAAACTCAGGATGTCCGCGACGCCAGGCAGCGAGCGGAGCGCGTCGATCGCCTCGTGCTGGGGCTGCGCAAGCACCTCGATGATCACGCCCGGGAGGCCGTCCCGCAGCGCCTGAGGCGTATCGACCACGAGCAGCGTGCCTCCCGAGAGCAGGCCGACACGAGAGCAGCGCTCGGCCTCGTCCAGGTAGGGCGTGGCCATCACGATGGTGATCCCCTGGGCGAGGAACTCGGAGAGCAGCTTCCAGAACTCGCGGCGCGATACCGGGTCTACGCCCGTCGTCGGCTCGTCGAGCAGGATGACCTGCGGTTCGTGGACGAGCGTGCACGCGAGTGCCAGCTTCTGCTTCATGCCGCCGGACAGGCGGTCGGCCAGGCGATGGCGAAACGGCGTGAGCTGCGTCATGTCGAGCAGCCGATCGCGCCGCGCTCCGAAGTCGGTGAGCCCATGGATTTCCGCAAAGAACGCGATGTTCTCGTCGATGCTCAGGTCACCGTAGAGGCTGAAGCGCTGGGAGAAGTAGCCGGCGCTCCCCGTCACGGTGGCGTGCTGCCTGATGGGGTCGGCACCCAGCACGCCTATCCGGCCCGCGTCCGCGCGCAGCAGGCCGCAGATCAGCCGGATGGTCGTTGTCTTGCCCGCGCCGTCAGGGCCAATCAGGCCGAACATCTCGCCGCGACGGATCTCGAGCGACACGTCGTTGACGGCGACGGTTGTGCCGAAGCGCTTGGTGACACGGTCGAGGACGACAGCGGTGTCGGACATGGCCGCTACTTCGCCGACAGCGGTACATCGGCTTCCACCGGCATGCCCTGCTTCAGGACGCCCCGCGTGTTGTCCACCGAGACCTTGATGCGGTACACGAGCTTCGACCGCTCCTCGGCTGTCTGCACGTTGCGG
>Ga0209226_10001179_pt1 | contig 12246 bp, 10 predicted proteins | sample BarGraNGADG00212_2_FD_184497 | JGI IMG/M metagenome (GOLD analysis project Ga0209226, IMG submission 184497) | Arctic peat soil microbial communities from Barrow, Alaska, USA - Barrow Graham LP Ref core NGADG0011-212 (SPAdes) (version 2) | ecosystem: Environmental > Terrestrial > Soil >...
CGCCGCCCAGCGACCACCATGTGAGACTGTGCTTGATGCGCAGGGTCAGGTAGAAGACCGTTCCGCTGGTGAGGGCGAGGATACCGCTCACCAGCCCGGTCGCGTTCAGCTGCCAGGACGTGAAGATCAAGCCCACCGACACCGGGAACGTGCTCTGAAAGACCATCGCCCCGGTGATGTTGCCCAGCGCCAGGGTGTCTTTGCGCTGGCGGATCCAGAGCACGGAGTTGAACTTCTCGGGCAGCTCCGTGGCGATGGGCGTGATGAGCAGCGAGACAACGAGCGGCGCCGCGCCGAGCGTCACGCTGAGGGTCTCGACCTCGCGTACGAAGATCGCCGCGCCGATGACGATGCCCGCGATGGCGACGCCGATCTGCAGGAAGATGCGGTACCGGTGTGGCATCTCGGGGTGGCGATGGAAGTACAGCGGCTTGGTGTCCTCGCCGAGGTCGCCCTCACTGCGCATCGTCTCCCAGACGTAGTAGCCGTAGAAAGCGAGCAGCGCGACAGAGAGCGCGTAGTGGAGCGGCCGCACGTGGATCAATCCGGCGCCCATGGCGAGGGCGTAGGCGATGAGGAAATGGCTGAAGTCACGGCGCATGACGCCTTCGTTGACGGTCACATCGATGGACCGGCGCCCGCGCCAGGTGAAGATCACCACGGCCGCCGCCGTGACGACCATGGCGAGGCTGGCGAGCATGAACGGCGCGCCGAGGATGGCGCCGACGCCCACGTCGTCGGCGGCCACGCCGCCGGTGAAGACGATGGCGATGATTGGCACCAGAGTCTCGGGCAGGGCGGTACCGACGGCGGCGAGGATGCTGCCCACGGCCCCCTCTCCCAGCTCGTACCGCCGCCCGAACCACTCGACGCCGTTGGTGAACAGCTCGGCCGAGGCGAGGATGATGGCGAGGGCGATGAGGAGGTAGAGCACGGACATACCGGCGGCAAGGATAGCAGAAGGGGCTGGCCGCCTGCGGCGGCCAGCCCCTTCTGTCGTCAGCCGACAGGCGCGGGTCTCAAGCTGCTCTCAGCCTGGTATTCAGACCCAGCCCTTCGCCTGGAAGAGCGGCGCCAGGAAGTAGATGATGAAGCCGGCTGAAGCGATCCAGAGCATCCAGCTCACGTCGCGCGCCCGGCCCTGCACGACGCGGATCAGGGTGTAGGCGATGAACCCGAAGCCGATGCCGTTCGTGATGCTGTAGGTGAGCGGCATGATGGTCATGATCAGTACGGCGGGGATACCGAAGGCGAGGTTCGAGAAGTCGATCGCCGCCTTGGGCACGTGGTCGTCGTGCTCGGCTTCGGCTTCGCCCTTGGTGAGCGTCGCCATCATCAGGAAGCCGACGACGATCAGCGCCGGGGCGGTGGCGTTGGCCGGGACGATGCCGGCGATGGGCGAGAAGAACATGGCCAGCAGGAAGAGCATGCCGACCACGAGCCCGACCCAGCCTGTGCGGCCGCCCTGGGCGACGCCGGAGCCGGACTCGATGTAGGTCGTCGCCGATGAGGCGCTCACGGCGCCGCCGGCGATGGCCGCCACGGAGTCGACCAGCAGCGGGCGGTTGACCTGCGGCAAGTCGCCCTTGTCGTCGAGGTAGCCGGCCTGGCCGCCGACGCCGACCAGGGTGCCCATGGTGTCGAAGAAGTCGCTCAGCATGAGGCTGAAGATCCAGAGGATGGCGGCGGCGACACCGAGCTTGGTGAAGGCGCCGAAGTCGAACTGCCCGACGAGGCTGAAGTCGGGCGCCGCGAAGACCCTGCTGGGGATGACGGCGGTGCCCACGCCGAACGCCTTCTTGTCGTAGACGTAGTTGAGGATGATGGCCAAGACCGTCGAGCCGAGGATCCCGAGGATGATCGCGCCGCGCCACTTGCGCGCGACCATGATGATCGTGATCACGAGGCCGAAGATTGTGACCGCGATGGGCACGCCGACGAAGTTGCCGAGCGTCACCACGGTGCCGTCGCCGGGCGGCGAGATGACGATGCCGCCGTCGACCAGGCCGATGAATAGGATGAAGAAGCCGATGCCGATGACGATCGCCTTCTTCAGCTCAAGCGGGATGGCCTTGAAGATGGCCTCTCGGAAGCCGGTCAGGACGAGGATCGTGATAGCCACGCCTTCGAGGACGATGAGGCCCATGGCGCTCTTGAAGCTCAGGCCCAGGCCCAGGACCAGGCTGAAGGCCACCACGGCGTTGAGGCCCATGCCGGGGGCGATGGCGTAGGCGCGGTTGGCGACCACGCCCATGAGGATGGTCATGACGCCGGCGACCAGACAGGTCGAGGTGAGCGCCGCCGCGAACGGCAGGCCCTTCCCGCCCAACCCGAGGATGCTCGGGTTCACGAAGATGATGTAGGACATGACGATGAATGTCGTGAGCCCGGCGAGCGTGTCGCGTCTCAGCGACGTGTTCCACTGCTTGAACTTGAAGAAACGCTCCAGCGCGTTGGTCGAGCCGGCGTCAGCGGCGGCTTCCATGGACCTCGTCCTCCTCGGGATCAGTGGGGGGTTTCCGAACGCGCGGAGTCTATCTCACGGGGACCCCGGGACGATATGGGCGTACCGCACTTTGGGGGCATTGACGTGTGGCGTCCGGCCCGGGTATCCTCGCCGCGTCCCGCGGGGGGCCCGCAAGCGAAAGGATGTGACCCGTTTCCGTGGACGACGATCCAGGTTCGCTCGCCCTCTCCGAACTCGAAGACATGACCGTCGTCGACGCCGCCGGCGCGGAGATCGGCGAGCTGCTCGATGTGGTCGCCCACTGCGCCTCCGAGACCGCCGTGGTCACCGGCTTCTTCATCGAGTGCGACGGCGGTCGGCAGCTCCGTGTCTCGTGGGCGCAGGTCGCCGAGGTCGACGTCGACGCCGAGGAGTTGCGCCTGTCGTGCGCGGCATCCGACCTCGAGCCCGCATCGCTGCGCAGCGACGAGCTGGCTCTGGTCGACTCCGTTCTCGACAACCAGGTGCTCGACATGCGGCGCCGCGTCTTCGTGCGTGTGCAGGACGTGCTGCTGACGGCCGGCGACGGCGACCTGATCGTGAACGGTGTCGACGCAAGCTCCGGCGCCCTGGCGCGGCGTTTCGGCCTGCGTTTCCTCTCCCGCCGGCTGCCGCGACGCAGCGGAGATCTCGTGCCTTGGCAGGACGTGAATCTGATTTCGCTCAGGCTCTCGCGACTCAACTTCGTCGAGGCGTTCGGGGAGCTGGCCGAGCTTCATCCGGCCGACATCGCCGACGTCGTGAGCCAGGTGGGCCCGCGGGAGCGCGCGGCAGTGCTTGCCGCGCTCAACCCGGGCCTCGCCGCGGATACCTTGCAGGAGATGGAAGAGGAGCTGCGCACCGCGGCTCTGCAGGAGATGCCGCTTGCACGTGCAGTCGCTGTGCTCGAGCAGATCGAGACCGACGAGGCCGCGGACATCCTTAGCGAGCTGCCCGATGACCTCGCCCAGGAGCTTCTGACGAGGCTGCCGGACGAGCGCGAAGACGACCTCCGCGAGCTCGCCAGTCACCCCGAGCACACGGCGGGGTCGCTGATGAGCACCGAGTTCATCACCCTCCCGGTGACGACGACTGCGGGAGCGGCGTTGGAGTGGATCCGCCGCGAGCGGCCCGAGCAGCATGCGATGACATACCTCTACCTGCTCGACGAAGAGGGCCGTCTGGTCGGTGCCGCGAGCCTCAGGGACCTGGTGCTCGCCGAGCCGGACCGGGCGGTCATCGAGATCATGGAGGACGACATCGTCGACATCGAGGCCGACGTGGACGAAGAAGAGGTCGGGCGCATCATGACCAAGTACGACTTGCTGGCCATCCCCGTGGTGGATGACGAGCGTCGCCCGTTGGGCATCGTCACGCTCGATGACGCACTCGACGCCGTTCTGCCCGTCGACTGGAAGCAGCGCCTTCCGCGCCTGTTCCACTAGCCGGTCGCGACGCCGGCAGGCGCGGCGGCCGCGCCGCCGCTCACACCGGCTGCGCCGCCGCTCCCGCTTCGATGCGCTCCCGGGCTACGCTGGAGCGCGGGGCTGCCAAGAGCGTCGCCAGCTCGAGGCGGAGGCGCACTACCTGTCCCTTGGCTTGTACCTGCCGGAACCCGCTGCTTTCGAGCACCTCGGGGTGGAAGAGGTTGAGCTCGCGGATGTACCCACGGAAGGGGTGGCCGGGGCCCGTGCGGCGCAGGCCGAAGGCCTCCAGCGCCTTGACGCGGCGATGCTTGAGCGCGGCTTCCAGCTCCTGGAGGAGGAACTGGAAGCCGCGCAGGTAGTCCTCGTCGTAGAAGTACGAGCAGGTGAGCACGTAGGCGTCGGCTGACGCAGGGCCGGCAGGCAGGCAGCGGGCACGCGGCACGAGACGGCTCGCGGCGGCGTGCATCCAGCCGATGACCGCGCTGCCGTCGACCAACGCGCGTCCGAAGAACCCGGCCTCGGCCTGGACCTCGTTCTCCCAGGCGCTCCTCAGGTCGGGCGGACCCGTGCTCCCGGGCGGGCTCTGCCACCAGACGCAGTCGCGGCAGACCGGCGCCAGCAGGTCACGCGTGCTCGCGGTGAGGTCGACTGCCCTCACTCGCCGTCATCGGCGATGTCGTCCACATACACCTCTACGTGGGTGATGGGCGTGCCGGTGGCGCCGGCAAGGTAGGTGGCTCCGGCGCGGGCCACGGCCTCGCTCACGGCGGCGATGCCGGCTCCGGCGGAGACGACGATGTGTACCTCGAGCAGTGGGCCGGCCTCGTCCTCCACGAAGCGGACCGGTCCGTGCCGCTCCATGCGCACGCGCTCCCCGAGCGACTGCAGGGGGTTGCGGTACAGGTCGTCCAGCCCTGGTACGGCTTTGATCGCGTCCCATACCGTGCTGGTGATGACTTCGGCCGAGAAGCTGGGCCCGGATCCTTCGCGCACGCCGCCCCCTTGGTCGCTGGTGGTCCGAGTATACCGCTGTCGCACGGCCTCTGTTTGCCACTCTGCGACGCGCTCCCCTATACTCCATGCGCACGGATGGGGCCTCGTCTCGCGTGCCTCGACCACAGGAAACCATGACTGCCATCAGCGACGACATCACGATCTACCGTGGCGACTGGGTGCTGCCGGTATCGGCACCGGTGCTGGCCGACGGCGGCCTCGCCGTGAGCGGCGAGCGCATCGTCGGCGTGGGCACGGCGCCCGCGTTGCTGTCTGCGCATCCCGAAGCGGTCGTCGTCGACCTTGGTCGCTCCATCATCATGCCGGGCTTCGTCAACTGTCACAGCCATGTCGAGTACACGTCATTCCGCGGCATCCTTGACGATTCGGAGTTCGGCGATTGGATCATCAGCCTGGTCGACGTCAAGGCGTCGCTGACCCCCGAGGAGTACCTGGTGAGCGCCAAGCTCGGCGCCATCGAGGCCATCTCTTCGGGCATCACGACCCTCGCCGACACCAGCTACAGCGGCGTGACCCTCGAGGCGGCCGCCGAGGCCGGCCTGCGCGGCCGCCTCTATCTCGAGGTCTTCGGCGTCGACGACACACATCTCGACGAGACCATGGCCGACGTTGAGCGCCGCCTCGCCGAAGCCCAGGCGGCGGCGCCGTCGAGCTTCGACGTGGGCCTCGCCCCACACGCTCCGTACACGGTCTCCAGCCGTCTGTACCAGGCCGTGTCGGCGCTGGCGCGCTCTCGCGGCCTCAAAGTCATGAGCCATGTGGCCGAGAGCAAGGAAGAGATCACCTACGTGCGCTCCGGTTCGGGCAAGTTCGCTCACGACTTCCGCGAGAAGATGGGCTGGGAGCGCATGCTCGTGCAGCCGTTCGGCGTCAGCCCCATCAAGTATCTGCAGCAGTGGGACGTCTTCGACGAGGACTTCCTGGCCGTCCACTGCGTTCAGGTGAGCCTGGACGACATCCGCATCCTCAAAGCCAAGAAGGTCGCCGTGGCTCACTGCCCCAAGAGCAACGCCAAGCTGGGCTGTGGCGTCGCGCCGCTTGCCGACCTGCTGCACGAAGGCGTGCGCGTGGGGTTGGGTACCGACAGCCCGGCCTCGAGCAACATCATGGACATGTTCGGCGAGATGCGCACGATGCTGTTCCTGCATCGCGCCGTCGAGCGCGACGTCACCGTCCTCGACGCGCAGAAGTGCGTGCGCATCGCGACGCTGGGTGGCGCCGAGGCGCTGGGCATGCAGGACGATATCGGCAGCCTGGAGCCCGGCAAGTTCGCCGACTTCATCGCCGTGGACGTCTCCAAGTCGCACTTCGCGCCCATCGACGATCCGCACTCGGCGCTCGTGTACGGCGCCAACCAGGGCGATGTGCTGCTCACCGTGGTCGGCGGACGGCCGCTGTTCCGCGATCACGTCTACACGGACCTCGACGCGGAGGCTATTCGCGGCGCCGCTTTTGGTGTGCGCAAGAAGTTGCGCGACCGCGTGCGCGCCGGCTCCGTGCAAGTGGGAGCCGCAGAATCCGGCTGGTGGCAGACGTCCACCGGCGATGCAGGAGAGGAGACCCCCTAAGTGCTTCTCGACCGTCAGCGTGTGAAATTCTGGCAGAAGTGGGTGTTCGGGTTCATGGCTCTCATCATGGCCGGGTTCCTTATCATGATCCCGATCAACCGCAGCATGGGCTGCGGCGGCTCGTCGGCGACGGACAAGCTCGCCACCAGTGAGATCGCCAAGTACTCAGCGGCCGTCAAGGCCGACCCCAAGAACGCGGCTGCCTGGCGCAGCCTGGGTGAGAACTACCTGGTTCGCGCCAACCAGCAGACGTCTCAACAGGCGTCCCTGACGGCGGCGCAGAAGGCCGACTACGCCGCCGCCGCCGCCAGCTACGAGAAGGCGGTCAAGCTCCTCAGCAAGCACAAGGGCAAGGTGGCCCGGCAGGAGCGGCTTGGCGCGCTGGACCAGCTGATCACCGTGTACCTGACCCTCAAGGACTACTCGATGGCGACCAGCACCTACGGCAGGATCACCGCATTGCGGCCCAAGGATTCCGAGGCCTTCTTCAACATGGCGACCGCCGCCATCAGTGCCGGCGACACCAATGCGGCGCTCCTTGCCTTCGGCAGGTTCCTGGAGCTGAGACCCGACTCGCCCGACGCGGCCACGGTCCGGGCGTGGATCAAGGAGAACACGCCCAAGGCATCGCCGTCGCCGACCAAGGGGACGGGGCAGTGAACGAACCGTTCAGCATCTCCTCCGAGCGCCTCGCCGGGACTCTCGGCCTGGTCGTGCTCACCGGCGAGGTCGATATCTATACGGCTCCCCGTTTCAGGGAGGGCATGATCGAGCTTCTCGACGCCGGCGTCGACAGGCTCGTGATCGACCTCAGCGGCGTCACCTTCATCGACTCCACCGCCTTGGGTGTCCTTATCGGCGGGGTGCGCCGCGTGCACGGCGTCGACGGCGCCATGACGCTGGTCGTCAACAGCCGTCCCGTGGAGCGGGTGCTGTCGATCACCGGCCTGGATCGCGTGTTCGCTCTCCATGCTACGCGTGAGGCTGCAATCGAGGCGCTGGCCTGACGGCCGGCTCCATCGTCATCTCGACATTGGGGTTTGCCCGGTGGCATTGACTCCCAGCGTCCGGAACCACCCGGCCACGTCCAGTTGAGGTAGGTCCGTGAGGCTCATCGTCACAGAGAAGGATTCCGCCGCTCGCAAGATCGCCGATATCCTCGGCGGCAAAGTCACGGTCACCGAGCACGGCCGCGGTAGGCAGAAGGTCAAGTCGTACCAGTTCGCCTACGACGACGAGGATGCCGTGGCCATCGGCTTGCGCGGCCACGTCATGCAGACCGTCTTTCCCACCACCTACCGGCGGTGGAGTCTCCAGTGCCTCGGCGACATGATCGAGAGGCCGGACCTCGCCTGGGTCGTCGATGGGAGTGCGGCGACGACGCTCTCGGCGTTGCGCAAAGCAGCCAAGGGCGCCACCGAAGTAGTCATCGCGACAGACTACGACCGCGAGGGAGAACTGATCGGTCACGAGGCGCTTCAGATCCTCCGCGGCGAGGCGCTCAAGCGGCATCCCAACGACAAGCCGGAGAAGAAGAAGGCCGGCCCCGCCGGCCGCGGCAAGGCCGCGGCCGGCGCCGTCCCAGAGACCGGCGACCCGCATGTCAAGGCCATGCTGCCGGCTGCGGTTGTGGACCGTCATGTGCGCGTGCACTACTCGGCGCTCACCCGCGAAGAGGTCGAGGCGGCCTTCACGAAGCCGTTCACCGTCGATTTCAACCTGGCCGAGGCGGCGCACTCCCGCCAGGACATAGACCTTATCTGGGGCGCCGTGCTCACGCGCTTCATGTCGCTGGCTGCCTACCGCTACGGCTCGGACTACCTGTCGGTCGGGCGCGTCCAGTCACCGACACTGCGCCTGGTCGTCGACCGCGAGCTGGAGCGGCGCGCCTTTGTACCGGTTCCCTACTGGGAGATCAAGGCCACGCTAACGCGCGGCGACGATACCGTCGAGGTGGCGCATGCCAAGGGCCGCTTCGATTCTCTTGCGGCCATGGAGACCGCGTTCGAGCGCGCCCAGGCCGACACTGCCGATGTCACCGGCTACAAGGCGGAGCCGCGCAAGGTCGCGCCGCCGACGCCGTTCAACACCACGGCGCTCATGAGCGCTGCCTCAGGCAGCGGTGTGTCGCCGGCGCGGGCCATGCGCGCCGCCGAGTCGCTCTACCTGGACGGTCTCATCAGCTACCCGCGCACCGACAGCACGGTCTACCCGCCGTCGCTGGATCTGCGCGGCAGCCTTGACGCACTGGCCGGCTGGCGGCCTGTCGCCACCACGGCTGCGCGCCTGGCCATGCAGGGCAAGTACACGCCCACCAGGGGCAAGAAGCGCGACACTGCCCACCCGCCGATCTATCCGGTGGGCGTACCGAAGAGGGAGCTCAGCGGCGACCAGGCGCGCGTCTACGACCTGGTCGTGCGTCGCTTCCTCGCCACTCTGCTTCCCGCCGCGGTCGTGGAGAGTCAGCGGCTCGACGTCAAGATAGGCGAGGAGCCTTTCCTCGCACGCGGCAGCCGGGTGGCCTCTTCCGGCTTCCTTGAGGTGTACGAGAAGTACGCCGCCAAGCGCGACCGGCCGCTCCCGCCGCTCCAGCCGGGCGACGTCCTCGACGTGCGCAATCTGCATTTCGAGAGCAAGGAGACGCAGCCGCCGTCGCGATACGGTCAAGGCAAGCTCATCGAGACGATGGAAGAGCTTGGCCTCGGCACCAAAGCCACCCGCGCCGACATCATCCAGCACCTCTACGACCGCAACTACGTGCGCGACAACCCCATCGAGCCCACCGAGCTCGGCGTCGCCCTGATCACAGCCTTCGATGCCGCCATGCAGAAGGCGCCCGTCGACATCTCCTCCAGCGAGATGACCGCCGAGCTCGACAACCAGATGAACCGCATCGCCAGGGGCGAACTTCGTCGTGACGAAGTCGTGGCCGAGAGCCAGGAGATGCTCGAACAGGCCTGGAAGCTCCTCGGCGGCCACGTCGCCGACATCCGCGAACGCATCAAGAGCGGCGTGCGCGAAGACCTCACGCTGGGCGAGTGCAAGAACTGCGGCGGCCAGCTGCGCGTGCTGCGCGGCAAGACCGGCAAACGGTTCGCCGCCTGCGTGGGCAAGGTGGGAGAGGAGCCGCGGCCGGCGGCCGAAGGCGAGCGCCCGCGACGCGGCTGCGGCCAGACCTTCCCGCTGCCGCAGCGCGGCACTATCACGCCCACCGGCAAGACCTGCGGTGAGTGCGGCTGGCCCGAGATCAAGGTCGTCGGAGGCGGCGGTCGCGGGCGCCCGTGGGTGCTGTGCGTGGACATCGACTGCCCGAGCAAAGAGAAGCACCGCGCGCGAACCAGGAAGAGCACCTGAATCCCTGCGCTGCCCGGGGCGAGCTTCTACGGAGACCGGCGTGAGCGAACGAAGCGGCGTCCTCATCACTCTGGAAGGCTGCGATGGCTGTGGCAAGAGCACGCAGGCGGCGCTTCTCTGCGAGCGCCTCGCCGCCTGCGGTCTCCCCGTGGGGCCGGTGGCGACCCCGGGCGCCGTTGTGCGCGAGCCCGGCGGTACGCCGGCGGGAGAGGCCATCCGTGACGTCCTGTTGCACGGATCCGGGGAGATGGCTCCGTGGGCGGAGGCGCTGCTCTACGCGGCGGCCCGAGCCGAGCTCGTCGAACGGGTGCTTCTTCCGGAGCTGGCCGCGTGCCGCGTGCTTGTCCTCGATCGCTACCTGGATTCATCACTCGCGTATCAGGGTTTCGCTCGCGGCCTCGGCATCGACGCCGTGCTGGCCGTCAACGAACCGGGGTTGCGCGGTGTCCTGCCCGCTCTGACGCTCGTGCTCGACGTCGACCCCGCGATTGGCCTCACACGCTCAGCGGGAGCTCCCGACCGTATCGAGGCCGAGGGTCTCGACTTCCAGCAGCGCGTGGCCGCCGGCTTCGCGGTCGTCGCGCGCCGGTTCCCCGAACGTGTGCGCCTCATCGACGGGGCGCGTCGCATCGACCTGGTGGCGGCGGACGTCGAGACGGCGGCGCTCGCGGCCATCGCCGACGCCGCGCTGCGCGCTGGGGCCTGAGGGGCGACATGTTCGAGGCCATCCCCGGCCAGGAGCAGGCCAAGGAGTTCTTCGCTCGCGCGTTGCGCGCCGACGCGCTGAGCCATGCGTACCTGCTCACCGGCTCCGAGGGGTTGGCCAAGACGGCGTTCGCCCGCGAGCTTGGTGTGGCGCTGGTCAGCTCGTGCGGCGGCTGTGGCTCGTGCCCTGAGTGTGAGCGCGCCCGCCGCGGAGCCCACCCCGACCTGCATGTGCTCGAACGCGAGGGAGACCTCATCCGCATCGACCAGATCGCTCCCGTGATCGCCGATCTCAGCCTCAAGCCGTTCGCCGCGAACCGGCGCATCTGGGTCATCCCCGAAGTCGAGTACCTGCATCCGGCGGCGGCCAACAAGCTGCTCAAGAGCATCGAGGAGCCGCCGTCGTATGTGTTCTTCCTGCTCGTCAGCGACCGCCCGGAGCGCGTGCTGCCGACGATCGTCTCCCGTTGTCAGCAGATCGAGTTCCGCCCGCTCAGCGACGCGCAGGTCGCCACGTATCTCCACGCGCAGTATGGCCTCGAAGGCGCGTCGGCCGAAGCGCTTGCGAGGCTGGCCACCGGGTCGGTGGAGCGCGCCGCGCGGCTCGCCGAGGACGCACGCGGCGCCGGCCGTCGGGCGGAGTTCCTGAAGCAGGTCGCGTTGCTGCTCGCCGGCGTGCGCGGCGACATGGCCGCAGACGCGCAGCGGGCCTTCATCAACGTGCTCGAGCAGCAGCATCTGGAGATCGCGGGCGCCATCCAGACCGATCTGGAGAAAAGGCTCGCCGTGCTTGCACAACAGTTCCAGGATCCCCGCGATCTCAAGTGGCATCAGGGCCGCGCCGCAGAGCGCGCCAAGCGCGAGGAGACGCGTCTGCGTCGCCTGGCGGCTCTGGACGCGGTCGACCTGCTCGCGGCGTGGCTGCGCGACCTCTGGGTGGTCGCCTGCGGGGCATCCGATGTACTCTGGAACTGCGACCACGCCGACGAGCTCGCCGGAGCGGCCGTGGCGACGCCGGACTACTATGCTCGCCTGCTGGCGGCCGTTGCCCGGACTCGCAAGGACCTGTATCTGAACATCGACCAGAAGCTCGCGCTGCAGGCCATGTTCGCGCGCTTTGAGGAGGTCGCTGAGAGTGCCTAGGATCGCCAGCGTCGTATTCCGCGGCGGCGGCAAGGTATACGAGTTCGACGCCGGCTCCCTTGAGTTGCAGCCGGGCGACCAGGTGGTCGTCGACACGGCGCGCGGCGCGGACTCCGGGCGCCTCGTGCAGGGTCCGGACGAGCTTCCCGCCGACAAGATGCCTCGCGGCCTCAAGAAGGTCATCCGCAAGGCCACCGCCGCCGACATCGACGCCGTCGCCTCCCATCGCGACACCGAGATCGAGGCCAAGCGAGCCTGCCGTGAGCTCGTCGCCGACCTCGGCCTCGACATGAAGGTCGTCGAGGCCCGGCAGGCGCTCGAAGGCGGCAGGCTGAGTATCACCTTCTACGCCGAGGAGCGCGTGGACCTTCGCGATCTCGTCAGCATGCTCAGCGATCGCATGAAGCGACGCGTGGAGCTCAAGCAGGTGAGCGCTCGCGACGAATCGCGCATCGTCGGCGGTTACGGCCCGTGTGGCCGCAGCCTGTGCTGCGCCACCTTCGCCGGCGACCAAGAGCCGGTCTCGATCCGCATGGCGAAGGATCAGAAT
>Ga0209226_10001180_pt1 | contig 12241 bp, 7 predicted proteins | sample BarGraNGADG00212_2_FD_184497 | JGI IMG/M metagenome (GOLD analysis project Ga0209226, IMG submission 184497) | Arctic peat soil microbial communities from Barrow, Alaska, USA - Barrow Graham LP Ref core NGADG0011-212 (SPAdes) (version 2) | ecosystem: Environmental > Terrestrial > Soil > Wetlands...
ACAAATCAGACAAATTTCTATAAAGTGAATATTCGTCTCGAATGCATAACTTAAAAAAAGAAGTCGATATTTTTAATTTTTCAGTTAAATCTTTACGAATGTTCAATAGACTTTCTTTTATCTCTTCGTATTTTTCTTTATATTCTTTTGTCCTTTTTAGATTAGTCGATGAGACTAAAGCGTCTTCCAATGCATCTAATATTATTTTCATAGCATGTTCACTGTTTTGTAGAATTTCAACTAAATCAGGGTACTGTACAAGCATATTTTCTAAGTTTTCGAGGGTCTTAATACTCCAAATGTTAGTTCGATCTTTCTTAAGTTCCACACAACCTTTTTGATGCAACCATCGAAGCGGACGGTTAACGTTGCTTTGGTTAATCCCGCCATATTTGTTTTTTAGTTCCTCTAGTATTTTAGGTTCGCTTATAGGATTAGCGGTTTTTAGAAGGAAATCAAGGACATCATACTTCACCTGATTGGGCTCAAAGTGATATTTCTCTTTTTTCATCATGTACAATAATACGCATACCACATATTTAAGTTATGCGCATATGCACAACATATCGCATAAGCATTATACAGCACCAGAGGCTTAAAATATATGTTTTTATGCGATTCTTTAAATAACATGGGGATACAATAATACATTAGAATAATGGAGTGTTTTACATGTCGTCAAAAGCAGCTAACCAAAAAAACGATTTCTCAAAACTGTCTGTTACAAATAACCTTCGTATTTTAGTTAACCGGATCTCGGCTGATCAGAATAAACGGGTATATACACTTACAGAAGAGACTTTCCGAAAACTTTACCCTGACTACTTTCAAAAATACGGAGAGGAACCATAAAAATTTATAAAAGAGAGCTTGTAGAGCCCGAAACAACCACGAAACAGGCTCAGGACAGCAATAATGCTTCCATAAATAATAGATTTAATCCAATTTAAAACTTTCGTTGCTGTCCTCTAACCAAAAAAAAACAACATGATGACAAAAGCTGAATTAATTTAACCCGAAGTGTAAAAGCCTTTATATACCGTGGATTCGAATAATCACTTAAGCGAAAATAAAGAAAAACCAGAGGGTGATTAACCATACCAAAAGAACCTAAAACGTGGGCAAAACCGAATGTAACACCATCCACCGCAAAAATAATAAAACAAATTGCTCTTGATGAGAATCTTTTTACGTATCAGGTAATAGATGCTACGTTTAAGAAAGCGTACCCGAAATATTTTCGTGGATGCTGATAGGCAAAAGGAGAAAACAAGTTAAAATTTATGAACAGAAAACCGCTGAACTGTGCGACAAACACAGAAAAGCGGCTGTAGCATTACCCTAAAAACATTAAAATTTTGGGATAACGCGCGGAGCTTAACCACAAAGCTTCTTTTGTTGTTTCCAAAATTTAAAGGTATCGCATTATATTCGAATATGTGTGTTTTGGTTCTTACCCGAAACACAGATAACAATCAAAGTTTCCATATTGGGATATAATGCGGTAATTGTATATATACAATTGTCTTTATGCGACATTTTAGCATTTTGACATTTTTATATTTGCAATATTCAAATTTTAAAGGTGTAAGTTGCGGCGTTTTCTGTTCACCAAAAAGAAAGGTGAATACGAATGAAAACAGAAACACAAAAAGATTTTAGTAACTTTTTTGATACAGGACCAGAAGAGCCCGAGCTTTGTAAACGTCTAGGCTTTGACAATTGCCAGGACTGTTATTTTAGATCGAGTACCCTAAAAAGGATAACAGACGGCGTTAAGCGGATACAGCAGGAGGGACTTTAATTTGGCTTCTCTGGAAGAGCTCGAAACCAGATTTAGTGATCTGCCTAGAAATACCGTTCAGTTCCTTGCCGAACTCCACAGCGAGCAGGATAGAGGACAAGAGCAGCACTCTGACGAACAAAGGTGGTTCTGAATGCAAGACAACAACCATAAGAAAGCTGTTTGCCCAATGTGCAAAAATAATAATACAAAAAATAGAAAACATGCACCTGGGCACTACGGCTTTTCATGCAAGGTAACTTTTCGTGATCCACTCATCATTCAACCCAATGTTACAGAGGTGGTTTAATGACAACTATAATCCCAATATTTGGGACAGTTGCACGTACCTCCATTAAATCTTGCAAAAAGCAGCCGGCTACATGCAGAATAAAGATATGTGATGAATGTTGCGCTGTCAGGGAAAATGAGAATCTCTTTTCAATGGCGTTTAGGAGGGCATAAATTATGCCTTCTTTTTACCCTGAGAATATCCCGCAGCAATTGAAAGACATTGCACAGTGGGTCTTGTGGAAACTAGAGCAAGTCATTGAGGAAGCCACAGGAGAACCACAAATAGACCCACTAACAGGAGAAATTAAGCTAACTAAAGTTCCCTATCAACATAATGGAAAAAAGGCAAACACAGCACGAAAAGAAACATGGGCTGCTTTTGAACAAACGCTGGCAGTATATGACTCTTCTGATGAGTATACAGGTTTAGGTTTTGTTCTAACTAAAGAAACGGGACTTGTAGCTGTTGATTTTGATCATGTCCTTCATGCTGGGGCTACGCGAGAAGATGGCTGTGTGATGAAACAATGGAACGAAGGAGTTCTTACTGAAATTTCTGAACTCAACTCCTTTGCTGAAATCTCGCAATCCGGAGAAGGAGTTCATGTCTTTTGTAAAGGGACTCTACCAACGGCAGGCCGCAAAAAAGGCAACCGTGAGATGTATTGTGATAATAGGTTTTTTGCTGTCACAGGTGACCACATCAGTCAAACTCCACTAACATTGAATGAAGCCCAGGAGTGTATAACAGATTACTACGAAATGTGGTTCGAGCAAAGCAACACTAAAAGCAAACCCTTGGATAATCCGAGTCTTCCTAAATCTCCTGAAATGTCAGATGAAGAAGTTCTTCGACACTGCTGGAAAGCAGCTAATTCTGAGAAATTCAATAGACTGCATTCAGGAGATACCAGCGACTATCATTCAAACTCCGAAGCACAGCATGCTTATTGCAGCCTTTTAGCATTCTACACTCAAAAAAGAGAACAAATTGATAGAATGTTAAGAGCATCGGTACTTTACGATAAAAAGTGGGATCGTAGAGGAAAATATACTCTCGACAAAGTCCTAGATGGATTAACTGAAGTTTACCAGAAAATAGAAAGTGTTAGGGGAAGATTCCCCAAAGACAAAATCAACAATCCGGTTAAAGAATTTAAGGTTCTGATGGATGGCAGTATCCCTTATTACCAATCCATCATTGGCCAGTTGCCAAAATCGGATAATCAGAGTGTGAATATCAATACCGCCAATCAATTCTTAGACGAAATGATATCGCTCCCTATCGATGTGATTGATAACCTCATCAACCACGAGATAAAAGATAGATTTGATTTCAATAGAGACGACTGCAGGAATCTCAAAAGGTACTTCAAGAGAACCAAAGCAGAAAATATGGATGAGCAGTCATCTGATATCTTCAAAAAGTATATACCTCCATTTGCTGAAGTGGCTGACAGAGTCATGGAACGCCGAGCGTTTTTCACATTTGACGATACGAAGGAGATATACGTCTATAGAAACGGCGTCTACGTCAGCAAAGGAGCAGAAACCGAAATCAAACAGCTTTCTAGAGATATATGCTGCCAGATGTACGAACAGCATGATTTGCTTCAAGTTGTGCCTTCCATGACATATGTATCAGAAATATTGGAGTTGATACGGGTCAGGACGGCAGTATATAGAGATGAAATTGACAACAACCCTAAAAATAAATACATAATAAACATGAAGAATGGGCTGTACAACATTAAAACCGGAGAACTTACCGCCCATACTGAAGAATATATTTCTCTTCGGCAAATACCTGTAAATTATAACCCTACGGCAAATGCTCCTAAATTCAGAAAATTCATGTCGGAAATTGTAACTCCCGAGGATGCTCAGGTTTTACTGGAGTTCATTGGATATTCCCTTATTTTTGATATGAAGCATGAGCAAGCAATTATGCTTCAAGGCACTGGGGCAAATGGAAAATCAATTTTACTTCAGTTTATCATTGCTCTTCATGGTGAGGAAAATATATGCACCACTTCACTGCAAAGATTATGCGGGGATCGTTTTGCGCTGTCCGAACTATACGGAAAACCTCTCAACGTATTTGCTGATCTCAGTGACGATGGAATCAAAGACGATGCGATGTTTAAAAATGTCTCATCCGGAGACACGTTTACGGCGCAAAAGAAATTTGGTCAACCTTTTCAGTTCAGGAACGCTGCAAGACAAATCTACTCTGTAAATGATGTCCCTCCAGTCCATAAGAAAACATTCGCATTTTTCAGGAGATGGATTCTGCTATGTTTCCCTTACACATTCGTTGATAATCCGGCTCCAAACACCGATGAGCGGAAGATAGACAAAGGTCTACTTGATGCACTGCTGACTCCAGAAGAGCTCTCCGGCGCGTTCAATCTCGCAATCGAGTGTATGAAACGTATGCTCAGCAACGGGAAGTACTCGTATGCACCCACGGTTGCGGATGTAACTGAACTGTATACCTTGAAAAGTGATCCGGTTAAAGCGTTCACTGATAGGTATACAGATGCCAGCGATGGGCACATACCAGTACAAGAAATGTACGAAAATTATGTCAGGTGGTCAAAGTACAAGAGTTTGAAAATATTAACTACTCAGCGGCTCACCAGGCGTCTCAAGAACCTAGGGTTTGTTGAAAGCCGACCTTATGACGACTATGGAAGCCAGATATATGCATGGGTTAACGTGAGCTTTACGGATGACTTTGATAAAGAAATACCCGCAGAAGTCAAACCCGAACAGAAGAGATTAGACGACAAATACACTAAGACAGACAAAAAAATATTGTACTGGCAACAGTTGGGTATAATATTGGACACCTTGTCTGAAAAAATGGAGAACTTGTCTGAAAAAACAAAAGACCCGAAATACGCTCAATTTTTACTAAAAACACAAGAAAATAAGTCAACTTTAAGTCAACTTGAAACCAATGGTTTTTCGGCAGCATCACAACCGTTTGATGCTGTACAAGTTAAGATAAATCCCTACCTAAAGAAAGTTGAGAAAAAAAAGTGCGCACACAGGGTGAATAGTGTGTGTGTGCGCGCAAATAATTTTAAACTCTTCTTAGATAGGAAAAAATCTCAGCTTAACTACCCCCGTTTCTTGCGCAGCCTATCGAAAAACCCTTGGTTTACAGTTGACTCAAAGTTGACTCAAATCAATGAACTGTCAAAAAATCAGAGTTCTTCAGTTTCAACAAAAAAAAACAAACAGTGTACAAAATAATAAAGACTTAACAATGCCTGAACTTTTGAGAACAGACTTAAAAAATTCCGTTGTAGTTACTGAAGAAGAAGCAGCAAAATGGCTTGAAGAAGGTGGTTATTAATGTCTGTGCTTTACCTGGACATTGAGACCACAGGCTTAAACCCACTATCCTGTGAGCTTGTAACCTTACAAATCATTAGTTCTAAAGGTGAATCAAGGACAATCAAAGATCCTGTGACCTTGAAAACTGTTAAACCGGCACTTGAAAGAAACTTGGTAGTATGCCATAATGCCAAGTTCGACTCTAAATTCCTAAAATATCATTATGGAATAACTCTTTACAATGTGTATGACACCTATCTTGCGGAGATAGCAATATCTGGTGGCAAACTTGCACAAAGGAAAGGTGCTTCTCTTGCAGATCTTGTTTTCAAGTACTGTGGTGTTACTCTTGACAAGTCTGAACAACTCGGATTTAAGAAAGGTGAATCATTAACAGCAGAACAAGAAAGGTATGCTCTTAATGACTTGAAATACCTGCCTGAAATAATGAAGCAGCAGCAGGCAAATATAAAATTACTTGATCTTGAGAATATTGTCAACATTGAAATGAAATGTCTGCCTGCAGTGGTTTGGTTAGAACTTTCAGGACTTCATGTGGACCTTGAGAAGTTCGACGAAATTAAAGCTGCAATTCAGGAGCAGTATGAAGAAACAGAAGCCTTTCTTCAAAAAGAACTTGTGACTTATGATAAGCAATGTCAGTTAGATGGTTCATTCATCTCTAATGAGTTGAATCTCAGCAGTCCTGAACAGCTTAAACAGGCTCTAAGAAATAAAGGATACGATATTAATAAAACTGATAAAAAAGCTAGAGCAGAGTTTGCTCATGTGCCTATATTTCGGAATCTATCCAATTTTAAGGAAGCAGAGACACTATTAAAAATGTTCATAAAACCATTACCTGATTTCATTAATTCTAACACTCAGCGCGTATATCCTGATTTCTGGCAATATGGAGCGAAGTCTGGAAGGTTCACCTGTGGAAAACCGAACTTACAACAGCAACCGAGTAGGTTTAAAGATTGGAGAAAGATTTTCACTGCGGAGCCTGGAAATAAGCTTATTGCAGCAGACTATAGCCAAATTGAACTTAGGATTATAGGCCAACTTGCTCACGATAAGAAATATATCCACGCCTATAAAGAAGGTCTGGATCTTCACAGAAACACAGCTGCGGTTATGTTTAAAGTGCCTGTAGATCAGGTTACAAAACAGCAAAGAGATATAGCGAAATCAATCAATTTCGGGTTAAATTACGGGATGGGTAAACGGTCTTTAACAGAGAAGTTAAAATTAGAGACAGGTATCGATTACTCAGAAGATGAAGTTGGACGGCTTGTTGACGATTTCAAATGTCTGTATTCTGATGTCACAAGTTACCTGAAAAAAGTAAGCGGTAAAGGTTTCAATAAACTTGAAATTCGGACTGAGGCAGGCAGACTTTTCAAATTCGATAAGCCTTCGACTGAGAATGAAGAGAAATATAACTCAGAAAAAGGCAACATTGAAAGAGAGTGCAAAAACCTTCCGGTTCAGGGTCTTTGTGCTGACATGCTTAAAATTGCCATGGCTAGTCTCTTCCTGATCCTTGAGCCTAGGGGGGTTAAGCTTGTTAACTGCATCCATGATGAACTTGTTTTCGAGTGCAAAGAAGAAGAAGCAGAAGAGATAGGCCCAATAATAAAAGCAGAAATGGAAAAGGCAGGAAGCTTGTTTCTGAAAGATCTGCCTTGCTTGGTTGAAGTTACAATAGCCGACTTTTGGAAGAAGGAGTGAGAATATGCAAACTCACTTATCTCCTAGTCCTCAGGTAGATCCCGATCAAAATCAGGAAACTGTAATATTCCTTTTGCAGGCAGTCAACAGACCTGGTATCGAAAGCCTACTAGATTACCTGCTCGAATCGGACTACTTCACCGCACCTGCAAGTACCCACTTCCATAACTCTTTTCCTGGCGGCCTCTGTTATCATTCTCTTAATTTGGTCCATGCATTCAATGAAGCGAACAAGCAACTTCTTAATCCTTTGCCTCTTGATTCTGTGGTCATCTGCGGGCTTTTGCATGACTTGTGCAAGGTTAATGCGTATCTTGAGACAGATAAGGGTTATGAGTCCATAAAGGGCATCAAAGGTCATGCTACCGTGTCACTCTCAAGGATAGGAGAGCACATTCCGCTAATTCCCAAAGAAGACGATATTATTAGGTATCATATGGGGCTTTACGGGATTTTTACATATCGGGAGCATGATACCTTGGCACTGTTTAAAGCGATAAATCGAAATACGCATGTCCAAATATTTGCCGCACTGGATATGGCAGATTCTAAAAGAAACACAGGCACAAGTAAAAGCAGTTTATTTGATTTTTAACTCCGTCATGTCACCGTTTTATGCCCCGATAATGGAAGAGGCAGGGAATAGGTACGTCAACTACTCCCCACTGAAGTAGGGAGCTTGGATATTCCCGATTATTCTCTCAGATCATATTATCCGTATGGGTAGTTGACCCCCCTATAACTCAGCAGGTAGATACTGACAAGAATCAGGAAACCTTTTACTTTTTTATGAATAGTTACTAATATAGCAGAATTGTTCATCGAATGTCATTCATCTCTAGTTACCACCCAGCCTATCAAAAACAGTTAATTGATACCGATTTTTCGTAATGGAACAGATGAATAAAATCAGCTCATCGGAATTTGCCCATTGAATCTTGATAAAGATGCCTATTGATATTGTTTTACCCAGGCTGAATAGTTACCAATATATTTTCTATCTCCTTGATTTTCTGGGTTTATATGCAATATACACATGTTATGCAATAATGAAAGTAAAAGTAATACTCAAGTCGAAATGCGATTTAAATCTTAGTTTTTTATTTTAATTCTGTGCAAAATCCGGAAAAATAGGGTAATTTTCACTATGTGTTGTAAACTAGATCATTCCATATCATGTAGGAATACACTTGTTTCCCTCTGCTAGTAGTGCATCAAATGCAAAAATTCTATGATAAACGCATAGGCACTTTTTCTAGTGCCTATTGATGTCGGTTTAAAACCCTGTAAAGTAACACGGAACGAAAAATAAAAGCAAGTTTTTTTGAGAGCTTCTAGAGTAGTCAAATTTTGGCATTAATTCCGCTGGGGGATTGACTGCAATCAAGAACCCACAAAATAATAAAAATCTCCTAATTTTTTGGGTAATTGGACTTTTTTCCTATTCTTTGATAAAGTGGGAGTGCTTTTTCGTAATCTCCCATACTATCATAGAGTCTTGCGAGATTGTTTAGCGAAGCTGTAACATCTGGGTGATTCGATCCCAGCACTTTTTCATAGATTTCAAGTGCCCTTTGATAAAGTGGGGGTGCTTGTTCGTAATCTCCCATATTGTAATAGAGTGCTGCGAGATTGTTTAGTGAAGTTGCAACATCTGGGTGCTGCGGGCCCAGAACTTTTTCACGAATGTCAAGTGCCCTTTGATAAAGTGGGAGTGCTTGTTCGTAATCTCCCATATTGTCATAGAGTAAACCGAGATTGTTTAGTGAATTTGCAACAGATGGGTGTTGGGGACCTAGAACCTTTTCATGGATGTTAAGTGCCCTTTGATAAAGTGGGAATGCTTGTTCGTAATCTCCCATATTGTCATAGAGTGCTGCGAGATTGTTTAGTGAAGTTGCAACAGATGGGTGCTGCGGACCCAGCACTTTTTCATAGATTTCAAGTGCCCTTTGATAAAGTGGCAATGCTTGTTCGTAATCTCCCATATTGTCATAGAGTAAACCGAGATTGTTTAGTAAAGTTGCAACATATGGATGCTCAGGTCCGAGTTCTGGTTCTGCTTCTATAATTTGCAGTATTTCTTCATGCATAGGGGCAATTAATTGCCAGAATGCTGCTCTATCAAACGGATCGGAAACAGTAATGAACCAATTAAGCAGATTTTCTGCTTCCAATGATTCTTTTGCGTGATAAAAAGCTTCTATTAAAGCAACTTTATGTTCTCGAGTAATCTTTTTTATATCCAGATTTTCCAGTTTATTTACGTAATAGCTAAGCATGAACTCATGAACACTTTTCCTATGATCCTGCTCTTCATTCTTTTCATTCTCTTGATATTCTTGCCAACTCTTTCTCATCAGCTGGTGCATACTCCATTTATTATCTTCGATTTCATCTTTATTAATAAAGGAGAAATTATGTATCCTAGACATTTCATTTTGGGGATAACTTGTGAATTCTTTAATCAGGACATTGAATATCTCGCGGTTCCAAAAACGAGGTACAGAGAGGACTTTAATTGCCGCTTCTTTAGGTTCATCGAGATATTTTATAAAACGCTTAAATATGTCTGGCGGCACCTTTGCAAAATCACCTGGCGCTGGTTCGCGGATTTTCTTTATAATTCTATATAGGTCGATTGAGAGATCTAAGTAATAGGGCATGCCTTCACTGCCACTGATAATAGCAGTCTGGATATAATTTTCAAGAACATCAGAGTGTTTGAGTAAGTTACGGGCATGTTCTTCTGGCAGACCTTTAATTTCATGCCGTTCAATTGAATTTCCCCATATGGCTTTTTCGGTGTTCGAGTCTTCCACCCATCGAGGAGGCTCCTGCCCACAGAGTATCCAGAGGCAAGAGGAGGAAAGGAGAGTTTGTATTTTCTTTCGAAGCCATTCGTCTTTGGAACTTAAACTTGCTAGGGATCTGTCATTTCCCCAGAGTGCTTCATAGCTGTCGATAAAAATGACTGCAGATTCAGAGTTTCTTTGGAGGTATTCACGCAGGTCGTAAGCCCAGTAAAGGTAAAGCTGCCTCCTTATCTCTGCTGCTTCCATGCTGATTAATCGGGAAATTTCATTTCTATTTTTTAATTCCCATTCCCTGTATGAAGCAGGAAGCCTTTTGATGAGCTTTGTCATCTTAATCGATACGTTTACCGGGTTAAATATTCCACCAATATTCGATAAGTCATCGCCAATATCAAGTAAATGAGTAAAGATGTTATCTTCAGAATCGTTTTCCTTGCACAAAGGAATTCTTGGATTTACTTTTTTCCAGTAAAGAGCACGGGCAAAGTCAAAGGTATGGAATTTAATACCATATTCACCTTGGAACTGATCCCTCAATATTTCTAGGAACTTATCAGATTGTCTATACGCTTCAGTTTCGAAATCTACCGTTGCACATAAAATATGAAAGTTACTATTTGACTCATTGTATATTCGGAAGTTTCTGTTTGAATCATTGTATTTCTCAATTATTTTAGATATTTCTCTCCTTAGGCGTGTTTTACCAATACCAGCAACACCGTGGTAGACTAGAATCTTTGCTTCTTTCCCCTTTATGGTTTCAAGGGCATTATAGAATGCTTGGATGAATTCTTCTCTATCAACAAATGGTCTCTCTTTTTCTTCAGGGAAAAATGAAGCACATGCCATCAGATTACTCCTTATTCTGTACTGTGAACCAGAAAAATATAAAGGAATTATGCTTTAAGAATTCTATAATAAACTATCGAAATTTGGACGCTGTGTAAATCCTCTCTAAATTAGCATTAACAGATTAAAAGGCAGCGTATCAAGAATTCTGTAAAAGTACAAATGTCAATAAGTTGTTATCTAGAAATTCGACACACTGCCAAAACTAGAAAATGGCTACGTTTTCGGATAAAACGCAGCTATTTCTTTGTTTTTTAGCTAATTTTTAAGGCAAATCACTAACCTATAAGCTAAAAATAGCTACGTTTTAAAGTTTTGTAGTCATAAGCCTATCAGGGAAAATGTCGCATTTACAGAACTTTTGGTACACCGCCAAACCGGCAGTGTATCTAAAATTCTGTAAAACTTACTCTCTAGTTTATGCACATGTTTTACTGTAAAACCTATGTATTCATCTGATTTTTCTCAACTGTTGATTTATATCTTCAAGATCAAAAGCTTCTGGATTAAAGCTTCCACCCACCCACTCCAGCATTTGATTATGCTCTGGATCATTAGGATCTTGAATTATCTTTAGAAAATCATAATAGCCCCAAATTCCGCCACAATCTTCAGGAGGGCATACATGCTTGCCTTTGATACAAATAGGATAGTGTATATCAGGTTCAGGCGGTAGAATTTTTTCAACTAAGATTTTATGATACCAGTAATCTCCAAAATCGTATAAATAGGCAAACTTAACCCCTTCTTTAGAGATCACTTGACTTAATTTCACTGTTTTTTCATTTCTAACTTTATACTCATCATCTGGACTCGGTTCACCATAATGCACATCATCGATAATGAACTCGTAAAGATGGTAATTACTCCACCCCATAACCAACTGTAAAATATGGTGGAGCTTATATAATGTAACGACGCTTGCGACTTGAATTCTTCTCCAGATAGGCGGTTTGCTATCTTCGAGAGTTACCTTCATCTGATAAACATGGATATCCGCAGACTGTTTCATTTTAGCCGTATTTATTCTCCCCTTTAAGTAATAGATTCTACTCTACAATCTAAAGTATCAGACTCGCATGTGATTTTAATTCTTCTTTCCTCATCGGTGTAATCCATGAATTGTCGAATAGATAGACTCAATAATGGATCTCGCGGAATATTTATAAATACGGAAAAACAGCAGCGTATTGTTTTATCCCAAAATAATTTCGTTTTTAAAGTTTTAAGTCATACTTTATTTATACACAGATTTTCCCTAAACCATGTGCATTTTCCTAATAATCTAATTTTCAGGATACTTTGATTACGAACGTTTATTCATAGAACGTTCGGATTTTGTCCCCTGAAGAGACAAATTTCCTATCAAAATCTGTCTTATTTACAGAAAAACCCGAATGTTTTAATATTTAGT
>Ga0209226_10001181_pt1 | contig 12234 bp, 13 predicted proteins | sample BarGraNGADG00212_2_FD_184497 | JGI IMG/M metagenome (GOLD analysis project Ga0209226, IMG submission 184497) | Arctic peat soil microbial communities from Barrow, Alaska, USA - Barrow Graham LP Ref core NGADG0011-212 (SPAdes) (version 2) | ecosystem: Environmental > Terrestrial > Soil >...
GTGGCCCTGACGATCCACCGGACTGAGAACGCTTCGCCCGAGGCATTGCCGGGCATTGTGGCGGCAATCAATGAATTGGCTGCCAGCTGGCCGTTTGTCTTTCCCATGCATCCACGCACCCGCGCCGCGCTGGGCGGGAAACACCCGTTCTCGGCCAACGTGCGCGTGCTGGAACCACTCGGACATCTGGAGACGCTGAGCTTGCTGTCGCAGGCCCGGGCGGTCATCACCGACTCGGGCGGGCTGCAGGAAGAAGCGGCGACACTGGGAGTACCGCTGCTCATCGCCCGCTGGGAAACCGAGTGGGCATACCTGGTGAACGGCGGAGCCGCATTCCTGATCGGCAACACCAGGGATTCCATCGTCGCCCGAGCGACGCCCTTGCTAAGGGCCAGAAGAAACGCTTTCCGGCCCGTTGACGTCTCGGGTCAGCGAGGGGCCGCCCAACGCATCACCGGCATTATACTCGACCACGCATCGCGTGCCTGACTCAGTTTTTGCTGGAGGCCCATACGAAACGCATTCTCATCGGCATGGGACTGAGCCTGGCTTTATGCGCGCTCATGGCGCTCAGCATCCAGGCGAGTTCGACGCGGGAGGAAGCCTTACCCGCCGGGCAACTTCAACTTCAGGCGACTGCTGCTCCGGCCGGCCAGTTGGCCCAGGCTGGGGTGCCGGTGTCGGCCTCAGGGCCCAGCCTTGACGAACGGGCTCACATCGAGCCGGCCCTGCTCAAGGCATTGCTGGCGGCCGCGCCCGGTGCCCGTGTGCCCGTGATCGTGACGATGCGCAACCCAAACCAGGTCGCGCTGAACCAGGCCCCGGTCCAGCCCGACCGCGCCGCCTTTGTCCACACGCTGCAGGACACGGCGCAGGCCGGCCAGGCGAACGTGCGCGCGTTCCTGGATCAGGAGGCAGCGGCGGGCCGGGTGACAGGGGTGCGCGCCTTCTGGATTTTCAACGGGCTGGCGCTGAGCACTAGCCCGCAGACCGCCTTTGCCTTGGCCGCCCGCTCCGACGTGGCGTTGCTGCAACTCGACAATTATCGCCAATGGCTGCCGGAGAGCCCTATCTCGGGCTCGACCTGGCTTACCGGCGCCAAAATCTCTCCGCTCAGGAGCAACGGGCCGCAAGCGCTCGAATGGGGCGTGCGGCAGATACGTGCCGACCAGGTCTGGGCCGCCTTCAACATCACAGGCACCGGCGTGGTGGTGGCCAACCTGGACACCGGGGTAGACTTCCAACATCCAGCGCTGAACGGCAACTACCGCGGCAATTCTGGGAAGGCGCTCTACCAACATGCGGGCAACTGGTTTGACGCGACCGACGCCGGCGCCATCTACCCAAGCGACGGCAACGGTCACGGCACACACACGATGGGCACGCTGGCCGGCCAGGGGGGCATCGGCGTCGCGCCCGGCGCGCGCTGGATCGCCGCGCGCGTGTTGGACAGCGGAGGCTACGGATACGATAGCTGGATTCATGCCGGCTTTCAATGGCTGCTCGCGCCCAACGGCGATGCGCGCCTGGCGCCCGACGTAGACAACAACTCCTGGGGCAGCGCGAACTCGGCCGCGACCACCTTTGGCCAAGATATTGCTCGCCTGCAGCAGGCAGGCATCGTGGTCGTGTTTGCGGCCGGCAATAACGGCCCAGAGGCCGGCAGCCTGGGTTCGCCCGCCTCGCTGCCGGGCGTCTTCGCCGTCGGCGCGACCGACGACCGTGACCAGGTGGCGAGTTTCTCCAGCCGAGGGCCGTCGCCGTGGGGGGAACTCAAGCCGCAGATTGCGGCGCCGGGCGTAAACGTTCTTTCGTCTGTGCCGGGGGGCGCCTAGGCCCTGGCCAGCGGCACTTCCATGGCGGCCCCACACGTGGCGGGCATCGCCGCGCTTCTGCGGGCTGCAAGCCCAGGCTTGAGCATAGCCGCGACGCAATATGCTATCACCAGCACTGCCGTGCCTCTTGGTCACGTGGTACCCAACAACGACAGCGGCTGGGGGCGCGTCGATGCCTACCGGGCCGTGCAGGCCGCAACCGGGGCAGGCACACTGGCCGGCGCAGTAGCGGACGCGACCAGCCACCTGCCGCTGCCGGGCGCGCAGGTCGCGGCGTACAACACCACCACCGGCATCACGTTCAGCGTCGAGGCCGATACCGGCGGTCGCTACCTGGCCAGCCTGACCGCGGGCCATTACCGGGTCACCGCGGACGCCTTCGGCTACGCGCCGGATATCGCGCCGCTCGTGACAGTCATCACCGGTCAGGCCACGCTGCGCGACTTTTTGCCCGTCCCGTTACCGATCGGTATTGTACGCGGCGCCCTGACCGACACCGTCACCGGCAAGCCGGTAAGTGTCACCGTCGCGGCTCTGGGTACCCCCGCCACGCATGACGCCTACGGTACGAACCAATTAGCGCTGCCCGCCGGCGATTATGTGATCGAGGCACGCGGCCTGGGTTACCGCGTAGTTACGGCCACCGTCAGTATCAAGGCCGACCAGATCACCGGCCAAAGTTTCGGGCTGACCCCCGCACCCCGCACGCTGCTGGTCAACTCGGGCGCCTGGTATGGCCGCGACTATACCGCGTATTACCGGGCGGTGCTCGACAGGTTTCACTACAGTTATGACCGGCGGGATATTCGTACCGTTCCCGATGACACGCCCACGCTCTCAGACCTGCTCAAGTACGATCTGGTCATCTGGTCATCCCCAGAGAATTCCCCAGGCTATATCGCCACCGACGGAGCGCTTCAACAGTACCTGAGCCGCGGCCGGACGCTGATCCTCTCCGGCCAGGACGTGGCCCTGTGGGACGGCGGGGGCACGGGGTATTTCCTGGCCCCCTACCTGCGCAATTATCTCAAGACGCTGTACGTGAAGGACGATTCCGGATCCCAGTCGCTGTCGGGCGTCCCCGTGATATCATGGCCGGACTCAGCCTGAATATCGCCGGAAGTGACGGCGCAAACAACCAGAACTCCCCCGACGAGATCGCCGTCGGCGATTCAGACTACGCCGCCAAGATCCTGACCTATGAAGATGGCGGCTCGGGCGCGAATAAGGTTGGGCTGTGCCTGCCCTATCGCGCGGTCTTTATGGGCTTTGGCTATGAGGCAATCAGCACTGCAAGCAAGCGGCTGGATGTCATGCAACGCTCGCTGGACTTCCTGTCGGGCCCGCGGCAGTCAGAGGGATTCAGCCTCAACGTCACTTCCCCGGCAATCCGGGTCGAAGCACCCGGAAGCGTGGTGACCTTCACGGCACGCGTGCGCAATACTGGGGAGACTGGAACGCCCAGGCTCTTCAAGGCCACCTTATCGGGCTCGCCCTGGACGGCCAGGATCGTGCCCGGGCAGTTTGTGCTCAACCCGTGCGGTTCGACCCCTCTCACCATAACTGTGACTATCCCCGCCGGATTGCCGCAAAATGCACGTGCCGGCCTGACTCTGACCGTCCAGCCGGTGACGGGCACATTGCCTGCGCAGTCGGTTAGCTTAACGGCCAAAACGCCCTCAGCCCTGCTCCTGGTAGCCCACGACCGGTTCTATCACCTGGAGAGTTCCTATACCAGCTTGCTCGACCAGCTCGGCATCAGCTACGACATCTGGACGCTGCCCCACACCTCGCCGCCCTTCGACGGACCGTCGGAAAAGCAACTCAGTTGGTATCGATTGGTGCTCTGGTACACCGGTTATGACTGGTATCTGCCGGTGACGCCCAAAGACGAGACGCAACTCTCGACTTACCTGGGCAACGGTGGCCGCCTTCTCTTGTCATCGCCGTTCTATCTAGCCGGGCAGAGCAACACCGATTTCGCCCGCAACCGCCTGGGCATCCTGAACTTCAGCTACGACATGACGGCAAGTGTGGCTTACGGTTCGCCCGGCCATCCCCTTGGGGCGGGGTATGCCCCTGCCGCGCTGAACAACCCACTTCCGGGAGCCGGCTTCACAGTTCTCGACGCCGCATTGGTCCCCTCCAGCTTATCGAGCACCACGTGGCGCGCCGACCATAACCGCGCCCTGGCGATCGCCAGCGACCGGCCCGGCAATCGCCTGGTCTTCTGGGACGTGTCTCTCGAAGCGCTGCCCACCGCCGTCCGCCAGAGCGTCCTGCAACGGACGTTGGGTTGGCTCGGCCCGCTGGGCGACTCGACGGCGCGCCTGCAGCCCCCGGCGCCGCTCCCCGGCCAACCGGTGACGCTGACAATCGAGGTGCGCAACAACCTCACGGCTACGACGGCAGCCGTGACCGCGACCTTACCGGGCGCCTTTGTGCCCGATTCGCTCACGCCCCTCGGGGGCCTGGTCTATGATCCCGCCACCAAGCCATTCGTATGGAGCGGTCCGCTGGGAGCCGGCGCCAGGCGTGCCTCCACCCTTACAGGCACGGCTCAAGCCGCCTCCGCGGCATCCTCGAACGGCAGGGTAGTCTACCGCGATCAGACACTGGGATTGGATTATGACCAGCCACTGCGCCTGGCGCCGGGTGGACCGGACCTGAGCAGCAGCAGCTCCGGCGTATCGCGGGCAGGGTCGGCATGGCCACCTACCCTGGCCATGGTGATCCGTAACACGGGCCCTGCCATTGCGCCATCGGCGGTAGTAACGGGCTTGCTGCCCATGGGATACCGGGTGATCCCGAGCTCCCTCCGGCTAGAAGGACCGGGTATCGCCCAACTATGGTCCGGGGGTGTGGCCTGGCAGGGGATGCTGCAAAGTGGCGAATCAGCGACGGTGACGTATCAACTCGACCTCAGGCTAGATTCGCGGGCGGCGGGGATGCCATTCGAGATGCTGGCCTGGGATGGCCAGGGCGGCGCCTGGGAGTGGCGCACCTGGCCGGCACTGATTCCGGCGCGCGAGTTCCTACCACTGGCACGAAAGTGATGCCGCCGGCCACGCATCACCAGGCGCGGCTGAACTTCTCCTGGGATTGCGCGGCCGGCGCCTGATCTCGGCCTGGCCGTGCGTGGCCCTGCTGCGATCTGGGGCTTCCGCCTGCCAGATCGACTGATGTCACCGTCAGGCTACTTGGTTTTCCTGGTTGCCCGGCTCAGCCCGCGCAGACCAATCAGTCCGCGCAGATAATCACCGGCGCCGGGGATCTCGGGCGCGGCCTCTTCGCTCCAGTTACCGCTCGCCTGGGTCTGCAGCCACTTGCGCCGCGCCGCCAACCCCTCCTCAAAGCCCGCTGCCAGCGCCTCCTCCTTGCCGTCGTTCAGCGCTTGCCGCCACTCGTCTAGCCTGGCCGCCAGGATATCGATCCAGCGCACCACATTCTCCCGATTGGCGACGCACGCGGCCGCGGCGGCTTGTGCGTCTTCCGAGACAACCTGTGTCGAGGTATAGAATTGGCTGCCCGCCAGCTTACGCATGTCGCCCCAGACTGGACTGCCAGTCGTGGCATGAAGGAGGGCGCCGGCCATGATCAGCGGCAACTGTTCGACCGCAGCCACCAGCCCGTCAAACTCGGCCGGATCGAGGAAAAATGGCTTTGCTCCCAACGCTGCGGCCAGGTCTGTCGCGAGCGTTGCCGCAGCATCGGCAGTGCGCGCATCCAGCGTGAGGCACATCATCTTGCCTTGGAAAAGGTCGGCAGTCGCGCTGGCCGTCTCCAGGTCCTGGCTGATCTGCACCGGATAGGCGCCGACGAAAGAGATGTTGGCAGGGAGGTATTCCGCGGCCCAGCCTGAGGCAGCGGTAATCAGTCCTGACATGTTGAAAATCAGGCAACCCGGCTTGAGATCTTGACCGATCACCTTGAGCGTGTCCCGCACGTCAGACAGGGGCATGGCCAGGAGGACCCGGTCGGCGTCGCTGACCGCATTGATGAGATTCCACTCGGTCTTTTCCACCGCGCCCATCGAGCGGGCCTGGCCGGCGGCGCCCGAGTTTTTGTCATGACCGATGACGCGCACTTTATCGGGGTAGCGACGCAGGGCCAGGCCCACGGAGGCGCCAACGAGCCCGAGGCCGATGATCGTGATTTGTAATTTTTCAGCCATATCTCTACCTTCTCGTGTCGACGGTGTCACAGCGAACTTTCAGTTATCGTCGTCAGCAGCCTGCAGCGCAGCCAACATGGCCAGCCGCCAATCATCCTGCTGAGGATGATTGGCGGCCGGATCAAATGCGCCCTGGTGATGGCGGATGAGCCAAACGGCCAGCAGCGGGGAGCCGGCCTGAGCAGCCAGGCCGGCTCCCAAGGACGGGTGATTCACGTATGCCCAGAACGGGTAACGCCAGTTACCCCGCGCAGGCGCCGGACCGGCGCCCCAACGTTTCAAAATCCCGGGCCAGAAAGCCTTAAGCAAAACGGCTGCCACCCGGTGCCACAGCTGCACCCCACCGGCGTGCTTGGCGCAATCGTGCAGCAAGGCGGCCTGCAGGAGCGCTCCCCGGCTGCCGGCCTGCCGGCCCTCCACCGAGCCAGCTGCCCTCTCAGATGTGAGCGCCGGAGTGCCGCCGGCGTCGACGAGCTCGTTCTGCTCAATCGCATGCAGCACATTCAGGCTGTGGCGCTGATCGGCGCGCGGCATGGCCGCAAACAAAGGCCAGGCGCTCGCCGTCAGAACGGCACGCACCTCCGCCTGCTCCGCGTCGTCTAATGGCCTCAGCGAAGCCAACAAGGCCCGCAGAAACTGCCGGGCTCGATAGAGCGCCCGCTTCACCCAGACAACAGGCATGGCTAGCCCAAGAGCAGACGGGCGACGCTATTCATGGCCGGGTACAAAACACTGCCCAGGATATTCAGGTTAAGGCCCGGAATGTAGCTAAGCAGGATCAGGCCAAGCAAGATCATGGGGCCGTAGGTCTGCAGAGGAGCCAGCATCTGCGCGCCGCGTGCACCGACTATTCCGGCCAGCACGCTGGCTCCGTCCAACGGAGCCAACGGGATCAGGTTGAACACAAAGAGCGCCACATTAACAAAGATGAATGTCTCCAGCACCTGCAGGGTCCAGCCCGGCGCACTGTTGAAATAGCCCAACCTCCAGGGGATCGCCGCGAGCGCCGCCAGAAGGAGATTGGTCAGCGGTCCGGCTACTGCCACCAGGGCGCTGCCGACGCGCGGTCCATAGCGCAGCCGCCAGGGGCTGACAGGTGTCGGCTTCCCCCAGCCTATGAACGCAAACACCGCCAGTATATACCCCAGCGGGTCGAGATGGGCTATGGGGTTGAGCGTCAGGCGACCGGCGCGCTTCGCCGTATCGTCCCCCAGGCGGTAAGCCGTCCAGGCATGCGCGGCCTCGTGGAAGCCTATGGCAAAGAAGAAAGTAATCGCGCGCGCGAGTAATGGGACCAGTGTACCGACAGCAAGACCAGGCACTCTCACTCCAATTCCGTACCGGCACGCTATTTTAGCACACGTGCCTCCCAGGTGCGAATGGTCTAACCCAAAAGAGCCACCTGCTCAGCACAGGTGGCTCTTCTTAGATTACCGAGAAGCGATGAGGTTACTTGACCTCGACCGTGGCGCCTTCGGCTTCGAGCTTCGCCTTAGCGTCCGCCGCGGCGTCCTTCGCAATTGCCTGGAGCACCGGGGCAGGAGCGCTCTCGACCAGGTCCTTGGCTTCCTTGAGGCCGAGGTTGGTCAGCGCGCGCACGACCTTGATGACGTTGATCTTCTTCTCGCCGATGCCCTTCAACACGACGTCGAACTCGGTCTGCTCCTCAACCGGGGCAACCGGGGCAACCGAGCCAGACGCCGGGCCGGCCATCATCATGGCCGGAGCCGCGGCGCTGACGCCGAAGCGGCTCTCAAGGGCCTTGATCAACTGGGAAAGTTCCAGCACGCTCATCTTCTCGATCGACGCAATCAGCTCTTCCTGAGTCATGAAAAATTCCTCCAATTTGATTTGTTGGTTACCTGGTTGGTTGGTGAGTAGGTCGGCCTACGCCGCTTTTTCCATCTGGTCCATGCGTGCGTTCAGCACGTTAACCAGGCCACGCAGCGTGCCTGCCAGCACGTTGACGAAGCCGCTGATCGGCGCCTGTAGAATCCCGATCACCTGGCTCAGCAGTTGTTCGCGACCGGGCAGGTCAGCCAGTTGCGTGACCCCGGTCTCGTCAAAGACCGACTGGCCGAGCAGACCGCCCTTCACGACCAGAATCTTGCTTTCCCTGGCCCACTTGTTCAGGGACTTGGCCGGGGCGGCGACGTCTGTGTAGCAGAACGTGAAGGCAGTGGGTCCTTTAAACAGGGTCTCAGGGGCCGGCATACCGACCTCGACCAGCGCACGCGATATAAGCGTGTTCTTGGCCACCACCATCTCGCTGCCGCTCGCCCGCAGCTCGCGACGCAGATCCTGCAACTGCTTGGTCGTCATGCCGCGATACTCAGAGACGATCACTGCCTGGCTGCGCTGGAGCTTTTCGGTGTACTCCGAAACCAGTTTGCCCTTCTTCTCACGTGTAATAGCCAAACGAAGTACCTCCTCTCGTCGTACTTCTTACGACCTCCGTAGGCTTGAGACTCGGAAGCACCCGGCCTTCGGAAGTCTCGTCACCAACGGAAGTGTCACTCCGCAAACAAAAAAGCCTCTGTACCGCAGACAGCAGGCACAGAGGCTTCAGACCCCGAATCAGGGTAACTTTGCGTGATTGCCTCGCCTCGGCAGGTCCTGCGGATTAAGTCCTGATGAGGACGCCTGCTGTCTTTAGCGCACGGTATGCGACGCATACCGTATATGTTCGGTTGTGCCGGTTCAGAGACCTTACGCCGCCGCCTTCATGCTCGAAGCCTGAAGCACATCCACCCGGATGCCAGGCGCCATCGTCGCCGTCAGCGTGACGCGACGGATGTATATGCCCTTCGCACCCGACGGCCTGGCACGATTGACCGCGTCCATCAGGGCGCCAAAGTTGTCCATGATCTGCGTTGGCGTGAAACTCGTCTTGCCAATGGACACATGCAAATTGCCGGTCTTGTCGACCTTGAACTCAACGCGGCCCAACCGTGCTTCGCGGATCACACGGGGCAGGTCGTCCGGCTGCACGATCGTGCCGGCCTTGGGGTTCGGCATGAGGCCGCGCGTGCCCAGGATGCGACCGAGGCGGCCAACCTTGCCCATTACCTGCGGTGTCGCGACCGCCACATCAAACTCAACCCAGCCGCCCTGGATCTTGGCGATCAGGTCGTCGAGACCAACAAAATCGGCTCCGGCTTCCTGAGCCAGGCGGGCGCCGTCGCCTTCGGCGAAGACCAGGATACGGACCGACTTGCCCAGGCCAGCAGGCAGCAGGCAAGTGCTACGCACCTGCTGATCGGCGTGGCGAGGGTCAACACCCAGGTGGACGTGAACTTCCAGGGTGCCATCAAACTTCGGGTACGAAACCTGCTTGATCAGGTCCGCCGCTTCCTCCGGCGTGTAGTCCTTATTCCGATCAACCAGTTTCGCGGCTTCGAGGTACTTCTTTCCGTGCTTTGCCATTTCTACCTATGCCTTCCTACCCCGCCAATGACGGGGCGTGGTCATGACGGTCACCCGGCCGATGCTGGTCGGCCCAGGCGCCCTCCCACCGGCGACACAAATGCGTCAATCGGTGACGGTGATACCCATGCTGCGAGCAGAACCCTCGATCATGAGCATCGCGTGATCAACATCGTAAGCATTCAGATCTTTGAGCTTGGTCTCGGCGATGGCACGCAGCTGCTTGCGCGTGATGCTGCCCGCCGAAGCGCGGGTCGGCGTACCCGATCCCTTGCCGACGCCTGCGGCCTGCTTGAGCAGGTCGGCTGCCGGCGGCGTCTTGGTCACAAAAGTGAAAGACTGGTCGGTGAAGATCGTGATCTCTACCGGGACCACGGTGCCGGCCATGCTCGCCGTGCGCGCGTTGTATTCCTTGCAGAAGGCCATAATGTTCACGCCATGCTGACCCAACGCCGGGCCGACCGGGGGTGCCGGATTGGCCTTGCCGGCCATAATCTGCAGCTTTACGATCGCCTTTACTTTCTTCGCCATGCTTCAATCACTCCCAGCGTTTAGAGACGCTCGATTTGTAACAAATCTACTTCGATCGGCGTTTCCCGGTTGAAGAACGATACCAGAACGCGAGCTTTGCCCTTGTCAGGGTATACGTCGTCAACGACGCCGTTGAAGTCTACAAAAGAGCCTTCAACGGCGCGCACACGGTCACCTGCCTTCACCTTGACCTGAGCCACTGGCTCTTCGGCCTCCATGCGGCGCATGATCCGGTCAACTTCTTCCTGGCGCAGGGGGGTCGGCTTGGTGCCGATGCCCACAAAACCGGTGACACCCGGTGTATTGCGCACTACGTACCAGGACTCCTCGTCGAGGACCATCTTAATCAAAACATAACCAGGGTAAATCCGCCGCTCTACGATCCGGCGCTGACCCTCTTTAAGCTCGACCTGCTCTTCGGTGGGCACGATTGTCTCAAAGATTCGGGTCTGCATGCCCATGGACGCAATGCGGTGCTCAAGGTTCTTCTTTACCTTGTTCTCATAGCCCGAATAGCAATGCACAACGTACCACTGAGGTTTCGCCTCGTCGTTGTCGTCCCCTTGAGGCTCCTCAGGAGAGGAGTCCTCCAGGGGCTCTTCGGGCACTTTGACGCCGGGGACCACGATGTCCTCGTCGGGTTGACTACTGCCCTGGCCCTCGGGATCTTGCCATTCATCCATGGTCATTCCACCACCCACTTGCCGCACGAACCCACTCATTCGGCCTTAGCCGAGAATCAGCCGGATTAGCGTGGCGAAGATAAAATCGACAGTGCCCAGGAAGATCGCCATCGCCACGGTAACACCCAGCACGATTAACGTCAGGTTGGTCGCCTCTTCACGGGTAGGCCAGCTAACCTTGCGGATTTCCGCGCGGGTTTCCTTGAAGTAGCGAACGATGGCGTTATCTGGTTTGTTTGCAGTTACCTGCTGTCCTGCAGTCGTTTTGCTCAAGCGTTCCTCCGCGCACAGGTCTATACGATTCAAGACACCGTACTCAGACGGCTGCTCCACCTCGGAAGGCAAAGAGCCGTGCCAAGACGGTGTCTTGCCGAAAGAACGGTCCGTTCGATCGATCAAACAGGCGTGGCAGGACTTGAACCCGCAACCCCCGCTTTTGGAGAGCGGTGCTCTACCAATTGAGCTACACGCCTATGTGATAAGGCAGAAGTTCGAAAGGATGGAGGATGAAGCTCGAAGCTCAGAGCTCGCGATTCCGCGTTGCGGATTCCCGCCATCCTTCTGCCTCCTGCCCTGGTATTTTTAGCGCGTCTCGCGGTGCAACATGTGCTTGTGGCAACGCGGGCAGTACTTCTTCAACTCAACACGCGCTTGCGTATTCTTACGGTTCTTTTCGGTCGTATACGTGCGTTCCTTGCACTCAGTGCACTGCAACGTCACGACGATTCGATTAGCTTTCTTTGCGCTAGCCATGCTTCACTTACTCGATAATCTTGCTGATGACGCCGGCGCCCACAGTGCGGCCACCCTCACGGATCGCGAAGTGGGAACCGATCTCCAACGCCACCGGCACAATCAGCTTGATGGTCAGGTTCACGTTGTCGCCCGGCATCACCATCTCGACCCCGCTCGGCAACTCCGCTTCACCCGTCACGTCCATCGTCCGCATGTAGAACTGCGGCCGGTACCCGTTGAAGAACGGCGTGTGGCGCCCGCCCTCTTCCTTCTTCAACACGTACACCGCACTCTCGAACGTCATGTGCGGCTTGATCGACCCCGGCTTCGCCAGCACCTGCCCGCGCTCCACGTCCTCGCGCTCGATCCCGCGCAGCAGACACCCCACGTTGTCCCCCGCAATCCCTTCCTTCAGGATCTTGCGAAACATCTCTACCCCGGTCACCACCGTCTTGCGCGTGTCCCTCAGCCCGACGATCTCCACTTCCTCGCCGATCTTCACTATCCCACGCTCGATCCGCCCCGTCACCACCGTCCCTCGCCCCTTGATCCCAAACACGTCCTCGATCGGCATCAGGAACGGCCTGTCCGTCTGGCGCACCGGCGTCGGAATGTAGCTGTCCACCGCATCCATCAGCGCCCAGATGCACTTGTATTCCGGCGCACTCGGGTCCTTCGACGTCGACTGCAACGCATTCAACGCACTGCCGCGGATGATCGGTATCTCGTCCCCGGGGAACTTGTAGCTCGTCAGCAGCTCGCGCAGCTCCAACTCCACCAGCTCCAACAGCTCCTCGTCCTCCATCATTTCCACTTTGTTCAGAAACACCACCATCGCCGGCACTTCCAC
>Ga0209226_10001183_pt1 | contig 12232 bp, 10 predicted proteins | sample BarGraNGADG00212_2_FD_184497 | JGI IMG/M metagenome (GOLD analysis project Ga0209226, IMG submission 184497) | Arctic peat soil microbial communities from Barrow, Alaska, USA - Barrow Graham LP Ref core NGADG0011-212 (SPAdes) (version 2) | ecosystem: Environmental > Terrestrial > Soil >...
CAGTTTTTACCCCCTTTCATTTTGCCCCAAGTGGGAAATGTTTTGTTCCACCTCCCCCCTTGGGGGACTACCCTTTATACACTTCTTTTCTTATTATACTTATATATAGGCAGTTATTACAAGAGTTAATATAAAAGAATAATGCCGGAGGCATTTAATTCCAATAGCCACGGTAGCGTCCGTGGTCGAAGCATTAGTAGATCTATCAACCCCGAAGGGTGTTGAAAAGTTTAAAACATGGAGATAAACTTAATTATATTCAACACCGCCGGTGTTGTAGCGAAACGTGTAATTACTACCACAGACGTGACTGTGGCTATTGGGTTTTGACGCCTCCAGCGTCTTCTACAACATTTTGTCTAACTAAAATAAAAAGATGTGTATAAAGGGTGGCTTGGGGGAAGGAAGGGAAGGAGTGTCTGATTAAATGTTTTCAGGGCTATCCAATTCTCTGGCGATAATATTTTACAATCCAGTGACAATTCATGACAATCTTTTACCTGAACATGACAGTGATTCAGTTAATACCTCTCATTTTTGTATAGCCAACTAAAGAGAGCATTCACATGACTACTTACCAGATAACCCTTTTAACATTTAAATAGAAAAACAATATCTATGGAAACAAAACATTTTAAGCTATTCGCTCTGCTTCTGTTCCTCACTATTTCATTTAATTCTGTAAAGGCCGAAGACTTACGAAAAATTGTATCTCTTTCAGGATCTTGGAGATTCTCAATCGGTGATGACAGCAAGTGGGCTTCTCCTTCCTATGATGATTCCGGCTGGGATCAGATCAGCGTATCTGGCAAATGGGAAGATCAGGGTTATAACGATTACAATGGCTATGCATGGTACAGGAAATCTTTCAGGATGAATGATATTCCTTTAAATACTTCCATTTATCTAATGCTTGGGCGCATTGATGATGCAGATGAAGTTTTTCTTAACGGCAGGGAGATCGGTAAGAGTGGTAAGTTCCCGCCAGACTTTAAAACTGCCTACGACAGAGTCAGAAAATATATTATTCCTGCAGATTATCTTAAAAAAGATGGCGAAAATTTAATCTCGGTAAAAGTATATGATTCCTATCTCGAAGGTGGCATAGTTGAAGGACCGGCCGGCATATTCATCGATGAGGATAATGAACTGCTCAACCTTAATTTAAGCGGAAAATGGAAATTTCAGACAGGTGATAACAAGGGCTGGAAATTCCCAGATTATAATGATGAAGGATGGGCCTCCATCGAAGTTCCATCGGTATGGGAAAATCAAGGATACGAAGACTATGACGGCTATGGCTGGTACAGGCTGAAATTCACTTTGCCTCAGGATTTCACAACTGGGGAATTGTACCTCTCGCTTGGGAAGATCGATGATATCGATGATGTTTATCTCAATGGTGAACACATTGGAAATGTCTATGATCTGAGAAAAGATTTTGGATATAGAAATTCGGGCGGAGAGTATAATGTACGAAGAATCTATAAAATTCATGAAGGCTTACTGAAGCGAAACGGACTTAATATAATTGCTGTAAGAGTGTATGATGGCCAGGGATTGGGAGGCATCTATGAAGGTCCTATTGGCATTATGTCAGCTGAGAACGCCCGGAGATATAAAAACAAACATCATAATGACAACGGATACAACTCCTTCTGGGAATATATGTATGATAAATTTTTTGGAAATGATAATTCAAATAATGATTAGTTATGAGAGCGACTCTGAGTAAAAATAAAAAAAGAATTTTATCTATCTCCTTAATAATATGCTTACTGAACCTATCCGGCAGGATGTTCGCAAGTGATGAAAACCTGGTTCGTCTGCAGGGACTGGAAGGCAAATGGCAGTTTTCGATAGGGATGAATGAAGAGTGGACTTCACCAAAGTTCAATGATAGCAGCTGGGAATCAATAAGGGTACCCTCCCCATGGGAAGATCAGGGCTATAATGGTTATAATGGTTACGCCTTTTACAGGAAGAAGATCACTATTTCTTCAAAATATAAGGATCGCATGCTATATCTAAATATGGGATATATAGATGATGTTGATGAAGTTTATTTCAATGGGAATAAAATCGGTTCAACTGGCAGTTTCCCGCCAAACTACAGTACAGCCTATAATGCTGAACGTGTTTATTATATTCCTGAGGATTATATAAATTTTGATGGCTCAAACCAGATAGCAGTCAAGGTATATGACGCAGAGCAGCAGGGAGGGATTGTTAGTGGTGATATAGGTTTATATGGTGGAAGAAACTCAGTAAATCTGGATGTAAATCTTCAATCTACCTGGAGATTTCAACCGGGGGATGATCCAAGGCGGAAAGAGGTGGATTTTAATGACAGCGGATGGAGTGAAATTTTTGTCCCTGGAAAATGGGAGGATCAGGGCTACAGAGATTATGACGGCTATGCCTGGTATCGCAAATCATTTGTATTCAAAACTACCAATGGCACTGAAAAAATGGTTCTTCTTATGGGTAAAATAGATGATATCGACCAGGTATATATCAATGGAACATTCGTTGGATCAACCGGCACATTCCCATCGAGACGAGGAGAAGAAGCAAGTACCGGCCAGGAATATCAGGCATTCAGGGGATATTACATCCCGGACGGCTTGCTTAAAAAAGATCAGAAAAACATTATCGCTGTAAGAGTACTGGATACAAGCGGCGATGGCGGGATCTACGAAGGACCAGTGGGTCTTATTACGCAAACCAAATATATTGAATACTGGAGAAAAATTAAAAAAGACGGCAATTAGGATAGCTTTTCTTCTTTCCCGCTGTTCTCGCTGATTTTCGCAGATATCTGAATTCTGATCTGCACCGATCAGCGTAATCTGCGGGAAATTTTTTTCTATATTTAAAGAAAATATCTTCCCATGAGTTCGTCATTACGAAAAGTCAGTTTACTTATAATAGCAATTATTGTCATGCCCGTACTGATTTTTTCGGTATTTGAAATTGGCAACTACAGGCAAAATGAAAAAGTAATTCAGGACATCTACAAGAATCAGCTCGACGCCATCCTCTTTTCAATAAATCAATATTCCGACGATATCATCAGTAACCTTGCAAGCAGGATTGAAAACAGCACAAACAATTTCAAACCCGATACCGGAAACGACCTGTCAAAGATTATGAATGAAATGCCTGCATTTATATGCATTGTACAATTCAATAATAAACAGGAAATACTTTCTACAGTTCCAGGTTCATTCAGCGACAACTTAATTATTGGTGAGATGGTCACATATCTTACCAATAATGCCAAAACAATCAAACAATTGCAAACATATATGGAAAGTGGCTATCGCAAGATTGAGCCAATCGGGAATACCAGCAAAAACATGCAATGGATAGTTTTCCTGACCCATTTAAATGAGAGAGAGATTACCAATATTCTTGTGATTGACCCCGAAAGATTTATAAGTCAGGTACTCGATCCAAAGATCCAGGAGATTGCTAAAGGGAAATTTGATATTGCAGCCTACCGTTCAGGGGAGGAGTTGCCTTTTTATACAGCAATGAAGAAATCCAGTTCCCGCAAAATAAGTGATAGAGAACACTTTTGGTTGTTCACTAACTATCTGATGGGTATCGAATTGAAAGATATTACCATTGCCGATCTTACAAAGGAGCGGATTAAGAGAAACCTGATAATTATAGGTTTGATGGATATCATTTTACTTTCCGGGGCATGGATTATTTACAGAAATGTTAAAAAACAGGTTGAATTGGCACAACTGAAGAATGACTTTGTGTCGAATGTTTCGCATGAAATCCGTACTCCGCTCGCCCTGATAACGATGTATATTGAGACGCTTGAAATGGGCAGAGTGAAAGATAATAATAAGGTCAAAGAATACTATTCTATAATTTTGAATGAAACTACACGTTTGTCAGGTATTGTGAACAGAATTCTTAGCTTTTCACAGATAGAAAGCAACAAACGAAAATATTCCTTTAGTGAGACCAATATTAATGAAATCGTGGAAAATGCGGCTATTACTTTCCGTTATTCGATAGAGAACAAAGGATTCAGCTATTCTTTCAAACCAGACAAAAATATACCATTAATTCAAGTTGACAGGGAAGCTATTGCAGATGCATTCGTGAATCTTATTGACAATGCCATGAAATATAGTACCGAGATCAAAGACATTGAAGTCAGAACCGGTATATCTGATAAATATGTTTATGTTGAAGTTGAAGATCACGGTATAGGCATTTCAGAAAAAAATCAGAAATATATTTTTGATAAATTCTACAGGGTCACCGAAATGAACCTGGCTAACAGGGTAAAAGGATCAGGCCTGGGTCTGGCTATTGTAAAGCACATTATGGATGCTCATGAAGGTACGATATCTGTAAAAAGCTCCCCGGGATCCGGTTCCGCGTTTCGGCTTTCATTTCCGGTTAAGTTAATTAAGCAGCTATGAAAAAGATATTGATTATTGAAGATGAATTGAATATGATAAGAGGGTTGAAAGACAACCTTGAATTCGAAGGATATGAGGTAGATACAGCGATGGAGGGGAGTTCTGGTCTTCAAAAAATTCAGCAAAACCGGTACGATCTGATCCTGCTGGATGTAATGCTGCCTGAAGTATCAGGTTTTGATATTTGCAAAACTGCAAGGAAAGAAGGGATAAATACCCCTATCATACTGTTGACTGCCAAAGGTGAAGAAATTGATAAGGTCCTTGGATTGGAGCTAGGAGCCGATGATTACATTACTAAACCATTTAGCTTGCGGGAGTTACTTGCAAGGATAAAGACAATTTTGCGGCGTGCTCCAATTGGAAAAGAAGGAAGTGGTGAACCAGAATTTATACGCATAGGGAATATTAAAGTTAATTTCAAAAATTACCAGGCCCTTGAGGGAACTAATGAAATCAAAATGTCATACAAAGAATTTGGAATATTGCATTACCTGTATATGAATGCAGGCAAAATTATTCAACGCGATGATCTCATGAGCGATGTATGGGGCATTGAATATGATATTTCAACCCGAACGGTGGATAATTTTATCCTTAAACTGCGACAGAAAATCGAAGTTGATCCCAATAATCCAAAGATTATTCTTACTGTACATGGGATTGGCTATAAGATGATTTTGAGCTGATTGAGGCAAATAACCGGATATATAATTTGATTCTGTTCAGACGAAATAGAAATGCATTGATAAAATGACAAAATATTTTCGAAATGATAATGTAGAGACGCCCAAATTGGACGTCTCTACTGTTATAAAATTTAAAGAAAATTCTTGTCGAGGAATTCCTGAAATTTGACTTTATACTGATCGCTGACAGGAATATATTCCTTTCCGAACACAATTCTGCTTCGTTCAATCGTATCGATTTTTTCAAGGTTAACTATAAATGAGCGGTGGACCCTCATAAACTTATTTTCAGGAAGCTTCGATTCAAGAAGTTTCAGCGAAGTGAGAGAAAGCACAGGCTTAATTGAATTCTTAATATAAACTTTTACATAATCCTTAAGCCCTTCGATATAAAGAATATCGTTAAAATTTATCCTTTTTATCTTATAATCTGATTTGAGAAACAGAAATTCGTTATTGACATCAACTCTTGCAGGAGTTTGCTGTTCTAGCCGCAGTAACTTCTGAACTTTATGTATTGCCGTCAGGAATTCTTCATAGCTGAATGGCTTAAGCAAATAGTCTACTATATCCAATTTGTAACCTTCAAGAGCATATTTTTCGAAAGCAGTAGTGAAAATTACTTTAGGTCCTTTCTCCATAAGCCTTGTAAACTCAATGCCTGAGAGATCAGGCATCTGAATATCCACAAAAATAAGATCCACCCTGTTTTCAGTAAGAAATTCCGTTGCATCAAGCGGGTTATCGAACTTCCCAATGAGCTTTAATCCGGGAGTTTTTTCAATATAACCTGTCACAAGCTGCAGTGCCAGAGGTTCATCATCGATTGCTACGGTTGTAATCATTATGCAAATTTAATCTGAAGAAGTACTTCAAATTCAGTATCAGTTTTATTTATCTTTAGTTCATGTTTTCCTGGGAACAACAGGTTCAGCCTTTTTATCACATTTTCCAATCCTATACCGGAATGACCTGTTTCGTTTTCCTCCCTGATTTTTACCAGGCTGTTAGCACATCTGAATTTTATCGATTCCTTTTCTGTTGTCATACTGATTTCAATAAACGACTTTTCACGGTAACTTATACCATGTTTAAAGGCATTTTCAATGAATGGTATAAAGAGGAGTGGGGGAATATTAATATCCTTGTACTTCTCAGGAAATGAAACTTCAAGACTTATTTTACTACTCATCCTGAGCTTCATTAGATCGACATAGTTATTCATAAAATCTATCTCATTACTCAGTTTAGTATTACCGTGCTCCGAATCGTAAAGAAGGTATCTCATTAACTTTGAAAGCCTTAAAACTGCTTTTTGGGAATCCTCGGCATTGATGCTTATTAATGAGTAGATATTATTGAGAGTGTTGAAGAAAAAATGAGGACTTATCTGGTTTTTCAGAAATGCAAGTTCAGAATTAAGCTTTTCCTTCTCTAGCTCCCTCTGTAGTTTTTCGGTTTGTGAATGACGTTCAAGCACTCTCATACCAACTGAGAAGAAGACAAGAAACAACGAGGTAAACATATAATTGAACAAATGCATTTCACGGAAAGGCGGGCGTCCAAAATGATCATCCGGCTTAGGTGGCCTCACCTGTGTTCCCTTTTCATTTTGCTTATTTATTTCTTCAGTATTATTTCGTCCAGGAACATATATAAAAATGAGTTCATTTGATCTGTCAGAGACAAAATATAAGAATGCTAATAAGAAAATTACCGACATATAGTATTTAAGTTTCCTGCTCCCGAAAAAGAATCTTGGAACCAGTACCAGATAATTTGAATAGAATATTATCCCGTTGATTAAATTCCCAACGTAAAAAGCCCACATAAAATCGTTACCAACTTCCCATCTCTTAAAAAAATAGAGGGGAATACCCAGAATAATTACCCAGGCAAGCAGGTGAAGCAATATTTTGATCTTATTTCCAGTGAAAAAGCTTTTCATGGTTTTAAAAGTATAACAAATAATGACAGGTTAATCGGGAAGTATTCATATTTCCCGATTAACTTATATCTATTCATATCTGAGGGCATCTATCGGGTTCAGATTGGCTGCTTTGCGTGCGGGATACCATCCAAAGAAAACACCAATTGCAAAACATACCGTAAAGGCGAGAATTACAGTCTGTACCTGGACAATCGGGATTATTTTCATCAACGATCCTGCTCCTCTGGCAATAATATAGCCAAATATTACACCCACTGATCCTCCAAGAATACTCAGGAGAATTGATTCCACAAGGAACTGTTTAAGAATATCTTTACCCCGGCCTCCTATTGACATCCTTAGTCCGATCTCACGGGTACGCTCTGTTACCGATACAAACATAATATTCATAATCCCAATACCCCCGACAAGGAGGGAAATTCCAGCAATGGCCCCCAGTAGTATCGTCAGCATATCGGTAATTGACGATACGGTAGCAATAAGTTCAGATTGCGACATCACCCTGAAATCATTGTCCGCAGATTCCTTCAGTTTATGTGTTCTCCGAAGTGTTTCTGTAATTTCGGAAATAGCTTTAGCGCTTTTTTCTTCAGTTATTGCTGATGCATAAATACCATTAATATAATCGATTGCTGCCAGACGTCGCTGAACCGTTGTATATGGAGCAAGGATAAGGTCATCCTGATCCTGCCCCATTCCACTCTCACCCTTCTCTTTAAGTACACCTATTACCAAAAAGGGTAGTTTTTGTATGCGGATCGAAAGTCCTACAGGATCAGCTCCAGCTCCAAACAGATTCTTAATAACTGTCTGTCCGAGAATGCAAACCTTCGACATCCCTTTTAATTCGGCGGAACTGAAAATTCTTCCGCTCTTAATCTCAAGTTTTTTTATTTTAAGATACTCTTCGCTTACACCATAAATGGTTGTCTGTGTATTCTGATTACTGTATATAACCTGTCCGCTTGCTCTTACCTCTGGTGAGACACCTGAAACTGAGACTGCATCGTTTCGGATTGCTTCAACATCGCTGTACTTAAGCGCCATTGAACTTGAGGCACCCAGACTTACCCCTCCCCGTCGTTGAAAATTGGGCATAACCATCACCATGTTTGTACCCATGTTTGACATTTGCTTCCGAATACTCGCTTTTGATCCTTCACCAATTGCAAGCATAGCAATAACCGATGCAACACCTATTATAATGCCAAGCATCGTCAGAAAAGCTCTCAATTTGTTTCTGACAAGGGCCCTTATTGCTATTCTGAATAAATTTGCGTAATGCATATTATGTTAATTTAATTCATTTTCGTCATATACCTCAACCGGAAGACTCTTCAGCATTTCTGTTGCACTCAACCGATCTGTTACAATGTTTTCACGTTGTATCTTCCCGTCCCTGAATATGATATTCCTTGTAGCAAACCTCGCAATGTCGAGTTCATGAGTTACATATACTATAGTCCTCCCTTTTTCATTCAGAACCTGAAACAACTCCATTATTTCAAATGAAGTTCTTGTATCGAGGTTTCCGGTAGGCTCATCAGCAAGTATTAGCACAGGATTATTTACCAGCGACCGTGCGATTGCCACACGCTGCTGCTGACCGCCTGAAAGCTGATTTGGCATATGATGCATCCTGTCTTTTAGCCCCACCGCCTCGAGAGCATTTAATGCCAATTCTTTGCGCTCTCTGGATTTCATAAGCGAATTGTAAAACAGTGGAAGTTCAACATTTTCCAGGGCCGTGGTTCTGGCTAGCAAGTTATATGCCTGAAAAACAAAACCAAGCTTTTTATTACGCAATCTTGCTGTTTCATCTTTATCCATTGTCTTAACATCCACTCCGTCGAGAAAATAATCTCCACTTGATGGCTTATCCAGACATCCAAGGATATTAAGCATTGTTGATTTTCCCGATCCGCTCACTCCCATTATTGCAACAAATTCACCCTCCGTAATTTTCATATTAACTCCCCTTAGAGCATGGACAGTAACCTCCCCAATGTGATAATCCTTCCGCAGATTTGAGATTTCAATTATCGTATTACTCATTATATTAACCATTAGATTTATTTATGCTCAATTCTTTAGAAAGGAAACGGACCTCCTGGTCCCCTGTCAGTAGCTTTTGATGTTGTGGATTTGTCAGAGGAACTATCCATAGAGACAATAACTTCATCTCCTTCCTTAAGTCCTGAGATCACTTCCACAGTTGAGCCGTTGTCAACTCCGATTTTAATCATACCCGGACGCAATCCCATTTTTCCATCTTTCAACCAAACGGTTTTGGTTTTTGGATCCTGTTTCACGCCTGGCATAGACATTCCTGCCAATGGAAGTCCCTGAGTCATCTGGCCTGTTGGCATACCTGATGGTATACTTCCAGTCCCTGCTGCTGCTCCCGAAGGCATTTTTGGCATCTTACCGCTTTTTTGCATAGCTGTGAACATTTTTTTCAAATATTCCATATCAGGAGTAAACCTGACAGCTTTACCTGAAAGGGTAAGTACACCCTGTCTCTCTTCCACATAAATTGTTGAGCTGGCTGTCATTCCGGGCATGAGTTTTTTATCCGGATTGGGTGCACTCAGAATTACAACGTATGTTACAACATTATTGGTAGTTACCGGCTGTAACCGTACTTCTGAAACTGTGCCTTCAAATTTCATGTCGGGATATGCATCGACCGTGAACTCAACTCTCTGGCCTTGTTTTACTTTACCGATGTCGGCCTCATCAACACTTGTCTGCACCTGCATCTGAGTCAGGTCGTTCACGATAGTAAAAAGTGTCGGTGTGCTAAAGCTGGCAGCAACGGTCTGTCCTTCTTCAACTGCCCGGTTAAGCACAACACCATCGATTGGTGATGTTATGGTAGCATAATCGAGGTTTACCTTTGCTCTTGCCAGTCCCGACTTTGCATTGCTCAGAGATCCCTTTGAGTTTTCATAATTGAAAACTGCCTGATCATAGTCTGATTGGGAAATTAATTTTTTATCAAAAAGCACTTTTAACCTGTTATATGTTGCTTCCTGGTAGTTCAGCTGAGCCTGGGCCTGATTAAGCGCCGACTGACTCTGGTCGACTTGGGTCAGCAGAGGGGTCTCATCAAGTTTGGCAAGTATCTGCCCCTGTTTTACGGTATAATTGAAATCAACATATACATGCTGCAATATACCTGATACCTGTGTACCTACATTTACGGTTTTTAAGGCCTGGATGGTACCCGTAGCTGTAACAGTATTGCTGATATTGCCTTTTTCGACTTTCACTGTTTCGAAACTGGTGGCAGTTTCTTTTTTTGCAAATGGTCTCAGTGCAAATACCAGTAATGCAATTGCTACTATAATGATCCCAATGATTATTAACCTTTTTCTTTTCATGATATTACTTTTTTAAATTATTCTTAAAGTGACAATGGAACTCCCATATAAAAATCGAGGATCTTGTAACTGAATATTAAATTGTACTTTGATTGTAATAATTGACTTTCGGCGACTATCAGATTTGTTTTGGAAACAAGGTAATCGACCGAGTTAATGATTCCCTGTTTGAACTTCTCATCAGCGAGATCGGTGGATTCCCTTGTTGATGTATATTTTTCCTGACTCGCTTCATATTCAATTTGCGCGGAAGTTACATCAAGGCAGGCCTGTTCTATACTCTTTCTGAGTTGGTTTTTTGTATCAGTCTCGCTCAGTTGGGCATCCTGGTAACCTAACTTAGCAATTGCTACGCTGGTTTTAACCTGCTTTTTCTGAAATATGGGCACTGAAAGAGAAAATCCTGCAGCAGGCATCAACCCATTATTCAATTGACCAAAATAAGTATCAGTCGTTCTGCTGGAATAACCGGAGCTTAAACCCGCACTTGCTGATAATACAGGAAAATATGAAGCTCTTGCTATTTTCTCATCGAGGCTTGCAACTTGTTTGTTCACAGCTGCGTTTTTTATCTGAGGTTTTATCGATAATGCAGTTTCATATACCGCCCTGACATCAGGAACACGGCTCTGATTAAGAGCTGCCTGCAGATCGGGATGCGCTATATTGAAGTTTCCGCCAACTGGAAGCTCCATAAGTTGCATAAGGTTTATCTTTGCTATTGAGAGCTGACTATCAGAGTTTGCCAGAGTCAGTTTCTCACTAGCTAGCTGGGATTTCACCTGGGCATAGTCAGAAATTGAAATACTCTTTTGTGCCAGTCTTTCTGCGGCCAGATTAAGTTCACCGTTCGTCGATTCTATCTGTTTCTGACTGTTTTTAACCTGCTCTTCGGCATATAACACCTGAAGATACGCATTGAGAATACTAAGGCTGATCGACTCTTTTGTGGTTTCAAGAGAATACTTTCCTCCTTCCAGTTCCAGATCAGCCTGCTTTATCTGATTAGTGATTCGCGAAGCATTGTAAATTGTGACACCTGAATTCATTGAATAATTTGAACCGTTTGTGCCTGAATAGCCCGAAGTACTAGTTAAGGTGCTTTTGCTCCAGTTAAAGTTCTGACTTATAGAGGCATTTACCGAAGGCAGGCGCTGAGCCTTGGCCTCGTCAGCATAGAGCCCGAATCTTTGGTTTGCAAGTTCACTTTTTCGGATCTGGATATTCTGACTAAAAGCATGTTCAATACACTTTTGTAATGTCCACACGGAATCCTGCTGTAAAAATAAGGACATGCCGTGGCATGTCCCTACCGTCAAACTAAAGCTTAATATAAAAATCAATTTTCTCATAAGTCTTTTCAATTTTGAGATAAATGTAATAGTGGACTACACTGTTGAAAAAACTTAATAGAAGTATTGCCCTATTTTACCGACAGATGGTGCGAATTACGATATGTACCAAAATGAAAATAGGGACACTCAGTTAGCATGTCCCTATTTCTTTTGATCAATTAAGCAGTATTAATTGATTGCAGACGATGACGCTTTTATCATATTAAGATTTGCCTCAAGGCCATCGAGGTAAGTAAGGACCCAGGAAAGATTTATGAGTATGTTCCTGTAAGTGAATGCCCAGGCCGGATCTTCTTCGTTCTCTACTCCCAGACCAACTATTGCAGGCAGAACTTTAGCTGTCTCTTCGTAACCTTTGGTTTGTTTCATCAGTACAACAAGCTCACTGAGTGACTTT
>Ga0209226_10001186_pt1 | contig 12210 bp, 8 predicted proteins | sample BarGraNGADG00212_2_FD_184497 | JGI IMG/M metagenome (GOLD analysis project Ga0209226, IMG submission 184497) | Arctic peat soil microbial communities from Barrow, Alaska, USA - Barrow Graham LP Ref core NGADG0011-212 (SPAdes) (version 2) | ecosystem: Environmental > Terrestrial > Soil > Wetlands...
TGGGCACATCGATATCGGCCATCGCGATCTTGGGAAGACGGCTGTGCTTGAAGCCTTCCACAACTGCATAGTCCACCCCCTCGGCCTGCAGCTCGGCTAAAGCGGAATCCAGGTCGCCCCGCTCTCGCGTCACTTTGAGCCGCGCATCTCCGAGACCTATGACCACATCAGCTCCAGCATCGAAGTGGCGCTTGGTGTCCCCACTGTCCACTGGATGGGTGACCATGTTCTTGATTGTCCCCACTTTACCATGCCTGGCAAGCGAGCTGACCAGGGCAGCGACCAGAGTGGTCTTTCCGGTCTTCTTGGTTCCGACTATAGATATGACCTTCATTGGTGATCTTTTCTCGGGTAGGTTAGGACTTTGGAAACCGTCCTAATTGCCTGGAAATCGTTAGGGTCTGCTGGGATTGTCAGATCATTCCGCCCGAATGAGTTCGATGAGGAATCGAGCGAATCCCTCCAGATCAGCAATGCGCACATTCTCGTTCAGACCATGGGCATTGCTCTCCAGCTGCCGTCCAACGCCGTAGACGCAGGTGGGAATACGGGTCTTTTCCGTTGCATAGGCCTGGTCCAGGCTTCCTTGCGCACCTGATAGGCGCGGCATGTTTCCCATGCCTCTTTTCACAGCCTCCCTGACTTCAGTTACCCAGACATGGTCCGGATTCACGCTCATAGGTGGATAGCCTGGATAAAACTTCAGATCAAACTCGATATCCAGTGGTTTCAAGGTCCTCTCGATCTCAGACATGGCCTCTTCCATGCTCTCCTCTGGTATCACCCGCCGATCCCCCCGCAAAACGCACCTGTCCGGCACGATATTCTCTTTGATGCCCCCATTGATCATGGTTATATTGAGTATCGGCATGAGGTTTTTAAGGCCCACAGCTTCAAAGGCGGAGCTTGCCGGGAGATTAGACCTTCTCGCCTGTATTACCTTCTTGAGGTCCATGAGCGTCTCCATGACAGGTATCGACTTTTCCACAGCATTTACGCCGAGGAAACTGGAGCCGCTGTGAGACGACCGGCCATGCACTACCACATCCCAGGTTATGATGCCGTTGCTGCCTATGACCACATCATCGGAAAATCCGTCCATGCAGAGCATCAGATCTCCCTTAACCAGCCCCAGGTCAGTGAGATAGCAGAGGCCGGAATAGCCTCCCACTTCTTCATCTGTGGTCAAGAGAACAGAGAGATTGTACTTCGGCTTGCCGTTCTCCATGAGCACTTTCAAAGCGGCAATTAAGGCAGCGATAGATCCCTTGCAGTCAGAGACGCCCCTGCCATAGACTCTTCCGTTCTTCTGCTCCACCTGGAAGGGGTCCGTCTCCCAATTTCCCTCTGCCGGAACTACATCCAGATGGGCATAGATCACCAGCGTCTTTTCGGCCCCTACAAACAGATCTGCTCGCAGATTGTAGCGGTCGCCCACCAGCCGCGTGTCGCTGCATTTGGCTGCGAAGACTTCTTCCGGCATGATCAGCTTCTCGGTCTTGAAGCCCATCTCCCTGAAGATGGGTTCGAGCCAATCCACAATCTCTTGATAACAGTTCCCGGGAGGAGCAACGGTCTTGAAACTTATAATTTTTTTAAGCAAATCTAAGAGGTATTTCGTATCCGGCTGGAGGATTTCGTCTGGCATCATCTATCCCATCCTAAAACATGTCCTGATAAGTCCCCACCGCCTATTAAATGCTTGCCGAAAACTGGTTCTTTGCCCGGAGCCGGATCTTCTTCAGGCTTCGTATCTCCAGAGGCCTGGGTTTCTTCACTCCCGATCGCGCACATCATAAGACTCCGAGCAGACCAAAGGCCCGGCATTGGAAACACAGAAAATGCAGCCTTCAGCCTCATACTCACCAGAACTCATAGTATTGCCACAGATCACGCATTTATGGACTGATGGCGGCTCCATGACCATTGGCGGATCCCTGAGACGACAATAGCCAACAACCTTCAGAACACAGGGCTCACCTGGTCGGGCTTCGGGATGCAGGCAATACCCAAGAAAGCCGTCCTCCTGGTCCTTCCGGTAAGTGCATTCATCGTTCAGCATAAATTTGTTCTCCTGAGCGGGCCAATCTGCCCTAGTCAGATCCTTGAAACTTTTTCCCTATTTGATGAGGCTCTTTCCCGTCATCGCCTCCGGCTGCGGGATATGCATAAGCTGCAATACGGTCGGCGCGACATCCGCCAGAATGCCGTCCTCGCGCAGGCGGTAATTTATGCCGTCATTTATTATCAGTGAGAAGGGCACCGGATTTGTAGTATGAGCGGTATGCGGTTGGCCGGTAGTCAGATCGATCATCTTTTCTGCGTTACCGTGGTCTGCAGTGAGCAGAACTGCGCCCCCCTTCTTGAGAATCTCGTCCACGATCTCACCCACGCAACCGTCCACTACCTCGACCGCCTTTACAGCCGCGTCGAATATACCGGTATGGCCCACCATATCGGGATTGGCAAAATTAAGAACGATGAAGTCGTACTTGCCGGAATCGATGCGACCCATCAACTCATCCAAAACCCGGTAGGCGCTCATCTCTGGCTGTAGATCGTATGTGGCGACTTTGGGTGAAGGTATGAGAGCGCGATCCTCACCGGGATTGGGCAATTCTTTTCCACCGTTGAAGAAGTAGGTAACATGGGCATACTTCTCAGTCTCAGCGATGCGTAGCTGCCGCATCCCGGCGCGGCTTATGATCTGACCCAGGGTGTCGCCCAGGTTTTGCGCCGGAAAAGCAATGGGTACATTAAGGCTGGCATCGTATTGTGTCATGCAGGTATAATGAATCTGCATCGGTTTTGTGGGAAAATCAGTGAAACCTGGATCAACAAAGGCTCTTGTTATCTCGCGTGCTCTATCGGACCGGAAATTAAAGAAGATGATGCTGTCCCCATCCTGCACCAGCCCGTCACCATCCACCACAGTCGGCTGGAGAAACTCATCATTCTCGCCTCGCTCGTAGCCGTTTTCCACTGCGATCTTTGCCGTTTCTGCCCTGTAGCCCACACCATCCGTAAGGCAGCGGTAGGCTTTCTCGACCCTATCCCAGCGCCTGTCCCTGTCCATGGTGTAGTAGCGGCCGCTTACCGTCGCCACCTTGCCCTTGCCTATCTGCTCGAACTTCGCCTCCAGCTCCCGGAAATAGGTCAGAGCACTCTGGGGCGGGACGTCCCTGCCGTCCAGAATGGCGTGCACATACACCGCCTCAAGATCCAGTTTTTGGGCCATCTCCAGGAGGGCATAAAGGTGAGTGTTGTGGCTGTGCACACCTCCGTCTGAGAGAAGACCAATGAGATGGAGCTTGCCGCCTTTTGCCTTCGCCATGGCCTCCAGCAGGACAGGATTCTTGCCAAAGGTGCCGTTTTCCACAGCCAGGCTGATCCTGGTGTAATCCTGATAGACAATTCTGCCGCCGCCAAGGTTTAGATGCCCCACCTCCGAGTTGCCCATCTGCCCATGCGGCAGGCCTACGGCCAGGCCGGAAGCGCCGAGGGTTGTGGTGGCATAATTCTTCCAGAATCGCTCCAGGTTAGGCTTGCGGGCCCGGGCTACGGCATTGCCCTTCTCGACCGGGCTTATGCCGAAGCCGTCCATGATGATGATTGCTATTGGCTTCATCTCACAAAAGTCATGATTCGCGCAAATATATTAGATCTGCTGTTCTTTGAACCCCTCAACACCTATGAGTGGAACAAAGATCACCCCCATCTTCTCCTCCACTTCGAAGCCGTTATCCTTTCTCGTCACCAATAGCAGCACCTGGCGGTCGCGGCCCACAGGCAGGACCATCTTGCCGCCCACATTGAGCTGCTGCTTGAGCGATTCGGGAATCTGAGGTGCTGCAGCCGCGACGCTTATGCGGTCGTAAGGAGCGTGCTCGGCAAGGCCCAGGCTTCCGTCGGCCTCAATAATAGTGACATTCGCGATATTGGCCTTTTCCAGATTTCTTCTAGCCAGGATTACAAGCTCCGGCTTGCGCTCTACAGAATATATGTGTCCCTTCGGGCCCACGAGAAACGCCATTACCGCTGCATGATAGCCGCTCCCTCCACCCACTTCCAGAACCTTCATTCCGGGCAAGAGGTCAAGCAGCTGGGACATTATGGCCACCATGTGCGGCGCGGATATCGTCTGGTTAAGTCCGATGGGGAGGGGCATATCATCGTATGCCCTCCTTTCAAGATCTTCGGGCACGAAAAGCTCTCTTGGAACCCGGGATATGGCCATGATGACCGATTGGCTAACCATGCCTCGCAGATCCTCGATAAGGTTTTCCCTGTTCAAAGCTCTCGACCCCAAACCCGGACTATGTCTTTGGCCTCAGCTCTATCGACAAAGCCCTCGCCGCGCAGCTTGATCTTGACTATACGGAATTTGAATCCTTCAACAGTTCTCACCTCGCCCATCTCCAGGGTTTCATCTCCCTGAACGGTGATTTTTAGCGAGTGGCTCCTGCCATTTCGAAATACCGATATCTTTAAGGGCACCTCATCCGTCGCCCTGGCCCATACAGTCTTTACGGCTTCGACAGGAGCGCAATTTACCCTCCGGTCCGTCTCTAGAGATGCGATCTGTGTCATCACCACATCGGCAGAGGCATCATCCACCAGGAGCTCATCTCCTACCCTCAACATTTCCTTGGCAGGGAGATTGATGAAATAGGGCATGGATTGCTCGTCTTTGCTGACTATTACCTTCAAATTGACGAGTCGCTCGCGTTCTTTCTGGACGGAATGAACGGTCTCACAATCAACGCATCGCACTAGGTTCTCCTGCCCGGATTTTATCAAAGCATGTTCCGTATTCGCGCCACAGGTGGGGCAGAAGATCTGATCTTCAAACATAGCATATAATTATTCCACGAGGTATTAAAGTATGACCTCCGGAATGAACCGCAAGCGGTGGTCGAAGAGACACAGCTTATAGGCAATTTTTCGGAAAATTCAAAAGTTTTAAGATTTCAGCAAGGCCAAAAATGTTCTGATGTGGAGATAAGTTATTTTCAACGAGGGAAAAATTTTTTAATTAAGATGTGCAATTGGTACATATGAAAGAAATGGTTAAAGATAATCACGCCTTGAACCATGGAATAGATGAATGCTGTAGCATCGCCGAGAGCATGATAGACGAGATACATCACATAGCAATACAGGAGAAGGCTGCCATACCCACCAGTGGTGGGCATAAAGGCTCTTTAAAGGAAAAGCTCCTTCGGCAGATAAGACAGGCGAGGAAGACGGCTATGACGGGTTGAAGCAAGGATGGGAAACTCAATATTTTTCCTGATCTATTTGGCGTCCGTTAGATCAATCGAAATATAACCACATTTTAGTTCAGAATCAAGAATTCAAAGCTATTAAAATTATTTTAATTATGTATGGACCCTGCCCGGCACGAAAACTATATATATTAATTTAGTAGGTAATTATATTGTGAACTCTAAAGCTTGCTCTATCCCGGAATCATGCTCTGAGGTGGAAGTGGACCTCAAAAGATTGGACCGCATGCTCCAAGCAGCCCACCGGAGTTCCATCGACATAAAAGACAGCTATGACTTTTACGTCCTAGCTTTGAAGGAGTTTAACAAAGAGAATCTCTCCGACTCATATCTCTACTGCGACAGGGCAAAGTACGAGCTTACAGGCGCCATTAATGATGCCAAGATCAAGATCAAAGGCTCCCGATTTCACAGCTTGAGGACCATCTCCTATTTCTTCAAGCTCTACGGCCTTTATGCGGTTATCTTTGCCATGCTTGCCGTCCTGTTCTTCAGCCTCCTGATCTACAAATATTCTGATGTTATCATCCTCGGAGTTCCCCTATGGTCCTCCTTCTTCGCGGGACTGGGCGCCTCGGCTCAGATCCTCACGGGCGTTGCAGATGACCTGCGCCGCTACGGACTGGCTTCGCGATACAAGAGGCTCTGGTATATGACCATACCGCTGCTGGCCATGGTATTTGGCTACATGACCTATCTGGTCTTGAGCTCCGGTCTGATCGCGCAGGATGGCAGCTCCGAAACGAGAGTCTTCACCATCATGTTCGTCTGCTTCCTGGCGGGCTTTCTGACCAAATGGCTGATTAATAGACTGTCGCGAATGTCAAGGGATATTTGAAAGCCTGCAAACCAAAGCCCTTGCTGACCTTGCAATAAATGGCAAGTTCTATTGCCTAAACATCATAGGAAAGGCGAATTGGACAAGTCGCACATTCTCGGTCAGTCCTGAGGTAGCTTGCATCTACAAAGTCCAGTCTGCGGCTGAATGTCATTAGTCGGTCCTTTATTTAAGAGCAATAATTATTCCGCCTCTTCGTCAGGGTTCCGCGCGAGTGTTACGCGCTGGGATGACAGGGCGCACCAGAGGTCGTGCAGGCCCCCCAGACCCCGCGTCCGCAGGAACAATTTATGAAGCACTGCCCGTTTTCCTTGAACGGAGGCACCAGGCAAGACGAGTGCGGGCTATCGATGACTTTGCAGCTCTAATATGTCTGCAGCTTAGCCGCCGTCGCTCGGCCGGCCGCGGCCTGGAGCGGCGCCCCCAGCATAGCGCGGGAGGCCCGCAGGCCGACTCGCGGAACACCAGAAAAATGTGCGAACGCTGTCCCTACAAACATCAGATTGATCCATCTGCTCTTAAATGAATTCTAATTTGTCGCAAAAATTATTCCACAACATCTTCCGGGTTCCGAGCGGTAAAACGCGCTCGGGTGACGGGGGCGCACTCGAGGCCGTGCAGGCCCCCCTAACCCCGCGTCCGCGGGGGACAATCTATGAAGCCCTGCCCTTTATTCTTAAAAATCTAGCAAGGCACACCCACATAGATGTTGTGCTTATTGCTTACGATTCTTACTCGCACGCTGCCCTGCTTTATGGGACAGTCCATAACCGAGACCACACGGTTTCTGGCCACACCCAACTGTTCACCCTGCACCCAGCCCGGTGCCCTGATCTCCACCCAGGCCTTCTCCTTCTTCTCAAAAACTGTCGGGATGGTGGGACGCTTCTCAATCCCGAAATCCTGGGCCTTGAGCAGCAATGGTACGGAAAGTTGCTCCTCCCAACTCTTTATGCTGCGGTTGTAGAAATGCCACCAGTTCTCGGCCTTGATCTTTTCCGGAGATCTGCCCAGCCGGTAATGCTCAAACTTCTGGATGCCTAGAGGCGGCCACCTCTTTCCCGCGCCTACATTTAAGGCGAACTCGATCAGCCCCGGCATCTCGTCATCGTTTATGCCGGGCATGTACACGGGCGCAATCATGAGGTCGATCTTGCTCTCTGCTATATTCCTGGCAGCATCTTTAACTTTTTCAATATCAAACCACGGCACACCAGCCAAATATGCCGCTTTCGCAGGCTCCAGTGCGTGAATGGAGAGGTTGATGCGGTCGAGTCCCGCCTCTTCCAGCTCATTTATCTTATCGGGACTTAGCAGAGTGCCGTTGCTCTGCATGCTGACCACAGCTACCTCTTTTATCTGCTTGAGCCGTTCCACCAGCGCTACGATATCGGGATAGAGCGTGGGCTCGCCCGGTGAGTCGATGTGGCACTCCACTCCCGGCCCCTTGAAGGGAGCGATCTCTTCGACCGCTTCCATCAGATACTCCAGTTCCACCTGGTAGTCAGTGACGCGGGATTTTGAGTGCGGGCCGGCATCCACTGAGCAGAAGGGGCAGTTCAGGTTGCAGCCACAGCTCGGCCTGATCTGCAGAAGGTTGCTGCCCCTGTCGACCACCCCGAAATACAGACATCCCATCAGCGGTATGTCCGAATGCCTGGTTATATGGAAGAGCGACATTTGAGATCCTTTGCAGCTATCAATTCAGCACTCCAGCTTTAATGGCTTTCTATTGATACGCGTTTGATCCCATGGTCTCTTATCTTCTTCCATGCGGGCACACAAAAAGGCACATCCCGCACACTCCATATCCCGTTTTCTCTTCCAGATCCTTCAGGTACAGCTCGCACTTTCGGGCATCATATCTTGCCTCCCGCGGCTCATCTTCCCGGAAGGGCCGTCCGGTGAAGGCGGCCTGCGGGCAAATTTCCACGCACTTTTGGCATTCTCCGCAGCGTTCTGCCATTGCATAGCCCGTTGCTTGCATCGGCGCGTCGGTCAGCACCGTGGCCCAGCGCACGCGCGGTCCCGCTTCCGGAGTGATGAGCAGGCAGCTTTTGCCGATCCAGCCAAGGCCAGCCATATGCGCCGCCAGCTTATGAGAGAATATGGCGGCAACTCGCTCATCGACCACAGCGCGCTTCGAGGCTGGAATTGGGAATGCCCGGTAACCCTGGCGCTGCAGTGAACCGCTAAGACGCAGGGCGATGGTGTCCAGGAGATCATTTACCATGTCGTAAGCGTGGTGCTTATATTCCATAGCCACGGCCTTTTCGCTCCTTCCAGGAAGCTGGTCTACAATAGGGTTGAGTAGGGCTATTCCGATGGAAATCGCCTTTGGGTATTGGGCTAAACTTTCTCCGCCCTGCCATGAGATGAAATCATGTGCAGGCGCAAGATCGGCCACACCGAAGAAATCTGCACCCAAATCCTCCGCAATCGCACGAATCTTGGCATCCAATTGCATATATTGGTATTTCGTTTATCGCTCGATAATAATAGCTGCGGTGAGACCGTCGTTTCGATGGGACCAAGACTCTTCAGCCATGGACAGTTATGCGAAAGTGCTCGCAGGCATGAGGGCGCGCTCGCACATGACCGCGAAAATTGGCTTTTTGCTATTGCTTGCGACATACTATTATCGAATTCTCTGTGCGTACTCTGTACGCTCTGTGTCTCTGTGGTGGATAGTCGTTAGCATCTGGCTATGATCAAACCGTTATTCACTTCCACCACAGAAGTCACGGAGGAGGCATAGAGTCAAAATGCGAGAGAGACGGCTTTCAGGAAATAGCCGCCGTGCCGTTCTCCAGCTTCACCCCGCTGGCGCTGCCCAGCTTGACCACGGGACGTCCGGAAGATCTGCTTTTCGCTTCCCTTCCGGCATTGAATGCCCGCGAGTCCATATTCTCCGAGCTCCAGGCATCATTGTTTCGCTCCAGTTCTAAGCTATCCTCGCTCAATACCAGGTTGATGAGATGCACGGAAGAGACCTCATCCAGCATAATGAACTGGGTGGGATCGAACTGCAGCGCAATGGTGGTATTGCCGGGAACGAGATCGCTCTTCACAGTCTGGGTCCCCAGCATCTCGCCCGCATCGTCCGCGATGGTGCCGCGAAACGTGTAGCTGCCCGGTTTGATCACTGACACATTGACTCCGATAGCAATGAAATCCTGGCTGGTCTGGTTGATAAAACCGTTCAGGTATGCAGCCGGTGCCTGGAACTGCCTGGGATCTCTATTTATGGTTATGTTCCCCTCAAACCTGTCAATGAAGTTTCCGCGATCATCGCGGAGGATCAGATTCTGTATCTGCATCGGCCCGCACTTGCCCTTCCGCCAGATGTCCGTTCCGCTGATATTGACATCTATACTGCCCGTCTTCTCCAATCTCTGGCTCTGGTCGATAAGCTCAATCCGGTTGCCGCTGCAGTCTTTTAGCACTCCTTCCAGCCTGTACTCTCCGGGTGCTGTTATGTTCAAACCGAAGCTCAAATAGAGTAGGTCAAATTTGCCGTCCTTGTCGCTGTCCACTACCTTCTCCGAGGTCAAACCTTGCAGCTTCGGGCCGATCAATGACACGCTTACAGGAATCTCGAAGGTATAGTTGTCCGATGAGATCTTTATGTAACCGTCCAGACTGTGCAGCGATAGATTTTTTGGTATGGTGATATTGGCGTCCACTGTCCCATTGGAGTCGCTCTCTATTCGCGCCGGGCCTTTGGTCGTGATCCAGGACCACTCTTCCTCTGCGTACTCCGTGAGAGTGACTCTAAAGGACTCTCCTGTCTCAAGAGTATTGAATCCATAGACCCTCAGGGTCCAATTACCCTGCTCAGGATTGTTGACTTCCACGGGACCTAAATCACCCGAACCCAAAGCCGTGTTCTCTTCTTTGCCAATCCCCTCGGGGTTCTCGAAGCCTAGCGCAACCTCGCTCTCATTGTTGCCGCCGATAGAGCTTAATTCAGCTGATATTTTCTTTGTCCCCTTTGTGACATTTACTGTCTTATTCCATTTCTCTTTATAGCCCACATGACCCTCAAAGGTCTGAAGTGTGGCATTCTCGATGATCTCGGTGTAACTCAAATTCACTAGTGCCGGGCCACTATTCGCCACCACAAACTGAGTTCTGGCGATCATTCCTGGAGATGCTGAATCGATGTTCCACCTTTTGGGCGTTGTCTCAATCAGATCACGCTCTGTAGACAAAGTGTAGTTAACGGACCCTGATGCGTTCTCGCCATGGACAGCAAGAAGCCATCGACCGGAAGGCGGGCTATCAATGCGGATCCTTTTTGCCAGGCTTTCCGTCTCCCCTACATAGTACTCGCTGGTAGGCGAGAGCAAGAAGAGATCCGGGCTGGAATTCTGGCTGGAGTTCGCGCTCCAGCTGAGGTTAGCTTTGATGCCGCTTGTTCCCACCGGCACTTCCAGGTAATAGTAACCCCATTGGCCTCGGTTCAAAATGCCGCCCTTGCTGCCAAATCCTTTTGAGATGTTTATATGCTCTGCCACGGCCACAGTGACGGGTATGCTCAAAATCTCTTTGCCGGACCCGGTGACATCAATGGACCCGCTGTAAACTCCGGGCGAGACTCCCTTCGGCACGCTCATGGATGCAGCAAAAACCTCCTGATCATTAGCCGCAATATGCTTGGGAAGACCTTGCACGTTGATCCAGTCAGAGATCGCGCCCGCGGCCGAGACCTTCAGATCGTCTATCGCCTGGTTGCTAAAGAATACAAAACGCGTATTCCAGTCTTCATCACCGGGAGCCAGAGAATAGAGCTTCTTTTGAGGTCTATCGGCCCCGGTATCCAGGCCCACATAAATTCCTTTGCCCGAAGGCAGGTAAGCCCAGCGTCCTGCGGTCCACCGGTCGGGAACGACTCCAACTATGTCGTCATCCGAAAACTGGTATGACCGAAGGGCATCCAGAAGGCCCGCGCCTTGATAGTATTCTTCATAGGGCTCACCCAAGGAGTTGTTGAGCTTGAGAGCACCGCGGGTCATGGCCGCCTTGATGCCAGCCGGCGTGAGATTGCCGTTTGCCTGCAAGAGCAGTGCGGACAGGCCTGCCGCCACTGGTGCGGATAAGCTGGTGCCCGACTCTTGGGAATAATAAATATCTACAGATTTCGGCCTTTTCACACCGACGGGCACAATAGAGATCATATCAACACCCGGTGCGACAACGTCGGGCTTAATCCGATCGTCCCTGGTGGGCCCTGAACCGGAAAAGCTGGCGATGTGGCCGTTCGCATCCGTAGCTCCCACTGTGATGACCTTTACACCATCACCAGGGGAGTCGATCAAGCCGGGTGGCAGGGCTTGAACGATTGGAATAAGGAGATAATACACATCCTTATTGTTGCCGCTGCCAGTCTGGGATAAGTCTACAGGAGTCTTGCTCTGGCCTACCTGGCTGCTGGAGGTTCCCGACACCTGGCCCGTTGTTTCGCTGCTGTTGCGGTTGCCTGCAGCCACGCAGACCACGACTCCGTCATTTGCAGCATTGTCCGCTGCCATGGTTATGGGAGGATTGGTCTCGCCCAGATTTATGCCGCCAAGGCTCAGGCTCAGCACGTCTGCACCGTTATAAATGGCCCATTCAATCCCTGCGATTATGTCTGATACTTTGCCGTCACCTTTGCTATTTATGACCTTGACATTGAGAAGGCTTGCCCCGGGGGCGATTCCCTTATATTTTCTATTGGAGGCGTTGCCTGAGCCCGCAATGATTCCTGCGACCATTGTGCCATGGCCCAGAAGATCGTCGGCAGTAACCTCATCAGTCAAGAAGTTCTTTTCGGCTACAACCTTGCCGATCAGATCCGGATGATTCTTGTCGATCCCAGAATCGATTACGGCCACCGTGATCCCCCGGCCGTCGATTCCCTTCGCCCAGAGCTTATCTGCGTTAATAATTTGGGACGGAGATATATACTGGCCCTGCGAAGAATTATTGCCGGGAGCTGATACATTGCCGGGAGCTGATACTTTTGCGGAGTCGTCAAAATAGATGCCCTTTACAGAATTGCTCTCAGCGATCCTTTTGATGGCTTGGGGGCTTGCGTCC
>Ga0209226_10001189_pt1 | contig 12179 bp, 23 predicted proteins | sample BarGraNGADG00212_2_FD_184497 | JGI IMG/M metagenome (GOLD analysis project Ga0209226, IMG submission 184497) | Arctic peat soil microbial communities from Barrow, Alaska, USA - Barrow Graham LP Ref core NGADG0011-212 (SPAdes) (version 2) | ecosystem: Environmental > Terrestrial > Soil >...
TTGCCTCAGATGGGGAGGAGGTTCTTTAATATGTTGTGGAACTGTTGGAGAAATAAGACAATAAAAAAAGCGCAACTCGTTGTATTTCAATTGAATTGCGCCTTTTATAAGTGATCCCGAAGGGATTATTCGCCACGCTCATGATCCCGCTTATAGAGGATACAAAACAAACTATGCCGTCTCGCCTGAAGCGGGACTCGTCATTTTTTGTTTTTATCCCGGATTCATGCCTGACGGCATGATCCGTTCTTCAAACAAAAAATGCTCCTTGCGGAGCATAGTTTGTTTTGTGATCCCGAAGGGATTCAAACCCCCAACCTTCTGATCCGTAGTCATAAAGAGAACCTTTTTACATATTTTTATATACTTATAAAGAACATTTAAAATATCTGATATCCAGCCAGTTTGTTAATAAATAAACAATTATATATAAATGGCATTTGTATTTAAATGTCTATATTTGGTGCAAATTATGTGTGCAAATATGAAAGATAAAGAATTTGTTCCAACAAAAGATTCAAGAGAATGGGGTCTCGTATCCGGAGCAGCGTTCCTGGATACTCGCAGGCGGGTAACTGATAAGAGCCGGCCGAGAGCAGAAACTTACCCGGTTAAGATACGAATTACATACAAGGGCCGTAGAACTTATTATAAAACAGGTGCGAAAATTACAAAGGATGAATGGCCTCTCATTGATGCAACGACAAATAAGAAGTGGAAGGACATAAAAGATTTTCATAATATTATCGAGGGCCATGTAAAGGAAATGAATGCAAAGGGAGAATTCAGCTTCGATAATTTAAACGTGCTCATGGCAAGAGGTGACAAGGGTGATGTATATGTTCAGTTTGATACCCATACAAAGGCACTTCGTTTACAGGGAAGGATAAACACTGCCATCAGTTTTGAATGTACCAAGGAATCTATCACGAGGTTTGCAGGTCAGGAATTGAAATTCAGTTCTATCAATAAGAACTGGCTAGAGAGATATGAGGCATACATGGAATCAATAAAGAATAAAAGGACAACACGTTCTATTTATCTTCGCACACTTCGCAGCTTAATAAATAAGACAGGTAATCCCGATCCGTTTGCCGGCGGTAAGTTTCAAATAAAGAAAGGAGAGGGGCGAAGCATTGCCCTGACAAGAGATGAAATGAATAAGTTATTAAGTTATCCTTTAGTAAATTTATCAGTGACACATAAAATGCGTGACTTATTTGAATTTTCTTACCGATGTAATGGAATTAATCCCAAAGATATCATTAACCTGAAATGGGAAGACAACGTGATCTCTGATAAATATATCATTTGGAAGAGATCGAAAACAGCAAGGAAGAACTCAACAGAACGCTGGATCAAAGCTAAAATAACCGACAGGATGAAGGCTATAATAACAAGTTGGGGCATCAGAGACAATCCGTATGTCTTTGGATATTTAACCGATGATATGACCGAGGAAAGGAAGCATGTTATCTGCCAGAACTTAATATCAGTAATGAATGACCACCTGAATATTATAACCAAGATCCTTGGTTTGCCTCATTGTACTTCATATGTTGCAAGACACAGTTTTGCAAGTCTGATGAAAAATGAAGCTCCGTTGGCTTATATCTCTGGTGCCCTAGGCCATGCGTCCCTGGTCCAGACACAGGATTATTTGGGTAAATTTGAAGATGATGATATAGATAAATACAGTAAAATACTTGATTAAAATGAAAACAATGATCGATAAAACAATAAAAGAGATTATCTCATCAGTACTTCAATTCGATGCTGACATTAAAAAAAATAACCCTGCAGGATTATCAAAATTCGTTAACGGGTTTTATGACTCTTTGAGAAAGTTTAAAAGCTTAGTACAAGGATCAGAAAATTCTTATTCTGATTTTTATGATGAATTTTCAGGTCTCTTTTATTATTTCTTTGAACTGGGTAAAATATCGGAGGTGGCAAATAATCTTTTCAAGTTTGAGGAGAATGGTGGTATTGTGGGTTCAATTGCAGCCATTAAAAGGAACGGAAATCCTTTGCGCTTTCATTTCAAAAGCTCAGGAGGAGATCTCTTTAAAGATTTTGTCGATAAATATCAGACGCCGAGTAATGAGAAATTAAAACCCACGCTTATAAATACTTTAGAAGGAGCATGCAATGATGCCAGGAAGCTGGAAAAATTAAAATCATGGTTCATCGATGTGGAATATTGTGATCCTAGTACTTTTAAATTTCGAGATGAAAAATATACCTTAACCTCTTTAGTGCAGATTTTAAGAGACTTATTCCGCAAAGGATATACCATGAATAAATTACAATTGAAGGAAATAGAATCAATTATTGTGAATGATTTTAAGACTGGCATAAGCCTTGTTACGATTAAAAAAGCAAAACAAATAGATACACGTCTCCCGCATTTTATAACTCAATAGTATACCTTTTATACTTTTGTATATTAGGTATATAATGTATTGGAATTCAGTTAGATAATTGTTATATTTTTGTATCCATAATTATATGGATATGGAAATTATAACAAGCTTTTCAAAAAAAGAACTGGAACAGTTAATTACTGATTCGGTCACCAAGTGTCTTACCGACAAACTCAGTCCTCAACCAGAATCGTCAGACCGCATCGGCATTGACGAGGCTTGCGTCATACTCGGTACGCCCGATAGACCGGCCTCCAAAGCAACCGTGTATAAAATGACGCATTTAAAAAAGCTGCCATTTATGAAATTTGGTGCTCGCTGCATCTTCTCCAGGAGGCTGTTGACACAATGGGTTGAGCAGAATACCAAACTTCCTCCGGATTCAAGGGCCGAGATAAGTCTTTCACTTGCTGCAACTGCTGAAAAACACCTCGAGCGAAATGGCAAATAGAAAACCTCAAAGCATTACTGATGGCCTTGCAAAGTCCATCATGTCCAATTGCCACGCCAATGGTTACATAGCCCGGAAGGTTACTATCACCGAAGGGTGCACCGGGACCCGGTGGAATGTGAAAATAAAATTAACAGCTATCAAAACTGAGAAAGATGGCCAGTGAAGCACTAAGGCAGTTGCGTGAACTCGCGCTTGCTGATAGCAGGCTGAAGCATCCCGACTATCCTGAGCAATGGCGCTGCACCCGGACTTACAATGATCGTACGTCGAACGGCCTTCAATTATGTATCTCTGATTTCTTAAAGTTCAGAGGCCATCAGTGTGAGCGAGTCGCTGTGATGGGGCGTTACATTGATAATTCAAAGGTAGTGCGGGATTGTTTAGGCAGATCCATGCGAATTGGTTCCGGTAAATGGATTCCTGGTTCAATGCAGAAAGGAAGTGCAGACTTGAGTTGTATAATTTTCGGCAAGTCTGTGAAGGTGGAAATTAAGATAAAAGATTCACAGTCCGTTTTTCAGAAACAATATCAGGAGCAAGTCGAGGCAGCCGGCGGAATCTATATAATTTGTCACAGCCTCGAGGAATTCATAACCTTCTATAATAAACTTTTAAATCATGAGTAAACTAATTACAGGGAAGATCAATCTGTCAAAGATCGATAAGACTAAACTTTTTAAGGGTCAAAAAGGGATTTATTTAAATCTTACTTTATGGCTCAATGACGCTCCTGATCAATATGGCAATATCCTTTCGATAGAACAGAGCACAACCAAAGAAGAAAAGAAACTCTATATCGGCTCAGGAAAGCTTTACATCAAAAAAGAGCCTGAACCAATTGCTCCAGAACCATCAAAAGAAGTATCTCCGATTGTGCCCGAGATCCTTCCTGGTAATAATAATGAGATGGACGATTTACCTTTTTAATGAGTTAATATGACAACAGCAGAAATAAAAGAAACATTTGAATTCCTGCACCTTCATGAGAATTGCCTCAGTATAAATCAGATTGACTTCATGAAGAGTTTAAAGAGGTATTTCAATAAACACGGGTCGCTCACTGAGCGGCAGGAGAGAACATTATTTGAAATGAAGAAATTTTTAATAATAACAAGATGAAAGACACTAAAGTGAATAATCCAGTCAGGACAATTAATCAAGAGTTTGTTTCGGCAAATCTTCTCGGTGTGGAATTAGAACATAATGGCTATTGCGGTGGCGATTCCGGGCATGGTGGTTATGTCAGAATTAAATTTAAGAACCTGGGCGGCACGGATATGTCATTAAACGGGGAAGATGTTCAATCATTTGAACTTATGTTCAGAGGAGATTGTGAGAGGGAAACTCTTATAGATGCATTAAAAATGATCGTCGCGGAACTGAAAAGAAGATGAGAAATGAAGATCCAGTCAACAAATACCAAAGAGATTTATAACTACGAGCCTAACGGATCGAAGAGCCTTTGTCCAGAGTGTTCTCATCTGAGAAAGAAGAAAGAGGACAAATGCCTTACCTGGGACAAAGAGAATAACCGGGGATATTGTCATAATTGCCAAACTGCTTTTTTTGAATACCAGCCACGCGAAATAAAAGAATACGTCTGCCCTCAGTGGAGCAACAAGACAGAACTCTCTGATAAGGCAGTCAAATACTTTGAAGGCAGGATGATAAACCAGAATACTCTTGTAAAGATGAAAGTTTATTCTGATGTTCAGTTTATGTCTCAGCATGAAAAGGAGGTCGATGTTATCTGCTTCCCTTACTTCAGGGAAGGTAAGCTCATCAATATTAAGTACAGAGGCCCTGAGAAGTCATTTAAGGTGGTAAAAGATGCGGAGTTGATCTTCTGGAACGTGGATTGTCTTACCCGCTCTGATGAGGTTATAATTGTCGAGGGTGAAATTGATGCACTCACTTTTATCCAGGCAGGCTTTGAAAATACTCTATCGGTCCCGAATGGTGCAAATAAGAATCTCAATTATCTGGATCTTGAGATGTTCAAAGGGATCAAGAAAGTCTTTATAGCAGTTGACCAGGACACCAAAGGAATTGAGCTCAAAGATGCTCTTGTCAGCAAGCTCGGTGCAGAGAGGTGTTATGTCGTCTCATTCAAGGACTGCAAGGATGCAAATGATTATCTTCTTAAATATGGACCTGAGATAAAGGATGTCGTCGCGAGTGCAGTCCCGGCTCCTAAGGTGGAAAACGAATATGAGAAACTTCGGGCAAAGTTAAGGATAGATCCGACTGCAGAGATCGGAGAGCCTCCCGCATGTTGCTACATCAACGGTAATCCATTGACTTTTGGTGAGATCTCACTTTGGGACGGAAAGAAAAAATCAGGAAAGACTTATCTGATAGGTGCGGTAGTTGCTTCGATGATAGCAAATGAACTAATGATGGATAAGATTAAAGGCAACCTTCCTCCGGTAAGAAATATGGTGCTCTATTTCGACACAGAGCAGTCCCAGTATCATGCCAACAGATCAATTAAGAGAATATGCAGGATGACGGGCAATCCTGACCCCAAAAACTTACTAGCCTTCGGACTGAGACCACTAAACTCAGATGAGAGACTGGCATTCATTGAGAAGACAATACAATTAACAGATAACCTGGCTGTGGTTGTTATCGACGGAGTACGGGATCTTCTCTCTAAGGGCATCAACGATGAGCCAGAAGCGACTAAAATAGTCGGCTTGTTTATGAAATGGACCGGAGAGTATAATATACACATGCCAGTCCTTCTGCATCAAAATAAAAACGACCTGAATGCTCGCGGACATATCGGCTCCGAATTAGGACATAAGGCAGAGACAATAATAACAGTCACCAGAGAGAAAAAAAGCGACCTCTTTATAGTCTCTTGCGAAGATTCAAAAGATAAAAACTTCGATGACTTTGCATTCAACATTGAAGATGGAGTAATAAAATCTTCTGATATGCCCCAGGAAGTACAATCGAAATCAAAGAATCCTCAATACATAGATGATCAAAAACACTTTGAAGTTCTTGACCACATATTCAAATCAGGTGTGAAACTAAATTATAGGGATTTCCAAGATGCTATTATCTATGGATTCAATGATTCATTTAAACACAGTATATGCAGAGCTTTCGTTAATCACTATTTAGATAAAAACTGGGTAATAAAGGAACCAGATGGACACAAGGTATTTTACAGATATAACCGAGCATGTTAGTTAACTCTGTTATGTTAACCCTATATATAGGGTTTAACACAGTAACACAGTTAGGAGTCTCTGTTAATAACACAGTTTAACACAGTTTAACACAGTTAGTTAATAATATGAATAACAACACTTTAACTCTGGCAGAATTTAACACACTTATTAATACGGTTAGACAATAAAGACATAATATAGACGAGAAATGATAGCAACACGCACACGGACGGACAAAATAAACGACAAAATGACACATAAAACACGAATACGCACACAATCAGGCAGTTATAGAATATCTTCTGCTTATAGAGCAGAAGGTCTGTATTGCGCAAACGCCGATAAAATGGCATAAATAGTTAGTAATTAAATGGCATAAAACACATAATTTGCACACATTTTTAAATAATAACATATAAATTTGATGACAATGAAAGAAAACGCAGCAAAAAAAAGACCAGATGAAGAAGTTGCCCTTAAGCAGGCAGCCGAGAACCTGGGTAACGGGCCGGACCTGTTCTATGTCAACCGTAATGCTTTAAGAGCTCTGGAAGGCAATTTACTCTATGGACTGAGCCACATCCAGGCAATAATTGACGAGTATTTCGTAGTTGTAGGAGAATTCCCGATTATGGAAGAGGTCGAGTCCTGGTTCGGTAAGGGCAGGAGCGACTTTCTCGTACCCAACAAGGAAGTCATAAGAGCCGAGATCCTCGACAAACTTATTGACAAACACAGGGAGCAGTACCCTACGATGCTGGTCGATGTCGAGAGGATCATCTTGCCTCCACTTGATAAGCTATTCGAGTTATGCGGGCAAATCATCTTTGTCCCTGCGATTGAATTCAAGGAGGCATTCTACTTTCAATGTTACTCGATCATTGTCGGCAAGGTTGAGTTGCTGCCTTTTGAGGTTGAACTTACAAAGAACTCATGGCGCCAGACCGCAATCACAGCAGAAGAGAAGGAAAGACTGCAGCAAGTCCGGAAGATATGTGAGTTAATGGGCACCTTAAAGATCATGAATCACTCAAGGTTTGATGTCCCGGGTTTGCTGTTTTGGGACTCAGAGTCCGGTGTGTATTCTGCCCGTGAAGACTACGTTAAGGGTTTTATAAAATAAAGTCATGCCAGGCGGAAATAAAAATATAGGACCAGGTGACGGGAAGCTCTTTGTTAAGGGTGACGAGAGGTGCTCGAGGTTAGGCAGGCCAAAGAAGATGGCCCTTGAGCCTTTGTTGCGAAGGGTCCTGAGGAAAAAGATTAATGACAAGCGTGCAATAGTAAGCATACTTGAGAAACTACGAGACATGGCACTGGATGGTGACTTAAGGGCTGCCGAGATCTTGCTTGACAGGACTTGGGGGAAGCCAAAGACATCGATTGAGACGACAGGGCGATTTGCAGTGGTACAAATTCAATACATAATACCAGATGGACAGAATAATAACGTTAAAGCCGACCTCGAAGCAGCATTTGGCGAACGAGTTGCTGAAGACAAATAGTTTCGTTTTATTTGGCGGAGCGGCCGCGGGCGGGAAAAGTTGGTGGTTGTGCGAGAATGCCTTGATGAATTGTTATTTGTATCCGGGTTACCGTGGGTTTATAGGCCGTGAGGAATTAAAGAAGCTCATGTCATCGACCTACCAAACATGGTGCAAGGTTTGCGAGTTTCATCATGTTCCACCTGATGACTGGTCACTCAATGGGCAATACAGTTATATCCAGTTCACCAATGGCAGCCGGATTGACTTGCTGGACCTGAAGTATTTGCCAGGAGACCCACTATTTGAGAGGTTTGGCAGCTTGGAATACTCTTCCGGGTTTATTGATGAGGCCGGCGAGATTGAATACAAGGCCTTTGATATTCTAAAGAGCAGGATTGGCAGGCAGGATCTTGGCGTACGGCCAACGATTGCGATGACCTGCAACCCAAAAAAGGGCTGGTTATATAATATTTTCTACCTGCCTTGGAAGAACGGCACCCTTGAGCCGGGATACGCCTTCGTCCAGAGCTTATATCAGGACAATACCTATCTTCCACCTAATGCGGAAGGGTCGCTGCTGAGTATCTCAGATAAGAGCACAAAGGCAAGGCTGGTGTTTGGTGACTGGGATTATGAGGATCCGGAAAACTGCATGATACCTTTTGAAGTGATCAGCGACATGTTCTCGAATGACTTTATTGTCGGCGGCAAGAAGTACATAGTTGCAGACGTGGCCCGGTACGGGGTTGACAAGGCGGTTATAGTCGTTTGGTCCGGGTTGCGGCTTATTGACCTGGTGACCTTTGATAAATCATCTACTACGGATATCCAGAATTGTATTAACGCGCTAAGGTCAAAGTACCAGGTGCCGGTCTCTCAGATTATTGTTGACGAGGACGGTGTCGGTGGTGGTGTGGTTGATACCTTAAAATGCAGGGGTTTTGTCAACGGCAGCAGTCCGACAAACCCGGCGTATATGAATCTAAAATGTGAGTGCGGCTACAAGTTGGCTGAGTTGGCAAGTAAGATTTATATCGCATGTGAACTGTCAGAGAAGGTGAAAGAGACTATCAAGACTGAATTATCGATGCTCAGGACATACGATGGTGACAGTGAAGGCAAGCTTCGATTACTTCCAAAGTCAGAGATAAAGCAACTTATAGGCCGGAGTCCGGATTACCTGGACACGTTTATAATGCGAATGTTCTGGGAGACCTTCCCGGCCAGGAAGGGGATGACAGCAAGTGAATTGAGTGAATATTTATAATTTAAAAACTACTAAAATGAAAGAAAAAAGTACAGTAATTGTCCCGAAAGGGAAAAAGGGGAAGCCCTTGACAGCTAAACAGCGGCGAAATATTGCCCAACGGCAGGCCCATTTTGAGCTGACCAAGAATCTTGGCATCCTTTAACGAACAGAATTTTTAAACAATTTAATAATCAAGACAATGACAGATTTTACACCAACAAGAAATTTTCACCGATTAATGGCTGATGCCTTAGAAAACCAAGACTTCGTGAAGGCGAAGGCAATCTGGAACGAACTTTGTGCTGAAGTGGGCTACACAAATGCCGAGGGGGACACTGCAGGTTCAGAATTCGGCAAGCATTCGGCGGAAGTGCTGAACGAGCGCGATCACCCTGGCGACGGGATTTTAACCAGCAAATATGGCAAATCGTCATAAGTACCCGGTCCCCCGGCTCAGAGGTTCTGACTATGAGACAGCCGGCGAAGGTGAAAGAATGCTCGGTGAGCCGAAGCGCGTTGTCCTGGACACAGGGAGCACTCGCGGTAATGTCTTCCAGAAGACGGATCGGGAAAAGGCAATGCTGAAAATAGCAAAGGCTGAATGTAAGCGCGAAGCTATGAAGAGATAGGTTATCTGCAGGTGATCGGTCGCTGTATCGATTCGCGGCGGCCGAGAGAGGGGGCTTCGGCTCCCTCTTTTACAATATACAGTCTGCTCTCAGAAAATCTTACAGACTGTCGGGCGCGTAACGAGTAACCAGATCGTCGCGCCCTTTCACTGTGTGGAATTCTCACAGTGGTTAATGTTTCAATGAATTCCGTTATGCAAATATGCTTAACGGCCTATCCGTTTTTCGGACAGCTGTCAAAGTGACAAATAGCGTTTTGGCTGATTTGGTGACAATTAACCTCTAGGCGAAGTGAGCGGATCACACTTCGCTCGGCCGGTGTGCATTTTCGCAAAGCGGGTCTTACAGTAATACGCTGTATTTAAGTTAAATAATTCTTTTTGATTTGCAACTATTGCAGGACATATATCTTTGCCGGACCTTTGATCCATAACCAATAATATTACGATATGGACAAAGGACACAAAGTGGCTAATCAGGCCAGGCTTTATCACAAATCTAACCGTTCAGCTCTGATCATTGATCTAAAAAAGAGGCCAACTCCTGAACTCGTTTCCGGATTCCTGAAGGAACTTGACTTAAAGAATGAAGCTTATTTCTTCATTCTTGAAAACGGTCTCCTGGACTCTTTTAAGGCATTTTCGGGATAAAGTGAGGGTATTATACTAAAACGACCTCGCCAGATGAACCAGGAGCCACGATCGCACCCCTGGTGATATTGTGATACCCCATAAAAAACCCGGATGATTAGTCCGGGCTTCTTATTATTAGAGCGAATTCAGTTTGGCATATTATAGAACCTATTCTTTTTGTCATCAAGAATAGTAATTCTTAATCTACCCCGATCATAACGTTTGAAGGGTTTGCCCTCTTTTGTCATCCTTTCGGAAATGTGAAAGATTGTTCCGTCTTGAAATCCTTCTGGCTTAGGGTCGCCGTGGTTCATCCAAATTGCGCCTGTGTCGTTTGCAACTACCGTAAAACTTAATTCTATTTGTTCGTCCAGTTGCTGCAATTTACTTGATTCATAAAGTAAAATTGCATGATTCCTGCGTACTTCTAACATGATTTGTTTTGTCATCGTTTTGCCAATAAATCATTGACAAACTCCCGTACATCATCTAATGATAACTCGTAATTACTGCCGGCATAAACAGTATTTTGATTACGTGTATTATCAATAATCATATAACCACCAAGATTATTGATATGAGTGTTTCGCACCCGGCTTTTTACCAGCCGGTAACCTAAATGTTTCAATTCTCTTCTCAATTTGTTTTCCATAATCTTTAATTTAATGTTGTTAAATCTTATTCGATATCAAAACCCCTGCCTTCTTTACAGAAATTTATAAAATCTATTATCTTCTGTCTGTGTTCATTTCCGCTGAATCTGATTAGTAATTTACTTATATCCTGACCAGGAGGAGGCTTCATGTAATTCAGTAGATCATCAAACATCTTTTCAGGAGTTGTGTTTTCAGCGTTAATAATGTTACTACCCCAAACATTTGCCGAAAGAGATGGATCATCTATTTCAGGAATATCCAAAAGGGCTTTTTCAAGTGCTTCGGCCAAATTAATTGCGTCTTGTGGAGTTACCTTTGAATTATTATTAAGATAACCTTTGTCTTTTGCTGTTGTTCCCATGCGGTTCCAACCATAATGGAAAGCCAATTCTAATAATATCGGCCAGGCATTAACATTGAACCTGAAATTGTTTTTCCCATTTGTTAAATCATATCCCATAATCTTAATTTTATTGTGAAGTTAAATAATCTTTACCAGTCCAGCGCTGGAATTTGTTCGACCTTGCATCCCGCTCAGTCTTCAACTTGAGATATTTCTTTATGGTAATATCATTTGGAATTGAGACATCAGTCACAATCCATGTTTTGGGTAACACCCCTGGCACCTGTACCAGCTTTTCAAATTTAGTGTGTTTCATGGTTACCAAGGATTAAGATAATAATGTTTCTTGTGGCCTAAATGATAGCGGCGTTTGAAGCGGATCTTCTGAACTTTCCGGAACAGGATGACCAGGCCGACAATATCGGCAGCCATCAGGAACCAGGTCAGGTAAGTCATGACAGATGCTCGTTTTCATAGCCATACATCCCGATTCCGATAACCGCCATACTAATAGCGGCCCCCAAAATAAGAGTAAACCATTCGCCTGTACTGATAGTGCTCTTTAAACAAGACACAATCAATACAGATACCAAGCCAATCACGCCAATCATGGCGATAATGAGACAAATAACTTTTCTCATGGCCCGATCAATTAGGGAAGTAATTAACTTCAATCAGACAGATCAGGTCCGGGGTTGCAATTGCATCCACACCGATCCAATCGAGCCAGCAGATTAAACTTTCGGGATTCTCGGCCAGGAAGAGATCCCGGCCAGGTTCACGTAAATAGAAAACTTTCTTTTTCATGCGTCGCAGTTTTAATAAGGGGGCCTCCAAAGCCAAAAAACCGGGGTGACTGCGACGCCATAACCCGGAGATTCAACCCGAAGGCCCTTAAATTTTATGCGTCGCAGCTTTAATCAGATACAAAATTGAACTTTATAAATGATATAAGCAAATTTATTTTTTGCCTCAGCGAGTTTTCAACAGAGTATTGTATCAGGTAGGGCAGTATGAAAACTCTGTGCAAATGATAAAAAGGAAGGGAGCTAACTTTGTGCTAACTCCCTGATTTACTTGTGATCCCGAAGGGATTCAAACCCCCAACCTTCTGATCC
>Ga0209226_10001191_pt1 | contig 12150 bp, 11 predicted proteins | sample BarGraNGADG00212_2_FD_184497 | JGI IMG/M metagenome (GOLD analysis project Ga0209226, IMG submission 184497) | Arctic peat soil microbial communities from Barrow, Alaska, USA - Barrow Graham LP Ref core NGADG0011-212 (SPAdes) (version 2) | ecosystem: Environmental > Terrestrial > Soil >...
TGATGCGGTTCTTCGAACAAACCCATCTTATCAGGTTGTGAGGCGCTTTTCCATATCTATTAACCCCAAAATCATGATTAGTAAACGTTCTCCAAACTCTTACTTAAAAAATATGGGGTGATGCCAGAATATTAACACCTGATGCATTGAAAGAAATACTGTTATAATTATTAGTAGGTTCATCTTTTTTGAATTGGTCTTCAAGCAATCTGGACGCGCATAATAAATTTTTAGCACTATCAATCCAAGGATAGATTGAGTTACCTGTCACTTCATGTTTTTTTTGTGCATAAAAATCCGCATATTCTTTCTCTCTCTCAGCCTCAATTTGACGAGCATCCTTAAATACTGTTATTTCCGTTTTACATTCCGGGCAATTAATTAAAGAAAAAATTCCCTTTATCTTAATTTTCGGTATTGCGGTTTTGCATTTCGGGCAAATTTTTGAAGCCATGATTCTCTCCACTCAAAGAATCCTAAAGCAAATCTATTTTAATTTCAAACCAATTCCCAGGTCTGTCTTGTTATGCAAAAGAAAACTAGGAGATCATGTATAACAGCAAGATCCTATCGTCACGTTTTCCCTATCATTGATGAGAGAGGCTGGTGTTCGAGTCCTTCCGGGTGCGCGGATAAATAAGTATTTCCAGTCAAATGATATCGTTTTCAATTGATATTTAATCCCATATTTCCCAGATGGAATCAAAAAAACCAGTGGCAATTTTCTTTGAAAAGGCCTATAATAAAGGATGAAACAGACTTTTCAACGGGTAAAATCGAGAGATCTGTTGGGTGAGAGAAAAAACAGGGGTTTGCGGCTCCAATTTGATCCTTCCGTGAAGCTTGAATTTCACGGCGCCAGGATATCCAGCGACGGTGGCCTGCTGCTTTTCAGGGAGCTGGACGAAGCTCTGGGACTGACCAACCTGGCTGGGACCGTTCTTCAGGACAAGCGGACTGGGTTGAATGTCCGGCACACGATGACCGCCCTGCTGCGCCAGGCTGTTTTCGGACGGCTGGCGGGTTATGAAGACACCAATGACGCCGAGCGCTTGCGCATCGATCCCACCATGCGCCAAGTCGTGGGCGGTCGAGCTCAAAAGCACCCGGCGGCATCGACCAGCCAGATGAGCCGCTTCGAGACGGAGATCCTGGCCAGCGACGAGAATATCCGGGCATTGGCCGACCTGAACGGGAAATGGGTCATGGAAGCCAACCGGCATTCCAGGGCAAGGGATTTGATCCTGGACATGGACAGCTCGGAAAGTCCGACCCATGGCCGCCAGGAAGGATCCAGCTGGAACGGCCATTTCGCCTGCACGTGCTATCATCCGCTGTTTTGCTTCAACCAGTATGGGGATCTGGAGCGGGCCATGTTGAGAAAGGGCAACGTGCATAGCGCCGACAATTGGCGAAGCGTGCTGGAGCCCGTGGTGGCTCGTTATCGGACGACCACGATGAATCGGTATTTTCGTGGCGATGCAGCCTTTGCCCAGCCCGAAATCTATGAGTATTTGGAAGCCGAGCGGTTCCATTATGCCATCCGACTGCCAGCCAACGATGTGCTGCATCGGGAGATCGAGCATTTGACGACCCGACCGGTGGGCCGGCCGTCCTTCCAACCCAAGGTTTTCTACCACAGTTTCATGTACCAAGTCAAGAGCTGGAACAGGCCCCGGCGAGTGGTGGCCAAAGTAGAGTGGCATCAAGATGAGTTGTTCCCGCGCATAGGGTTCATCGTGACCGACCTGAACCGGCGGGCCAAGAACGTGGTACGGTTCTACAACAAGCGAGGCACGGCCGAGCAGTGGATCAAGGAGGGCAAACTGGCGATCACCTGGACCCGGCTTTCATGTCACGGCTTTCGGGACAACGAAGTGCGGCTGCAGCTGTTCGCCCTGGCATACAATGTCGGCAATTTCCTGCGCACGCTGGCGCTGCCCCGGAAAGTCAGCCGCTGGACGTTGACCACGATCCGGGAGAAGCTCGTCAAGATCGGCGCCAAGGTCGTCCGGCATGCGAAGTACGTGACGTTCCAGCTGGCCGAAGTTGCGATTTCACGGAATCTGTTTGCGATGATCCTGGACAAGATCGCCCAACTGCGGCTGGCGCCCGAGACTGGATAAGATGGCTGAGGCGCAGAAGACAGCGGAGTCCAGGCATCTACGGGGGAGGTCTGCAGTCGAGTTGAGAAAGAGGGAGATTGCAGTGGGGAATGACCGGTGACGACATCCATTAAGGCTAAAACCATCTATTTTGCAGCAGAGCTCTTGACAATGTTTTCCATAAGTTGGAAAATTTGATTTAAAAGGAGGGAAGGATGGCTTGGATCAGGTCATATGGGAAATCTCGGTTAAGAAGCGTCTGGGCCGGGGAGGCGTCGATTTTTTACAGCTTTCTTTATTCCCCTTTATCATGGGCTTACTCAAAATAATTCAGGACTTGATGGGAACGAAGGCTACATTAGAGGACTATGTCAAAAATGCTGAAGAAGCGCTCGCCAAGAATGACATGAAAGCAGCCTATCGTGAAAGCAAGCGCGCCTTGAAGATAAACCCTGACAGCATTCCGGCAATCAAGGCATATGTGAAGGCAGGCGCAAGCCTGTCAAAGTACACGGACTTGGAGAAATACTGCGATCAGCTTATCAACGATGATCCTTCAAGCGCTGAAAACTGGTACTACAAAGGCTATATCATTATGAAGAGGCGCGAACCCAGCCTGCCCAAGCCAAAGGGCGGATTCACCAACGCCGATGTAATTGCGCATCCATTCCACTTTACGAGCGACTACCTGGCTGACTTGCGCAAAGGCAGAGAGTTTCTGTACAAGGCTCAGAAACTAGAGGAAGAAAGCCACAAGAACCCAGAGTATCAAAAGAGCAGCAGGATTTTTTTGCTGCTCACCCGTGAGCAATACCAGAAGTGCACAGAGCTTACCTGCCAGGCATTGAACATCCTTTATGATAAGCGCGCCCAGGCAGAGGAGCAGCGGAAACTGCGGGAGCTGCAGAGTAGACAGGACAGACTGATCACTGCTCAGTGCAAGGACCCTGAAACACGCTAAGGGGACAAAGGGGCCGGTTCTTGTATTCATGACATTATTCGCCATAATATGGGGAATACAGATTAAGAGTGTTTATTTCGAAAAGAAGATAAAAATAAAATATTTGAAATCACTATACATATTAATGTACTTCTGATAAGCTGTATCGGACAGAGGAGGTAAATTTGCAAGATATATTTCAGCAAATACGAGATTCAAATAAGGCCGGCTTTTACTATGTGGCGCTTATTTCCGCTTTAGCAATCCCTGACATTTGTGCAGGTTTGGAATCTACTAATGGAGAGACATCTAAAAATAAATATATTTCTTGGTTCAACACCCACATTGCCCCTAAATACAACAATTTTTTGGATGGAGAAACATGCTATTATTTTCGTTGTTCCATGCTTCATCAAGGCTCTACGAAACATTCCAAAAGTCGTTATACACGTATTATTTTTATAGAGCCTAACAATCACGATTTAGTTCTACACAACAATATTATAAATGACGCGTTAAACATTGATGTGCGCATTTTTTGTGAAGACATTTGTTTAGCAGCTGAGCGTTGGTGGCAAGCTGCATCCTCGCAACCAATCTGTAAAATAAATTTTTCTCATTTTGTTACGCGTTATCCTAAAGGTTTGCCTCCTTATATTGTCGGGATTCCAGTTATTGGCTAAGCATGAGTCTGAGAGAGATTTTGACTGTCAGAATGCCCGTACATTTCTAAGCTGCGATTCTCCCCTTTTTGAACTACAGCATTCACCAGTTCGACATTCTCTTCTTCAGAATCCTTAGCATTTTTATAACACAACGACGCCGTAGCGTTCTTAAGCATTTTTAATTTCGCATCAAGGCTGATCACAATTCCAGCAATCATATTCCATAGCTAATAAATAGTAAGGAATGTTACTGATTAATTTTTACAATAAGTATAAAATTGATTTGTATTAGGAGGATTATATGAAAGGACTCATGTTATGGCTTCAAAGCAATCCCCTGGCTGTACTAATAATGTTTGTCATAGCGCTTCTCAGTGGCATAATAACAATCATATTAGGTTGGAAGAAATTCTTTGGTGATTATTTATCTAAAGAGGTTATCATCCCAGTGTGGTTACTGATCCTTCTTTCTATCGTTGGCTGTATTTTAGTTATTCAGTTCGCTGGAAGACGATCAACGGATATGGTTGTCAAAGAACTTGAAAGAATTGAGGGAAAGAGTTTTGGTGTACAGCAAATTGTTGTCGATGGTAAAAAATTTGAGAGATGTTATTTTAATGGAACTGAATTGATAATTGATGGCAAAGCTGGTTTTGCTTTAATCAGCTGTGAATTCAGCAACACAAAATTCACTTTCGGTCGATTTGCTTCGAACGCACTTAATGCTCTAACCATGATGTACCAAGATCCAAGTTTCAGGCCTTTGGTTGAAAAAACAATTGAAAACATACGAGCTGGTAAACACCCCCAGTCAACCCCGATAAAGACGCAAGATAAATAATGAGTAATGCTTATTAATAGTATAACATCATCCACCGGCCCAAAATTACCCTTCAATATCGGACAATAGATACCCTGAACAAATTCCCATGCGTTGTCTCTACTAAACCGGAAGGCGTAATGATGTCCAGAATGGGGAGATTTTACGCCAGGATTCCCCAGTAGACATGATTTTTATCACTTATTTGCCTTTAGTATTTGTTTGCCTTGTATTACTGATTGTCATATAATAATAACAACCATGAAAAATCAGATCTGGATAAATCAGGAACACAACCATCCTCAGATTTGTGGAAATTTCTTTACAAAAAAAGGCAGGATTATATAGATGACCATCACCGTACCGGAAGCAGTTGAGACCCTGAAACAAGGTAAAATGATCATCATCGTGGATGATGAACAGCGCGAGAACGAGGGCGACCTGATGATCGCCGCCGAAAAGGTCACCCCGGAAAGCATTAATTTCATGGCCCGGGAAGGCCGCGGACTGATCTGCGCCTCCATGACGGAAAAGCGCAGCGAGGAACTCGACCTGCCGCTGATGGTCCATGACAACACCTCGCATTTCCAGACCCCCTTCACGGTTTCGGTGGATGCCAAACAAAATACCACCACCGGGATTTCCGCTTTTGACCGCGCGGTCACCATCCAGTGCCTGATCGACCCCAAGACCAAACCCGAGGACCTGTCGCGGCCCGGGCATATTTTCCCCCTGCGGGCCAGGGACGGCGGCGTTCTGGTACGCACCGGGCAGACCGAGGCTTCGATCGATCTGGCCAAGATCGCCCGCCTCTATCCGGCCGGGGTGATCTGCGAGATCATGAAGGAAGACGGCACCATGGCCCGCATGCCCGACCTGGTCAAGTTTTCCGATAAATTCTCCGTCCCGATCATCACCATCGAGGAGATCATCAAATACCGGGTAAACACAGATTCCCTGGTGGAAATGGTCTCCGAAGCCAGCCTGCCGACGCGCTGGGGCGATTTCACCATCAAGGCGTTTGTTGACCACATCCAGCAGGAAACCCACATCGCCTTGACCCAGGGCGAACTCGGCGGCGAGGAACCCATATTGGTCAGGGTCCACTCCCAGTGCCTGACCGGCGACACCTTCGGCTCGTTGCGCTGCGACTGCGGCAAGCAGCTGCACACGGCCATGGAAATGATCAGCCGCGAGAAAAGGGGCGTGCTGCTGTACCTGCTGAACCAGGAAGGGCGGGGCATCGGCCTGATCAGCAAGATCAAGGCCTACAAGCTGCAGGAATCCGGTCTGGACACCATCCAGGCCAATGTCAAGCTGGGATTCAAGGCCGACCAGCGCGACTACGGCATCGGCGCGCAGATCCTGCGCCACCTGGGACTGAAAAAACTGAAACTGATCACCAACAACCCGGCCAAGTATATCGCCCTGGCCGGATACGGGCTGGAGATCAGCGAGCGCATCCCGCTGGAGATCACGCCGGGAAAGGAAAACCTGCAGTATATGAAGACAAAGAAGGAGAAGATGGGGCATCTTCTCAATAAATTATAGAGAATCCATGAAAGAAGATTTTTTAAAACTGACGCCGGCGAGGCAGGTGAAATTCCTGAAAACAGATGAATTCGCGCAGATGGACAAGGAGAAGTGCGTCGAATTCTTGAAGGAGATCGCGGTCAGCGAACACATTTCCTCGAAGTGCCTGGCCTGCGCCCTCAAGATCCTGCGCGAATTGAGGTTCCGCGACCGCTCCTTCTACAAAAAATTCCTTGAGCACCCCGACAGTTCGGTGATCATGGCCTGCAAAAAAGCGCTGGCCGAAAAAGGCTTCGACAACGGCTTCAACTTCTTTCCCATGCGCGAACTGGTCAAGAAGCAGCACAATGAAAAAAAACTGGAAACCGTGAAACTGATCGTCAGCGAGGCGGGCGAGGCGGGAGAAGACATGCTGGTCTCGTTCCTGGCCGAGGACAATCTGCGCATCCGGGAGCTGGTGGTCAAGGAACTCTCCGCCCGCCCCCTGCTCGACGAAAGCAAATTGCTGAACCAGTTGTCCCATTCCATCTGGTACACGCGGGCGGCGATCGTCGAGGTCCTGGGCAACCGCCGCAGCGAATTGCTTTTCAATAAAATCGATGAATTGCTGGCCGACCCCAATGTCGAGGTCAGGCTGAAATTGCTGGACGCCATGGCCAAAATGGACCGCGAACGGGTCAGGGAATTCGTCTCCAAATTGACCAGGGATCCCCACATGCGGGTTTGCAGGGAAGCCAAGAAGATACTTTCGACGATCTAGCCGGCCGGCTCGATCTTATAGAATTTTCTCTTGCCGATTTTTAAAAGATAAGATCTCCCTTTCTGCAAAATGACGGTGATCGATTCCGGGCGCTCGTTGTCCAGGTAGATGCCGCCTTGGGCGTGGACGCGCTTCACCTCGCCGCGCGAGGCCAGGATGCCGTTGCGCACGATGAAGTCGACCAAGGGTTCGTCGGCGGCCAGCGGCAGGACTACCGCGTCCTCGGGAGTCTCCTTGTTGCGGAAGACCTTGATGAACTCGGCCTCGGCGGCTTCTGCCGCGGCCTGGGAATGGAAATCGGCGATGATCGACTTGGCCAGGCCGATCTTGGCCGCCATGGGGTTCAGCGTGCCGGCGGTGATCTCCTGCTTGAGGCGCGCAATCTCCTTTTCCGGCGTGTCGGTCAGGAGGTCGTAATAGCGGAACATCAGTTCATCGTTGACCGACATGACCTTGCCGAAAATCTCGGTCGGCGACTCGTGGATGCCGACATAATTGCCCAGACTTTTGCTCATCTTCTGTATCCCGTCCAGCCCCTCGAGCAAGGGCATGGTGAGGATCACCTGGGGTTCCTGCCCGTAATTGCGCTGCAGTTCGCGGCCCACCAGCAGGTTGAATTTCTGGTCGCTGCCGCCCAGCTCCACGTCGGCGCGCAGGGCCACCGAATCGTATCCCTGCATCAGCGGGTAGAGCAGCTCGTGGACTGAGATCGGCTCCCCGCTCTTGTAGCGCTTGGAGAAATCGTCGCGTTCCAGGATGCGCGCCACGGTGTAGGACGCAGCCAACTTGATGATCTCGGCCGGGGTCAGGGCGCCGAGCCAGCGCGAGTTGAAATCGATCACCGTTTTCTTCGGGTCAAGGAGCTTGAAGATCTGTTCCTTGTAGGTCTCGGCGTTGCGGGCGATCTCCTCAGACGTAAGCGGCGGCCGAGTCTTGTTCCTGCCGCTGGGATCGCCGATCAGACCGGTGAAGTCGCCGATCAGGAAGACCACGGTATGGCCAAGGTCCTGGAAATGTTTCATCTTGCGGATCAGGACGGTGTGCCCCAGGTGGATGTCGGGGGCGGTGGGATCAAACCCCGCCTTGACCAGCAGCGGTTTCCCGGTTTTCAGGGAGCGGTTGATCTTTTTTTCAAGGTCCTCTTCACTGATGATCTCCAGGGCCCCTTTCTTGAGCAGGTCGATCTGTTCGGCAGCGGCGGGGAAATTCATCCTATTTGATCAGGTTCATCCCGACTTCGATGGCCTTCATGTTCATCTCCACGGTGCCTTTGGGGGCCCAGTGCTTGATGTGCGCCACCATGTGCTCGTAGCTGATCACATTGGTCAGCTTCTGGGTGACGGCCAGGCTGACCACCGAGGTCAGTACCACGTTCCCCGCCCCCACCTTGGTCTCGTTGATGATCGGCACCTGGTACACCTTCCAGTGCTTGGTGTCTCCGATCTCGCGCACCAGGTGGGAATCGACCACCACGATGGCGTCATCCTTCAGGTGATCCTTGTATATGTCGTATGGCCTCTGGTCGGTACAGAGGAAAAAGTCGATGGCCGTGGCATGGGGAAAATCAATCTTTTCGTCGGAGACGATGACGTCGACCTTGGTCGGCCCGCCGCGCACCGCGGCCGTGTAGGTGGGGCTTTCGATGGCGAACTTGTTCTCCATCTCCACGGCGATGTCCACCAGCAGGGCGCCGGCGGTAATGATCCCCTGGCCACCGACGGCACCGTAGCGTATTTCGTATTTCTTCATTTTTCCCCCTTGGCGCCCGACTGCTGGGTGACGGGTACGATGTGGTTGTAATAGAGGTCGGTGTATTCCAGCCTCTGGGTGTTCTCCACGAAGATCCCCAGCGGGTACTTCGATTCCTGCTCCTCGGGGGGCAGCTTTTCGAAGTCAGCCATGTTCATGGTGATGTCCTTGATGTACTTGGTCATGACCAGCGGGCTCTTCATCTTGTTGCGCCGGCCCAGGTTGACGTGGCAGTTGCTCATGACCTCGACCACCGAGAAGCCCTTGTGCTGGAACGATTTCTTGATCACCTGCTTCAGCTGCATCAGGCGGTTGACCGTCTCGCGGGCGACAAACGAGGCCTCGGCCCCGGTCAAAAGCTTGCGGATGTTGAAATGCGGCTCGATATTGCCGTAAGGGGTGGTCTCGGTGAAGAATTTCGGCGGCGTGAGCGGCGAGACCTGGCCGCCGGTCATGCCGTAGATGCCGTTGTTGATCAGGATCATCTTGATGCCGATGTTGCGCCGGGCGGCATGGATCAGGTGGTTGCCGCCGATGGCCGTGGCGTCGCCGTCCCCGGAGATGACCACCACCAGTTTCTCCGGCTTGGCCAGCTTGATGCCCGTGGCAAAGGTCAGGGCGCGGCCGTGGGTAGTGTGCAGGGTGTTGGTGTTGAAATAGGTGGGCATGCGTCCGGAGCAGCCGATGCCGGCGACCACGACGATATTGTCGGGGTCGAGCTTTAATTCGGCGAAGGCCATGGCGATGGACTTCAGGATCACCCCGTCCCCGCAGCCCGGGCACCAGGGCGTGGGAAAAGTACGGTAGCGGATATATTTTTCGTAGTCTCTCATTTGGCAAACTCCTTGATGGCGTCCAGGACTTCGTCGGGGGAGAAGGGCATGCCGTTGGCGCGCAGCAGGGTCTGCTTCTCCACGTCGCCGGGGGCGATGCGCTCGACCTCATACTTCATCTGCCCCATGTTCATCTCCACGGTCAACACTTTCTTGGTTTTCTTGAACCGTTCCTGCAAGGCGGCGCGGGGGAACGGCCAGATGGTCAAAGCCTGGAACAACCCGGCCTTGATGCCCTGCTCGCGGGCCATTTTGACCGCGGCCAGGGCGGCACGGGCCGAAATGCCGAAACTGAAGACCAGGACCTCGGCGTCATCCAGGAAATATTCCTTGTATTTGATGATCTCATCCAGGTTCTGGTAGATCTTCTGCATGCGCAGCTTTTGCATCTTGTCGACCGTCTTGGCATCGAACGAGGGCCAGCCGTGGGCGTCATGCTCCAAGCTATCGATATGGATCGGGTAGCCGTGAAAAAAATCGATGCGGGGCGGGTTCTCCCCGAGCTTGCGATCATAAATATTCAGATCGCTGATCTGGTGGGTTTTTTCCCAGTACACATCATAGCTGCCGGGCTCGGGGATCTCAATGTCCATGTGGGCTTTGCCAAGGACTTCATCCAGGAGCAGGATCACCGGGTTCCAATATTTTTCAGCCAGGTTGAACGCCCGCACGGTTTCGCTGAATATTTCTTCGGCAAAAGCCGGGTAAAGCGCGATGATCGGGTGGTCACCGTGGGTGCCCCAGCGCGCCTGCATCATGTCGGCTTGCGCCGGCTTGGTGGGCATGCCGGTGGAGGGGCCGCCGCGCATGACATTGACGATCACCACCGGGACCTCGGCCATGACCGCCATGCCGATATGCTCCTGCATCAGGGAAAATCCCGGGCCCGAGGTCGCGGTCAGGGTTTTTTTCCCGGCCAGCGAAGCGCCGATGCAGGCGCCCAGCGAAGCGATCTCGTCTTCCATCTGGATGAACGTCCGCTCCATTTTCGGCATTTCCTTGGACATGTACTGGGCGATCTCCGAGGAAGGGGTGATGGGATAGCCGGCGAAAAAATCGCAGCCCGCAGCCAAAGCCGCCTTGGCAATGATGATGTTGCCCTGAAGAACCTTGCGCTGGCTCATTTGCCACCTTCTTTTTTTTCTTCCTCGTAATTGACGAATATGGCAAAATCGGGACACTGCAGTTCGCACATCTTGCAGCCGATGCAGAAGTCCGGGGCGTCGATCTTTACCGAAGTGCCGAATTTGTTCTTGGGATCATCGTACAGTTGCAGGGTGCCGGTGGGGCAGATGTCCACGCACAGGCCGCAGCCCTTGCAATAAAGGGGCACCAGGGTCAGCTTGTTTTTCTTGGGTGACGGCTTCTTTTTGCCGCGCCGCTCCTGGGCGTCCTGATTGGCCTTTAGTTCTTCCTTCTCCATTTTTCACCTCGGTTGATTCGCATGGGGCATCAAGATGCTAAATTTTACCACATTATCCGTCGATTGAAAACTCCGGCCCGCTTTTATTCAGATCAGCGCAGGATCAGGTTCTGATCTTCAGGAACAAAATTGCGGAGATGGCCGTGAACAAGGCCAGGGGGAAAAAGGCCGAAAGCAGCGGCGAAAATACACCGGTGGCGCCGATGGAGCTGAAAATACCCAGTACCCCCCAGTAGGTCATGGAAATGCCCACGGCGATGCCGATGCCGAAAAGGGCGCCGCGGTTACCCATCAGGAACGAAAAGGGGATGGCGATGAAGACCATGACCAGCGATGAAAATGGGAAAGCGTAGTTGTTATAGAGCTGGGCTTTGTAGCGCAGGGGATCGCTGTGGTTTTTTTGCAGATAGCGGATATATTCCTTGAGTTCGCGGCTGTTCATGGCGCCGGAAAACTTGATTTTTTGCGTGAAATATTCCTGGTTCTCGGTAGTTCGCAACCGCATTTCCGTGAAAAGCTGCTGGGGGGAAGGGAAATTGTCTTTGAAATTTCGAATAAAACCGTCGTTGAGCAGCAGGGAATTTTCCCCTTGCCACGAGGCCGAACGGGCCGAGATGCGGCGGAGCAGATGGAAGCCGGGATCCAGGTAGAGAATGTTGAAATTGAGAAAGCGTTTGCCGCGTTTTTCATAAAAATTATAAAAATAGATCTGATTTTCCTTGCCCAGCACCCAGTTCTTGGCAAATTCGAAGTCGGTATACGATTTGCGCTTGTGGATCACATCCAATGCCCTGGCCGACTGCAAGTTGGCTTCGGGCAGTATGTTCTCCTGGATAAAAAAAGTGGCCAAGGACAGGAAAAGGCCCAGGAAAACCGCCGGCAGCGCCAGCCGGAACAGGCTGATGCCGCCGACCTGAACCGCGATGACCTCGTTGTTCTTGCTCATCAGGGAAAAGGTGAGCAATACGGCGGTCAATATGGAAATGGGCAGGATGATGGTGACGATTTCCGGGGTTACGTAGAAGTCATATTTCAGGAGATAAAAGAATGGGACCTTGTTTTCAATGACATTGTCGATCAATTCCAGGATATTGATGATGTAAAAAACCAGCAGCAGGGAAGAAAAGACCAGGAAAAAGATCAGGAACATCCGCTGCATCACATAGCGGTCGAGTATTTTGATGGGACTCCAGTGGGAAAAAACCGGCTGTCTGGAACCACCGGCGGCAGCCCTGGCTGACTCCGGCAGTCCCCGCCTTCGCCAGCGAAAAGCGAACAATTTTTCCCAGTTGACCTCTTTTTCCCGGGCCGAAAAGCGGTAA
>Ga0209226_10001194_pt1 | contig 12140 bp, 12 predicted proteins | sample BarGraNGADG00212_2_FD_184497 | JGI IMG/M metagenome (GOLD analysis project Ga0209226, IMG submission 184497) | Arctic peat soil microbial communities from Barrow, Alaska, USA - Barrow Graham LP Ref core NGADG0011-212 (SPAdes) (version 2) | ecosystem: Environmental > Terrestrial > Soil >...
TCGAGGCGGGGCCACAGAAGCGATTGGCAGACCTAAGAAAGCAGATCGAGCCGCTGAAAGCCGAGCGCCTAAAGCTGGAGGGCGAGATCAATCGGCTAACGTTCGAGGCAGCCATCTCGCCGAAAGAGGATGGCGAGATCGGAGAGGCGCTCGCCGCGGCTCAGGCCGAACGAGCAGCACGGCACGTGAAGATCGCGCCGCTACAGGCAGAGATCAACCAGTTAGGCCGCCAGTTCTGGGTGGCGAAGGATCAGGTGCGGGCGAACAAGTACGACCTTTCAGCCAGTCGATATAGACATATCGAGGAAGACAACCCCTATTATGAGGAACCTGAGATCACTGTGAGAAGGCTGCTACAGCTTGAAGGAGTCATCACCGAGCGGGTGTGGGACCTAATGGGATTGCTCAGATGACGGTCGAATTTATACCACTCGGTGAGCTACTGATCGAGATTGGGAACGGTATAGACGCCGACCAGTACGACCGACCGCTGCATAGTGGCATGGTGCCCATCTCTCGGATCGAGACGATTTCGGCGGGCGTGATTGACTTCGCTCGCGTCAAGTACGCCGCGGTGACTAGTGCACAGCGATCGAAGTATCAGCTCCGGACGGGCGATATCCTGTTCAGCCATATCAACAGCCCAGAACACATTGGGAAGACGGCGCTCTTTACTTCGAACCGAACCCTAATTCACGGCATCAACCTGCTGTTGCTGAGGCCAGATGTAACCCGATGCCTCCCAGCGTACCTCAACTACTACTTGAAATCATCGGCGATGCGAGCGCACTTTAGGGCTAGATGTAAGAAGGCCGTCAACCAGGCGAGTCTAAACCAGAGTGATATAGTGTCGGTAGACGTGCCGCTACCTACTCTTGCTGAACAGGAAGGGATTGTCGCTACGCTCGATTGGGCTGACCAACTGCGTCGTCTGCGCCGCTATGCCCTGCAACTGAGCGAGACGTTGCTGCAGGCGGTGTTCTTGGAGATGTTCGGGGACCCGGCGACAAATCCGAAGGGGTGGCCTGTGGAGAGATTGGCTGCCACCTTCGACCAGAATCCGCAGATAGGCACGATTCGGCCGGCTAGTAGAGGCGGCAGCCATCTGGTAATCAGGGTCGGAGAAATCGGTGACCTAGATGTGAACTTGGAACGGTGCGGGAGGGTGACACCAGGGGGCGATGAGTGTCAGCGTTTCCAGGCCCTGCCCGGTGATTTCTTGCTGGCTCGTGCCATTGGTAGCGAAGATCATTTGGGGAAGGCTTCAGTTCTGCAGAAGACCGCTGGCTGCGTCTTGTTCGATTCACATGTCATGAGACTGCGTTTCCAACCTGCGGTTCTGGACCCTATATTCTTCTGGCATCTCATGAAGACGCCCGGGGGCAGAGCACGATTCATGACGAGGGCCGGACGCACTGCTGTTCAGTATAATGTGAACTCAGAACAGATCGCCGAAGTCGAGCTTCCTTTGCCTCCTCGCGATGAACAGGAGGGGTTCTTGCGATATGCGCGGAGGCACCGTTCCCTGCAACGGCAACAACATGAGGCGTTGCGGCAGGCCGAGCACCTGTTCCAGACGTTGCTTCAGCGGGCATTCAGGGGAGAACTCAGGACAATACTAACTGGTTAAGTATGATTTTGGTCATGGCTCTTCAGTAAAAATCAAGTCCGAAATACCGGAAGGCAGGCATTATGTCCACATCGGCTGCGCTCAGTCTTGCGGTTCTGAAAGTCAACTGGGAACAAGGAAAGGATTTCCTTGACAACTTTGTCCTCTTGGTCGCGGAGTGCATCAGGGTCTCCCAGTTCGATGTGATCTCCGTCCCCGAGCTAAAAAATGAACTACGAAATCGTTTTGGGCTCGAATTCCCGCACAGCGCAATCAAAGCTATTCTGGGGCGGGTCGCACGACAGGGATATATTAGGCGCGACAGAAGGGTCTACGTGCCTGAACGCGCTCAATTAGCTCTTCTGGATTTCCACGCAAAACAGCAGGAGGTTCTGAGAGCTCATGAGGCTCTTATCGAAGAACTGATTTCCTTTTGCCGTGACAAATTCGAGATACATTGGAGCTCAGAGGACGCGGAGACAGGCCTGCAGTCATTTCTAGAAGAAGATCAACTCAACATGGTGAGCGCACTGACAAGCGGTACACTGATTCCGCCGGTTCAGAATCTACCGACGAGCACTAAGTACCTTGTTGGTGCGTTTGTGCAGCATCTGCAGGAGCAGCACGCGGCTGGCTTTGACTACATGGAAACGGTTGTTAAGGGTAATATGCTGGCCAATGCGATATTTCTGCCGGAACGCGAGTGGCAGGCAACCAAGTTTCGACACACAAGCGTCTACCTTGATACCAGTTTTCTAATCTATGCACTTGGCTATGGTGGTTCAGTACGAAAAGAGCCATGCACAGAGTTGCTGGATTTGCTTCGTGATGCAGGTGCAGAGTTGAGATCTTTTCGTCATACCCTCATGGAGGTGAGAAACGCTCTGCAGGCGTGTGCCTATAGGATCGGATCCGATCGCACAGCCAATGGATACGGCCCGAGCGTGGAATACTTTCTGTCCATGGGCTCAACAGCCTCCGATATTGAGCTGTACTGTGCACGCCTCGAAAACGATTTGGCGGCCCTACAGATCCAGGTCGTGGACAAACCGACCTACATCCGAGAGTACGTGATCGACGAAAAAGCCTTGGCACAACTGTTGGATGAAAGGCTCACGTATAGTCACGTCTGGGCACGCGACAGAGACGTCGATTCGATTTCTGCGATAGTGCGGCTGCGCGAGTGCGATGAGTTCTACACCGTTGAGGACTGTCGTGCAATCTTCGTCACCACAAACGCGGCACTCGCCCGAGCAGCGCGGGAATTTGCGCATCGCGAAGCATCACCTAATGCCGTTCCTCCGTGTATCACGGATTATGCACTGACCAATCTTCTCTGGATCAAGAAGCCCACCCAGAAACCGAATCTGCCTCGACACCGGATCATCGCGGATTGCTACGCAGCGATGCAACCTGAACCGCGCCTTTGGGCTAAGTACCTAGCTGAGATTGGAAAGCTGCAGGAGTTAAGTCAATGCACTGAGGAAGAGTATTACCTCTTGCGATATTCCCTAGAAGGAAAGCAGACCCTGATGGACTTGACCCTTGGCGAGCAAGAAGCCTTCACGCAAGGCACACCGCAAGAGATACTTCAACTAGTAAAGGCTAATATAACAAGGACCCTAGAGGAGCAAATTAGGGCTCAAGAAAGCGACTTGGTCAAAGCACTGGAAAACAAAACCAAACTTGCTCAGCGACTCCTTGACGTACAAGAGGCCACTACGAAACGTGAGGAGGAACGAGTCGCAAGAGTACACGCACGAGCAAACACCTATGCGCGACGGATAACCAGGATTCTCGGCGCTACGCTTTTTCTCCTGCTAGTGATGATTGCGGCTTCTACCTTTCCGTGGACCTTTCCCGCTTTGAACAAAGCGCCCCTAAAGTACGCTGTAACTCTGCTCCAGTTGATCATGTACGCACTCACAATTCTCGATCTCTGGAAAGGTGTCGCCATTAGGGATGCTGTGGCAAAAGCTGAGAGCTATGCATCTCGCATTATCGAATCGAAGCTGCGCACCCTTTCTGAATCCTAAATAAGATGAAGACATCGTCCGCGCTGGCATGGGAGATAAGCTCGGGCATCGGCTGCATCAGTTCGCCAGCCAAAGAATGGGGCGGATACGAACGTTGTTCTCGGATGCAACGGTAAAGCTTCCAGCCAGGCGATCTGCATGTTGCTGCAGGAGGTTGTGGATTGCGCGTACCCGTGAAGTTCCCGTCGATTCATCTTGCTATTCCGGCAAATACTCAGGCGTTCGATTCCGGGGAGACCAAGTGACGGTTGGGGTTTTCCACCACGAGTCCCTCGGCGGCCGCGATGCCGTTCAGGCGGTCATCTCCAGAGACGAAAACGAGGGGAGTTAGCTGAGCTGTAAGCAGGGCATTGTTGGCCAGGACTGCGGATGCCAGTTGCGCAGCATCGTAAGCGCGCAGCGGATTTCGTTCAAGCAGTTCGTGCGCTTGGGCAATGACTTGCAGATCCAATTCCACAAACTCGTACTCGCCGGCAACGTGCGCGGCAAATGCCTGTTCGACGGTAACGTAGGCCCCTTCAGAGACGATGCCTTCTCTACGGCGCCGCGCCAACGCGCTGTAGAGCTCGACCATCGCGATGCGTGCCAGGATCACCGTATTCCCTGCTTCGGGGGCAACCAGCGCTCTGAGCCATTCAGTACCGTTCTCCTGCACATAGCGCTTGCTCAAGGCACTGGTATCGAGGAAAAACGCGGTCATCGACCCTCGCGCTCAGCGATGATCAGTTCCGACAGGGGACCGGCTTCACCCAGAGCCTGTGCCGCAGCAGCCAACTGCCCTTCAGAAACAGACACAACCATTTCATCCGCCGGAGTAGCGCCCGCCAGCCCAGCTGCTTGTAGGGCCGCACGCACGCGCTGACGTGCTTCAAGACCGGTGGCTGGTTGAACTGCAACCTGGATCTCCACCCTGGTATGTTCAGGGAGATGCAGCGGCGTCAACGGGCGCAATACCCCTTGTTCATAGATTGCCGTAATCACTTCAGTCATAAAGCAACTCCTCAAGCCTCGACACATTGATTCTATTCTCTCTGCATCGCACGCCTCACCAGACGACGGTCGCTCTTATCCTCGCCAAGTATAACACAGAGGACGGCCATTATCACATGGACAATCCAGACCGGGATCAACCCCAAGTCGAGATTCGCAAGTTGAGCGACGTCATGCCTGACCGGGATAACGCCAACAAACACAGTCAGCGTGGTCAGGAGATGCTTGAACGCTCGCTTACGCAAGCGGGCGCCCCTCCTCCAGCAACTGCGGCTGTAGAATTACCCCAAATACGCTGCAATCACGCGCGGGTCCTGCCGCAGCCCACGCGACTCCCCCTCGTGCGCCAACAGCCCGCGCTCCAGTACGTAGGCGTAGTCGGTGATCTCCAGCGCCTTGCGCGCGTTCTGCTCGACCAGCAGGATGGTCGTGCCTGCCCGCCTGATCTCCGCCAGCGCCGCGAACACCTCGTTGACGAGGATCGGCGCCAGGCCCATGCTCGGCTCGTCCAACATCAGCAGGCGCGGGCGGGCCATCAGGGCGCGTCCCAGGGCCGGCATCTGCTGCTCGCCGCCGCTGAGCAGGCCCGCCCGCTGGCGACGGCGCTCGGCGAGGCGCGGGAAGCGGGCGAAAACCGCCTTCAGATCGCGCTGCACCGCCTGGGCGTCGTGACGCAGATACGCGCCCATCTCCAGGTTCTCCAGCACCGTGAGCGTCGCGATCACCAGCCGGCCCTCGGGCACCTGCACCAGCCTCCGCCCGGCCACGCGCTCGGGCCGCCAGCCGGCGATCTCCTGCCCGTCGAAGCGGATCGAGCCACTGAGGGGTTTGAGCAACCCGCTGATCGCGTTCAGCGTCGTGCTCTTGCCCGCGCCGTTGGCCCCGATCAGGCACACCGCTTGCCCGGCCGGCACGCGCAGCGAGATGCCGCGCACCGCCCGGATCGGGCCGTAGGCGACGTGAAGGTCACGGATCTCGAGGAGGGGAGAGACGCTGCTCATGTTCCGCCTGCGGTCGCCGTAGAAGCAAGGTCCGCCTTCCCCAGGTAGGCCTCGACGACGCGCGGGTCGGCTTTGACTTCGTCGGGGCTGCCGTGGGCTATTACCTGGCCGAAGTTCAGCACGTACACCTCGTCGCACACCTGCCCGACCAGGACCATGTCGTGCTCGACCAGCAGCACGGCCAGGCCGGCTGCTTTGGCGCGCAGGATCTGCTCGCCGGCGCTGGCCGTCTCGACGGCGTTCATGCCCGCGGTGGGCTCGTCCAGCAGCAGCAGTTGCGGGCCGGTCGCCAGGGCACGCGCCATCTCCAGGCGGCGCTGATCGCCGTAGGGCAGGCTGTCGGCACGCGCGCCCGCCACCCCCGCCAGGCCGAAACGCTCCAGCAGGGCCAGGCCGTTCTGCCAAAACGCGTGCTTCTCGCGCCGGTGACGCGGCAGGTAGAACAGGGCCTCCAGCAGGCTCGCCCGCCCGGCCCGGTGCTGCCCCACCAACACGTTGCCGAGCACGGTCATGTCGCGGAAGAGGCGGATGTTCTGATACGTGCGGGCGATGCCCAGGGCGTTGATCCGGTGGGGCGGCAGGTTCTGCAGCGGCTGGCCGTCCAGCAGGATGCGCCCGGCGCTGGGCCGGCTCAGGCCGCTGATGCAGTTGATGAGCGTGGTCTTGCCCGCGCCGTTCGGGCCGATCAGGCCGACTACGCGCCCCGCGCCGTACCCGCCCGTCTCGACGGTCAGGTTCACCCGCTGCAGGGCGGTCAGGCCGGCGAACTGTTGCGTCAGGTCCTGGACGAGCAGCTGCGTCATCGTCCCCGGACCTCCTGCCGGGCAGCGGCCGCCTCATCATCGTTGCTCTGCTTCCCCGCCAGCCGGTCGCGCAGCCGCGCCCACAGGCGGGGATCGACGATGCCGCCGGGCAGGTAGACGATGACCAGCAGCAGGACGCTGCCGGTGAAGATCTGGTTGTACTGCTGCAGCGGGCGGGCGACTTCGGGCAGGGCGGTCAACAGCAGGCCGCCCACGATCGGTCCCACCCAGGTCGCCGTCCCGCCCAACACGGCGTAGGAAAGAATATTGACCACCCGGCTGAAGCTGAAGTCACCCGGGCTGATGATGCGGGTCAGGTGGCTGCTGAAAACGCCGCCCGCCGCCGCTAGCATCGCGCTGAGGACAAAGACGACCAGCTTGACGTAGACCGGGTTGATCCCCACGCTCGCCGCGCCGATCTCGTCCTGGCGGATGGCGGACATCGCGCGGCCAAGGCGCGAGTCGTTCAGGCGCGCCATGAAGTAGCCCGCCACCGCCAGCGCCAGCAGCAGGTGCCATGTCTTTGTGCTGGTGGGGATGCCCTTGATGCCCAGCGCCCCACCGGTCAGGGTGACGCTGTGCCCCACGAGCGAGGTAGCCAAGCCGTCGAAGTTGAGCCAGAAGATGCGCACAATCTCGCCGAAGCCGATGGTGGCGATGGCCAGGTAGATATCGCTCAGGCGCAGCACCGGCGCGCCCAGCGGCAGGGAAATGGCCGCGGCGACAAGCATGCCGAGCGCCAGCGCGGATCCCAACGGCAGCCCGAAGTGTTGGGTCGCGATCACCCCGACATAGGCGCCGATGGACATGAACCCGGCGTTGGCCAGCGAGAACATGCCGCTGTGCAGGGTCAGGTAGATGCTCAGGGCCAGCAGGGCGTTGACCAGCATGAACTGGACCACAGATTCGCGCAGCCCGATGGCGTTCAGTACGCTCCAGAACACGCGGCGATCTCCCCGGAGCCCGGCGACCAAGGTCACGGCAACCATCGCAAAGTCCACCTTCGTGGACTCCGGAGGCCTGCGCTGGTGCGCAGGCTGGTCCCAGTCTCCGTAGGGAGACTTTGCGAGGGTTGCCGCGGTTTCCAACCACCAGGCAAATGAGCTCAATGAACTGCGGTCGTATTGTTAGGCCCGCGTGGCAGCCCGCGAGCCGAGCAGCCCCTGCGGGCGGACGACCAGGACCAGGAACAGCAGGAAGAACGTCAGCGCATCACGGTAGCTGCTGCCGCCGAGCGCTATGCTGAACACCTCCAGACCGGCGATGATGAAGCCGCCCAGCACCGCACCGGCGATGTTGCCCATGCCGCCGAGAACTATCACCGTCAGCCCCTTGAGCGAGACGGCATCGCCGATGAACGGCGTGATGGAGTTGTACAACAGGGCGTAAAGCATGCCCGCCGTGCCCGCCGAGGCGCCGGCGATGAAGAAGGTTAGCGCATAGACCCGGTCGACGGGCACACCCAGCAGGGCGGCGATACGCTGGTCGAAGGCGATTGTGCGCATGGCCTGGCCGAGCTTAGTGCGTTGCACCAACAGGCCCAGGCCCCCCATCATCGCCAGCGCCAGCCCGAAGGTGATGATCTGCACCGGCGTCACCCGCAACGCCAGGCCGGCCAGGGCTGGGATCGCGTGGTTGGGCACCATTTCCAGCGGCAGGTTCTGCGGATCGGCGCCGAAGCTGAGCTGGGCCAGGCTGACCAGCACGGCTGACGCGCCGATGCTGCTGATAAGCTGGGCGATGCGCGGCGCATTGCGGCGGCGCAGCGGGTAGAAAGCCACCCGGTCCAGTACGACCGCCAGCAGCCCAGCGCCCACGACCGCGACGACGAGCGCGGGCGCCAGGGGCAGATGAAACACGAGCACGCTCGCCCAACCCAGGTAGGCGCCCCACATGAACACGGCGCTGTGGGCGAGGTTGAGCAAGCCCAGGACGCTGAAGACCAACGCGTAGCCCAGGGCGAACAGGCTGTAGACTGCGCCCAGGGACAACGCGTTGATCACTTGCTGCGGGACGTTCATCCTATTGCTTTGCCGTCTCCGCAGTCAGCACTACGAACTTGCCGCCGCGCACGATCTGCGCCACCGGCGAGTGGATCGGGTTGCGGTCCGGCCCGAAGCTGAAATTGCCCAACGGCGTGGCGAAGTCCTTGATGCCGGCCAGCGTATCGCGTATGGTCTTCGGGTCGACGCTGTCGGCGCGCCGGATGGCGGTGGCGAACAGCCAGACCGCCGTATAGGTCTGGACGGCGAACTGGTCGGGCGCAGCCTTAAAAGCCGCCTGGTAGGCCGTGATGAAGTCCTGGCTCAGCGGCTCGGAGCTGGCGATGTTCCAGGCCGCGCCGACGATCAGCCCCTCGCCAGCCTGTCCGGTCTGTGTGATCACTGCCGGCGAATTGAAGCCGTTGCCGCCGACGAGCGGGCCGGTGAAGCCCAGGCTGCGCGCCTGGGTGATGATCAGCGCCCCTTCCTTGGCCAGGGCGGAGACGACGATCGCATCCGGTTTTTGGGCGATGATCTTGGTCAGCTGGGCCTGGAAGTCGACGTCGCCGCGCGCAAAGGTCTCGTCATCCACGATCGGCACGTTGTTGTCCTGCAGCGCCTGCTTGAAGACCTTATAGCCGCCGACGCTGAAGTCGTCGTTGTTGCCCCACAGGATGCCGACCTTCTTGACGCCGAGCAGCGACAAAACCTGCTTGACCGTGCCGGGGATGACCGAGGATTCGGGCAGGCTGTCACGGAAAATGAAGTTGCCCATCTCCACGATCCCGGCCACGGTGTTACTGGGCCCGATCACCGGGATGCCCTTTTCCTGGGCGATCGGGTCGGCCGCGAAGGCCTGCGCCGAGAGCGTCGGCCCGACCACGCCCACCGCCTTATCGTCGTCAATGGCCTTCGTCATCGCCGCGATCGCGCCTTCGTTCGTACCCGTGCTGTTCTCGATCGCCGCGACCAGCTTGCCCTTCCCCAGGTAGCCGCCGGCGTTGATCTGGTCCACCGCCAGTTGCACGCCGTTCTTCTGCGACTGGCCGTACACGGCGATGTCCTGCGTCAGGCCAAGGACGAAGCCCAGGGTGACGTTGGCCGGCAGCTTGGTTGGCGCCGGGCTGCTCCAGTCGCCGATCTTGGCGCTGCCGCTCGGCGTGGTGGCCCCGCCCAGTGGGGACACCTGGGGGAGCGGCGACTCCTGCGTCAGCGTGCCTTCAGTGGGCACAGCCGCGACGATGGCGGCAGTGGCGACCGCGGCCGCTGCGACCGCCGCGGTCGCAGCCGGGGCTGAGGTTGGGGCCGCTTCTGTCGCCGCCGGGGCAGCCGGGGCAGTGGTCGGCGCGGCCGGCGCGGGCGAGCCGCAAGCGGTCACGAGCGCCAGAACCAGGATGAGCGCGAGGGAACCGGGAAATGATCTATGCATGGCTTGTCTCCTACAAATGCGAGCCTTTTGAGCTTCGAGGACGCAACACCGCACTATAAGTACGGGCAAAAGATCCGGTCTGTTACTTTACTCACCTTCCGGGCAAGCGTGAGCAAGATTCTCAGTAGCGCGCCAGCGAACGGGCGGCCTGGTAGATTTTCTCGGCGTCGGGCCGGTAGGCGTCTTCGAGGGGCGGACTGAAAGGCACGGGCGTGTCCAGGCCGCCGAGCCGGCGGACCGGGCCGTCCAGCCACTCGAAGGCCCGTTCGGCGATCAGGCCGGCGACCTCGCCGCCCAGCCCGGCCAGTTGGTTGGCCGCGTGGACGACCAGGACCTTCGAGGTTTTGCGCACGCTGCTCAGGATCGCCTCTTCGTCCAGCGGCTTGAGGGTGCGCAGGTCCAGCACGTCGCACTGGATGTCCTCTTCGGCCAGGCGCGCGGCCGCCGCCAGGGCCTGGTGCAATTCGGCCCCATAGGTGATGATCGACAGGTCATCCCCCGTGCGTGCCAGGTGAGCCCGGCCGATCGGCACGCTGTAGTCGCCCGCCGGCACGTGCCCTTTGAGCGTGCGGTAGAGGGGCTTGCTCTCAAAATAGATCACCGGGTTGTTGTCGCGGATCGCGCTGAGCAGCAGGCCCTTGGCGTCGGCGGGCGTGGCGGGTGCGACCACCTTGAGACCCGGCACGTGCACGAACCAGGCCTCCTGGTTCTGGCTGTGAAACGGGCCGGCGCGCAGACCGCCGTCGCTGGGCGCGCGCACCACCATGGGCACTGCGCCGCCCCAACGGTAATGGGCGCTGGCGGCGAACTGCACGATGCTGTCCATGGCGCTGCTGATGAAATCGGCGAACTGGAGCTCGACCACCGGGCGCAGGCCCATCAGCGCCATGCCCGCCGCCATGCCGGTGAAGCCCAGCTCGGCCAGCGGGGTGTTCATCACCCGCCGGGCGCCGAACTCGGCCTCGAAGCCCCGGGTGACCTTGAACGCGCCGCCGAACTCGCCGCCGATGTCCTCGCCCAACAGCAGCACATCCGGATCGCGCCGCATTTCCTCGCGCAGCGCTTCGCTGATCGCCGCAATGTAAGTCAGGGTCCGGCCGTCGTCAGGTTTCTCAGGCATGCGTCCTCAGAATGCTCCTCGCCGCGCCCGGTTATCGGGCAGGTCGCGCAAAGCGTTTGTCACGGGGCGTACACGCCCTCGCCGATCGTCGCCGGATCGGGCCAGGGACTGGCCTCGGCGAAAGCGATGGCGTCCTCGATCTCAGCCGCGCAGCGCCGTTCGATCTCGTCAAGCTCGGCCTGGCCGGCCACGCCGTCCGCCAGCAGGCGGGCCGCGTAGCACAGCACGGGATCGCGCACTTCCCACTCGGCCAGCAGCTCGGGCGGCACGTACTCGGCCCCGTCGTGGATGGCGTGGCCCAACATGCGCATGGTCTTGGCCTCGACCAGGGTCGGGCCGCCGCCGGCGCGCGCCCGCTCCACGGCGTCCCGAACCACGGCGTACACCGCTTCGACGTCATTGCCGTCGACGGCGACGCCCGGGATGCCGTAGGCCTCGGCCCGCTGCGCGATGCCGATCACCTTCATCTGTTGGCGGATAGGCGTGGAGTAGGCGTACTGGTTGTTCTCAACGATCAACACCCAGGGGGCATTGTAGACCGCGGCCAGGTTGAGCGTTTCGTGGAACAGGCCCGCGCTGCTGGCGCCGTCGCCGGTGAACGACATGGCGACGCGCGGCTCGTCGCGGTAGCGGAAGCTCATCGCCGCGCCCAGCCCGGCGGGCAGCGAATGCGGCAAGTGGCTGATAAAGCCGAAGATGCCGAGACTGAGGTCGCCGATGCCGTGCAAATTGGCATCGCGGCCATGGGTGACCCCGGCGGCCCGCCCGAGCAGGTTGGCAAAGATGCGGCGCGGGGTCAGGCCGCGCAGCAGATAGGTGCCCAGGTCGCGGTGCATCGGCGCGACCACGTCCGCCGGGCCCAGGGCGTAGCCCGCGCCCACGCTGATCGCCTCGTGACCGCGCTGGCTGAAGGTGCCCCCCACGCCGCGCCCCTGCTTCCAAAGCGCCACCATATGCTCGTCGAAGGTGCGCGTCAGGCGCATCCAGTAGTAGAGCGTGAGCTTCTGAGCAGGCGCAAGGGATGGGGTTGGCCCGGGCTTAATCGTCGTCATTCGTGCCTCCTGCCGGCAACCAGCCGATTATACACGGGGCCGGGCAGGATGCCAACCGGGGGAGCAGCGGGACGGCAAAGGCAATCCAGTCATCCAAGCGGGCTTCGGGGGGCCGCAA
>Ga0209226_10001195_pt1 | contig 12133 bp, 11 predicted proteins | sample BarGraNGADG00212_2_FD_184497 | JGI IMG/M metagenome (GOLD analysis project Ga0209226, IMG submission 184497) | Arctic peat soil microbial communities from Barrow, Alaska, USA - Barrow Graham LP Ref core NGADG0011-212 (SPAdes) (version 2) | ecosystem: Environmental > Terrestrial > Soil >...
TTGATGACGGCGAGCATGATCGAGAGGAAGGCAGTCCACGACCAGAAGGTCAGCCAATTCCAGGCATCCGGGAACAGGCTTCCGATGGAGATAAAACCTCCCACCGATTCGTATGCTTTCTCTTGTTTAAAGAGAAGTTTAATCGATTTCAGGTAATCTCCTGTTTTTTCAAAAGTCATAATAAAGCCCGCGGGAATTGCGGTGAAAAAATTATAGGACTTTTCCTTCATCTTAAAATAGACCGATAAATCCTTGTGGTAAACACCAATCTTTCCTTCAGCGGGGATAGTGAGCGGCAGTTTTAATGTATCGCCTCCCCTGACGATGAGGAGGTTCACCTTTTGATTTTTATAACGCGGGATTGCCATTCTGAATTCATCGAAATAGGGAAACAATGAATCATTGATCCCGATGATCCGGTCGTTGAGTTTCATCCCTGCTTTTTCTGCTACGGATCCCAAAACAAACTTCCCTGCTTCGAACGGATACCTGACAGAGATAAAATCCACCGATTTTGATTGGATCAGTTTGCTTACAAACCCGGCAGGGATTGTAATATCCACTCTTTTGCCATCGCGGATGACCTGGATCGTTTTGGCCTGTTCCAGGACCAGTTGTTTAGGAATGGCTGAAAATTCTTCCACTTCCTTGTTGTCGATGGTGAGGATCCGGTCACCATTGCGGAGGCCCAACTCTTTGCCCATTGCATCCACGGCAATACCATATTTTACTTCAGAAGTAGGCAGGTATTGCTCACCCCACACGGAAAGGATGGCGATGTAGATGCAAATGGCCAAAAGGATGTTAACCGTCACACCGCCCAGCATGATGATCAGGCGCTGCCATGCAGGTTTTGAGCGGAATTCCCAGGGCTGTGGCGGCAATTTCATCTGTTCCTTGTCCAGCGATTCATCGATCATACCTGCAATCTTGCAATAGCCACCCAGGGGCACCCACCCTACCCCATATTCGGTATCCCCTTTTTTGAATTTAAACAGGGAGAACCACGGATCAAAGAAAAGATAGAATTTTTCTACCCGGGCTTTAAATATCCTCGCAGAAATGTAATGTCCGAACTCATGGAATATAACCAGGATTGACAGGCTCAGGAGCAATTGTACGACTTTGATAAGAATAACCATTCAGCAATATTTTAAGGATGAATAATATCAGGGTTCAGCATCCCTGCCTGACCGGCAGGCAGGCAACAGAAGGTATTCAAGGGCTTTTGCCCTGGTTTCCATGTTGGTTTGCTCATAATCATCATAAGTTGGTTTCTGAATAAAAGGAACCGAATGCATGCATTTTTCGATGAGGTGCGGCATTCCGAGAAAGGTAATGCGGTCTTCGAGAAATGCCTGCACGGCAATTTCGTTGGCGGCATTTAGAATGCAGGGCATATTTCCACCCTTGTTAAGCGCTTCATAAGCCAATCCAAGGTTCCGGAAAAGATCCCTGTCGGGCGGCTCGAACGTGAACTGGGGACAGTTGGTAAAATCAAACCGGGGAAGATCTGTCATAAGCCTGTCGGGAAAAGAAAATGCATACAGGATTGGTCCCCGCATATCGGGAGGCCCCATCTGGGCTTTCATAGATCCATCCACGAACTGGACGATCGAATGAATGACCGATTGCGGGTGCACGATCACTTCGATCTGGGAAGGAGAAAGATCGAACAACCATTTCGCCTCGATCACCTCCAACCCCTTGTTCATCAGCGAAGCAGAGTCGATTGTGACCTTGTTTCCCATTTTCCAATTCGGATGAAGGAGCGCCGCTTCCTTGGTCACTTTTTCCAAGTGTTCCTGTTTTTTTCCCCTGAAGGGTCCACCGGAGGCCGTCAGGATTACCTTTTCAATATTTTTCTTATTTTCTCCCGCAAGGCATTGGAAGATGGCAGAATGTTCCGAATCTACAGGGATGATCATAACATGCGATTGTTCGGCGAGCGTCATGACCAGGTCACCGGCAACGACCAGGGTTTCCTTGTTTGCCAGCGCAATATGTTTCCCTGCATGAATGGCATTCAGTGTCGGCTTTAATCCTGAATAACCCACCAAGGCATTCAGCACCAGGTCGATCTCTTCCATTTCCACGATCTGCGACAGGGAATCCTGGCCGGCAAATATTTTAACCGGAAAAGAATGAAGGGCTTCTTTGATTTTGCTGTAAAATTCTTCGTTGCCGATCACGACAGCATTGGGAAGGAACTCGATGGCCTGGAGTATGAGGAGATCGGCATTTGACTGGGCGGTAAGTACCTCCACAGAGAAAATATCAGGGTTCTGACGGATAACATCCAGTGATTGGGTACCGATGGATCCCGTAGATCCCAGTATGGCAATATTTTTCTTCACCTGCTATCAGAATTCTTAAAAATTGATATAATCTTTTGGGTTGACCGGGTTGCCATCGCTCCAGAGCTCAAAATGAAGGTGCGGGCCGGTGGTGAGTTCACCGGTCTGGCCAACGATGGCTATGGGATCGCCGGCCTTGACGAATTCGCCCTCTTTTTTCAGCAATGCAGAATTGTGCTTATACACCGATACAATGTTCTGCTGGTGCTGTATGGCAATGGTATAACCTGTTTCCAGAGTCCAGTTGCTAAGAATTACGGTTCCGTCGAGCACACATTTGATGGCTTCGTTCTGTTTGGAAACGATGTCGACCCCATAATGATTCTGTGAAGGATTAAATTCATTGGTGATCACTCCTTTCAACGGCACAAAAAATAGGACTTTCCCGATGGATGCATTCTTCTGGCGTACATTCTCAGAATTTTCAAATCTGTAAAGGTTGTATTTCCCCTGGTTTTCCACTTCGGCCCGGAGCAGCGAATCTTCCGGGGATTTTTTCAGTTTGATGTTGTTGTATTTATGAAGCGTATCTTTAGTAAGGGGAACATCCGTTGAGAGGTCTTTCCCGTTCATGACATCTTTCATATTCTGGATGAAGAGATCCCTCTTTTCAAGGCCTTTTTCGATGGAGTCGGTTTTGATCTGCAGTTCATACAGCTTTTTTTGCAATCCCACATTGGTGTAACCGGGAATATACTCGCGCAAGGGTGTAAAAGCGATCAGGAGGGAAGTCAGAATAATCAGGATGATGGTTAGTGTTCCCAGTACCACAAAAACATTCAGCCTCGAAAGCCGGAAGGTTAACCGTTCCTCAAGCGTCTCATCGTTCATGATCACAAGCCGGTATTTATTCCGTAGCCTGCTCATCCACGACATTTTCTTCTTGTCTTTTTTATCCTGGGCCATTCCTTGGGTTATTCATTTCCGTGAGGGCCTGCAAATTTCGGAAAAAATTGCAAACGGGGAGAAGAAAAAGAAAAACGTCTGTTTCCCCGTAAAAGTATCCGGGCAATTTCTTTGGCAAAATCTTATTTTGATATTCTGGAACCTGAAGGACGGGGAAGACAAATATATTTACGATTGAACGATCTTAGAGTTACGATTGAATTGTTAGATTGACGATCGACGGGTAAAATATTGAAAAATCGGAAATCGTAAATCAATCATAAATTCATTCTAAAATCGGAAATCGTCTAATCGTAAATCAAAACGTGTTCCTGGCACCCAAAAAAAAGATAAAGCCGTTTCTTTGAACCGTTCCCTGTTTTCTTTTTTGAATTTCCTCCTAAATTCAAAAAATTAAAATATTTTTGTAAAAATTCAGTTAATATAGAACTAAACAGCAGCGTATTTGAGCAAATTCCGGACATACATTTCCTGTGTACTTTTCTTTTTTCTCGCGGTAATCGTCTTTTTTTCCTCCTGTTCTACCAGGAAAAATACATTTACCCGCAGGGTGTACCATAACCTTACGGCTCATTATAATGTATACTGGAATGGGATGGACAACATGCGGCAGGGGTTAAAGGAATTTCAATCCACTGCTAAGGACAACTACTCACTCGTACTTCCGGTTTTTTATACCGGCGACAAGACTGGCATCTCCAAGATCAGCCAGTATGCCGATATCGGCATAAAGAAAGCCTCAAAGACCATTCAGAAACATTCGATGCCCTTTAATGGCAAGGAGTACAACCGCTGGATAGACGATGCTTACATGCTGATCGGGAAATCCTATTATTACAAACAGGATTACCCAATGGCACGCCGTACGTTTGAATTTGTGATCAAAACATACAATAACAACCCGATAAAATACGAGGCTATGTTGTGGCAGGCGCTGGCCAATATGCAACTTGGCGATTTCAATAGGGCCGAACCCATGCTCGATATGGTTCAAAACATGATCCGGCAGGGGAAAGCACCGGAGAAAAACGAAGAGATGCTTGCGCTGTGTTATGCGAATTTCTATATCCTTCAAAAAAACTATGCACCGGCCATTGAATTTCTCGACCGCGCCATTGAACTGGGGCCTTCAAGAACGATGAAAACCCGTTGCCTGTTCATCCTCGGCCAGATCCACCAGAAAACCGGCCAGTTCGAAGAAGCTTCCCGTTATTACCAGATGGTAGTCAAAAGAAATGCTTCCTTCGAAATGGAGTTCAATTCAAAGATCAATCTCGCCATTTGTTATGTGGCAAAATCGGGTAACCGTGACTACATCGTCAAGAAGCTGAAAAGAATGCTCAAGGATGACAAGAACAAGGAATACCGTGACCAGGTTTATTTTGCCCTTGCCAGTGTTGCATTGAAAGATGCCGATACTACCGCTGCTATTGATTACCTGAAAAAATCAGTCGCTACCAGCAAACAGAACAACTACCAGAAAGCCATTTCAGCACTGGAACTTGCCGACATCCTGTTCTCGCATAAAAATTACAAGCTTTCGCAGGCTTATTATGACAGTACCCTTCAGTTTCTGCCGAAAGAATTCCCGAACTACAAGGAGATCAGCAAGAAAACAGCAACCCTCACTGATCTGGTTACCTACCTTCAACTGATCGATCGGGAAGACAGTCTTCAGAAACTTGCTTCATTGACGGAAAACCAGCGTTATGCGGTGATCGACGGGATCATAACAAAACTGATTGCAGAAGAGATTAAAAAGCAGAAAGCAGAGCAGGAACGGCAGGAAAACCTGGCTTTGTTCGGACAATCAAAAGGACAGTCACCGGGTGGCCCGGGAGGGTCGCCAACTGGTTCGGCCACCGGTGCGTGGTATTTTTATAATCCTTCTGCCACCTCCAACGGTTTTTCAAATTTTGCCCGTAAATGGGGACACCGGAAATTGGAAGACAACTGGTTTCTCAGCAATAAAATCATTCTTGCCGAATTGCCTGAAACCCAGGAAGACACCTCTTCCCTGGTCTTGGCCGGAGGGGATACAACCAAGGTTAAGAAAGTTCTTCCAAAATCAAAAAACCCGAGAGAAAGAGCATTTTACCTTCAGGACATTCCATTCACACTTGCCCAACTGAAGGTTTCGAACGACACGATCATCCAGGCTTACTATAACCTGGGATTTGTTTATGTGGAAGGACTGAATGATTATAAGCATGCCATTGACGCTTTCCAAACACTGAACAGCCGCTTTCCCGGGAACAAATTCACTGTGGCTTCCTACTATGAACTATACATGCTCTACAAAGCACTGGAAAACCAGCCGAAAAGCGACACCTTTAAAAATGTGATCCTGACACGTTACCCGGAGACCGATTTTGCCAAATTGCTGGTCAATCCGAATTATTATAAGGAAGTCCTGTCGAAACGAAAAGAAGTCAACAACCTCTATGAGGACACCTACAAAGCCTTCACCAACCAGCAATATTACATGGTGATCAACAACACCGATGTGGCCCTGGCAAAATATCCCGGTGATACGGCCCTGATTCCGCGGTTTGAATACCTGAAAGCATTATCCATAGGAAAGATCGAAGTTGTGGATTCGCTGGTGGCCGGCATGCAACGGATCATGACAAAATACCCGAAAAGCCCTGTCCGCCCGCTTGCCCAGAAAGTTCTCGATTACCTGAAAAACCAGCGTAATTCAAAGGGAGAACCCATCGTGACCGATTCTACTGCCCTGCCCGAAGCCACATCCAAGCTATACACTTTTAACCCAAATTCAATCCATTTCTTTATTCTTATTGCCGATAATAACCGGGTGGATGTGAACGCCCTGAAAGTGAAGATCTCCGATTTTAATTCCAAATACCACGGACTCGAACCCCTGCAAGTGAATAGTCTGTTGCTCGATGGCCCACAGGAAATGATCACCGTTAATAATTTCGACAATGATGAAAAGGCCATGGATTATTTTATCTCCATTCAGAACAATCCTTACATTTTCACCAAACTCGAAAACACAGGTGGTTACAGCGACTTCGTAATATCGGCCGACAATTACCCCATCTTTTACAGAAGCAAAGATATCAAACAATACCTTCGGTTCTTCGAGAAGTATTACCCGGTGAAGAAATGACCTGTCCGCATCCTTCATTTCCAGGTTCCTTATCTACTGGGCAAGATTTTATTTGATTGTCCGGTTTTTTCATTTATCTTTGGAATGTCTTTAAATTCATTGTTTTTCGAAAAAATAATGATGTTATGATGAAAAATAAAGAAGTAGAAGTTCCTTCTCTTAACCTGCTGAGTTCAGGCACAGTGGTGAAGGGAGAGATCAAGCTCAACGGTGATTTCAGGCTCGACGGATCCTTCATTGGCACCATCAACTGCAAGGGCAAGGTCGTGGTTGGCCCCACAGGCAGCATTGAAGGGGAGATCATCTGCCAGAATGCAGATTTTTCGGGAGAAGTCAAAGCTACCGTGAAGGTTGCCGAACTCCTGACGCTGAAAGAGACTGCCAGGTATACTGGAGATATCACGACCAACAAGCTGTCGATTGAACCGGGCGCTAAATTTTCGGGCAATTGCATCATGGAAGGTACGGGGATAAAAGTGCATGTTCCTCCACCGGTAAAACAAGATGAATTCCGACCCAAAGAAACAACAGCTTAATTCCTATGCACGCTATTCAGGCATGGGACTCCAGATGCTGGTCATTATCATGGCCGGGGTTTTTGGCGGCTACAAACTGGACCAATGGCTGCATACCGGGCCGCTCCTGACCATCATTCTCTCAATTATTTCCGTGTTTATTTCCATCTATTCAATAACGCGTGACCTTCTCAGGAAAAAATAATACTTTTGAAATCAATGGTTAATCATCACATAATTCATAATTCATAATTATGAAGTGGAATACATCTTCCGGGTACTTAACTTTTTTGCGTCGAATCCTGGTATTTTCAATCATTCTTGGATTACTGGCAACCGGCATCGGATTCCTGGTACCGGCACGAGCTGTTACACCTACCCTTCCTTATTTATTTGTGTTTTTTATTGCTGTAACGCTTGCAGGTTATTATTTTATTCTCCGTTCGGTACACACAAAATTCATCAAATTCATCAATTCCTATCTCCTCGTTACTGTGGTGAAATTGTTCCTGTTTATCGGTGTGATTTTCCTCTATTTATTGCATAACAAGGAGGATGCTGCACCTTTTGCCATTTCCTTCTTTGTACTTTATCTTTGTTATATGATCTTCGAAGTGGTCAACCTGGTATCGTTTTTTAAATCATCTCAGCAGTAAGATTTCATTTGGCAATTACATTTCATAATACCCTGAGGAGTTCCCTGTTTCTCCTGATTTTATTCATTCATTGGACTTGTAACCGTGTTGTTGCCCAGCAGGTATCAACTGGAGTTGACAGTTTAGCCGGAACCGATACTGCCTATATTGCCGATTATAAAAACCTGCTTACGGCACGGGTCTTCCTGTTATACCAGGATGCTTCATTTGTATTGAATCCCGGGACTTCCGAAGAGATTATTTATACCCCGAACGTTGCCGGAAGGATTGGCATTGCAGGGTTTTACAGATGGTTCGGGCTTGGATTATCAGTGGGAAATTCATTGTTCAGAAGAAGTGCGACCAGATATGGAAATACATCTGTCCTTGATCTGCGGGTAAATGCCTATGGAAGACCCGTGGCGGCCGAACTATATTTACAGAATCTGAGGGGTTTTTATATACGGAACCTCAAAGACGCGCAAGGGAATTTTTTCAAAATCTCCGATATGCGGATCTTTTCACTCGGATGCACAGGATATTGGATCTATAATCATGAACGGTTTTCGATCCGTTCGGCATTTATCCAGAATGAGCGCCAAAAAAAGAGTGCAGGCAGCATAATTATCAAGGCAACATTTTTATATTACAATTTGTCATCGGAAAACGGCATTATACCTGCCGAAGTAATATCCACGTATGGGATCAACAATCATTTCCTTCTCCGGAATGGTGAATTTTATTCGTTCGGATTGGCGCCTGGTTACAGTTATACTCTTGTCCTTTTCAAAAAATTTTACATGAATGCGGCAATATTCCCTGGAATTCTTTGGCAGCATTATCAATATCAGGCCAACCAGGCATTTTACTCATCAGCGAACTTCACCTTCACCCTTTCCTGGAGGGCTGCACTTGGATACAATACAGACACCTGGTATATCGGAGCAGGAATTGTTTCAGGGTTTGATAAAATCCCGGGCTGGATCGGAAATTCCACCTTTTATTATGATATTGGCCAAGTGCGGTTTTGGGTAGGAACCCGTTTTCACTGGTTTAAAAAGAAAAAATAATTGCTACCTTTGCACACCCTTATGAGTATGGTTTTTATCACACGGAAAGAAAGGTTCAATGCAGCTCACCGCCTGTTCAGGCAGGAGTATTCTGACGAACAAAACCTGAAAGTATTCGGGAAATGTTCCAACCCCAACTGGCATGGGCACAACTACACCCTGCTTGTAACCGTGAAAGGAGAAGTCAGTAAAGAGACAGGGTTTGTGGCCAACCTGAAGGAATTAAGCCGGATCATCAATGAGAAGGTCATTCTTCCGCTGGATCACAGGAACATCAACCTGGAAGTAGATTTTATGAAAGGGAAACTGGCCTCCACGGAAAACCTGGCGATCGCGATCTGGCAGGAACTGGAAGGAGAAATTGCAGGTTTGGGGGCTGCCCTGCATTGCATCAGGGTTGAAGAAACAGAGAACAATATGGCAGAATATTTTGGAAAGTAACGCGTTTATTCTTTCAGAAATCCCTGCAACCCATGAACGAAAAGAACATGAACTACGAGAGAGTTGAAGAGTACGATGCCGCGACAACGGAGCAGCTGAGTTTTCATTACAAAGAGATCTTGCGCCTGATCGGGGAAAACCCTGATCGCGAAGGGCTTCAGAGAACACCGCTGAGAGTTGCAAAAGCCATTCAATTCCTGACACAGGGCTATGATCTTGATCCTGTCGAGATCCTGTCGTCAGCCAAATTCCGGGAAGATTACCGCGAAATGGTGATCGTAAAAGACATTGAGATCTATTCACTGTGTGAGCACCACATGATCCCGTTTATCGGGAAAGCGCATGTGGCTTATATTCCCGACAAGTATATCACCGGGCTGAGTAAGCTGGCAAGGGTGGTAGATATTTATGCACGCCGTTTGCAGGTCCAGGAGCGTCTTACTTCACAAATCAAGGATGCTATCAATACCACGCTGAAACCCCTTGGCGTGGCAGTCGTAATTGAGGCACAGCATTTGTGTATGTCGATGCGCGGAATTCAGAAGCAAAACTCTGTCACAACGACATCCGACTTTGTCGGCGCTTTCGAACGCGAAAAGACCCGTGCCGAATTTCTGCATCTGATCGGAACGAAATTACATTAATCTTAACCTAATAATTTAAAAGAAAAATAATATGGATCAGCAACACAGAGGATTCAACATCATTGAACAGGAATACAAATCGACACAAACCTTACCAGTTACCAGGACTTTCATTGCGAATGTGTTTTTATGGATGACACTGGCACTGGCAGTTACAGCGGTTACGGCCTATTGGTTTGCTTCATCGAAGGAACTGATGGGGAGCCTTCGCAACTTACAAACCGGAGGATTGTCGGTCCTTGGATGGATCGTCATGCTGGCACCCCTTGGATTCGTTTTACTCATGTCGATGGGATTTCAGCGCCTTTCACCTGCCATCATGACATTATTGTTCATCGCCTTCTCCGTCCTAATGGGGATGAGTCTGAGTTTTATTTTATTGGTTTATACCGGCTCATCCGTCTTCAAAACCTTTGCCGTTACATCGGCAATGTTTGGCGTCATGGCGGTTCTCGGGTATACCACTAAGACCGATCTTACAAAATTCGGGTCGATCCTGATGATGGCATTGTTCGGGGTTATCATTGCCATGGTCGTCAATATGTTTATGCACAGCAGTACGATGGATTACATCATCAGTGTACTGGGTGTTCTGATCTTTACCGGGCTAACTGCCTATGATGTGCAAAAGCTGAAAAGAATCGGCGCCGGAATAGGTGTTGATGTACAGAATCCGGATGTGAAAAAGATGAGTATTCTCGGGGCGCTAACCTTGTACCTTGATTTTATCAATCTTTTCTTGTTTCTACTGCGCTTTTTAGGTAACAGGAAGTAACAAAGCTGGCGAGTTGGCGAACTGGCGAGCTGGCGAGTTCAAGAGATTGAAACTTGGATTTTTTTACTCGCCAACTCACTACTTCGCCAGTTCGCCAGCTAAATAATCACCAATCCACTAAAGAAATGAAACATGCATACGTATTCCCCGGCCAGGGAGCGCAGTTTGTTGGTATGGGCAAAGACCTGTACGAAAACTCACCTCTTGCAAAAGAACTGTTTGAAAAGGCAAATGAGATTCTGGGTTTCCGTATCACGGACCTGATGTTTACAGGTCCCGATGAAGACCTCAGGCAAACCAAGGTTACACAGCCTGCCATATTTCTTCACTCTGTCATACTGGCAGCTACCCTGGGTGAAAAATTCAAACCCGATATGGTTGCCGGTCATTCCCTGGGCGAATTTTCCGCCCTGGTAGCTAATAAGTCGTTGTCATTCGAAGATGGACTTATGCTCGTTTCCAAGCGTGCACGGGCAATGCAGAAAGCATGCGAAAAGGAACCCTCCACCATGGCAGCTATTCTCGGCCTTGAAGATTTGGTAGTCGAGGATATCTGCAAATCCATTGAGGAAGTAGTTGTTCCGGCAAATTACAACAGTCCTGGTCAGGTCGTAATCTCAGGAAGTATCAAGGGGATCGGGATTGCCTGTGAAAAGCTGAAGGCAGCAGGCGCCCGCAGGGCCTTGCCGCTAAAAGTCGGAGGTGCATTTCATTCTCCCCTGATGGAACCTGCTCGGATCGAACTGGCAGAGGCCATTCATTCAACGGGTTTCCATTCCCCGGTCTGCCCGATCTATCAGAACGCCACTGCCCGGTGCGTGACGGATCCGGATAAGATCAAGGAAAACCTGGTTGCCCAGTTAACGGCCCCGGTTTTATGGACACAACTCACCCGGAATATGATCGCCGATGGGGCTACCCTTTTTACGGAAGTCGGGCCGGGAAGTGTTTTGCAGGGATTGATTTCTAAGATCGGGCAGAATGTGACCGTGGAAGGCGCATAGAGTCCTTACCTCTTTACATACTGACTCTCATAATATTTCTGGTAATCGCCCGAGGTGATGTTGTTCATCCATTCCTCATTCGCAAGATACCAGTCGATTGTTTTTTCCAGCCCTTCCTCAAACTGCAGGGAAGGTTTCCACTCCAGTTCCCGTTGAAGTTTCGATGAGTCAATGGCGTATCGCAGGTCGTGCCCGGCACGGTCTTTTACGAAGGTAATCAGCTTTGCGGAAGTATCCTTGGGGCGATTCAGCTTACGGTCCATGATTTTGCAAAGTTCGCGGATGAGGCTGATGTTGGTCCATTCGTTATTCCCTCCGATATTGTATGTCTCTCCGGATTTTCCTTCATGGAAGATGAGGTCGATGGCGCGGGCGTGATCTTCCACAAAAAGCCAATCGCGGATGTTCTCACCTTTCCCGTAAATCGGGATCGGCTTGTTGTTCCTGATGTTGTTTATGGACAGGGGAATCAGCTTTTCGGGAAACTGGAATGAACCGTAATTGTTTGAACAATTGGAGATCACCACAGGCAATTTATAGGTGTGAAAATAAGCCCGTACAAGGTGATCTGAACTTGCCTTGGAAGCAGAATACGGACTCCTCGGATCGTAGGCAGTAGTCTCAGTAAAATGGCCTGTCTCCCCGAGTGA
>Ga0209226_10001197_pt1 | contig 12122 bp, 8 predicted proteins | sample BarGraNGADG00212_2_FD_184497 | JGI IMG/M metagenome (GOLD analysis project Ga0209226, IMG submission 184497) | Arctic peat soil microbial communities from Barrow, Alaska, USA - Barrow Graham LP Ref core NGADG0011-212 (SPAdes) (version 2) | ecosystem: Environmental > Terrestrial > Soil > Wetlands...
GCTCCAGGGACTCGTTGTACATCCGTCTGGTCTCCTTGGAAAGGTCGCCTTCCAGGACCTTCTGCTTCTCCAGCTCGAGGTACTCGGAAACGGGGATAGCCCGCTGCGCCCTCGTTGCCCTCATCTCCTCGCGCCGCTTCATCGTGGCCTCTTTGTCTACGTGCCAGAAGCCGTCCTCGTCACTGCCGGCCACGGCCCCGTAGACACTGTCGGCGTAACGGGGCAGCAGGAAGTTGCCATTCAGGTCGGCCTCGATGGAGTCGGGCTCGCGCTCAAGCGGGTCCCCCAGGCCTCCGCCGCCGCGGTACCAGGAGTAGTAGATGTCCCCGTGCACCATCCTGTACGGGTAGTTCATCGACCTTCGGTCGAAGAGGTGCTCGCCCCCGCACAGGGCGGAGATCTCGGAGTCGACCGGGTCGTCCTCCCGCGTGGGGTACGGCTCCATCTTCCTGAACCGCTCCAACAGGTCGGTGCCCAGGACGTTGTGGCGGTACCCGGATGCGGACGGGTAGCCGCCGAAGATGCCGGGCGAGGGGAAGCAGCCCGAGTCCCCCGCGTTCTGCATTACCAGGTCTAAGGTCTTCCAGATGGCGTACAGGGATTGGAAGCCGCTCCCGCCGCGGTACTTGCCCATCCCCGCGGTGCTGGGCTTCACGCCCCTTCCCAGGTACAACAGTGGCATTATGAGCTCCCAGACCTCCATGTCGCCCATGTCGCCCTCGGGGTTCCACATGGCCGCCCCGTAGTCGAGCCCGTCACACACCCCGCGTGCTCCGCCCCCCACACAGGAGAGCTCGAAGGAGAGCAGCCCCGTCTCGTTGCCGTACTGGTCCTTGCCGCCGCCCTGCAGGGCGTTCATGGTCATGGCGTAGCTGGAGAGCACCTCCTCCACGTACCCTCGGGAGAAGACCCCCCGCGAGATGTTGCGGATGAGGCCCGTGAAGGCGGGGATCAGGTAACCCCACGCGGCACCCGTCGACGCCTCCTTGGCGGTGGCGTTGGCGATGGTGTACGGGGGGAAGTCGCTGGAGGTGGCGAAGTAGGCGCCGTCGTTCACCTTGTCGTTCGGTATCAGGGTCTGGGTGAGCAAGACCCAGATGGCGCCCTGCATCGCGGACGGGGGGCAGTTGAACGAGTGGTAACCCCAGCGGTTGGCCCCGTCGAAGGAAATGTGGAACTCGCCCCCCGCCCCTATGACCATCTCCACGGGCGCATGGGCCATGGTGTCCACCGCGGCGTACTCGGGCAGCCCCCTCTCGCCCTCGAAGAGCAGCAAGTTGAAGGTCGGCGCGAAGTACTTGCCAGGGATGAGCAGCTCCTTCACCCTCTCGATGAAGGTCCGCCTGCCTTCCTCGATGGCCTCGCGGATGAACTGCTTGTAGGTGCCTATACCCTCCTCGCCGATGGTGCGTTCGACGGCGTCGCGGATCATGTGGCACCCCGCGATGCGGCACCGCTCGTCCAGCTTCCAGAACATGGGGGTGCGCACCCCCTGCTCGCACCGAATCTCGTGGTCGCGGAAGACGATGTCGCCCTCGCCGATCTTGTTCGCGGTCAGGGCGAGGCCGTCCTCGTAGCTGGTGATGGGGCCGACGGGGACGTTCCCCGGAGTCGAGGCGCCGATGTCTGTTACGTGGGTCACGCCCCCCGCCCAGCCGACCAGTTCCCCCTCCCAGAAGATGGGGACAAAAGTCTGGACGTCGGCGTTGTGGACGTCGCCTATCTTCGGGATGTTGTTGGAAAAGAGGTCCCCCTGGCGGATGCGGGGGTTGAGTTCGTAGTCGTTGCGGATCATGAACTTAAGCGCGTCGCTCATGGTGTGGACGTGCACGATGATGCCCGTGGAGATCGCCACCGAGTCACCCTCGGGGGTGTACAGGGCGAAGCACAGCTCGCCGATCTCCTGCACGATGGGGGAGGCGGAGACGTTCATGGCCGTCTCGCGTGCGTTCACCAGGCCGCCGCGCAGCTTGGAGAATATCTTCTCGTAGCGGATGGGGTCGTTCTCCTTGAGCTCCAGCGTTTCGACGCCGCAGTAGCAGCCCGTCCCGGCGGTGAGGCGCTCGCTCTCCTCGAGCATCTCCTTGACCGAAGACCCGCCCCAGCCGATCGGCTCGTAGTCGCCCTCGAGCGGCCCCGTGCTCTTTGGCAGAAATTCAGACATCCCTCACACCCCCTCTCTCCACTCCAGGTGGAATATCCGGTGCTCGTCGAGGTAGACAAAGGACCCTGGCGGCACCACCAGCGTTGTGGCGGGGCTCTCCACTACGGAAAGCCCCTCGAGGCGGTTACCCGCCTTCAGGCGGTCCATCTCCCAGATGTCGGCCTTCATCCACTCGCCGCGCCAGTAGACGTCCCTCTGGCCCTTGGCTGCATCCGTGGGCGGCCCTTCGCCGTACAGCTGCTCCATCGGCAGCGCGGGCTTCTCCACTTCGACGGTGCCCGACAGGACCACCTGGGTTATCAGGTATCCCAGCTCCGGGGAGCGTGCCGACAGCGCGTACACCTTGGCGTACAGCTCCTCGAAGTCGGCGATGACCTCGTCCAGAGAGCCTGCGTCCTCAAGCCACTCGAAGCCCGTGCGCACCTCGAGGTCGCGGAGCTGTCCCATGTACTGCATCCTTACAAATATCCTGAAGCGGACGTCATCCTCCCCGATGCCGCTCTTGGCGAACTCCTCGACTGTCTTCTCCCTTAAGAAGGCGCACTGGCCGTTGATCATATCGACCAGGCCATCTTTCTCGTCGGGGGATATGTCGGGGGCCACAGGAAGGTCCAGGGAGGCGTTAAAGCGGTACTCGAAATCGGAGCAGGAGCAGCCGAAGGCGCTGAAGCCCGCCGCCCAGGCTGGTACCAGCACCCTCTCGAACCCCATCCCCTGCGATATGCCTCCCACGTGGAGTGGCCCGGCGCCACCGTAGGACAGCAGGGTGTAGTTCACGGGCGCGTACCCCTTGCCCATGATGCGCGAGAGCACGTTGTTCTTCAGACCCGCCTCAAACAGCTCCACCACCCCGCTGGCCGCACGGTAGACGTCGATACCCAGCGGCACCGCCACCTGCTCCTGAACGTTCTTGAGGGCTTCCTCTCGGTCGAGGGTTATGTCCCCTCCGAGGAAGTAGTCGGGGTTTATGAGCCCGAGGACCACGTCGCAGTCGTTGATGGTCACGGTATCGATCTCCCCTTCGGGCCAGGACGTGCCAATGCGGTAGCCCGCCGAGTCGGGGCCTATCTCTATGCGGCCCGAGGTCGGGTTGATGCGGACGAAAGAGCCCGTGCCCTCCCCCACCGAGTCCATCTCCACCAGGGGGATGGCAAAGAGCGTCCGCGCCATGTCGGGGTAAGGCTTCACGTCGTACTCGCCGCCCGTGATTGTGGCCAGGTCGAAGCTGGTCCCGCCGATGTCGGTGCAGAAGACGTTCTCGATCCCTATGTGGTCGCACAGCCACTTGGCCCCGATGACCCCGCCTATGGGCCCCGAGACCAGGGTGCGGGCGAGCTCCCTGGACTCGATGGAGATAGTGCCACCGTGGCTGGCCATTATCCGCAGGTCGAAGTGGGCGCCATGCTCCTTGACGCGGGCGTCGATGCTGCGCAGGTGCACCCTCGACGGCTCCGCGGCGAACGCCTCCACCACCAGCGTGTTCAGCCTGGGGAAGTCGCCACGCACCGAGTAATGGTCGCTGCTGATGGTTACTGGCACGTCGACCCCGCGAACGGCGAGCACCTCCGCGGCCACGTCCTTCATCTGCAGCTCGTGGGCGGGGTTGCGGTAGGAGAACAAGAAGTTCACGCAGATGGCCTCGACGCCCGCGTCCAGGAGCTCCTCCACCGCGCGGCGTCCCGCCTCCTCGTCGATGGGGATGGCGGCGTCGCCGAAGACGTCTATCCGTTCGGGGACCCCCTTGACCAGGTGCCTGGGCACCAGGGGCTCGTTGTGCTGGTGGGTGCAGACGTGGAGTCGGTCGGAGTAGGAATACCCGAGGTAGCTCTGGACGCCGCGCTCCAGGCGGAAGTAATCCTCGGCACCCTTGGTCACGATCACCCCCACCTTGCGGCCCTTCCTCTCGAGCAGGCGGTTGAGCATGGAGGTGCCCGAGTAGATACCCGTAACCAGAGAGGGGAACGCCTCGTCCACGGACGTGTCCCAGTATGCCAGGGCGTCGCGCGACGAATTGAGGAACCCCTCGGACTCGTCATGGGGGGTGGTCTGCGCCTTGCCGACGACGAACGCACCTTTCTCGTCGATGATGAACGTGTCGGTCATGGTCCCGCCTGCGTCAATCGCGAGGATTCGTGGGGCGTGCACGGATGACATCTCGTCCTCCCGCTGTCGTGTTCGAGGTACCAGCTCGCGGGCGCTCGCGGCGCCCAGGGTGAGTTAATTCTATTACTCTAAAACAGCTCCAGCTCCATGAAGGGCTCCACGTCGCCCTTCAGCACCAGCTTGCCGCTCATCACGGCCCCCATCGCGTCCAGCTCCTGGTTGAAGAGGTCGACGAAGTTCTGCTCTTCCCCGAGGACCGTGGCGGTCGGTTCGTCGACCGTGCCCTTCTGCAGTGAGAGCTTCCCCTGGTCCGCGACGATGACCAGGTCCTCGCCGTCAGTGACCTTGAGCTGGATGGTCTGCCCCATGCACTTGCTCAGTCCTTCCTGCCTGTCGGGGTCGTCGTTCGCGGTCTGAAGCAACTCAGTCAAGACTTCCTCGAGTTCCGGCATTGCTACCTCCTCTGCTCGGCTTTACTACAAGAGTCCCTTGATCGCGTTGTAGATACCGTCCGCATCCAGTTCATACCTCGCGTAGAGGTCATCCGGCTGTCCTATCGTGGAGTATATATCAGGGATTCCGAGCCTCCTGAACTTAATCCCCAACCCGGCCTCGGCGATAGTCTCGCTTACCGCGCTTCCGAGACCGCCGATTGTATTGTGCTCCTCCATAGTGATTATCTTGCCGGTCTCATCGGCCGCCTGGACGATGGCCTCGGTGTCGAGCGGCTTGATGGTATGCATGTCGACGACCCTCGCCCCGATGCCTTCCTTCTCCAGCTTGCGGGAGGCCTTGATGGCGGCCATCACGCATATCCCGCAGGCGATAACGGTGATATCGTCACCTTCGCGCAAGGTGTTGGCTTTCCCGATTTTGAAGTCGAACTCGCCCTTATAGACGATGGGCTCCGCGCCCCGGCCGAGCCTCATATAGATGGGACCCTGGTATTCGAGCGAGTCCACGACCACCTTCGCACAGCAGTTGGCGTCCGCAGGCACTATGACCGTCATGTTGGCCATGCTCCTGGTGATCGCGATATCTTCGGTGGAGTGGTGTGTCGTCCCGCCGTTCCCCATGGAGAGGCCGGAGTGGGTCGAGATGATGCGCACGTTTAGGTTCGGGTAGGCGATGTCCGTCCGGAGCTGCTCGGCGCAGCGGAGCGACGCGAACACCGCCATCGTCGAGGCGAACGGGATCTTGCCGCTGATGGCGAAGCCCGCGGCCGCCCCCATCATGTTCTGTTCCGCGATGCCGAAGTTGAAGAACCTCTCCGGGTGCGCGCGGGCGAAGTCGCCGGTCTTGTTGCTCATCATCAGGTCCGATGTCAGCACCACTATGCGGTCATCGGTAGGGGCGATCTCGGCCAGTATCTTGCCATACATCTCCCGAGTGGCGAACTTGTCGACGTCCAGCGTGGTCCAGGTGAATCCTTTCGGCATCGCCCATCACCCCCTCTCCGGGCGGCAGGCTTCGAGCTCTTCCAGCGCCTGCGCCGTCAGCTCATCGTCGCACCCGGCGTAGTGCCACTCGTTGGCGTTCTCCATGAACGACACGCCCTTGCCCTTCACCGTGTTGGAGATTATGCAGGTCGGGGTGTCGCCACCCGCGTCGCCGACCTTGTCGAAGGCCTCGAGCAACTGGTCCATGTCGTGCCCGTCGACCTCCCGGCAGTCCCAGCCGAACGACCGCCACTTCTCGGCGAAAGGCTCGAGCGCCATTATCTCCTCGGTGGGCCCGTCCAGGGAGTAGCCATTCCGGTCGACGACGGCGGTGAGGTTCCCCAGCTTGAAGTGGCTCGCGGACATTGCCGCCTCCCAGACCATGCCCTCGTCACACTCCCCGTCGCCCAGCAGGCAGAACACCCGCCAGTCCGCCTTGTCCAACTTGCCGGAAAGGGCCACGCCGACGGCGACCGAGAGCCCGTGCCCCAGCGAGCCGGTGGACATCTCGATCCCGGGTATCTTGTTCATGTCCGGGTGCATGCCGAAGGGGCTGTCGAGGTCGTTGAAGTTGGCCATCATCTCCTCGGCATAATACCCGACGTCGCACAGCACCGGGCACAGGCCCAGCGCGCCGTGGCCTTTGCTCAGGATGAACCTGTCGCGCTCGGGCCAATCAGGGTTCTTCGGGTCGTACTTGAGGACGTGGTAGTAAAGGGCAACCAGCGCGTCGGCCATCGAGAGGGAGCCACCGAGGTGGCCGCCGCCCGCGACGGCGCTGAGCTCTATTATCTTTTTCCGGATATCAACGACTTTGTTCTGGAGTTCCAGCGCGTCCTGGTGCATATAACATCACTCCTCGCTGCTCTTGACCAGTATCTTGATGCCCTGTCCCCTTTCCTGCTCCTCGAAGGCCTCCTTCACCTGGGAGAGGGGGAACACCTTGGAGATCAGCGGCTTGAGATTCAACTTCGGGAGGATGGCCATGGTCCGCGGAAACAGGTAGGGTGACATGAACACGCCGCGCACGGTTATCTCGCGAGAGTAGAGGTCAAAGGGTTTTATGGGCAGCTCGAAGTTCATCGGGTACACCGCGAAGTAGACCATCGTGCCCGCTTTGCCCACCATGTCCATGGCCGACTTGGCCGAGTCCAGGTTGCCCGAAGCCTCGATAACCGTGTCGAAGCCACGGTTACCGGTCACCTTCATGGTGGTGGCCCACATATCCTCGCTGAGGGGGTCGAAAGCCAGGTCGGCCCCCATCTCCAGTGCGATGTTCCTCTTGGACTCGACGGGGTCGGCCACCATTACTTTCGACGCGCCGGCCAGCAGCGCGAGCTGGAGGAGTATCTGGCCGATCCCGCCCAGCCCGAGGATGGCAACCGACGAGCCCTCCCTTATGTCCGAGAGGTCTATGCCGCGCATGCAGACCGAGACCGGCTCGGCCAGACAGCCCTCCTCAAAACTAACAGAGTCCGGCAACTTGAACACCTGCTGCTCGTGCCACACCACGGACTCAGCCATGGTACCCGGAGGGAAGAAAACGGCCAGCTTCAGGCAGTAGTGCTCCTGGCCGTTGCGGCAGTAATCGCAGACCCCGCAGTAGCGGACCGGGTTACCGGTGACCCGGTCGCCCACCTTCAACCCTTTCGTCTTGGCCTCCTCGCCCAGCTCGATCACCGTGCCGGACATCTCGTGGCCCATGATCCTGGGCGGGTACGAGACCGGCAGCTTGCCGCTGATGATGTGCGGGTCGGAGCCGCAAATCGAGGTGTACTCGACCTTGATCTTGACATCCTCGGGCCCGACTTCCTGCTCGGGGATATCGTCGATTTCCAGGACATTCTTCTTCTTCCACATTGCTGCTTTCATCACCAATCCCCCTCTAACCCATCAAATCGCCTGGTAACTTAGATTCGGGGCGTCTCGACATCGTCGAGGAATGCAGCTTTAACTGATATGCCCTGAATACCTCCTCCAACGCCGATCCTATCACGACCCCGGCCTTTACGGCTCGGTAGACGGTCATACTGGAGTGACTCATGATCCTGGCGCCAATCGGTGCTCGAAGCGTGATATCGGACCTGAACAAGGTAGAATCACGATGTCAGGAAGCGTATATGGGGAAATGTCGGGTTAGCGGAATCAATGTCCACAGGGGAGTCCAGGCCTCGGTCGTTCGACCGTCAAGGGAGGGGTTGGAATGTCTGTCGTCGCTATGACGGGTTGTTCGGGCTACATCGGGTCCCGCCTTCTCCGCTTCATGGATGAGAGCGCGGATGTGACGAGGATCGTCGGGGTCGATGTGAATGAATGTCGGTACTCCACGCCGAAAATGGAATTCCACAAGCTTGACGTCCGTGACCCGTCCATAACCGATTTATTCATCCGCAACGGTGTGGACACCGTGGTCCATCTGGCTTTCATCGTCAACCCGCTGCACGACGATGCCCTCATGCACGACATCGACGTCAACGGCGCTCGAAACGTACTGTCGGCAACCTCGGCCTGCGGTGCGGGGCACCTCGTACTGGCCTCATCCAGTTCGGCCTTCGGGGCTTTACCCGACAACCCGGAGTGGCTGACGGAGAAAGACCATCCCCGGCTCATGCGTAACTATACCTACGCTTCGGACAAATACGAGGTGGAGATGACAGCTCGGATATTCAGAGAGGAGAATCCCGGCGTGAAGGTCGCGTTAGTGCGGCCGTGCATCGTCTACGGGCCCAACGTGGACAACTACATATCGCGTTTCATCCTGCGCATGCCGGTGCTTCCCCTGGTGGGCGGCGCGAGCCCCGAGATGCAGTTCGTGCACGAGGATGACGTCGCGGAGGTCTTTCTCAAGGTGATCGAGCAGGAGGCGGAGGGGTTCTTCCACGCAACGGGTGAGGGCACCATCAGTGCCGCCGAGATAGCCGAGATGGCCGGGATACCGACTTTGAACCTGCCCGCCCCCGTGCTTTATCCCATGATGGACCTTCTATGGAGACTCCACGCTCCTCTGATCGAGGGGCCCTCGGGAATGCTCGACCTTATCCGCTACCGCTGGACGATATCCGATGAGAATACCCGGCTCGCTCTGGGACTGGGCCCGCGCCACACAAGCAGGGATGTCGTCCGCCTCATGCTCGAAACCCACAACCGTTAGCTCCGCTTTGACACGCTCGTGCCCCGTCTCCGGGCACGCCTCAGCCTTCGGGTGCTCGGGGATGAAGAACTCGAAGATAGAGCCGCCTCCCTCCCCGGGCCGATATCTTATCCACCCTCCATGCCCATCAACAATTGTTTTTGCGATGTGCAGCCCGAGGCCCATCCCCGGGATCGAGTGGTGTTCCACCTCCGCGACCTGGTAGAAACGCTCGAAGACCAGCTCCGCGTGCTCTTCGGATATACCGGGACCCTCATCGCAAACCGAGAAGAGCAAACCACCGGACGCCGGCTCTATGCAAACATCTACGGCTGAACCTTCAGGAGAGAACTTGACAGCGTTCTCGACCAGGTTTGCGAGCACGGCCTGGAGCTTTTCCCCGTCGGCCTTGAACACCGCGCCCGCGCCTGTTTTGTCAGTCGTGACAATTTCCACTCCCATGCCCTGGAACCCGGCAGTAACCCCGTTTAGTAGAGCGCGGGGCTCGAGCTCCTCGAATCTAAGCGATATCTCCCCACGATCGATTCTGGAGGCGTCCATGAGCTGGTCAACGGTGCGTGCGAGGCGGTCGCTTGCGCTGTTAATGCTCATAAGCGCATCCCTGGCGACCTCTGAACTGAGGTCGTTCGCGTTCTCGAGCAAGATGTGGGAGTAGCCCTTGAAGATGGTGGCCGGGTGGCGGATTTCGTGGGAGGCGATGGTAAGCATGTCGCTTAGCTCTTTCGCATGCTTCTCGGCGAACATCTCGGCCGCCTCTGCGGCAGCCAGTTCACTTTCCACCTCCGCCAGCTTCTTTCGCTCGGAGATATCTCGGATTAAGTGGATGGCGTAAAGGAAGTTCCCTTCATCATCCAGAACGGGGTCGCATGCTACCTCGAGATGCTTGCCCAGGAACGGTTCGTAAAGTTCAGCCTTGGCGCTTTTTCCTTCCCTCAGGGCGGAGCAGGTGAAGCAAAACAGGGCGGGGGACGTCAGCCCGTGTACCACTTCGTAACACTTCCTCCCTGTCAGGTTCACCGCATCCTCTCCAAGCAATTCCACGAATGCGTGGTTACACTGGAGTATTGCGAAATCCTTATCAAGAATGAACATCCCTTCGCCGACCTGCGCGAAGGAGCGTTCCCACCTCTCTCTTTCCGTAGTCGCCTCGTTTCGCTCCCTTTCGATCTCGTCCCGAGACGAGTCAAGCCAGCATTCTAGTCGGAGAGCGCCCTCGGTAAGGACGTCCAGTTGCTTTCTTAAAGACGGATTCTCAGGCTCGATCGCGACACTGATGGACTCAAGCCTCTTGATTGCATCGGATAATTCCCGGAAGCGAATACCGAGTTCATCTAAGGGCATATCAGGAACCTACCTTCTTCCGATACGGTGCTCTCGCGCATGCCATCTCCAGGCGGTGGATCCGTGATAGAACCGGCCAGAACAGCTTCTCGGGTACCGCCACCTCCGCTATCCGGGGGGAATCCTTACTGTTTCATGTTTCCGATGGAGAACTAGAGTTCACAAGCCTGCGGCATGTTCTCGTCTGAGTCGGCCAGACTCTCCATCAGGCCACAGATGTCGCGCGTTCGCTCGACGCTATCTTTGAACAGTTCGGAATACATGAAAAGGGTGTCTTCAGCGCCACCTCGCATCTCAGTATATGTTTCCGAGGGCGACGTGCCTGCATCCTCCAACAGCTTCAACTTCGCCTTGTTAATATTGACCAACTGTTCCAGCCGAAGCGAAAGCTGCGACGCTTCCTCGACCTTTTTCTTCAGCTCCTCGGCTACAGTTTTTTTCGCGATCTGCTCGTAGTCCATGGAGATCATCCTCCCACTGACGTAGATCACTCGCTGCCAACGAATGCCGCTCCTTACACGTAGAATCGGACTGACCATCTTTAACCTTTAATCTGAAGTGTTTCTCGGCTCAACTACTACGTGTGTCGCCACCTGTACACCGATGTAACGAAGGCCCATTTCCTCTAGAAGTGACCAGGAGGCTCTTGTTTGTGACTTTACGGGACGAGTCTTACCCCATGTTGGCACTGCTTGCTAAATCATTTCAGCAGCTATCATCGCTTCATATACGTGCCTACGGAACATGGAAGCGCGGTAGTTACTCAATATCTCTCACCCGTTCGTCGATATAAATGATTGTGACCATAGCTTGAGCAGGAAGAGGTACGTCTAGGAAGCGGGTTCCTTATGTCGCGTCTTATTCGAGGTAGAGGCCGGAGGAGCCTCAATAGGTGGTTCGCTGGTGTCGTTGTATTGGCGAGCATAGCGCTTTTCTTGCTGCTTGTACCGCTATTGAACGTCGCCTTTGCCTAAGCGCGCAGCCTGTTGGACTCTGGAGAATGCTCGGGTAGCGCGATAAGACAAACCCACCTCATCGATGCGGCAAGAACGGAGGGGATTGCATTGAAGAAGCAACACGCAGGCAGCAAGAAAACATCACGCTTTTCAAGCGGAAGACCGATCATACTGTTAGCTACCGCCCTGCTCGTTGCCCTGGCGGTCCTTTTGGGAAGCGCGGGTACCGTCACGGCGGCGCTCGCGCCAGCTCCTACCGTTACCGGCATCTCGCCTGACAATGGTAGGCAGGGGCAATGGGTGGAGGGAGTACAGATATCGGGAACGGACTTCGGGACGGACCAATCCAACGTATCCATCCGGCTCACAAATGGTTTAGACACCATAAACGGCAGCGTCTGGAACGTCGGCGATACCTCGATAAACGGTGAGTTCCATATCCCGGCTGACGTGACACTCGGGGCCTGGGATGTGGTCGTCGAGCACAACGATGATCACCTGACGGGGACACTTCCCGGCGGGTTCACGGTGAACGTCGGTGCGAGTATAAGCGGAATGGTTACCCACGATGGCAGTGGCGTACCTAACATTTTGGTGGCGGCTATATCCAGCGGCAGCGGCGGCGATAGCCAGAGCACTCAGAGTACGACGGACGGCAGCTACACAATCGGCGGACTCAGCCCCGGAACCAGATACAGGGTTGTGTTCTGGGACCAGAGTGGCACTTACGCTTTCGAGTACTACAACGACAAAGGTACGTGGACTTCCGCAGCAGAAGTTCAGGCTCCTTCCAGCGGCATCGACGAAGACCTGGAAGACGGCGTGACGATAACCGGAACTGCGACGGACGCTGTAACCCACGACCCGATACCAAACTGTTATGTCGCCTGGTCCGACTCAACCAGCGATCTTAGCCCGTCGTCTGTGCCGACCGGCCCCGACGGCACCTACACGCTTCGTGGTCTGAA
>Ga0209226_10001205_pt1 | contig 12063 bp, 14 predicted proteins | sample BarGraNGADG00212_2_FD_184497 | JGI IMG/M metagenome (GOLD analysis project Ga0209226, IMG submission 184497) | Arctic peat soil microbial communities from Barrow, Alaska, USA - Barrow Graham LP Ref core NGADG0011-212 (SPAdes) (version 2) | ecosystem: Environmental > Terrestrial > Soil >...
CGAGGCGACTCCCGGCAGTTCTCCCGCGTCGAGCTCCGTTCCCGCCGCGGCGCGGATCTGTTCGGGAATCTGCTCCAGCGAGCGTGGATCGGGCCCTCCATGGCGGTTGGCACTCGTCGCCGCCACGGCACCGAACTGCTCGAGTAGCTCGCGCACCGCGATCGGCAGCTCCGGGATGCGGACCCCGATCGTCTCCTCCCGCCCGGGCGAGAGCCAGGGCAGGCGCCGCTCTGGATTGGGAAGCACGAGCGTGTAAGGACCGGGGAGAAGCTCCTCGAGCAGCTTCCGCCAGCGGCTGGCTAACTCCGGAATGCATTCCAGCAGCGCCCCGGTCGAGGCGGCGACCAGCGCGATCGGCTGCTCCGCCCTGCCCTTCAGCTCGTTGATGCGGGCCACCGCCGCCGCACTTTTCGGCGCGGCGCAAAGCCCGTAGACGGTATCGGTGGGAAGAACGACGAGGCCGCCCGCCTCGAGCACCGTGAGCGCATCCGAGCCGGCAGCCATTACTCGCCCGGCGCTAGCGATCCGGCACGTGCAGCCGGTTGACGATCACATGCCGGAAGGAGCCGTCGGCGTGAATCTCCTTGACCACCAGCGCCACCCTGAGGATCTCGTCTAGCTTCTGCCAGCTCGACTTCGCCAGCTCCTCGGGGCTGCCCTCGAAGCGCACCCGGTGCGGATCTCCGTGGAAGCGCCGGATCGGATCGCCGTCGCCGGTGTAGGTGTGCATGCACAAACCGTTACCGGGCTCGAGCGGCGCCGCCTCGAAGAAGGCGTGACCGTTCCTGGCAATCTTGGAGAAGCAGACTTCGTCGCCGCTCAGCATGGCGGTGATGCGCGGAGTCCAGATCGGCGGATCATCCTCGACCGAGCGTGTCCTCAGTGCCTGCTCAAAGGAGCCGCCGGTAGTGAGCGCCTCGGTCACGGTCGTGACCTGGTCGCCGTTACCGACTATATGGGCGCCTTCCACGGAGCAGAGCGCCGTGTAGAGCGTGTTGGCGCCGTCCACCTCCTTGGAGCGGTCGGCGGTGATGGTGCGAATCTGCCCCTCCTCTTCGATCAGCACACGGTTGCGCGAGTTGTCGCTGCGGCCACTCAGCCAGTAGATTTGCAGCCAGTTCTCTCCGTCGGCCGAGCGTCCGACAATCAGCCCGCGCCCCGAATAGCGATCGGTTGGAAATCCTTCTACGGCCATCTCGCCTCCACTACTCTTTCTCTTCCGGTCAGGTCAGCAGTGATCGTAACTCCCTCGAAGCCGAGATCGCGGAGAAGAGCCGAGTAGGCCGCCTGCTGGCCCTCCCCCAGCTCGACTGCCAGCCAGCCGCCCGACACGAGCAACTCGCGGGCGCGACCTGCCAGCGCTTCGGGCACGCCGACTCCAACCAGCGCCTCTCTTGGCTCCCAGTCCCGCACCTCCGGCTCCAGCGCCTCGATCTCTTCGGGCAGGACGTAGGGCGGATTGGAGACGACCAAATCGAACGGGCCCTCGATCGGGCGGCTGATGTCACCGAGACGAAGCTCGACCGCGAGCCCGCAAGCCTCGACGTTCTCGCGCGCCAACTCGAGTGCCTCGGCCGAGACATCGAGAGCCACGACGCAGGCGCCGGGGTGCTCGTCGGCGATCGCCAGGGCAATTGCGCCCGAACCGGTTCCGGCATCGAGAACGCGGGGCTCTTCCAGATCTTCGATCAGCGCCAGCGCCCGCTCGACCAGTATCTCCGTCTCGGGCCGGGGCACCAGCGCCCGGGCGTCGGTCTTGAGCGTGAGACGCCTGAAGCCCCACTCGCCGAGCACGTAGGCCAGCGGCTCGCGCTTGCCGCGGCGCGTGACCAGCGCTAGCGCGCGTTCGCGCTCCCCGGGGGTGAGCGGGCGATCGAGATCCATGTAGAGCTGGATCCTGCTCAGCCCGAGCGCCTGCGAGAAGATCAGCTCGGCCTCGAAGCGGGCCCGCTCGATGCCGCGCCGGTCCAGGTATTCCTCGGCGCCGGCGAGCGCCCGGCGCAGCGTGACGGAACCTTCGACTTCGCTCACGCCGAGGCGGCCTCGAGCGCTCGGCGCTGCTCCTCGGCCGAGAGCGCGTCGGTGAGCTCGCTCAGATCGCCGTCCAGGATCTGCTCGAGCCGGTGCAGCGTCAGCTTGAGGCGGTGGTCGGTGACACGGCTCTCCGAGTAGTTGTAAGTGCGGATCTTCTCCGCCCGCTCGCCCGAGCCGATCTGTGATCTCCTGGCCGCCGCTTGCTCGGCCTGCTGGCGTAGGCGCTCTTGCTCGTAGAGCAGGGCGCGCAGGATGCGCATCGCCTTCGCCTTGTTCTGAAGCTGCGAGCGCTCGTCCTGCATGGCGACGACCAGGCCGCTGGGAAGGTGGGTGATGCGCACCGCAGAGTCGGTCGTGTTGACCGATTGACCACCGGGACCGCCCGAGTGATAGACGTCGATCTTCAGGTCCTGATCGTCCAGCTCCACCTCGACCTCGTCGGCCTCAGGCATCACCGCGACGGTCGCGGTGGAGGTGTGGGTGCGGCCCTGCGACTCGGTCGCGGGCACACGCTGCACGCGGTGCGTGCCGCCCTCCCACTTGAAGATCGAGTAGGCGCCGTCGCCCTTGATGGCAAAGCGCACGTCCTTGACGCCGCCGGCCTCGTTGAGGCTCGAGGAAAGCTCCTCCCAGCGAAAACCGCGCTGCTCGGCATAGCGCGTGAGCATGCGCATTACGTCGCCGGCCCAAAGCGCCGCCTCGTCGCCGCCGACTCCCTGGCGAATCTCGATGATCACGCCTCTGGAGTCGGCCGGATCGCGCTCGACCAGGGCCAAGCGAAGCTCCTGCTCGAGCCGCTCCAGCTCCTGCTCGGATTCCGCGGCCATCGAGGCCAGCTCAGAGTCCGAGCGGGCGTCGGCCAGATCGGCCTGCGCCTGGCGCCACTCCTGCGCCAGCTTGTAGGGGCCTTCCAGTTCCTTCAGCCGCCTGCCTGCCTCGGCCGCCTTTTTGTGGTCGTTGTAGACGGTTGGATCGGACATCCGTTCCTGCGCCTCGTTGTAGGAGTGCTCCAGCTCTTCGACGAGATGTTCGATTCCGGCCATACTCCGATGCTAGCGGGCTTAGCTCAAGATGTTCGTCGATTGGTAACCGAACTTCTTCGTTTCCGGGCCCGCAGCTACTAGGATCGGCTTGTGATGTTTCGCCGCCTGCTCGTCGCCGTCTGCTTGATCGCCAGTTTGGCCGGGCTCGCGCTCGGTCCGTCACACAGTGCGGCCGCCGCCACCGTCAACGGTCCCGTGGTCGTCGTCCACTACAACGCGGACATCAACGAGCTGGGCAAGATCTACCTGAGGGGAGCGCTCCATCACGCCGCGAGCGAGCACGCCCAAGTCGTGATCATCCAGTTCAACACGCTGGGCGGCCTGATCACCTCGATGCAGTCGATGGTTCACGACATCTTCGCCTCGCCGGTCCCGGTGGTTGTCTGGATCGGCCCGTCCGGCGCCGGCGCCGCCTCGGCAGGGACTTTCATCAGCGCCGCTGCGTCCTATCTCGCGATGGCGCCGGTGACCAATATCGGTGCTGCGGCGGCTGTCAACTCGCAGGGCGGGAATCTGTCCTCGACCGAGGCAAAGAAGACGAACCAGTTCGACGCCGCTCTGATGTCGTCGATCGCCGAGAAGCGCCATCGCCCGGTCGCGGCGCTTCGGGAGACGATCTTCAAGGCACGCGCCTACTCGGCCGAGGAGGCCGTCCGACTCGGGATCGCGAACGCGGAGGTCTCCAGCCTGAGCGCACTCATCAGCAAGCTCGACGGGCAGACGCTCGCCTCGAGCGCTGGGCCGAAAGTCGTGCACACGGCCGGCGTACCGATCAAGCAGGTAAACCCGAATCTTTGGGAGCGACTGCTCAGCTTCCTCTCCGATCCCAACCTCGTCTTCCTGCTGCTCAGCCTGGGTGGGCTGGGCCTGGTCGTCGAGCTCTGGACGGGAGGAAACTCCTGGATCCCCGGATCGCTCGGCGTCATCTTCCTGCTCGCGGCCTTTGCCGGGCTGAGCGTGCTGCCCTTCTCCTGGGCCGGGCTGGCGCTGATCCTGTTCGGAATCGTGCTGCTCGGCTTCGAGCTACACGCGCCCGGCCACGTTTTCTTCGGCGCTTCCGGCACGGCTTCGATGATCCTCGGCGGCATTTTCCTGCTCGGCTACTTCGGCAGTCCGGGGCTGCCGGGATATAACCCCAGTGTGAGCTACTGGGTACTCATCTCACTCGGCCTGATCGTCGGGCTGCTCGTGCTGCTGATGGCGCGCGAGGTACACATGTCGCACCACGGTAAGCGCTACGTGAGCCCGCTGGAGACGGCGGCGCTGGTCGGTGCGGTCGCCGAGGCCAGCTCGCGCCTGGAGCCAAAGGGAGAGGTGCTCGTGGGCGGCGAGTCCTGGCAGGCCGAGCTGAAGGGTGGCGGCACGGCCGAGCCGGGCGAGCGTTTAAAGGTAGTCGCGGTCGACGGACTTCGGATGATCGTGGAACCGCTGAGCAATAAGAAACCCAGTACTAAAAACCTCAAGAAGAGCTAGGAGAGAAAGATGCCGATCATCAACTTCGTGCGCGATTACGAGCGTGTCGCGCGCTTCCGCCTCGGACGCTTCGAGGGCATGAAGGGGCCGGGCGTCGTCTTCAAGATCCCGATCCTGCATCAGATCAGGAAGGTCGACACGCGCACCGAGGTGCTCGACATCCCGAAGCAGACGAACATCACCAAGGACAACGTCGCGATCGACATCGACTTCCTCGTCTACATGCGCATCGACATCAACTCGGCGGAGAAGGCCGTGCTCGAGGTCGAGGACTACCGGCTGGCAGTGGTCGGACTGGCCACGACGACGCTGCGTGCGGTCGTCGGCGACATCATCCTCGATGACGTCCTCTCACAGCGCGACAAGATCAACGAGCTGATCCGCACCCGGCTCGACCACGAGACCGAGCGCTGGGGCGTCAAGGTCACCAACGTCGAGATCCGCGAGCTGACAGTCCCGCCCGAGATCCAGGAGGCGATGAACCGGCAGATGTCGGCGGAACGCGTGCGCCGAGCCGTAGTACTCGAGGCTGACGGGACCAAGCAGGCGAACATCACCGTCGCCGAGGGCGAGAAGCAGGCCGCCATCCTGCGCGCCGAGGGCATGCGCCAGGCCGCGATCCTTAACGCCGAGGGTCTTGCCAAGGCGCTGACGACTATTTCGGCCGAGGCCAAGAAGGTCGACACGAACACGATGGGCCTGCAGTACCTAGACGCAATCAAGAAGCTGGCCGAAGGCCCGGGCTCGAAGTTCTTCTTCCCGCTCGAGCTGACCAAGCTGGTCGAGCAGTTTGGACCGGCGAAGGGATAAGCGGGCGCCAGAGGACAGCGACAGCTAGCCGGCCGCCGGCTCGAACGACTTCACCGAGAGCGTGATTTCTAGGCCCTTGAGCGCCTGGGAGACCGGGCAGTTGGTCTTTGCCTGCTCGGCCTTGGCGCGGAAAGCATCCTCGCTGAGACCGGGCACGCGACCGCCCAGCTCGAGCTCCGACTTGGTGATGCCGGTGCCTGGAACGAAAGTGACCGTCGCCTGCACGTCGAGCTGCTCCGGCGGCGTGCCGCCCTCGGCGAGAAGCAGCGAGAAGGCCATCGCGAAACAGGAGGCGTGCGCGGCGGCAATCAGCTCCTCGGGGCTCGTCTTGCCGTCCGAGGCCTCGGCCCTGGAGAGCCAGGTGACCGGCAGCTCGGCGAGCGCTCCACTGCCGCTCGACTCGATCATCCCCGTGCCGTCGAACAACCCGCCTTTCCAGCTGGCGGCTGCAGTTCTCTTGGCCATATCGCTCTCCCTCCCAGCTCGACGACAACGCCTGTCGCTAGGAGCTTTCCCCGCCCGGCGAGTCCTAACCGCGCCGGAGCCGAAGATCTAGGCGACGACGTCGACCACACGCGCCGTCGCGGCGGTCTTAGGCTCGGCGGCGCGGGCAGCCTCGAGCTCGTAGACGCGCGTGAAGGCGGCGATCGAAACCTCGAGCTGATCTCGCTCGGGCTCGCGAGTGGTTAGCCGCTGCAGCCAAAGGCCCGGCGCCAGCAGCACCTTCAAGATCCGGTTCGAGCGGTGCTTGCCGGCAAAGCGGATCAGCTCGTAGGCCAGGCCGGCGATCGGGAAGAGCATCACGATCCGGCTGACTATCAACCAAGGCAGGCTGAGGTGACCGACGGCCACGCCGAGAAGCCAGTAGACGAAGATGGCTATGACCATCACCCAGAGCATGAAGGCGGTGCCGCAGCGGGGATGGATGACGCTGTAGGGCTCGACCTTCTCGGGCGTCAGCTCCTCGTTCGCCTCGAAGGCGTTGATGACCTTGTGCTCGGCCCCGTGATAGGCCCAGAGGCGGCGAATATCGGGCATCAGCGAGACCAGCGCCATGTAGCCGATCAGCACAGCCACCCTGAGAAATCCCTCGGCCAGCACGAACACGCCGTTCGAGGCATGGGGCAGCGCCAGGCGCGTGACGGCCGCCGGCCCGACCTTGAACAACGCCAGCGCGAAGACGATCGCGAACAGGAACATCAGAGCGATTGCCCAGCGGCCGATCTCGACGCTCTCTTCCTCGGTCTCGCCCTCGCCCGCGTACTCGGTCGAGATGGCGAGCGCACGAAAGCCGATGGCCAGCGACTCGCCCAGCGCCATGATGCCCCTGATTACCGGCAGCCGGAAGATCCAGTGCTTTTTCATCAAGGAGTCGATCGGATGCCAGACCTCGGCCAGCTCGCCGTTCGGCCTGCGCACCGCCACCGACCAGTAGGAGGGACTGCGCATCATCACGCCCTCGATCACGGCCTGCCCGCCGTACATCGGCACCGACTGCTTAGCGAGCAGAGGAAGATGGAGGAAGCGGCGTAGCCGCTTTCTCTTCGCTGTTACTTCCGCAACGCGGACGCCTAGCTTGCGCGACCGAAAGAGCATCTTCGGCCCCGGAGACTCACGCCTTCTTGGCGCGAGCTGCCTTTTCGGCCTTCTCGAGCCGGCGCTGGAAGCGCTCGACACGACCGCCGGTATCTACGAGCTTCTGCTTGCCCGTGTAGAAAGGATGGCAAGCCGAGCAGATCTCGACGTGGAGCTCGGGCTTAACCGAGCGCGTCTCGAACTCGTTACCGCAGGCGCAGCGAACAATCGTGCGCACGTATTCGGGGTGTATATCAGCCTTCATCTGGATCGAGGATACCAGAGGCGGTACGGGGCGCCACGTTGCCACCGGAGACAACAGCGATCACGGTCGAGCCCGGCTCGGGCTTGTAGGCGCCGGTGAGGAGCGCCGCAGTCGAGACGGCGCCGGCCGCCTCACAGGCCAGCTTGGAGCGCTGGTAGAGGAAGCGCATGCCCTCGCGAATCTGCTGCTCGCTGACGAGTACGACCTCGTCGACCTTGTCCTTGGCGATGGCCATGCAGTGATGGCCGGCGAAGGGTGCCGCGAGGCCGTCGGCGATCGAGTCAGGCTCGACGCGAACCCACTGGCCACCGGCCAGGCCTGCGTATAGAGCCGCCGACTGCTCGGGCTCTACGCCGATTACCTTGACGTCAGGCCTGAGCGCCTTGACGGCAACAGCGATGCCGGCGACCAGTCCGCCACCGCCGACCGGCACGAGGATCGCGCCCACCTCGGGGTTGTCTTCGAGCATCTCCAGCCCCAGCGTGCCCTGGCCGGCGATGATGAAGGGGTCGTCGAAGGGGTGCACCATGACCATTCCGGATTGCTCGGCCAATTCGTCGGCCAAATCGAAGGCTTCGTTCGGATCTTCGGCCTGCAGGTCGACCTCGGCGCCGTAGGCGCGCGTGGCCGTGATCTTCTGCGGGCTGGCCGTCTTCCACATCACGACCTTGCTCTTGATGCCCTCCAGCGAGGCGCCGTAGGCAACCGCCTGGGCGTGGTTCCCGGCCGAGACGCCGATCACGCCACGGGCCTTTTCCTCTGGAGTGAGCGTGGCCAGCTTGGAGAGGACGCCCCGGACCTTGAAGGCGCCCGTGCGCTGGAAGAGCTCGGCCTTGAGCAGGACATTCGCGCCTGTTAGCTCGCTCAGCTGGGCCGAGCTGAAAGTCGGCGTGTGGTGCAGGCGGTCGCCGATCGCCTCGCGCGCCGCGAGCACTTCATCGATGCCGATCTTCCTCAGTTCGCCGCTCATGAGCTGATCGTAGCTAGTCAACCGTTAGGCAGATTCGCTGACGGTGCGGAATTACCTTTTAGAGCCACTCCTCTTGATAGGGTTCGGCGCTTGCTTCGAGCTTTCAGAACTCGGAACAAGATGAACACCCGCCGATTGGGTGCGATCGGTGGATGCGATGCTAGGACGCAGTGTCGCGTTCGTAGCCGGAGGCTACGGATGCGACCGAGGACAACGCAGCGCGCCTCCGAGCGCGGTCACGCGGTGGAGTGCTTCTTCTTGATTCGAGTTCTTAAAACACTCGTTTTGGCGGTCGCCGCGTTGTCGCTGGCCCCGCTCGCATCCGGCGGCAGTAGGGCCGTGCCCCGACTCATCTTCCCGGTCGTCGGGCCCGTCACCTACACGAACGACTTCGGCGATCCGCGCGGACGATCGTCCCATCAGGGCAACGACATCGTGGCGGTGAAAAAGTCGCCCGCGGTGGCCGTGGAAGACGGCAAGGTCACCTTCTGGACGAGCTCCGCCAGCGCCGGCTGCATGCTCTACCTGCACGGAAAGAGCGGCACGATGTACGAGTACATCCACCTGAACAACGACCGCACGATGAAGAACGACAACAAGGGCGAGTGCGTCGCGGGAACCGCCTACGCCAAGGGCCTTAAGGACGGCGCCAGCGTCCAGGCCGGCCAGCCGATCGGCTACGTCGGCGACTCGGGCGACGCCAACGGAATCGCCGCCCACCTCCATTTCGAGATACATCCCGGCGGCGGCAGCGCCGTCTGTCCCTACCCCTACCTCAAGCGCAGCCGAGTTCTTCTCTTCTCGGCCAAGGAGGGCGCCGAAATATCGCTGACGCTGAAAGGGACGCTGGTCACGGTAGACAGCTCGCTCGGGACATTGAGCCTGCGCGTGACCGGTCTGACCAGCTCGGGAGGGCTCAGCTTGAAGAAGCTCTCGCGCAAGCTCACGCTTGAGCTCTCGCCCGATACAGCGGTGGCTTACGACTATGGTGCCGACGCCTCGCTCGACAAGCTCGACGGTCTCAGTTCCGGCACGAAGATTCAGGTCGAGACAGCTTTGGCTCCGGTCACTTTCGAGGCCGAGACGGGCTCGGCGCTGGCGCTCGCAACCGCGGCGGTTACGATCATGAGCAACTAGCGGATTCCCGCTCGGGATCACGACCGGAAACCTGCAACGGCCGTAATTGGAGGCTCACGATGAAGGAAGAGGACGCCCGTTGTATAGCGCTCGCATTGGTCGAGAGATCCGGGATAGCACTCGTGGGATCAAACGGCGAGGACGGTCATCCCTGGATCAAGGCGATGCTGAAGATGGAGACAGAGGATCTGAAGACGGTCTGGTTCAGCACCAACACCTCATCCAAGCGCGTGGCCCAGTTCTCGCGCGATCCAAGGGCAAGCGTCTACTTCGTCGATTTCTCCGCTTGGATGGGCCTGATGCTGCTGGGCGAGGTAGAGGTTCTGAACGATCCGCAATCCAGACAGCGGCTTTGGCGCGACGGCTACGAGCAGTACTACCCGCTCGGTGTCGACGATCCCGACTACACGGTGCTGCGTTTCAGCGCTACGAGCGCGAACTACTACCACCAGCTCGACAACCTCAGCTTCGTACCCTAGAACGCTGTAGCTCTAGTTGAGCCGCTCGCGCAGGAACTCGACGATCGTCCCGGTTGCCGCGCCCGGAGTGAAGACCTCGGCGACGCCGCACTTCTTGAGCGCTTTCGCCTCGTCGTCGGGGATCGTTCCGCCGACCAGCACAAGCACGTCGTCGGCGCCCTGGCCGTGCAGTCCCTCGAGCACCCGCGGTACCAGCGTCATGTGGGCGCCCGAGAGGATCGAGAGCCCAACGGCGTCGGCGTCCTCCTGAATCGCCGTCTCGACGATCTGGTCGGGTGTCTGGTGCAGCCCGGTGTAGATGACCTCCATGCCGGCATCGCGCAAGGCGCGGGCGACCACCTTGGCGCCGCGGTCGTGCCCGTCCAGGCCGGGCTTGGCAATGACTATGCGGATCGGATCGGGCACGCGTGCCAGTATAGGGCTGTATGCCCGGCTAAGGGCCTATCCCGGTAGGCCCTAAGAACTCGGAGCAAAATGAACACCCGCCGACTGGGCGCGATCGGTGGATGCGATGCTAGGACGCAGGGAGCACCCGTATCGGCGGAGATACGGGTGCGACTGAGGACGCAGCTCGGAGAGCCGACGCAGCGCGCCGCCGAGCGCGGCCAGGCGGTGGAGTGCTTCTTCTTGATTCGAGTTCTAAAGCCCCTATTCGGAGGCGCCGGGCCGCCAGAGCCGCTCGCCACCGTCGCCGGCCGCAACGCGGGCGAAGATGAAGAGTAGGTCCGAGAGCCGATTCAGGTAAACGGCGAGGAGTGGGTTCTGAGCGTGCTCACGGGCCGCGACGAGCACGTCGCGCTCGGCGCGGCGACAGATCGCTCGCGCCAGGTGCAGGCGTGCGCCGGCCTCAGTGCCGCCGGGCAATAGGAAGCTGCGCAACGGCTCCAGTTCGGCGTTCAGTTCGTCGCAGAGTCGCTCGAGCGACTCGACGCGCCCCTGACCAATACGCAGCCGCTCGCGCTCGCCTTCGACGGGAGGGACGCTGAGATCGGCGCCCAGGTCGAAGAGCTCGTTCTGGATTCCTTCCAGCGGCAGGCGCAAGCGCCCGGGCAGCTCCGCGGCAAGCGCCAGTCCGAGCGCGGCATTGAGCTCGTCGAGCGCTCCAATCGCCGCAACCAACGGATCGGTCTTGCTCGTGCGCGTCCCGTCACCGAGGCTCGTTTCGCCCCCATCGCCGCCGCCGGTGTAGATGCTCGTCAAGCGAACCGGCTCGTCCCGCCTGGAACCTGTCATCTCTCCCCTCCTCGGAGGCGACAATCGCCTATTCTCATCATCTACCTGTTTCGGTTCTATCTATACCGACAACGAGCGATAGATACTCACGCTTCTGGCCACGCGAGCCGATACAGCAGCAAGTACGCTCGGCCGTGACGAGGGAGAAGACGATCATCCGATGAGCGATCAAGGCGAAGAAGGACAGATTCCAGAGCCTCCGGGGTTGGAAGGTCGAGGGGAGTTGCCGCCGCGCCCAACCGTGCGCGAGAGCGTACGCCGCGGCCTTTTCGTTCGCCTGCCCACCGAAGGTGACGCCGACGAAGGGCTTGCCGGAGCCGAACAGAGCGCCGAGGAGCAGAGCGGCCAGGGCCTTGCCGACCAGTATCCCGAGCAGGTCGCCGATCCGTACCCCGGCTGGCGCCAGGCGGCCGACGGCAGCTGGGAAGCCGTGGGCCCGGAGGCCTACGACTACGCCGAGAGCGCCGAGCCGGCAGCTCCCGAGGCCTATCCCGAGATTGACCAGAGCGCCAACTACGCCTCGGTCGCCGGTGGAGAGCCGTCCATCCACGAGGAGGCCGGCGCCGAAGTACCGGCCTGGCCGATCGATCCCGAGCGAAAGGTACAGGAGGCCGCTGCAGAAGCGGTCGTTCCCGTGACGCCGCAGTCTCCCGAGATAGTTTCTGGCCTGATGCTGGAAGCCGCAACTGAGGCGCCCGCCGAGGCAGCCGCGGAAGCGCCTGTAGAAGCACCCGCTTACGAGATACCGCAGATACCGCAGCCGCCCGAAGTCGTAGCCGAGCCGGTGGCTGAAGTCGTAGCCGAGCCGGTGGCGGAGGTTGTGCCTGAGCCTGTAGCTGAGATTGCGGCAGAGCCCGAGGCGGCAGCCGAAGGGGCGGTGGCGCCCGCGGCGGCAGCCGAGGCGCCGGCCGTAACAACGGCGGTCGTAGAGGATCCCGTTGCCGGGACCGGTCTTTACATTCCTAGCGGCGTCGAACTGCTCGAAGACGATATGCGCGTCTACGGCGAGAAGGAGAACGTTCCGCCACGCTTCGCGGGCTCGGG
>Ga0209226_10001207_pt1 | contig 12056 bp, 17 predicted proteins | sample BarGraNGADG00212_2_FD_184497 | JGI IMG/M metagenome (GOLD analysis project Ga0209226, IMG submission 184497) | Arctic peat soil microbial communities from Barrow, Alaska, USA - Barrow Graham LP Ref core NGADG0011-212 (SPAdes) (version 2) | ecosystem: Environmental > Terrestrial > Soil >...
CGTAGCCGCTGCCCCCGCCGGTCAGAGTGAGCAGGGATACCACACCGTTCGCCACGTCTGCGGTCGCAGTGGCGCGAACGCCTGAGGTTGGAGCCGCGATGGTGACGGGTGGGGTGGAAACGTAGCCGTAACCGCCACCAGCGCCGAGCGCGAGCGCCGTCACTTCGCCTGCGAGCACCGTTGCGCTCGCTGTGGCTGTGACGTAGGCCGGCACGAACCCGGCAAAGGCTGCGAGCTCGTCGCTGGTGGCGTAGGCGGTCATGGTCAGGCGTCCGGGTTTCCGGGCGCAGCCTCTTCGACTGGCACCTCTTCGGGCGGGACCTCTTCGATGGCGGCAAGGATCTCCGCCTTGGTCGTTGCTTCGTCGAGGTCAACGTCGCGCTCCTCGGCATAAGCCAGCAGATCGGCCTTCTTCCACGTCATGTCGGGCGCCGTCGTCTCAGCCTTGACTTCAACACGCTTGAAGTTTGAGGCACCGTCATAGATGAACGCCTCGGGCTCGGCGATCTCCAGCACGCGCCCGTTGTCGGTGTTGAGGAAGGCGACCATCTCAGCCGCGCTTGAGTTGGATCGGCAGCAAGAACCCGGTCGCTCCTGCCTCATGGGCAAGGCGGATGGTGCCGTTCGCCTGCTGGAAGCGCGCCGACTCTAGGCGCGGGAGAATCTGCGCGCCGCCGGTTGTGGCCAGCGTGAGTACGAGGTCGCCCTGGCCCTTGGTACCGGACGCAACGCCCGCGCCGGCCTTGACGGTGAGGGTCTTTACGGCGACCGTGGTGTTCCACGCCAGGATGACCATCTCCTCGACGGGACCCTTCGGCGTGATGACGCTGACTTCTTCGGCGACCATCGCCGTGCCGACGCCAGCCTTGACGTCTGTGCCGAGCGCCTTACCCTGCACGACGGTCGTGATTGCGGTATCAGCCATGCTCAATCACTCCCCTCAGGTCTGCGAGCAGATGGACACGACGATCGCCTCAGGACGCACGACCTTGGCGCCGTAGAGGTGCAGGCCCTTGAGTGCGTCCGAGAAGCTGCCCTGCGGGCGGTACGCTTCCACCTTGTTGATCTGCTCGGCGAAGCTGGTCGCCATGCTGTGACCGGCGATCAGCGCGCTGTCGTTGCCACCGTCTGAGGTGGTGAGGTTATTGCTGAGCACGACGTCGAAGCCCATCACGCGGCCGATCTGGCCGTTGCGGTATGCGCCGCCGCCGCTGAACCCGTCGATCACGACGAAGCGCGAGTCGAGCAGGCACAGGCCCTCGAACCACGGCGGGATGGCCACCCAGCGGCCCTGCTTGGGCACGTTGGTAGTGTCGAGCGCGGTCTTCATGGCCATGAGGCTGTTGACCGCCAGTTTGTCGGCGGCGACCGTGTGCGCTTCGATCAGGTTGTCCGGAGCGGCTTGGCTGACGCCGGCCTCCATGAGCGCCCACAGGTACAGGTCGGTCTTGTCGGCGAAGCCGTAAGCGGCCTCCTGTGCAGCCTCAGTCATGAGCGCGCCGCCGTTGACGGCCTGACGCTTGTCGATGTCGTCTACCTCGAAGGCGAAGTAGTAAGACTGGTCGATGAGCAGGGTCTGGTCGGCGTCGGTCAGTGTCTCCGGCGCAATCACCGTGGTGTCCTTGACGTACTCGGCGATCGTCGGGCGGCCGATGCTCGTGATATGGACGGTGTCGCCCTTCTGCGCGATCTCGCCTTCGTATTCGCGATTGCACAGACCGGCCGCGACTTCGGTGTTCTTGAGCGAAGAGAGGAGCTGGGCGCTCCAAATCTCCGGCACGAAATGCGTGATACTCATATCCTGCGTCTCCTGTTTCGGGTTCTCTGTTCCGAGACGGGAGCCGCCAGGACTCTCATCAACCAGCGCCGCCGGGGCACCAGGTCACGCGGTCTGCCTCTGCTACTTCTCGATGCCTTGGATGGCGTCGAGTCTGCCGTCTACACGTGCCTTCTCGATGGCCTCGGGCGTCATGCCCTTGAGGTCTTCGCGGCCGAGCTGCCCGGCAACGGGTGCGCCGCCGCCCACGGGGCCGCCTGAGCGCGCGGGGGCGGCGGGGGCGGCTGCGGCCTTGAGGTTGGGGTTCGCGGTGAGCGCCGCCTTGATAGCCTCCCCGACCTGAGTGGCGAAGTCGTTCGCCGCCGGGTCGATGGCCTCCAGAGCACGCATGAACGAGCGCGAGTCCGTTAGGGACTCGGGGTCGGCGCCGAGCTTGCCGGCGGCGCGCAGGACGGCGTTCTCGACCTTCGTGGCCTTGGCCTCGAGGCGGGCGGCGTCGCGCTCGTCGGCTGCCGTCTTGGCGGCCGCGACCGGGTCGTCGTCGTCCTTCAGGCCGAGCGCCTTGGCGATCGCGTCGCGCGTCGCCGTGAGTGCATCGTTCGCGGTGCCGGCCTTGGTGCGGTTGGTCGCTGCTTCGGTGCGCGTCTTGCCGATGAGCTTCTGGGCCCATTCGGGCAGACTGGCCACGTCGTCAGGCGCGGCGGCAGCGGGGGTCTCGGGAGCGGGCGCCGGCGGGCCTGCCGCGGCGACGGGTTCGGGAGCGGTGACGACTTCTGCAACTTCGGTCATGGGGGAGCCTCCTGGGCTGCCTGTGCCCCGGCGCCAGGCCGGGACGTGTAGGGGCAGTGTGACGGAGGCGGGAGAGCGGAGGCGCGTGCAGATTACAGGGCGCCGAGACGCTCCCTGGTCGGCTGGCGCTTGGCCGTCGTGGATGCGACGTGCGCGCGGATCTTCGCCTGGTAGGCGCGCACCCGTACGCCGGCCGCCTGCGCCGCTGCGTCGTCCATGGCGGCGGCTTGCACGCGCTTGGCGGCGCGCGTCTGGCGCTCGAGGTAGCGGAGCTTCTGCGTGTCGGCGTAGCCCTCGGGGTCCTCGGTGTCCGTCATCGGGCGGGTGATGCCCTCCTGGTAGGCGCTCACGTTGTGGCGACAGTTGACGTGGAAGAGGCCCGCGCCGCGGGCTTCGTCGAGGGTGGGGTACCCGGGCGTGCGGCCCGAGAGAGACAGCACCACGCCTTCCCACTCGCGGCACAGCGGGCACTCTCTCGGCGCGTCCGACACGATGACGAGGTCGAGCCCGTTCGCCGCCAGCCGGTCGACGTGTCCCTGCACGGCAGCGCGCCCGCAGCCAGTGCGTAGCGCCATCTCCGTGTAACTTTCCATCGACCAGCCGCGCCCGGCCTTGTCGACGAACCCCGTGATGCCCTTCTGAGCGAACCTGTTGAGCGCTGCCTGCGCCGCCTGCCGCCGGGTCTGGTCGCCGAGCAAGACGCCGCTAGAGCTCTCGGCGATGACGCTGCGGTAGGCGTCCATGGTTGACCTGAGGATGCCGCGGTGCGTCGCGACCACGTTGCCCAGCGTCTCGCGGGTCAGTGCCTCGACGGCGCGCAGGCCGGCGAGGGGTTCAACTCCCGCCGCCAGCGCCCCCGGCTGCTTCTGGAGCATCTTCATCCCGCCGCCAACGTCGACCTCCTTGAACTTGGCGATATCGGCCACGGCAGACAGCCCGCCCCTGTCATACGCATCGGTGATCGCCGTGCGCACGCCGGTGCGCGCCTTCTTCTCGAGGTCGGCGAGCAGCCGCCGCGCCTGCCGCTCGTACTCCTGCATCTGCGCCAGCTTCGTGGCCGCCCACTCGGGCGCGTCGATTCCCTTGGCCAGGTTCCGGGCGATGCGGGCGGTGAGCGCCGCTTCGGCGTCCTGGTAGTGGGCGACGACGCCGGCGGCGAGGTGCTCTGCGGTGGCAGGGCTGACGGGCACTACTCGTCGTCCCTATCGGCGCCGACCTCCAGCGTCGGCTCGTCATCGTCGCGCAGCCCGAACAGGTGGTAGTGGATCTGCCCCTTGACCTCGTGCGTGCGGATCACGACCATCTCGGCGCCCTCGGCGAAGCAGTCGAGTACGCCCATGCCGACGGCGCTGCACTCGTCGTCGACGTGGTAGGTGTTCTCACCGTGGGGGTCGTCGGGCATCTCGGGGCTGACGGGCATCAGCGCCTCCAGCGCCAATTGCGGGACAGACGCGGCAGCGCGTAGCGGCGCCAGTAGCGGATCGCCGGTGGCGAGGAGACCGTGACCCGTCCCCTCGCGCCGGACGTTACGTCGCAGCGGCCGGACACTGGGTAGGTCGTGAGTACCCCGGCAGTGACGCTGACGGCGCCAGACGAGCCGGAGGTCGCATCGACGATGCCGCTCACGGAGCGCGCCACGTTGACCGCTCCAGCGACGCCTGACGCGGCCTCGGCGACTCCACTCACGAGGCGCTTGATGGATACTGCGCCGCTACACTCCGCGGTGCAGTTCGCGGTTCCGGCAACAGCGTAGGTCTGCGGCTCCCCGGTCGCCGGGGTGATCATCACGCTGCCGGATGCGCCGCTGGTCGCGTCGACGCTACCACTGACAGGCAGGACGCGGCTCACGGCCCCAGACGCGGCAGAGGTTACGGCGATCGTGCCTGCGATGGACCGCTTGACCGTGACCGTTCCCGCAGTCCCAGACGCGCAGACGCCAGAACCAGACACCGGACGCCGGCGCGTAACCGTTCCGCTGGTCCCGGAAGCCGCGGCGATGGTCCCCGCGACTGCTCGCTTGACGAAGACTGCTCCGCTGGCTGCGGAAGCGGCGTCGACCTGCCCCGTCACCGGGAAGGTCTCCGTCGACACATCTCGGGTAATCGTGACGGCGCCCGCGCACCCCGACGACGCAACCGCGGCGCCGGCTACAGCCAGCTTGCGATTGACCGCGCCGCTGAGGCCCGACACCGCCGCGACCACGCCCGCCACGGCGAGGTCGCGGTTGACTGCTCCGGTCGTCGCGGAGGTGGTGTTCACCGTACCGGCCACAGCGTAGATCTGCGGTACGGTGTAGGTGACGGTGATCATCGTGTAGTCGAGTGACCACACCCGCGCCGTGGTCGCGCTGCCGGTGTAGCAGCGCACCTTCACGCGCAGGCCCGTGGCGCCCGTCGCCTTGAGCTCGGCGACGCTGGGGAGGCCGGTGGTGATGGTCTGCGTCCGCACGTAGTCGGTATTGATAACGGCGATGGCACCAGACACCTCGGTGCCGACTCCCGTCGCCCCCGCCTTCACGAGCTGGATGCCCCAACCGACGCCCGTAACCAGGGCACTACAACGTACGTTGCCGCTCACCACGATTTGCGTGATGGTGGCGCCGTCGGGGATGGTCGAGAGGTCGTGGCCTACGGTGTAGTCGGAGGTGTTCTGACTGCGTGTGGTGAGCGAGGCTGAGGTCGCGTAGCTCGTGTCATCGGCGGCGACATACGTCGGGTTGTTGGCGAAGATCCCGCCAGCCGTTAGCGTCGATGCGAACTGCGGTCCCAGCGGTGAGGCCATGTCAGGTCAGCGTAACGTCGCAGGCGCCGGCCGCCCAGGAAACCTTGTCCCCGATGTTCAAGACTTCGTTCCCGCCCGTGAACGCCGTCCATTCCGTCTTCTGCACGGACGAGGCCGAATCCCACACCGACCACGTGGTCAGGGTGATGGTGTCGGCGTCGCAACCAGCCGAGTCGACGGCCGCCGTGTTCACGCGGTGCGCCGGGTCGGCGTTGGTGGCCGCGGTCCAGGCCGCGATGCTGGTCGCGGCGACGTGCGCCGAAGCGCTCGACCCGTTCTCCGAGTAGCGCACGACGTCACCGTTGACGATTGCGGCGTCAAGGGTGGTCCGTGCGAATGCTGTGAGGAATCCTGCCATGTCGGTCTCCTAGCCTTTCTTCTTGAATGGGTTGGCCTTCTTGCCGCCGAAGGGCTGGCCCTTCTTGACCGGCGCCGGCTTCGGCTTGTTCGCCTTGATTCGCTTGTCCTTGGGAGTGCCTTTACTCGGGAAGCCCACTGCCCACCTCCGCTGTCACGTTGTCGGGTTGTCCTTGTCCGTTGCCGCCGAACGACGGCAGGGGTCCGATGTCCGGCACGTCGCCGATGAGCGCCACCTCTTCGGTGATCGCTTCCTCGTCCCAGTCCGGGTGAATCATCTTCACCTTCGTCGCCACCGACACGGCCACGGCGCGGTTGAGCGTCTCGACGGTGCGCGCCATGACCTCGGGGTCGGGCTGCGACACGTCCGCCCACTCGACTTCGACGCTGCCCTTGGCGCCGGTCTTGAAGATCGCCGCGTCGAGCTCCAGCCACGTCGTGAGCAGCGGCTCCAGGGCCTGCGACCAGTAGCGCGTCTTCTTGTCTCGGGTCCGCGCCGACTTCTTCTCACGAGACACGACTTCAGTCGCCGTCGTCACGCCTTCGTTGCCGCGCCCGAATGTGCTGGGGCTGTAGCCGGCGGCGTCGAGGATCTGGTCAACGAGCGCTTCGGCCGTCTGCTGGTGCTCGGCGACGCGAATCGCAAATTGCTGCGCCGTGATCGCCTGCGGCGTCTCCTTCGCCTGCATAATGTTCAGGCCGACGAAGATTTCCTGGTCGACGTCGAAGGTCGCGCCCTGCCCTTTGCCGAGGTTCTGCAGCATGTCCTCGGGCACGAGCAGCCGCGCCTTGGCCAGCCGCACGTCCCGCATCCACGAGGTGTAGGTCTCGTCGAGCGCGTCCATCATCGGCTCGCAGCCGTCATAGTCGGAGCGTCCCAGGCGGCTCAGCTCGGGCACCTTACGCCATCTGCGCTGCGGGCGCATGTTCGCCGCGTAGGCGGCGGTGATAGCCGTGACGCCGGTCAGGATGGCGCCCTCTTCGTTGACGAGGTCGACATACGGGACCGTCGACTCGTGTTCGGTCAATGCCTCGACGTGGCCCAGGGTCTTGGCGTCGCCGCGGTACAGGCCGTGATAGATAGCGCCGGGCTCGTGGCGCTCTAGATGCCGGATCACCTCCTTGTTGCCGCTGCCTTCCGTGTACTCCGTGAAGAAGGTCACCGCTTCGAGTTTGCCCCAGCGCCACTCGCCGATTGCGGCGTCGGCGCCCACGGCGTCGATCATCACGTGGTCGGCGACGTCAGTATCCCAAACGAGGCGCAGCCAGGCGCCGCCGAGCGCCGCGGCGATCTCGGCGGCCTCGATCATGTCGGCGTGGAAGTCACCGCAGTTGAGAATGTCGTCGATGCGCTTCTCCGTCGGCGTCGGCGTCGGCGTAAGCGTCACTCCCGGCAACGCCTTCGGCTTCGGCGGAGCGTCCGGCCAGACGAACTGCGGCGGCTCGGAAAACAGCAGGTCGCTCGAGGCGGTAGCGATGTCGGCGGCGAGCGGCACGTGCAGGCGCGCCTTGCGCTGGCCGCTGACGCTCGGCCTTGACCAGAAGTAGCGGGCCACGCGGTTGATGACGCCGCCGGCGTACTGCTGCGGGAGACGCTCGCCGAAGGGGTTCACGCCGCCGGCGGCGACCTCGGCGTCGTAGTACGCGGTCGCGAGGCCATCGGGGTCACCGACCAGCCAGGCGCTCCACAGCGATTGCTGCGCCAGTACTACGCCGTGGGGGTATGGTGGCCAGGGGCCGCCTTGGGGCAGGCTCATGATGGACACTCGAAGGGAAGCGTCTCACGCAGGGTAGTCACGCGGACGAGAAAATACTCTTTCCCCGGGCGGCCCAGACGGAACCTGTGACGCACGTATTCAGCCGCTTTCTCATCGCTCTCAGCCTCGAAGGTAAACAGGCAGGCCCCATGTTCGTCACGCGAACGGAAGTGGTACATGGTGACTTCGTCGCACTCGCCCGGCTCCGGCGGTGGGTCCTTCCATTTGAACAGGCTCATGCGGCCTCCTCGATATCGATGGGTATTGTCAGCGGCACCTCGTGCCTCCAGCGGCTCTGCGTGGTGAAGATGGCGTAGCGCTCCGCGTCGCACCAGTGGTCGTTCTGCTTCAGCGGCGCGTCCTGCCCCTTGGCGGTAGCCTTCGGGTCCCAAGCGTAGGATGGCTTCTCTGTGAGCAGATGCGTGCAGGCCGACGAGACGATAAGCCGGTCCACGGCCAGCAGCGATGCCACGGTACGAATGCCGTCAATGACCGCGTTGTCGGCGAGGATAACGCCCTGCACGCCGTCTGCCCACAGCTGCTTGTGGAAGCTCGCGGCGCTGGGGTCGATGATGACGCGCTCGGGCTGGCGCGGCGCGATCCATTTGCGGTAGTCGACGGACAGGCCGGCGTCGGTGAGCGAGGGCGGCGCCCACTCGTCCACGACCACGAGGCGAGGGCGATTCTCGCGGCTGATTCCGATGAGCAGGCCGGCGGTCGGCGCCGTCGTACCGTAGTCAATGCCGACGGCGAGCAGGCGCGACACCGGAGGTAGCTCGTCGGGCGCGACCACATGGCGCGCCGGGTCCCACATCTCATACACCGCGCCCTCGGCGACGCACCACTCGCCGTCGATCATGCGCCGCGCCCAGAGTCCCGTGATCTCGTGGCGCAGGTTCTCGACGAACGACGTCGGCAGGTGTGGGTTGTCAGGCAGGCGAAACTGGAAGCGCGCCAGCGACAACTCCTCGGCGCGCTGCAGGTATTTGACGTTCAGCCAGTGCATCGGGCTGTCCGGGTTCGTCGTCGCCAACAGGCGCGCGCCCTCCAGCGAGAGGCGGGACAGCAGCATCGTGAAGAAGGATTCGGGCACGGTCGAGAGTTCATCTACGTAGGCGCCGATGAGCGTCAGGCCGCGAATCTTCTCCTCGGCGCGTTCGTCGTTGGCGCCGACCAGGTAGACGCGGCGTGGCCCTCGCGGCCCCGGCATCCAAAGCTCGCCGCTGCCGCCCACGTAGCGGCAGCGCTTGCTGCCGAGGATCTCTATCAGCGGGTCGACGATGTTTCGCTTCAGGGTGCGCTCCGTCTTCCCGGCCATGAGCAGGTTGCCGTCGGGCGCGTTACGGCAGAAGTCGATCCAGGCCACGTCGGCACCGACGGACTTACCGGAGCGCACGGAGCCGTCGGCGATCGTCATCCGGTGGGTCTTCGTGGCGTCCCAGACGGATTGCTGCTTTGGGGTAAGCGACGCGAGGTTCATCCGCGACCCAAACCCTTCAGCCAGCGGTCGACCACGGCGCCGGAGTCGTCGGCGTACTCGTGGTGATCCTTCTGCCCGAGCCACTGCTTACCCAGCCAGATCAGCATCGTCTTGTCGCCGCCGTCGGCGCGCTGCTTCTGCGTGCGGCGCAGGCTGATATTGCCCTTGGCCCAGCCCGTCTCCCATACCTGCTTGAATGGCTTAATCCGCAGTTTGTAGCTGATGGTCTTCTGCGTGACGCCGAACCAGGCGGCGGCCTCTTCCTGCGTGCAGTGCATGGCGGCCAGCTTCTCGAGCTCGGCGAGGTCGATGGGGACGGGCTTACGGGGCAAGGGTGGCCTTCCGGTACTTCGGACTGAGGATCTTGGGGACGGCGTGGTCCTACGAGATAGAGTGATGGAGGCGGCGAGAAGAGCGCCCCATTGTCCGAATCCTCACGCACGACGGGGCCATCATGACGGTATAGAAGCTCTTTACGTAGGTCCCCGCACTAAGATAAAACTCCGTGATTCCACCAGATACTTGCTGCGTCTGCGTCTGGTTTAGTTGCAGCGATGCCACGGTCAGGAAGAGGTCTCCGCGCGATCCATACACGACGTAGGTGTTCACGTCGTCGTTGAGACTTCCGATAAACGTGATCGGTCGATCGGTACGGAAGAAGAATGAGTTCATCGCCTTGCGCTTCAGTCCTTCGGCGTGGGCCGCAACGCCGCCTATGAAGTCTCCGCCCTGCGCCATGGTTACCGTCACAGCTCCAGCGTCGTCAAGGAACGCGAGCATCGCCTCGACGACAGCGTCGAAATTACGAATTATCGCCCCGCCCTCCTCGGCTGAGCGATAAAGGAACGAACCGTAGTCGTCGTCGAGCTCCAGGAAGTAGTCGAGCCCGAGGTCGCGCGCGATACCAAAGCAGGCGTTCCGGGCGTAGATAGGGCTTCTTCGATCCTGCTGCGTGTCGGCTGTATCGAAGGTCCCGGCGATTGCCGCCTTGTCGAACTGGATGACGTTCTCGACACCGAAGTTGGCGCGGTACTCGTCGGCGGTATCGTCCTCGTCGTCGATGATGAGATACGTCCGCCCCGTATACCCGTGGTGCTTGAGCGTTCGCTGCGTGATGACAGTCTCGGGCCGCCCGTGGCTGAGAATGAAGGCGGCGAACTTGCGGTGGTCAGCCATCCTCGTCAGCCTCCCGCAGCGCAGCGACCTCTTCGGAAAGCCTCACGTACCCGTCCCGTATCGCGTCCTCGAAGTCGATGATGATGAGCGCCGAGCGCTCTATGAGGCGCTGCACATCTGCGCTGGCATGCGGGTAGAACTCGGCCACCTTGCGGTAGTCGAAGACGGTATGCCGGGCGGCGCCGGCGAGCAGGAAGGCGCGCAGCGCGGGCTCCAAATCCTCCGCCGCTAGGACCTCGGCCCGCAGTTCGTCCGTCTTCGTCTCGTCGTACAACTCTGATACCGCTGGCCGCTCGCCGACGATCTCATACTGCGGCACGTTGACGGCGGCGGTATAGGCGTTGCCGCCGTCACCTTCGCCGTCCAGGTTTCCGAGGTTCGCCAGTTCGTCCGCATCGAACCCCGTCAGCGACAGGTCGATGTCGAGCCCCGCCAGGTCCTCAAGCTCGATGCCAAGCAGCTCGAGGTCCCACGTCGCCTCTTGCCCGGTGCGGTTGTCGGCGAGGCGGTACGCCTTCACCTGCGCCGGCGTGAGGTCGTCGGCGACCAGCACCGGCACCTCGGCCAGGCCGAGACGTTCGGCGGCGAGCAAGCGCGTGTGCCCAGCGATGATAACGCCCTCGGCGTCGACCACGATCGGCTGCTTGAAGCCGAACTCCTTGATTGAGGCGGCGACCTTGCCCACGGCGGATTCGGGGATAACCCGAGCGTTGCGGGCGTAGGGGATGCAGCGGGAGGGCTCCCACATCTCGACCAGGGGCTTTTCTTTTACAGGTATACCTTTCACGTCAGGCTAGCGTGACCGCTACCGGACGGCTGAGGCGCGTGCAGTCTGACGCTTGCGATTGCGCTCGACGTGCCGCAGGTAGCGGTACGTCCCGTCATGCGCCCCGAGGATGACGTGGCCATGCCGCCGGAAGCGCGCTACGTGGTCACGGACGCAGCGCCAGCCGGCCAGGCCGCAGTGCTCGATGGACAGCGCGCGGTAGACGTTGACGGGCTTGCGACGGTTGGCGACGAGGAGGGCGAGCAGGCGGTCGCCAAAGGTGGGGTCGTGGCGAGGATCGTAGGCGCGGCGCTTACGCTCGCAGCATTCGCAGCGGCCACCGTCGTGGCCTTCGCGCAGGACGCAGCCGCAGGCGCAGCGGCGCTCGGCCTGGTGGGGGGTGGCGGTCACTCGGCGCCGGCTCCCATCTCAACGTGACACAATGCCTCGTTGCCCCAAGTGTCCCATCCAAAGCGGTTGCGGCGGGCGAAGAGTTCCACTCGTGGTTCGGGTGACACACCTTCCACGAAGTCTAGGAACGCCTCGGGCTTGGCTGAGTGGACTTTGCCGTGGAGGTACAGTTGCCGCCAGAAGATGACGCCGCCAGGTAACGCGTCTTTCGGGAACGGCAACGATCCGCGCTTAGCCACTAGGATTGGCTCGTGACCGTTACCGTTGAATCCGCCCATGCCGGGGTTGCGGAGTCCCCAGATAATTTCCCCGTATGGCTCAAAACCCCACGACCGGGCCACTTCGGCGGCGACGCCTTCACGGAACAGTCTTCGCGTTGACCAGAGGTACAGGTGCGCCTCTTCGTCTACCAACTCGGGAACGGGCAGGGACTTGATGTCTAAGATGGACATGAACGAGTAGGGAACCTCGGTCCTGCGACGACGACGGCCACCTGCGCCCATGTGCATGGTGATTTCCCACGGCGGGTCCGCCACGATCGTCCGGTACTTCTTCGGCGTCGTATCCACGCGCCGACCCTACTGGCTGGCGTTGTCGGAGGAGGAAGAGAGCGGCGGGATGTGCCCTACCATGTGCCCGAATCTGTCGCAGATAGCCGTGGACGTTGGCGCGGGCCCGGCGGCTATCTGGGGCTCGTCCCGTCGTGCCGTTCACGCAGCTTGTGGCGGGCTATGCCCTAGGACGCCGCCCTCTCACGGCGGT
>Ga0209226_10001208_pt1 | contig 12055 bp, 12 predicted proteins | sample BarGraNGADG00212_2_FD_184497 | JGI IMG/M metagenome (GOLD analysis project Ga0209226, IMG submission 184497) | Arctic peat soil microbial communities from Barrow, Alaska, USA - Barrow Graham LP Ref core NGADG0011-212 (SPAdes) (version 2) | ecosystem: Environmental > Terrestrial > Soil >...
AGCCTCAGTCATGGGCTTGCCGAGGTTGATCTTCCTATCTAATGGGATACCGACCTGGTCCTTGATAGCGTAGACGTTTCCGTCCTTGCCCATCTCTGTCCTGGACAGCATATCGAACTGCATGCCGTTCTCTTCCAGCCTCAGGGAGTGGCCGTGCACGGTGCAGCCTCTCATGGAGCAGAGGGCGACATCGGTCATCTCGCTGTCGTATTGGGTCTTGGTGTAAATCTCGATATCTCTCTCCCTGGCCTCGATGATCTGTCTGCCGGACAGGGTGCCTGGGTCGCAGCCCTTGCAGTTGATGGCTCCCCAATAGGATCTCCAGTAGGGGGTGGATGGTGCAAAGTACATGGAATCGGTCCACTGAGAGTACCTTACACGGTCGCCAGCTGCAGCGCCTGCTGTGGGTGCAACGATCTGCCTTATGGGGCAGTCGGGCTCGCCCATCTCTTTAAGGGGTGGGTGAGTGCTGGAGTAATCGGCACCAGGGGCTCTGTGACCCATGATTGCCACTACATCTGCCTCGGGAATGTCTCTGAGCTTCTCGAGGTTGCCGGACATATGTTTCCGCCTGTTGATGCCAACAGTGGTAGTTCCGGGATAAAATTGTGGTTTGTATGCCATATTTATCTCTCCTCATCAGTAATAGTCACTCGTTTTTCAGACAGAATGGCCAGTCTATCGTTCTTGGCCTTGGGATCGATCAGCCCTAAGATGCGTGTATCCCCCATCTTGCCATACTTGGCATAATCCGTGATGGTTGGCTTGGTATGGAAGAACTTGCCGCGCCTGATTTGGAAGGTGAAAGGCAGCGCTCGCTCACACGCCGCCTTTAGCCCGTCGAAGTATTTGTCGCTCTCCAGCTCGAGCCTGATCCTACCAACCTTAACGCAGAGCTCAAACGCCTGCCCGGCCACCTCGATGAGAAGATCTCTATTCTCCTCGATTGGGGCGCCCCTTCCGGGGCCATAGGGCACGCTTCTAGGAAGGTTGGGGCCATGTATCATTATCCTGATGATACCCCCATTTCCATAGATCTCGTTGAGCAGTTTCTGAGCCGTAACTGGCATTAGAAATCTGCTTGGTACTATTTCTACCTGTATCGATTCAGTGTCTGATTCAGTGACCATTTCTTCCGCCTAATCTTACACAGCCTCCGCAACCGATACGATCGGCTCACGGAATTCCTTAATCTCGCTGTATATGGCACCGACCAATCCGGATGTCATCTCAGGTGTGAACATCTGGGTGCCGGCGTCTAACGCAACAGCAGCCGCTACGCAGGGTATGGCAAATCCTCTGGAGTGCCTGGTTACCACGTGGTTGCCGTTGAATACACCGGGGCCGCCGCCGCCATAAATGGAGTGGCTGAAGAACGAGAATCCGACTGCCGTTCCCATGACCCTTCCGAAGTCGCATCCTGGTAGTGCGGTCTCTTTCTCGATGATATCGTTGAAGTACAGCAGTGTCGAGGACACAGCCTGTGCGCCCCTCAGGGAGCCACAGTTGACCATTGTAGCTGCCAATACGCCGGCAGCGGTGTAGGCGTTCCACTTGGAGACATCGTTGGCCTCGTACAATACGTAGCCCGAGGGCAGCTTCTTGCCGGCCTTGATGACCTTGTCCTCAATGGCCTTGGCGACTGTGCTCTGGACCACTGTGCCGATGGTTCCGGTCTTGCCGTTTGCCTTGACGCATTCGTAGACCATGTTATTGGCGTTCAGACCCTGGTATGCCATGCCCAGGAGCTGGTGGCGCTCGAATATTCCCATGGCGTTGCCCATCTCGAACTCGCCGATCTGCTCGTAGATCGAAGCTAGTGCGGCGGCATTCATGGCGTTCCTCTTGGTAATCATTGCGAGATGGTTGGCCATGACGTTCCTGAGAGCAAAGCCCAGACCCTCATCGTTCTGGGGAATGTTGAGAACAGATGCGACGTTTCCGCCGGACATGCCTACGGTCTGTGGGTACTCGCCCCAGACTGCGGCATGGACCATAGGTGCCTCAACGATGCCGACCTTGAACTGCCGGATGATTGCCTCGGTTGTGGCTGCAGCTGCGCCGGTTAATCCGACCACGAACTCGGAAGCAGCGTTGACCCTCATGGTGGGGATCTGGACAAGCAACTGCTTGCCGCCGCCCAGCACCTTGACATTGGTGTCGTCGCCAGGGGTAACCTGCAAAAGAGTCTTGATCTGTTCAGCAAGGGCGCCTGCATTGGCAACAACATCATAATTAAGCTCACGTCCCTTGATCTGCCTTCGGCCTCCGGCTACCTTTCCGGTCTTTAAGCCGCCTTCGATGCCGGCCAGATTAACGGCTACGGTTCGCTTTGTGAGAGAAATGAGTCTCTGCATGGCCGCGTTCTTGAGAGGGCTGACGGCGCTCAGGTCGACGTCGCTCTTCAAAAGAACTCCGCGGTCGCTATATAGGTCTATCTTGTCAGACACGTTCGTTATCCTCCTTTACCTTTTTAGCAGCAAAAACTGTAACGGCGGGCTGTGCCGAAGCGACGATATAACAGCCTAATCTAAAGGTATCATATCCGGCACCTCGCAATCCATTACAATCTCACGCCGCTTTCTCTAATGTACCTTGGCTACTTATAGTTTTTGCGTGCCATAATTATAACTGTCTATATTATACGAATCTGTTGCCCCTGTTATGATATAATCGACAAATTTGTTAAAATAAATTATATCTTAATTCATATCTATAATTACGCTATCCTATGCTTCTCGACCTTTGGCCGATCCATGGCATATTGACCGTAATCGCCTCATTTTTGTCCATCGCGATGAGGGGTAACGATCCTTAAAGTATGATGATATTATTTCGGTGTGTTGATAAATAAATACATCATAGCAAAAAAATTTCCTAGTGTATATATTTCCGTAAGTGCATTTATAAATCTTTATGTAGAACAAAATAGCCTACCAAAATCGATTTTGCCCGCAAGGCCTCAAACATAAACAATTGGAATTTATCGAATAATCATGTTGGTTGAATAATATGTATAATGCTGGGAAAATATTTTTCAAAATTCGGACTTAATCTTGTCCTGATCAAATAGACATATATGCTTGATAGACGGATTGTCGGGTTCGAAGTGCTGGTTGATAATTCTGACGTCTCCTTTAGAATTGCGTTTCTTTTTATTTTCAGAGAAGTTTCAGCCTTTAGGATGAGAGCCCTCTTGTCATAACGTGATTTTTTACGGAAAAATTTAAATCAATGCTAAGATTTGGTTATGCGGAATGCATCTCATAATAGCAGAGAAGCACGATGCTGCCAAGAGGATTGCAGAGATCCTGGCAGGAAGCAAGCCTCACTCCCAGAGGGTAGCAGGCGTCGAGGCTTTTCAGTTTGACGATAAGGTTGTCTTGGGACTGAGCGGCCACATCGTGGGAGTAGACTATCCTCCGGGATACAATAACTGGCAAAAGGTGGACTGCAAGGATTTGATTCGAGCGGAGATCGTAGTTCGCCCCATCAATGAGAAGATCATCGCAGCCCTTCGAACCTTCGGGAAACAGGCCGATCGCATAACCGTGGCCACGGATTATGATAGGGAGGGGGAGCTCATCGGCGTAGAAGCCCTGAAGATCGCCCAAGAGGTAAATCCCGGTCTAAAGGCAGACCGCGTCAGGTACAGCGCAATTGTTAAGGATGAGATCCTGAAGGCGTTTAAGGATTCTGGAAAAGTGGACTTTGACCTGGCGGCATCAGGAGAGGCCAGGCAGATAATAGATCTCATCTGGGGTGCAGCTCTGACCAGGTACATTTCTCTCACCTCCGGAAGGCTGGGCAAGGAGTTCCTCTCGGTCGGGAGGGTTCAATCGCCGACTCTTGCGCTCATAGTCGATAAAGAGCGAGAGATTCAGGCTTTTGTCTCCAAGGCTTACTGGGAGATATATGCCGATCTGGAAAAAGAGCTTCGCGTGCAGCATGCCAAAGGCCGCATCTGGGAGAAGACAGAAGTTGACAAAATCGTAGCCAACATCGGCAAGGTAGGCGTCATCCGGTCCATCGAGACAAAACCTCGCATCGAAAAGCCGCCAGCTCCTTTTGACACCACCAGCTTCATCTCGGCCGCCAGCGGAATCGGTTTTTCTGCCTCCAACGCCATGCGCATAGGAGAATGGCTCTACGTCAACGGCTTCATATCCTATCCAAGAACGGATAATACTGTCTACCCGCCATCCATCGACCTTGTAGCCTTAACCCGGCTTTTCACAAAAGGCGCTTTTTCCGAAGAGGCGGAGCGGCTACTTAAGGGGAAGATGGTGCCCACGCGCGGCAAGAGATCTACTACAGACCATCCGCCTATCTATCCAACGGTTCCTGTCGATAAGAGCGAGCTCAAGGACGATCAATGGCGAATTTACGAGCTGGTAGTGCGACGCTTCTTTGCCACTCTGGCGGACCAATGTGTTTGGGATGCCACCAGCCTCAAGGTCGATATAGGTCCGGAACCCTTCCGGGCCAGCGGGGCGCGCCTGGTGGAGGCGGGCTGGAGATACTATTATCCTTACAGCAAGGCCGAGGAGCACATTCTGCCCGTGCTGAAAGAAGGCGAACGCCTTAATGTTCTTGGTCATAATGTTGAAGCTAAGGAGACGCAGCCTCCGGCTCGCTACGGCCAGGGCAAGCTCATCAAGCTAATGGATGACCTGGGTCTCGGAACGAAGTCCACCCGCCACGAAATCATCAGCAAACTTTATGCCCGCGCTTATGTGCAGGGCAATCCCATGCGGCCCACTAATACCGCTTACGCTGTAGTGGACACGCTGCAAAAGTATGCGCCCACAATTACCAAGCCGGAGATGACCCAGACACTGGAAAATGATATGACTCAGATCTCGGAGCGAAAGATCAAGGAGGACGAGGTCATAGAGGAGTCGAGGGTTATGCTCACTTCCGTCTTTGATGAGCTGACTCAGAACCAGGAAGGCATTGGACAGTCTCTAAAGGATGGCCTTCGTACCGATAAGATCGTGGGCACTTGCGAGAAGTGCAAATCCGAGCTCATAATTCGGCGCGGCCATCGCGGCTCGCGCTTCATCGGCTGCTCCGGATATCCGGAATGCAGATTTATTCTGCCTCTTCCCAGGTTTGGATCGGTACTAGTTACGGACAAGCTGTGCGAGAAGCATGGCATGTTTCATATTCGCATCATCAACAAGGGCAAGAGGCCCTGGGATCTGGGCTGTCCGCACTGCAACTTCCTGGAGTGGCAGGCCAAGAAGGCCCTGGGCGAGAATGATCCTGAGAATAAAGAGGTAAAGTTAGAGACAAAAGGAGCCGCCAGAACCGTAAGAACAAAGAAAAAGCCAACCGGGGCGGCCAAAGGGACGAAGAATGCGGCAAAGGCAAATGGCAACGGCCTGGTCGCTGTGCCTGGAATAGGACCGAAAACCCTGGAGAAGCTGGCCTTGGCCGGCATTAAGACCTCACAAGACTTGATCAATGCTAAAACCAAAATTCTAGCAACGCAGACAGGCATATCCGAGAAGAAGATCCTGGCCTGGAAAAGCCTGGCCAAAGTTACAGGATGAACCGGCTGGACTCGCCCGATTGTATCGGCGAATCTCTGGCCGGCAACAATCCCGCGGCTTTAAAATCTCTGCTTAATGAAGATGAATCTCATCCATATTTTTTATGCAGCATTAAGCAGAATTAAACAAGAAACCCTATCTAGATGACTGAATGGGCCTGGCCGGATTTGAACCGGCGGCCACTCGGTTATGAGCCGAGCGCTCTACCGGACTAAGCTACAGGCCCAAAAGAAATGCGCCGCCAACAGGGCTCGAACCTGTGACATTCTGGTAACTGCTCGGTCTTGCAATTAACAGCCAGACACTCTACCAACTGAGTTATGGCGGCTCGATACCCTGCCTGGATGCACAATGATTTAAGCCTTTTGATAAGAAGGTAGATCTCATGCGCGTCCTGAAGAAAAATCTGCGCGGCGATGAAGGAGAAATAGCTCTGCTTCCCGAGTCCCTAGACGATTTATGGCATCTGCAGCATCTGGTCGAGAGAGGCGATCTTGTATTTGCCTTGTCCCATAGAAAGGTACCGGCCATAGCTGATAAGGCGCGGCCGGAGAAGATGGAGAGAAAGACGGTGCGCCTGGGGATTAAGGTGGAAGATATCGAGTTTCATGTGTATTCCAACTGGCTGCGGCTACATGGCATTATCAAATCAGGCATAGATGTAGGGGCATATCACACTCTGAATATCGAAGTTGGAACGGATCTGTCCATACTCAAGTACCACTGGAGACCGGACCTGCTGGCGCGCATCGATGAAGCGGTGAGTGAGTCGCAAAGGCCAAAGGTGGTTTTGGCTCTGGTAGAAGAGGGTGAGGCCACCATCGGCATTCTGCGCCAGTTCGGAGTACAGATGGCAGCAGAGTTACGCATGGGCAGCGGGAAAGACAGCGGCGAAGACACGCGCGCCACCTTCATGCGGAATGTGGCCGATGCCATTGACCAAACTGCCCAGGATGGCGCGGAGGTGATTCTGGCAGGACCCGGCTTTGCCAAAGAGGATCTGAAGAAAGTGATCGACTCCAGCTATCCGGAATTGGCCAAAAGGATTGCCATGGACGAAGCCTCATCCATTGGGAGATCCGGATTTCAGGAGGTGCTGCGTCGCGGCGCCGTAAAGAGCGTTCTTGAATCCAGCCGCATAGCAAGAGAAGCGAAGCTCATCGAAGATCTCTTCCGGGAGATTTCCAAGGACGGCAAAGCCGCTTATGGCATAAAAGAGGTACAAACCGCATTGAACTACGGTGCCATCGAGACCCTTCTGGTCCTTGATGAGCTGGCCCGCAGGGGTAGGGTGGATGAAACCATGCGCGAAGTGGGCAACGCGCGCGGAAAGGTGGTGATCTTCAGCTCAGAGTTTGAGCCGGGGGAAAGGCTGCGCGCTTTGGGCGGCGTGGCAGCACTGCTACGATTCAAGATAGTTTAAGATTCCCTGGAGAGTTGAAATGTTTAGATGCGACAAATGCCAGAGTTCTGCCATTATCTACCAAAAGTACTCGGGAAAGCGCCTATGTCAGGCTCACTTTGACGAGGACGTTTTCCGCAAGGTCAGGGAAAGCCTGCGCCAGACCGGGCTTTTCGGCCAAGGCGCGCGCGTGGCCCTGGACATGGACGGCAGCAAAGATAGCGCTGTTCTGGCTTTTGTTCTCAAGGATATCTTCGGGAACCGGCGGGACATCGATTTTGTGGCTGTCGTCATCGATGAGGGAGAAGCACCCGCGGAGCCTGCCCGACTTATTGCAGAGCGGCTGGATATCCCAGTTGTCGAAAGGAGACTCCCGGCTCTGCCAACGCCGGGGGAGGCCGCCGGCTCCAACCGGAGGAGGGAGTTTCTCATAGCCCTCGCGCAGGAGAATGGAGCCGGCGTTCTCGCTACAGGCCATAATCTGGATGACGAGGCAACAGACGTCTTCATAAGCTATCTGCGCGGCGAATTGAACGGGCTCTTGGCGCCTGGCTGCGGCATTGGGAAAGAGGGAAAAATCCCCTGGATAAAGCCTCTGCGTCGTATTCCGGAAAAAGAGATCAGGCTCTTTGCCATCAAGCACGGTCTTGGCCGTTCCGATATTGTTTTTAGGGATCACTTTCGAATAGAGGCAAAGCGGCTACTTTGCGAATTTGATTCCAGACACCCGGGAACGAAATACTCCCTGCTGCGAAGCCAGGAAAAATTGTCCCGGCATAAGAGCGGGGGAGCCGCAGGGCAAAGCCTTTAAGTGAAGATACAAAATAATCGAATCTTGCGCCTCGGTAGCTCAGCTGGTCCAGAGCGATTGACTTGTAATCAATAGGTCGCGTGTTCGAATCACGCTCGGGGCTTCTCCAAACAAGCAGAATCACGTGTGATGCTGCCATAATTTTGCAGCATGTTCTCATGACAAACTCCCCTTTCTCGCAAGAGATGGCCCCTGTATCCCTGGCAGCAGTGCAAAACGCGGGGGGTTGAATCAGAATCTTCTCAAATAATCCTATTTGAAAACCGAATTCTTCAGTTATTTTATGATAAAGTTTGATGGTCAATTTCCCGTTGTTACAGCCGAATCCAAAACTCCAGTTTCGTCTCTCTGCCCACCTTCGGGCAGGGGGACGAACCGGCCTGGTTCGAACGAAAAGCGAAAGACAATCACAACTCTTGATATCGATAATGAGCCAGAATTTTGAATTCAGGCCCTCTTCATCTTCTTCATATCCAACCTGGTCTTGCACCTGGGGCAGGCCTTAGGTTTGTTCACCCTTGTCTCCCATCCATAGTGGCATTTGGGACATTTCATCTGTTTCATATTAATACAGTTGTAATAAGAGTATTAATAACTTTCGATTGTATATGATTATCGCTACTACTCCTGCAAGCGCAAAGCCTATAATTAAATGGCAACGGTAAAGATAGAACTTTATGAACGAGATTTTGGAGATCCTTTCCGAAAACGCCAAGGCGTCTGCTTCAGAGATCGCGGCGCTGCTAGGCAGATCCGAGACGGATGTGGCCCGAGAGATTAAGGAACTGGAGGACGCGGGCATTATAAGAAAATACATCACCCTGATCAACTGGGAGAAACTCGACCAGAGCCTTGTCTTCGCCGTTTTAGAGTTGAAGGTGGCTCTGCAGCGCAAGACGGGCTATGACGCCGTGGCGGAAAGGATCGCCAATTTCTCTGAGGTGGATTCGGTGCGGCTCATCTCCGGAGGCCACGATCTCTCCATCACCGTGCGAGGCAAGTCCATGAAGGATATAGCCTACTTCGTGGCGGAGAAGATCGCCCCTCTGGAAGGCGTTCAATCGACGTGCACCCACTTCATCCTCAAGAGCTACAAGGAGCACGGCGTCATCCTGACCGACAAGCCTAAGCCCAAGAGGTTGGTGATAACTCCATGAAGCAGAGCCTCAAGAATATTCCCGCCTGGAATGCTGATACGCACCTGAATCAGGCTGTCAGAGACATGCCGCCTTCGGGGATACGCAAGTTCTTCGATCTGGTGAGCGAGATGGAGGGAGCTATCTCGCTCGGTGTGGGCGAGCCGGATTTTGTCACGCCCTGGCATGTGCGCGAGGCCTGCATCTATTCGCTGGAGTCGGGAAACACTCACTACACCTCCAACAAGGGTATGCCGGAGCTGAGGGAGGTTATCTGCGATCAGGCCTTCACGGATATGGGACTGGATTACGATCCGGTCGAAGAGATTCTGATCACTACAGGCGTGAGTGAAGCAGTGGACCTAAGTTTCCGTGCCACTCTTAACCCCGGTGATGAGGCCATTGTGCCTGAGCCCTGTTACGTGGCCTACACTCCGGATATTGTCCTGGCGGGAGGAGTGCCGAAGACAGTTCCCACCCGCCTGAAAGATGAGTTCCGGGTGCAGCCTGAGGATATCGCCAGGGCCGTGACTGAGAAGACCAGAAGTCTGCTGCTCAGCTATCCCAACAACCCCACCGGCGCTATAATGACGCGCTCCGACCTGGAGGAACTGGCGGATGTGGTGGTGGAGAACGATCTCATCGTCATATCGGATGAGGTCTATGCCAAGCTCAGCTACTCCGGCAGCCACGTCAGTTTTGCTCAACTGGAGGGCATGAAGGAGAGGACGATCATCTTAAACGGCCTTTCCAAGTCGCATGCCATGACCGGATGGCGCGTAGGCTACGCGCTGGGCGATCCTGTGCTAGTCGGGGCCATGACAAAGATACATCAGTACACCATGCTCTGTGCGCCAACCATGGCGCAGGTAGCGGCTGTGGAGGCGATGCAAAAAGGCGAAGACGAGATGCTGCACATGAAGCATGAGTACGATCTGCGCAGGCGTCTTTTCGTCTCAGGCTTGAATCGCATCGGCCTGGACTGCTTCGAGCCCAGAGGGGCGTTCTATGCCTTCCCGTCCATTCAGAGGTGGGGCCTATCTTCAGAGGAGTTTGCGGAGAGGCTGCTGCGTGAGCAAAAGGTGGCGGTGGTACCGGGCAATGTCTTCGGGCCGAGCGGCGAAGGCTTCCTGCGCTGCAGCTATGCCACCTCCCGGGAGGAGCTGATCGAGGCTCTGGATAGGATGGAGACTTTCATCAAGGGTTTGTGAGACGATAGAAGATGCTCAAGGCCAATCTCAGATCAGAGAAAACGGATCGTCTGGCGGGAGGGCTGGCCCGGCTGGGCCTTTCGCCCAACACCTGGACGCTTCTCTCGCTGGTGCCTGCGCTATTGGGCCTGGCCGCATTGATTATGCACCAGCTCGCCTACGGCCTTGTACTCTTTGCCCTATCCGCGTTTATCGATATCGTGGACGGGACGGTGGCCCGTGCGACCAATCAGGCCACTGACAGGGGCGCCTTCATCGATGGTGTCGTGGACCGGTATGTGGAGCTGTTGCTGTATATTGGTCTTCTATTATATGTGGGCCGAGGGGAATTTATGAATCTGCCCAACGAGGCCTGGTTTATGGTGCTCATGTTCGGGGCATTGATGACCAGCTTTGTGAGGGCCTATGCCGATCACCGCGGCATTGTGACGGATCCTGACGACCTGAAGAGGATGGGCGGGCTCCTAGAAAGGCTGGAACGGCTTATGCTTCTTTATGCCGGAATGTTTCTAGGGCTCTTCAATACAGAGTGGCTGATGGCGGTGATAGCCATAACTGCGGTTCTGGCGAATGCGACGGTGCTGCAGAGGATCGTATTCGCAATGAGAAAAGGAAAATGACGTCGAAATGAGCATCGGTGGAGATCAAGATAGCTCCGGTATGCAAACAAGTTGCCGCATGGACCACATCTGCTGCGGATCCTGCAGGAAAATATGGTTTGCACCTGAGGATATCCTCTTCCGATTGCTCAATGATTACTTCTTTCGGGCAAGCCTGTTTGCCTCTTCCTCGATCTCTTCTTCCAGCCGGTCCAGATCTACGCCTTTAGCCTTCTCTATGATCTCCTCGATCATGGCCCGCAGATCGACTTTTTTTAGAACGAGGGCATCCGGGCCAAGCTCATCGACGATGAATTCGTCTCCAGGGCTGATATCCATCCTGGTGCGAAGCTCGCTGGGAAGAACCACCCTGCCTTTTTCGTCTACTTTTGTAAAGGGCATGAACTCACTCCTGCATCCCATATGTGGGATACGATCATATTAAGACTTTCGTACTTCCGCCCAAAATTAGCCCGTTCCTGATTAGAGTTGTATCTTCGGCTGACAAGAGATCTCTCGCGGGTCTTGGCATTGCTGGGCCTGGTGACCCTAATTATGCACCAGCTCGCCTACGGCCTCGTGCTCTTTGCCCTTGTGCACTGATGACCAGCTTTGTGTGGGCCTACATCGACCACCGAGGCATTGTGAAGGACCCTGACGAGCTTGTGGATCTGGAAGATTATGTCAGGAAACGTGGGTTCAAACAGCGGTGTTCTTCGGGCAAACATTAGCTGTAATGGCAATTAAGATTTAAATAGTAAGAAGACCAACGAAATATCGTGTTTGAGAGTTTGGAGCGCAAAAACCGAAGGCTTGACATGCCCTACGACCTTGAGGAGCCCGAGGACATCACCAAATCACTTATGAAACTCTCAGAGCTATCACTGCACGATTTCTTAGCGGGCGAACCGGATATCTATACTGTAAAGGATTTAAAAGTCCGATATAGATGATAGGGGATATTGTACTCGTTCCGTTTCCTAATTCTGACATGACAGCCGGCAAGTTGCGGCCTGCATTGGTTCTCTATGAAGACGCCATTGAGAAAGAGATCACAATCGCCTATATCTCCTCAAAAATTTCCATCGTCCCATCTCCTTGTGACGTCTTGGTAACGAGGGGAACGCATTCCTTTGAAGAGTCTGGCTTGAAGACAAATTCTGTCATAAAGTTGAATAAAATAGTTAGCATAAAATTCTATTTTATTGTTGGCTTGCTGGGATCTGCGGATGAAGCCATGCGGGCAGAAGTAAATCGAGCCATCGATATGTGCCTGAAAATCAGGCGAACGGGCAAAGACTCCAATTAACTCAATATTCATTGTGCACTAGTGTCTCG
>Ga0209226_10001211_pt1 | contig 12030 bp, 11 predicted proteins | sample BarGraNGADG00212_2_FD_184497 | JGI IMG/M metagenome (GOLD analysis project Ga0209226, IMG submission 184497) | Arctic peat soil microbial communities from Barrow, Alaska, USA - Barrow Graham LP Ref core NGADG0011-212 (SPAdes) (version 2) | ecosystem: Environmental > Terrestrial > Soil >...
CCCGCCGCTGGCACGTCGAGTCCCGTTTCGGGCAGCTGGCCGATCCGCTCGCCGACCGTCTGATGATCGACTCGGCCGTGATCCTGCTCTGGCACGCGGGCAGGTTGCCGCTAATCGCGCTCATCATCGTCCTGGGTAGAGATATTCTACTTCTCGGTGGGTACAAGTTCGTCATGGAGCACGGCTACGACTTCAAGGTGAATCAACTCGGGAAGGCCGGCACGTGGTTGCTCTACGCGGGCCTCGCCTTCATCCTGCTCACCAAGCAGGGCGCCGATTGGCCGCTCTACGTCTTCTGGACAGGGCTGGCGCTGGCGCTCACAGCCGGCCTGCTCTACGTCGCCCGCGCGCTCAAGGTGGTGCTGGCGCGATGAGGGCAATCGTCATGGCCGGAGGAGAAGGCACGCGCCTACGCCCGCTCACCTCGAATCAGCCCAAGCCGATGGTGCCGATCGTCGGCAAGCCCTGTATGGAGCACATCCTCGAGCTGCTCCACGCGCAGGGCATCGATGACGTGACGATCACGCTTGCCTTCATGCCTCAGGCGGTACGCACCTACTTCGGCGACGGAGAGGCGCTCGGGATGTCGCTCGATTACTCGGTCGAGGAGGAGCCGCTGGGAACGGCCGGATCGGTCAAGATGGCCGCTCGCGATCTCGACAAGCCCTTCCTTGTCATCTCCGGCGACGCGCTCTGTGACGTCGACCTGAACGAGCTCGTGAAGTACCACCAGGAGCATGACGCCGCCGTGACCATCGGGCTTAAGTCGGTGGACAATCCGCTCGAGTTCGGAATCGTCGTCACCGACGTAGACGGGCGGGTCGAGCGCTTCCTCGAGAAGCCCTCCTGGGGCCAGGTCTTCTCGGACACCATCAACACCGGCATCTACGTGCTCGACCCCGAGGTTCTGCACCACGTTCCCGTCGGGCGCCCGTTCGACTTCTCGGCCGAGCTCTTCCCACTACTGCTCGAAATGGGCAGGCCGATCTACGGCTGCGTTCTCGACGGCTACTGGCAAGACATCGGCAACCTCGATCAGTACCGGCAAGCGAACTTCGACGCCCTTGACGAGAAGGTTCAGCTGAAGATTCCCGGCATCCGTCTGCGCGGCGATATCTGGATCGGGGAAGGTGTCGAGATCGACGACCTCGAGGCGATCGAGGGCCCGGCCTTTATTGGCAACTACTCGCGCCTGGCCAAGGACGCCAGTCTGGGCGCCTACTCGGTGCTCGGCGCGAGCGTCACTCTGCGCGAGCGGGCGCGGATTTCGCATTCGGTGCTCGACTCGGCGACGCACGTCGGGCGCAGCACGCTGATCGAGGGCGCGATAATCGGCCGTTCCTGCGACATTCGCTCAAACGTGCGCGTGCACGAGGGCGTGGCGATCGGCGACGAGGTGGTGATTGGCGCCGAGGGTGTCATCTGGCCGGGCGTGCATATCTATCCCTACAAGGAAGTCGAATCCGGGGCTCAGATCCACGACTCCCTTATTTGGGAGTCGCGAGCGACCACGCGCCTTTTCGGCCAGGACGGCGTAAGCGGTCTCGTCAACGTCGATCTGACCCCCGAGGTGGCCGTACGCTTGGCTGCGGCGACGGGCACGGCGCTCAAGCAGGGGGCCCGCGTCATCACCAGCCGCGAGGCGCCCACAGCCTGCCGGATGATCAAGCGAGCGTTGATTGCCGGGCTCAACTCGACCGGTGTCAATGTCGCCGACCTGCGCATCTTGCCGGCCGCAATAAACCGCCACCTACTCAAGGCCGAGAGCTTTGAGCTCGGGATTCACGTTGGTTGTAGCGCTATAGATCCCGAGGTCATTCAGATCCGCTTCTTCGAACCGCCGGGCATCCAGCTCGGCGAGCGGTTGCAGAAGGAGATCACGAAGCACTACTCCCGTATGGAGCTACGCCGGACCGCTGTCGACGAGGTGGGCGAGATCGGTTATCCCGCCCGCGCCCGCGAGAGCTACGCCCAAGATCTGCTCGATTCGATCGACGCTGAGCTGGTGCGTAAGCGCACCTTTAGGTTGGTGGTCGACTACGGCTACTCGGCAGCCTCCCACGTGCTGCCGCTCCTACTCGGGTCGCTCGGGATCGAGGTTGTTTCGGCTCATGGGTTCGTCGTTGAGCGGTCGAACCGCAATCAGCCGGTCGCCGAGCCCCTAACACAGGCAAGAAAGCTGGTGACGGCGGCCGACGCCGATCTGGGAGCGGTCTTCGATCGGGCCGGCGAACGCCTCCACCTGATCGACGAGCAGGGCAACGAGATACCGGTCGAAAAGGTCTTGCTTCTCTTCCTGAGCCTGATCGGCGCGAACGGGCGCAAGGGCAAGGTCGCCTTCCCGACCACAGTCACGAGTCAGGTCGAGAAAATATCCAAGAAGATCGGGCTGGAGGTGATTCGCACGCGCGCCTCACTGGCCGATCTGACACGCGAAGCTTCCAACGAAGGCGTTATCTTCGCCGGTACGGTGGGTGGGGGATACGTCTTTCCCGATTTCCTCCCTGCCTCCGACGCCGTCGCCAGCCTCTGCAAGCTACTGGAGCTGTTGGCACCGGTGTCGCAGCCCATCTCGGAGCTCGTTTCCAAACTGCCGCCGAGCACGCTGGTGCACCGCCGCCTGCATTGCCCCTGGGGGAAGAAGGGACTCGTCATGCGTCTTCTCGTCGAGCAGATGAAGGATCGGGAGCTTGATCTCACAGACGGCGTCAAGATCAGCGACTCGCGCGGTTGGGCGCAGGTCTTAGCCGACTCCGATGAGCCTATCGTGCACATCTACGCAGAAGGTGCCAGCACCGAGCTCTCGAACGAGCTAGAAAGCGAGATGCATATTCTGGTTGACGAAATTCTCGGTTCCGACAGCGAGGCGAGCAAGGAATCGTCCGCGGGCGCCGATTGACCCCCGTAGGGCCGCCTGCTTTACTGGAAAGAGCGGGATAACAGACGAAAGGCTTAAGCGTGGAACCACTGGCTGACCTCAATACCCTTTCTGATGACGAGCTCCGCGGTCTAATAGCGGACTTGAAAAAGGAAGAAGACGAGCTGTCCTACAAGCGTCGTCTCCTGCACGGAAAGATCGACATCCTGCGCGCTGAGCTCGTAGCCCGGCTACAGAAGTCGGTCGAAGGGGGCGAGGGCGCTATCAGTACCGATATCGATAAGTTGACAGAGATTCTTTCCGGCAAAGCCCCACCACCCGACGTTTTCGAGTGAGTCATTCTTACTGCCCCCAGTGCGGTTTTCAGAATCCAGAGGCCGCAAACTTCTGCGCCAAGTGCGGTGCGCTGCTCGTGCACGAGGAGGCCGGCGCCGAAACGACTCTGGCGCTAACCCCGGACGAGGTCGAAGAGGCGCGGCTCGATCTAGGTGATTTGGGGATCAAAGGCCCGGCTTTGGTCGTTCGCGCGGGCGGGGGCTTGGCGGGGGAGGTCTTCTCTGCAGTCGGCGAACGCATAACGATAGGGCGCTCGCCCGATTGTGACGTCTTCCTCGACGACGTAACTGTCTCGCGCCGGCACGCGACGCTCATCCACGACGGGTCACGCTTTCTGCTCGAAGATCAGGGCAGCCTCAACGGCACCTTCCTCAATCGCCACCGAATCGAAACGGCCGAGCTTGCCGACGGCGACGAGGTGCAAATCGGCAAGTACCGGCTCACCTTCCTAACCTGATGTCCGGGCCATCGCGACCCTCGGAGATGCTCGAGATCGCAGGCTGCGAAAGACGGCTAACGAGTACTTGGTTTGCCTACTGCCGCGCAGGAAGTGGGGTGGAGCAGTGACAGTCTCACTCGATGATCTGCGCGCGAAGATTCTCGAAGTATCGGACTTTCCCGAGGCGGGCCTCAGTTTCCAGGACCTCTCGCTTTTGCTCGCCGATCCCGAGTGCTTTCGTACGGCGGTCGATCTGCTTGCCGACTGGGCTCGAACGAAAAAGCCCGAGATAGTGCTGGGCGCGGAGGCGGGCGGTTTCGTCCTCGGCGGGGCGCTCGCCTACGTGCTGGAAGCGGGCTTTGTAGCCGCGCGTCGCCCGGATCTGTCTTCAGGCGAGGTGGCTCGCGCCGACTGGGAAATGGAGGATGAGGGAGGCTCTCTCGAACTGTCGGCCGACTTGATTCCGGCCGGATCGCGCGTGCTTGTTCACGATGACCTACTGGCCACCGGCGCCACTGCGCAGAAGAAAGTCGAGCTGGTCGAGCGGCTCGGGGGCAGGGTAGTCGGAATCGCCTTTGTCGTCGAGCTTCGGCTACTCAACGGACGCAGGCGCCTCGCCGATCACGACGTTCACTCCCTGATCAAGCTCTAAACCGGTCTATCGTCGCTCTATCGAGATGGCGCCTCTATTCCATGGAGTGACACGTTTCCACTCGGAATAGGGATGGAGTTGGCGGCCTCGCAGAGCCGATAGTCAGAGTGAAATGGATAGGGAGATGCCGACACGCAACCCGAATCGTGGAGCCGGGCTTTTGCTCGAGCATTTCGCTGCCTTCGATGAGATGAGCCTGCGGCAGAGAGAGCCCGCCCGCGTTCGCCTTCAGCGAGCCTTGGGACCAGATCTCTCTCGCCTGCTCTTGCGTGCCCTCACTCGCGAGGGTGAGACCGTCGACCAAACAGCGGCGGCCGGCCCGGCAGCGTAAGCAAGGCTCGACCGTACACCGACATGATCGGGGACCGCCGACGAGGTGGCTACTCTACGTGCCGATGACTTCCGGGCGGTTTGTCCGCGTACAAAAAGAGGAGCCGAGCGGGTGGCGATTTCGTCAGCCGCTCCCGTTGAACGTCCCGCCGAAGCGGTTCGACCTACGGGGGCAACATCAACCTACTCTCGCTCCCTACTCGGCTCCCTTCGCTAAGTCGTTGACGCTTTCGTCTGCCCTGCCTTCCGACGTTCGGCTGCCGCCTAGTGCCTTCCGGCGGGGCTTCGCTCTACTCACGCCCCGTGCTCAACGCAAGTGGAAATCTAACCTATGCGGCAGGCGAATACAAGGCCGAAAAACGAATAAAAAGTCGCAAATTGCGGCATAATGTTTTCGACAATTTCCACAATATAAAGGTGGTGCTGTGGATAATTCTGTGGATATATCGAATCCTGAATCAAACGGCAAGTCGCTTTTCTCTCGGCGCCTGCTGCTTGCCCTCGCCGCCGTTGCGCTAGTCGTAGCAGGCGGGCTGGCGTTGTCCGGCGTGGGGGAGAAGAGTGGAGCCCTTCCCAACTGGCAGGCCCTGATTCTCGGCGTTACTCAGGGGCTGACCGAACTTCTGCCGATTTCCTCGTCGGGGCACCTGATTCTCGTTCCCTGGCTGGGTGACTGGCACTTCCTCGAAACTCACGCTGCTTTCAATAAGACCTTCGATGTCGCGCTGCATGCTGGGACGCTCGTTGCGGTTGTTACTTACTTCTGGGGCGAGATTGTCGCCATCCTGCGCGCATGGTTCGGAAGTATTCGACGCCGTAGTATTTCGAGCCAGGACGAGCGTCTCGCCTGGCTGCTCTTGATCGCGACGATTCCCGCTGCGCTTGGCGGAGCGGCGGGGGAGAGCATGATCGAGAAACATCTTGGTCAGCCCTGGCAGATAGCGATTGCATTAGCGGTGTTTGGCGTCGTGCTCTGGCTCGCCGATCGGCTGCCTCAGAGGAAGCCGATGACGGCGCTTCGCTATCGCGATGCGCTGGCGTTGGGCCTGGCCCAGATGATTGCGCTGGTGCCCGGCGTTTCACGCTCGGGAATAACGATCACCGGCGCGAGGCTCTTCAAGCTCGATCGCGACTCTGCCGCTCGCTTCTCGTTCTTGATGCTGGTGCCGGTGGTCTTCGGCGCCGCCGCGCTCAAGTTCGTCAAGGACATCCTGCTTGGTCCGGGGCTTCCAGCCGGCTGGGGCGGGCCCTTTGTCGTCGGCATCCTGGCTGCCGCCGGGAGCGGGTTGGTGGCGATCTGGGGGCTACTCGGCTACGTGCGCCGTCATGACTATTCGCTTTTCGTCGTCTACAGGCTGCTCGCGGCGCTCGCCGTGTTGATCCTGATCGTCTCGGGAGTGCGCGGAGCGAGGTTCTAAAATCGAGACCATGCGGGTGTCCGTCGGCGACGTCGAGCTCTTCGTCCACGAGTTGGGGGAGGGGCGGCCGCTGGTCGCGCTGCACGGCGGTCCCGGGCTGGACGGCTCGTTTTGGTTCCCAGCGCTCGATCCGCTGGCGAGCGAGGGCTGGCGAATCCTGGCGCCCGACCTGCGCGCGAACGGACGCTCCGACGCCGGCGACCCGGCTCTCTGGACCGTGCCCCAGATGGCCGACGACGTCGAGGCGCTGATCGCCGCGCTCGGGCTCGAGAGCCCCGTCGTCATGGGCTGGTCGTTTGGTTCGTTCGTCACGCAAAGCCACATGGCGAGATACGGAAGCGCCGCCGCCTACGTGTTGATGGGAACGATCGCCGAGCCGAGCGCAATGGAACGCGTCGACGAGGAACTGGAGCACTTCGAGCCCGAGCGCCTGCGAGCACAGGTGAGCGCTTCCTGGGCGAAGGAAGCGACCGTCGCAACGCAAGAGGAGAGCAAGCAGTTGATGGACGATCAGATGCCGTTCCACCTTGCCGATCCCGAAGGCCCGCTCGTTCGGGAGCTGATCGCACGCGACGAGACCGTCTATCAGCCGGCGATATTGCGCCAATTCGCCGCCGGCGGCGAGTACGGGATAGTCGACCTGCGAGCCAGATTGAGCTCATTCGAGAAGCCGGTGCTGGTGATGATCGGGGTACACGATCGCACGACCTCACCCGCATCGGCTCGCGAGTTGGTCGAGTTGCTCCCGAACGCCGAGGAGGTCGTGCTGGCTCGTAGCGCCCACATGATCCCGTACGAGGAGCCCGAGCTATTCCTGGCGGCGCTGCGGCGGTTCCTGGCTCGCGTCTGAGTTCCGAGTTGCGGACGAAAGTGGTCTCCCGCTAGGGTTTCGCGTCATGGCGAGCTCTGCGACCATCTCCGTTTCTCCCCTTGCGCTTGGGATCGCCACGCCGCCTGCTGCCGCGCCCGTCGCTCGCGGCTAGCCGGCACGCGCTTTTCTCACCTCCGCGCCGGCTAGCTGTACTGGCCGAGGCGAGAGCTCGCGTAGACGCGGGAATGGCAAAGGAAAGGGGATCGAGTCGTGAGATTGGCGAGACCGGCGGTACTGGATCGACATCAAAACGCAGTTGCACCGGCGGTAGCGGGTGCGGTTTGCATCGCCTTCGGTGCCATCTTCATCCGGCTGTCGCACGTCAATCCGGCCTCCGCGGCCTTCTACCGCTGCCTGTACGCGCTCCCCGTACTGGCGCCGCTGGCGTGGCGCGAGCGCCGCAGGAGAGGAGCACGACCGCTGCGAGCGCATCTGTTCGCACTCGCGGCCGGACTCCTGTTCGGGATCGATCTCGTGTTCTGGTGCGAGTCGATCGCTTATGTGGGGGCGGGCCTGGCGACCGTTCTCTCCAACGTTCAGGTTGTGATCTTCCCGCTCGCCGCTTGGCTGCTCGTTTCGGAGCGTCCGTCGGCGCGTCTTGCCGTGGCCGTGCCCGTCGCGCTCACGGGCGTTATCTTTATCTCCGGCGAAGTCGGAGGTGGGGCCTACGGGCGTAACCCTGGTCTCGGAGCGCTCTACGGCATCGCCTCGGGACTGGCTTACAGCGCATCGCTTCTCTGCATGAAGCTCGCCGGCGAGGCGGAAGCGCGGCACACACGTGCTCGCCTGTTCGAGATGACGCTCAGCTCGACTGTCGCGACCGGTGCGATCGGGCTGTTCTTGGGGCAGCTAGGCGAAGTGCCTGGTGTCAAGGCTCAAGTCTGGCTGATACTTCTGGCACTCGGTTCTCAGGTCGCCGGTTGGCTCCTGATCACCTGGGCGCTGCCACGCATCGCGGCAGCTATCACCGCGCTCGTGTTGACACTCCAGCCGGCAGGATCGGTCATTCTGGCGATGATCATCCTGGGCGAGAAGCCTTCAGCGCTGCAGTTGCTTGGAGTCTGTGCGATCGCTGTCGCAATCCCGCTGGGAACGATCGGCTCCCGTGCGAGGTCGAGCGCCGTCGCCGAGAGCCCCACTTAGCTCTGAAGCCGGAGAGGATTCGAAAACGAAACTGGGCTTCGAGAAGGGAGATAGGGGCGAGCGTATTCGTTGGTCAAATTCCCCTACTTGACATAACACGGGTTATCGTGCACGCGCTTCGTTAGGAAGCCGACGCCGGGAATCGTTGGTGATTCGGTACTCGTCCCGCTCCAAGTCAGGAACAAATCTGATTCGCTCGAAGCCCGTCCTAAGGAGAACGCGAGCCGACGCGACGTTCTCGGGCCTGGTGAAAGCTCGGACGTGATCGAGACCAAGCTCGTTGAAGGCTAGCGCCAACGACTCACGCACGAGCTCAGCGGCCAAGCCGCGGCCCCAGTAGGCCGGATCGAAGTATAAGGCGACCTCGGGCCCCCACTCCGGCTCGGCCGGATCTTTGTTAAGGCCGCCCCAACCGATAATCCGGTCTTCGGAGGTCAGTACGACGGTCCAGGGCGCGAATCCGTCCTCGGCAAAGCGGGCGGCGTATTTCTCCAGGTGAAGGGCGGTCGCCTCGTGGCTCGGCGAGCAGTAGGTGAACTGCATCGCCTCAGGGTCGCACTGGATGGCAAAGAGCGGATCTACGTCTGCGGGCTCCGGGGCGCGGAGCAGAAGCCGGTCTGTTCGGCGGTTCGGCGGCTTGCTCAACCGGCCCACCAATCTAGCTCCATCTCGACTTCCTTCAGATTCCCGAGCGTGTATCCGGTCATCGGGGTCATTCTGGCACGGCCGTTCTGATTTCGCCGAGTCGTACCCTGTTCGGAGGGAATTTCGCGATTTCCGGGCCAAAACGCTCACATACCTATTGATTTCCGGCGGAAAAGGTGTTTGCTTCCATAAGGGGCAGGACAGCCGCGCGGGCCGCGCCTAGAGACATGACGATCGATATCGACACTTTCCTGGAGAGTGAGGAGGTACGACACCTTCTCGACGCCGCCGAGCATGCGGGCTCGGTACACGCCGGCGAGGTACTCGATCTAGTCGAGATTTTTGATCTCGACGCCTACGACATCGACGGCCTCTACCGCGAGTTGGAGCAGCGCGGGATCGAAGTCACAGAGGACGAAACCGAAGTCCTGGCGCCGGTCAACCCCGCTGCTGCCCTTTCCTACGAGACCACGACCGACGCACTTCAGCTGTTCCTGCGCGAGGCCGGGCGGCATCCGTTGCTCACCGCCTGCCAGGAGGTCGAGCTGGCCAAACTGATCGAGCGCGGCGACGGCCTGGCCAAGCAGCGGATGATTCAGTCCAACCTGCGCCTGGTCGTCTCGATCGCCAAGAACTACCGCAACCAGGGTCTCCCCTTCCTCGATCTGATTCAGGAGGGAACTCTGGGCCTGATTCGCGCCGTCGAGAAGTTCGACTGGCGTCGTGGCTTCAAGTTCTCGACCTATGCCACCTGGTGGATCCGCCAGGCAGTGGCCCGGGCGCTTGCGGACAAGGCGCGGACGATTCGGATGCCGGTACACATCGTCGAGCGCCTGCAGAAGATGAATCGCGCCGAACGCACGCTCTGGACGCAGCTGGGACGCGAGCCGACGCTCGAGGAGGTTGCCGAGGAGGCCGGTCTTCCGGCCCAGCAGGCCTACGAGGTCAAGGCCGCTGCCCGCGCGTCGACCAGCCTGGATCAGCCTGTCGGCGACGAGGAGGATGCCGTCTTCGGTGATTTCGTGCCCGGCGAGGGCCCGCTGCCCGAGGAGCAGGTGGAGGTGTCTCTCCGCTCGCAGGCTCTCTCGCAAGCCTTGCACGTGCTGCCCGAGCGCGAGCGGACGGTGCTCCTGATGCGTTACGGCATCGAGGGCAACGAGCCCAGGACGCTCGAGGAGATAGGCCGCTGCCTGAGCCTGACACGCGAGCGCGTGCGCCAGATCGAGGTCGAGGCGCTGCGCCAGCTCTCACGCCTACGCGAGATGCAGTACGTAGCCAGGTAGCCGCGCCGGGGCGAAAAGCTCAGGCCTGTCAGGTGCGCAGGTAGTGCTCGAGGTCGGGTGCGACCATGCGCAACTCGCGCAGGGCGCGCGACTCGAGCTGACGTACTCGCTCGCGCGTGATACCCAGTTCGGCGCCAACCTCTTCGAGCGTCCGCGGCGACTGCCCGTCGAGCCCGAAGCGGGCGCTCAGGACGCGGCGCATACGCGGGTTGAGCTTGTCGAGTGCAACCGTCAACTCCACTGCGCGCAAGCGATCGGACGTGGCGCCGTCGGGTGATTCCGTCTTGGTGTCCTCGATCAGGTCGCCGTAGAGGCTCTCGCCGTCTCCGACCGGCGTCTCCAGGCTAACCGGATCCTCGACAAGGTCGAGTAGCTGGATCACGCGCTCGACCGGGAAGCCACTCTCTTTCGCCAACTCCTCGATGGTCGGATCGCGGTTGACCTTCTGCGCCAGGACGCGGCGGGCGCGCATCAGCCGCCGGACCTGCTCAGCCACGTGGACCGGAAGGCGGATGGTGCGGCCCTGGTCGGCGAGCGCCCTAGTGACCGCCTGGCGGATCCACCAGGTTGCGTAGGTTGAAAGCTTGTAGCCCATGCTGTAGTCGAACTTCTCGACTGCGCGGATGAGCCCCAGGTTGCCCTCCTGGATCAAATCGAGGAGCGGCACGCCGGCCTTCGTATAGTGGCGGGTGATCGACATCACCAGGCGCAGGTTCGACTCGATCAGTTTGCGCTTGGCATCCTCGTCGCCCTCGTCCTTGCGCTTGGCCAGTTCTCGCTCTTCGGCGGGCGTGAGGAGGGGCCCGTCACCTATCTGCCGGACGTAGAGCTTGAGCGGGTCGGAGGTCTGAGTGAGATAGGCGGCGCTTTCCTCTTCCTCGACCTCTTCCTCCGGCGCCAGCTCGGTTAGCTCAACCTCTTCCTCTACCGCAACCGAGAGCTTTGGATCGATCTTCTCGGCCGCGTCATGGACGAGCTCCAACTTGGGCGGTGAGGGCCTCGATGCTGGGAGCGGATGCGGATTAATCGGCCGTGCCACGCTCTCTCTATCGGCCCTTGGAGGAGGCAGCTTTACGCAACTCCCCCTTCCCATAGGTAAAAACACCCCAATGGGGGAGGCATGCCTACCGGACTCGGATTATTTGCTCGGTGTCTTGCCGTTAGGCTCAACCGGAGCCGCGAGCATTCCGCCTGCTTCGACCTCCATCCCCTCGTCGCGCAGACGCTCGCGGATGAGGAACTGAAAAGTCGACCAGGCACCACGGCGAGCATCGAAGAGGCGGTAGACCTGCCACTCGCTCATGATTTTTCCGTCGCGAGCGTGCGAATCGGCCCAGTCGGCGAAGCGCGGAAGATGACCGAGCTCGCGCGCCAGCCCCGTGCCCTGATCGATCGCGCGCTCGAGGCGCTCCTCGCCGACCGGTAGGTCGTAGCCGGCCTGGCGTAGAGCTTCGCGAAGCGATCCGAAGGTGTGCCAATAGAGAGACTTCGAGGGCACCTGCCCCTTGCGCGCGTCGAGGTCTCTGGCGGTCGGTGTGCGCTCTAACTCCCCCCCCAGCTCGCGCAAGACGCGGAGCAACTCGTCACGCGTGGCGAAGCGCCTGGGCACGAGGCCCGCCTCTCGCTTGGCGGCGTTCCAGCTACCGAAGTGCTCGATCACGGTTTGCGGGTGGATCGTCGTCTGCTCGTCGCTGGCGAACTCGCGCATCGTCGGCGAGCGTCCGAGCCTTTCCGCGCAGGCACGCAGTTCGCTCAGGATGCGATCGTTTGAGTAGCGCTTACGGATGCTGGCCTGGAAGCTGGCCAGGGCCTGCGGGTCGATAGTTGTAAGAGCGCGAAGAGGGGGCTTGGCAGCCATCGCAAAGAGTTTAGAGCATTATGCGCGAATTGCAACAGCTTTCGATCTCGATCCGAATAGCCCTCTATTAGGGCTTAGGGCCTATCCCGGTAGGCCCGCACAACCGATGCGGCCGATTCGCGGCGCCAGGAACCACCCGATCCACTCACCGCACTACCAGTGCGCTTTCGCGGCTCC
>Ga0209226_10001212_pt1 | contig 12015 bp, 6 predicted proteins | sample BarGraNGADG00212_2_FD_184497 | JGI IMG/M metagenome (GOLD analysis project Ga0209226, IMG submission 184497) | Arctic peat soil microbial communities from Barrow, Alaska, USA - Barrow Graham LP Ref core NGADG0011-212 (SPAdes) (version 2) | ecosystem: Environmental > Terrestrial > Soil > Wetlands...
AAAAAGCAGAAGAACAGGTGATGCAGATATTATGGGACTTGAAAGAAGGTCTTGTAAAGGATATCCGCGACAGTTTCAGCGATCCGAAACCAGCACGCAATACCGTATCAACAGTAGTGAGAGTGCTGGAAAAGAAAGGATACATAGGGCATAAAGCCTATGGGAATGTACATCTTTACCATCCGCTTGTTTCCAAAGGCGAATACTCGAAAAGCCAGCTATTCGGCCTGATGGAAAGTTATTTCAACAACTCTTTCCCGGCAATGGCTTCATTTTTTGCCCGCGAAAAAGACCTTACAGTCAAAGAACTTGATGAATTGCTTGAGGATACCAGGAAGGAATTATCGAAAGTTGAGAAACAGCCAGCTCCGATTTCAAGGAGAAGTGACAATATCCTGCAAAGCGGGAATAAAAAACGTAAGTAATGGAGGCATTTGCATTATATTTGTTGAAGTCAGTTATCTGGCTGGCTGGTTTTGCCCTGGTATTCATTCTATTTCTAAGAAATGAAAGGTTTTTTCTGTTGAACAGAATCTATCTGTTAGCCGGGATTATTATCTCATTTTTATTCCCGCTGATCTCAATACATTATACTGTCGTTCTGCCTGTTGTCAGAACTTTACAGACCGGTGGTGCAGCTGTTACTGAAGTTCAGAATCCGGGCAGCAGCCTGATCACTGAACTCAAAATAATTTTACTGGTTCTATATATGTCAGGAGTCTTATTTTTATTAACTCTTATAATAAGACAATGCGGATCAGTTCTCAGAGCCGTCAGAAGATCTGAGATAATTACAGAACATCCGGTAAAACTGATCAAAACCACTGATTATACCTCTGCGTTTTCATTTTTTTCCTATGTGTTTGTCAATCCTTCAATTACAGACGTTGAAACTAAGGAGATCATGAATCACGAACTGGTACATATCAGGCAAAAGCACTGGTTTGATCTGTTGCTTGTTGAAATGCTTTGTATGATGCAATGGTTTAATCCGCTGGTCTGGATTTATGTCCGGTTCCTCAGACAGAACCATGAATATCTTGCCGATGAGGTGGCGCTGCAGCGGACATCAGATCCGGCAATTTACAGAGCAGCTCTTTTAAATCAGATGGCAGGTTCTCCTGTCGTCAGTCTGGTTAATTCATTCAATTATTCACTTAACAAAAAAAGATTTAACATGATGAAAAATATAATAAGTTCACCATACAGGAAGATGAAAATACTTTTTATTCTTCCTGTTTTTGCAATTGTGTTTTACGCATTTGCCAGGCCCGATTATAAATACAAATATGAAGATGATAATTTGGGAAAGAATGTTTCAGGAACCTCTCTGCAGGAAAAATCTGTCAGGGGAAAAGTTGTTCAGAATGATGGCACTCCGTTGCCGGGTGCAACAATTATTCTAAAGGGGACTACTATGGGTACATCAGCAGATGCCAATGGCAGTTTTAAGATTGACAATGTACCCGATGATGGGTTACTAATTGTCTCTTTTGTGGGCTTCAAATCGAAGGTATTAAAACCTGTTTTCACCTCTGAAATGGCAATCAATATGGTGAAAGATACAGTTAAGTATTTGAATTCAAATATCGGTACACCACCACCACAGCCACCACCTCCCCCGGGTAATGTCGGGAATTCCTCAACCCCACCACCGCCACTACCACCTGTGGGATTTAGAGGTGATGGACCCCCGCCACTTTTTTTGGTGGATGGACTTGTTGTAACCCAGGATGAGATCAGTAAAATTGATCCGAATACAATAGCATCAGTAAATGTGATGAAGGATAAATCTGCAACTGACAAGTATGGTGAAAAAGGGAAAAACGGCACTATAGAGATTACAACCAAAAAGTATAACTCTTCGAAAACAGAAGATAAATCGTCTGAAGTTATGGTAACAGGATATGGTACAGATCAGAAAGTTGTAAAGGGAAAATATGTTGTTGTAGAGGAACTGCCTGAATTTCCGGGCGGCAAAGATGCTATGAAAGCGTGGATTGCTGCAAATGTTAAGTATCCGGGAGAAGCTGTTAAAGGGAAAATCACAGGTAAAGTATTTGTGGACTTTGTGGTTACCAGCAAAGGGAAGATAAAAAATGTAGTAGCAAGCAGATCGGTAAATCCGCTTCTTGATGCTGAGGCTGTAAGGGTTATAAGCAGCATGCCCGACTGGAAACCCGGAAGCCAGGCCGGTAAGCAGGTTGCCGTTCAGATCCAGGTGCCGGTTGAATTTAATTTGAAGTAAAATCTGACAGATTTAAGTATTTGTCATCTCCCCTTTGTGTTCCTTTGTGATCCTTTGAGGTTAAATAAAAATTGTTTACCGCAAAGGGACACGAAGGTCATCACGAAGGTACACAAAGGACTTTTTTGACAACAATGATTTTCGTACATTCAGAGTATTAGCCCCCCTTTAGGGGGGTTGGGGGGCAAAACAATGGGATGCGAGATTAATCCTTGTCTTTTTTATTATCTCCCATGAAAAACGCTGCATGCACAGTTGGCGGACATGGTGAATCCAGCCCTTTAACAGCTTTCCAGATCACTTCATTGAATTCAGCGTCACTTACCAGGTCTTCTTTAGTAAAATCAAATTGTTCGCTTTTTTTCTGCCAGATATTCTCAGCCAGATTCTTTGAATTCAAATCAATAAGACTGGGTCTGACCATAAAGGCAGGATGATCCGGTGTGTTATTCATACATCTCCATAATGGAACTGCAGAGGCATCATACTGACTCATAGGCGGTAATCCAAGTATCAGCTCAATGGTGCGCAGAAGAGATGTAGTTGTATACGCAGTATGATCGACAAAGCTCTTCTTTACGTATCCTCCTGCAAGATAAGCAGTACTGCGATGTGCATCTACGTGATCAGGACCGTTTTGCGCATCATCTTCCACGATTATTATCAGACTGTTTTTCCATACCCTGCTGTGACTCAGGTAATCTACAAACAGGCCAACTGCAAGATCGTTATCAGCTACCTGAGCAAATGGTGTGGGCTTATTGAGACTGAGTCCCTGTGTATGATCGTTAATGAACCGGATAGTGTTAAGCCGGGGCAGCTGATCCGCAATCAGAAGAGAATCAAAATCATGTTTCCATTGTTTAAAACGGACAGTGTCACGTACCGACTGATCCCAGGGTGTAAAAGAAGTACAGAAATGATTCTTTAAAACTGGTATATTAGGTTCCTTATCCCCCATAAATTCACCGTATGTCCGATAGGTGACGCCATTCCGTTTGCAATTATCCCACAGGAATCCATCTTTATTATTGGCAATAAGCCTGGTTCCTTCGCCGGGATAGATTCCCCCTCTACCTCCATAGCTGGTAGGCCATTCTTTTTCCAGGTAATCAGTAGCATAGGCTCCCATGGTCCAGTTGTGACCATCGGCGCTTACCTCTCCATTAACATAGAAATTATCAAGAAGTACAAATTCACGGGCAAGAGCATGCTGATTTGGAGTTATATTTTCACCAAAGAGCACAAGATTCTTGTCTCCGTTGCCTTCGGGTATATCTCCCAATACCTGGTCGTAGGTACGGTTCTCCTTAATAATGTAAAAGATATATTTAATCGGAGAAACTTCACCTACTTTCCGGGGGATAGGATTGCCGGTTTCTCCCTCGGATATTAACTCCGTATTCTTATTGTAGGGAGTATTATTATAAACAGACTTTGAATACAGGGCCATTTGTTTTTCATCAGGGACCTTAAGAATGCTGAGGGTCCCTCTCAGAAGGCCTCCTATATACTGGACTTTTATTTTTTGTTCAATTCCTCCTGCCTGATATATAACTTCATCCCCCTTGCGGTATGGATTCGGGCCATAAGGATTTGCATGAGAAGACATCCCTTTTCCGTTGCTGACAAGAATTTTGTTTTCAGCGATTCTCACACAGGTCGGATACCATGCAGTCGGGATAAAACCTTTACTTATAGATGATCCGGGAGTACTTACATCAAACACTGCAAGACAATTATTATCGGCATTTGCAATGTAAAGGGTCTTGTCATCACTGCTCAGAGCCACGCTGTTTGTAGTTGAGCCGGCAGGAGAACCAGGATAAAGGGCCGAATTAAGCGTTTCAACAGGCTTCATCTGCCGTGTATCAATAACTGAAACACTGTTATCATTTGAATTTGCAACAAACAGATACAGTCCGTTTTTTGTAATGCAAAGATCATTTGGATTATCCCCTGCAGCAACCGAGCCGGTAATTTTCTGCTGATTTGTGTCAAATATTAAAATTTTATCACAGCCCCAGCAAGAAATATACAGTAGATTATGGTCGGGTGATAAAAGACATGTATAACCTTCACCTCCTAATGGATATTGTGCGATAACTTTTTTAGTTTGAATATCAAGGACATAAAGAGAGTTATTTTCTTTTGTAACAACATAAAGCCTGTTTTTTGAATCATCCATAGCTATTCCGGCAACGGATATTTTTACGGGCCAGGGCTTTCCAATCCTTATAGAATCATATACCGACAGACGATTGTTAAGAATAGCATACCGGATAATTATGTTATCATTTCCTCCCGAAGCATACAGATACCTGCCATCAGCGGAAAAAGTCAATCCCAGCCAGGCTTTTCCAACAATGATTGAGTCGAGAATTACTTCCCGGTCAATATCCACAAGCTGAATTGTCTGATCGCTTTCGCCATTGTTAGTAATTGCTGCAAATTTTTTTGAAGGCGATACCGCAATATTAAGAGGTAAGTCGCCAAGAGGCAACAATTTCCCCACGGGCGTTAACTTCCATCCGTTTGGCAGAGTAACACGATGAGCTTCAATTTCGTCAAGGGTCTGGGCACGAAGATTAAGAGCGGAGCCAATCAGAATTATCTGAAACAGAAATAGAATTTTCTTAATAATCCGGTTCATTTTCATGGTTTTGAGATTATTCGGTACGTGGCTGTCTCTTTTTCAACTCATCCGGTTTCAATGTGATCAGGTGGCCGATTGGTTTCCCGTTTCGGTAAGTTATCATACGCAGTGTAACCGGTCCATCAGGTAGTTCAACAGGATTGGAATATTTTGAAGCATATCTGTTTGGCATGGCGCCATCAAGGGTATAGAAAATATCCAGTCCGGGTACTTCAGAATCCATCTCCAGCATCACCTTTCCATCTTTCTTACTGACATTTAGAATTGCATCATAAATTGCCAATGAGTAATTAACACCGGCAATCTCAGCACGCTCAAACTGGTTTTCAACACGTTGCACAAAACTAACCCAGTTCTTTGACTCTTTTGGCGACCAGAAGTCTTCGGCCAGAGCCCAGCCGCGAGGCCAGGTCATGTATTCAGCATGATGAAGGGTTACTATTTGTTCTGTCCAGAGGTTTCCCTGGCCACCCAGAATATATTTTGCATCCACTCCTTCAGGAACAGGTTCGAAGCTATAGCATTTATTTAACCTCAGAGCTGCATAGACCGGCGGCTCGATTGTTGGTTCACCCTGCTGATAATCGAGGTAGGCAAATGTTGTGGGAGTCATAACAACATCATGTCCCAGTTTTGCGGCCTCAATTCCACCTTTGACACCTCTCCAGCTCATTACGGTTGCCTCGGGGGCAATGCCTCCTTCGAGAATTTCATCCCAGCCAATCATCTTTTTCCCTTTCACTTTTAGTATGCCTTCTACCCGTTTCATGAAGTAGGCCTGAAGTTCTTCCGGCGTCGACATATTCTGCTTTTTCATCAGAGCCTGGCAGCCGGCATCCTGAGTCCAGTAACCCTTATAGCATTCGTCTCCACCAACGTGAATATAAGGATTTGGAAACATTGCCGCGATTTCAGTAAAAACCTTATTGAGGAATTCATATACTTTTTCATCTGATGGATTGAGCGTATTATCTTTCAGCATTTTGAAAGTTCCATTGCCATACCATTCCGAAAATAAGGTACCCGGATCAACTTTTGTACTTGTATCTTTGGTGCAGCTCAATTCCGGATAGGCTGCAATTGCTGCCATACTATGGCCAGGGACATCAATCTCAGGTACAATAGTCACGTTACGATCCTGTGCATATTGAACGATTTCCCTGATGTCGGCCTGAGTATAGAAACCACCTGCAGTTGCTGCTTCTCCAGGTTTTGCTTCAGTGCGGTTGTTAAATTGTCCGAAACGGGGAACACGCCAGGCTCCAACTTCCGTAAGTTTTGGTAACGACTTAATTTCAATCCGCCAGCCGTTATCATCAGCCAGATGCCAGTGGAAAGTATTGTATTTAAATCGTGCTATCTGGTCAATATACAGTTTAACCTCATCTTTTGTGATAAAATTCCGGCTAACATCCAGCATAATCCCTCTCCACCCAAATCGGGGATAATCTGTAATTTTAACAACCGGAATTGTCCAGTTCATGTTGATGGTTGTTTTACTTTCAATCTCTTTTGGAAAAAGCTGAAATAAGGTTTGCATACCGTTGAAGAGTCCGGCTGTACTGTTGGCAGTTATAACCACTCCATTTGCTGTAGAAACCAGGGTATAACCTTCTTTTCCAATTTGTGCAACAGTCATTTTATTCAGATTAAGTTGAATAGACCCTTTGGTGCTTTGTTCGGGTTTGGTTGAGAATCCGGTTGCAGCATTCAGTTTCTGTGAAAGCATCTCAGCAATTTTGCGGCTTTCAGGGTTATCAAAACTTATAGTAGAAGCTATTGTTAATGAATAATTACCATCAGATTGCTGTATTTCAACAGGTTGCGGAATAAGTTGAAGCGCTGATTTTTGTCCATATGCCTCGGTCAGTGAGCAGAAAAGCAGAAATAAAACCAGTTTTTTCATAGAAAATGAGTTAAGCTATATTATTTTGAAGCGTTTCCTACAAACCTATAACCTTTGGTTTTCAGGACTTTCAAAACCTCTCTTTTGATCTTTACAACTGCCTTTCCGGAAATCTCAAATGGTTCGCCATCGATATGAAATCTGGTTTCATCAGTCTGAATAACAATCTCCTTGTCTGTTTTGATCAGCCTGACATATTTGGATTTATTTATTCTTTTTGTAAAGAGTCTTATTATAAAAAGGGGACCTAAGATCTTTGGGAATGGCTTAATTAAAACAAGATCAATTATTCCATCATTTGGCCTGGCAGCGGGTGCAATGAAAGCGTAATTTCCGAATTGTCTTGTATTTGCAACTGTCAGGACAAATAATTTATCAGAGAATATTTCTTCTCCACCGCACTTAATAGTAACATGAAAAGGGCGGAGCTGCAAAAAAGTCTTCAATGTCAACCATACATAAGGAAGGAAACCACGAAGTTTCAGTTTGCTAAAAGAATCTGCAACAAAACTATCGAGACCAATTCCTGCAACGTTAAGGCATAACTTATCATTTATCTCAATGACATCGATGTCAATGCTTTCGGCTTTCTTAATATCATTTAACAGTGACCGGAGGTTCAGTTTAAATCCAAATTCCTTCGCAAAACCATTACCTGAACCAAGTGGTAAAACTCCCAGAATCTTTTCGCTTCCGACCAGTTTCGAGGCAACGGTATGGACTGTACCGTCTCCGCCGGCAGCAACAAAAACATTATGATTATCAAGATTATTTTTGATGAGTGTTTTTGAATCGGCAGCAGTCAGCGACTTTAAACAGGTCAATTCATTTTTAAGACGGTGCAGCTCTTTTGATACAATGAAGTTAACAGGTTGCACACCCGCAGTTGGATTAAGGATAAAAAGAGCTTTCTTGTTTTTAGGAGTATGCATCTTAAAAATTAAACTTATAAAGCAAAAGTAGTAAAAATAGATTATCCGGCAGGCGGGTATTGTTTAATAAGCCTGTTCTGGTGTTTAATTGCCCGGATATACTCCCCTAATGTTATAGGTTTAAAACCTCTTGCCCTGTTAAGGTCTCCTATTTTAAAGAGAAGTCTGTATGATTTGAAAAACTCCCGGTATAATTTAAATAATGATACATCCGGATCCCAGGCCTGTATTGCTTCAGCTCCTGCGCCGTTGATTTCTATAATTGAAAAACTTACTCCTTTCATAAGCAGGTCCACTGACTCGAACCGGATGTCGAACCGTCCAAAGTAAAACTCCGGCATGCTTTTAGAAATGGTATCAAACCGGTGGTTAAGCTCAGCAGTGATAAACTGGCTGCCATCGCGATAAAGCCCTCCTGCTCTTAAGCTTCCGATAAAAGACAAACGAATCAATTCTCCCTCTGATGGAATCTGGTCAAGATCTTCCTTTCCAAATCCCACATGTTCAGATTTCCCGCCAAGATAAAAATCTGCCCTGAGCCTGGTGCGCTCATCTGACTCAATCAGTTGCCTGAGTGTTGATTTGCCATCACCTGTAACAAACGGGAAATAGCGTAATGTTAAAGAGCAAATACGGCCATTTGGTTCCCCGGGAATCCTGACATAAAATACACCTGCTTCTCCGTCATGAGTCACAGGACGTTGAAGTACTAACTTTTCATTGTGCGGGAATGTTGAAATATATTGCAAAAGAGAGCTACTGTCTTCAATGAGTCTTACCCCATAACCGTTCCAGCCTATATCAGGTTTAGCCACTATCGGAAATTCAAGTTTCTTCTCTTTCATGAGTGAAAGGGCAATTCCCAGATCTTCTTCTGCAGCCACTCCATTGCGATTCACGGTAACAAATTCTGCAATCCATGGCTGTTGTTCACTTCCAACCTGTTGCATGACAGATGCTTTGGATTCACCCATAAAACCGCCTGTTTCAATCATAGGATTCGATGCTGAAGGAAGCGTCAGGCTATGATAACGGATCGAAAGAAGGAGATAATAAATGCCAACCGGAATATAGAGAATACTGTTGGGAATACGTTCTGCTGTAGAAACAGTTTCTTTAATATTATCCACTGATGGCATTCCATGGAACTTGTTTTTCAAGGCAGGAATGTACTTTTTAAAAACAGAAAGAAATGAAGGTGGCAGGTCGCCCATTGCCTGGTCAGATGATTTGTTCCAGGGCGATCGGAAAGTATTTCTTATAGCAAAAAATACGATTACCAGAGCAAGAGCACCCCAGGCCCAATAACCTAAATGATTAAGTACCAGATTGCCGAAAAGTATCACAACTGTCAGAACAATGGAAGAATATATTGCCCCTGCCAGAATTGATACTGTAGCAAATCGGGCAATGGGAATCCCGAACCAGCCGCAGGCTACAAATGTCGGGAACAATATGCCCGGAGTGATACGGCAAAGGATCAGTACCCTTACCAGGTGTGCTTCCAGCCACCGCCTTACCCGTTCAACCTTCGGACCAATTATCTTTGAGCTTAACCATTTGCTTTTTCTTGCCAGACGGCCAAGTCCGTAAATCAGCAGATCACCGGTGACAATTCCCAGGTAAACGCTTATAAAAGCCATCCAGACAGGTAAGTGATGTTCCACAGTCGAAAAAGCAGCTGCAAGTATTGCAGCATCTTCATGAAGAAATGTCATGAAGAAGATTATCAGACAATGTTCCAGCCAAAGAAAGTGTTCCGGAGTAAGCATTAATCAATTATGAATTAAGGAACTTATTCAGACTCACATTAAACAGACTATAAAAATAGCAGCATTTGTGATAATAAAGTATTATCAGGGGAGTTTTGTTACTATTCCATGAAGGGATATTTAAAATCAGTAGCCGGAATGAGAGTCTCTTTGATTGTTCTGGGGCTTACCCAGCGGAGAAGATTAAGGTGGCTTCCTGCTTTATCGTTTGTGCCGGAGGCCCTGGCTCCACCAAAGGGCTGCTGTCCTACCATTGCACCGGTCGGTTTATCATTGATATAGAAATTACCGGCTGCATAACGCAATGCACGGCAAGCTTTTATCATTGCATATTTATCATTACTGAAGATTGCTCCGGTAAGAGCATATGGTGAGGTTTCATCGCAGAGCTCAAGAGTATCATCAAAAAGTTCATCCTTGTAGATATATATTGTCATAACCGGGCCAAATATTTCTTCTTCCATTGTGAAATAGCGGGGATTATCAGTTACAATGACAGTTGGATTAATAAAGTAGCCTTTGGATTTATCTCCGGTACCCCCGGCAATTATTTTCGCTTCACCCGATGATTTTACTTTTTCGAAACACGACATTATTTTATCAAATGAGGCTTCATCAATAACTGCATTGACATAATTTTTAAAATCAAGAACATCTCCAACCTTAATTTCAGAAATCATCCTCAACATTTGTTTTTTTGTCTCATTCCAGATTGACTCCGGAATGTAAGCTCTTGATGCAGCAGAACATTTTTGTCCCTGGTATTCAAACGATCCCCGTACAATAGCTGTGGCAAGTTCGAGAGGATTAGCTGATTGATGGGCAAAAATGAAATCTTTTCCGCCTGTTTCACCAACAAGCTTAGGGTATGATTTGTAAACAGAAAGATTATCAGAAACCTGTTTCCAGAGAGAATCGAATGTTGAATTTGAACCGGTGAAATGAATTCCTGCCAGATCTCTGTGTTTTAAAACGATACTGCTTATTAATGCTCCGGAGCCAGGTACAAAATTAATAACACCGTCAGGAATCCCGGCTTCCTGGAATACTTTCATAAGGTAATAGTTTGATAGGAGGGAAGTTGTAGCCGGTTTCCATATGGTGGTATTTCCCATAAGTGCAACACTCGTATTCAAATTAGATGCAATTGCCGTGAAGTTGAAAGGAGTTATAGTATAAATAAACCCTTCCAGAGGCCGGTATTCAAGCCGGTTAATATTCTCACTTTCAGATATAGGTTGTTCACTGTAGATAACCGATGCAAAAAAAGTATTAAATCTGAGGTAATCTATTACTTCACATGCAGAGTCGATCTCTGCCTGAAGGATATTTTTCCCTTGTCCAAGCATTGTAGCGGCATTAATCCGGTACCTGTATTTTTTCGAAATAAGCTCGGCTGCTTTAGCCATTATGGCAGCTCTTTCCATCCATGCAAGGGTCATCCATTCGCATTTGGCGTCAAGGGCAGCATTAATTGCAAGAGAAACTTCTTTCTCTGTAGCCATATGATAAGTTGCAAGAACATGGTGGTGATCAGATGGCATAAGAACCTTTCCGGTCTTTCCTGTACGGATCTCTTTTCCTCCTATAATCAGAGGGATATCTATAATCTGGTTTTTCTGAAGCTTTAATTCTTCTTCAAGCAATATCCGTTCCGGGCTTCCTGGTTTATAGGATAAGACAGGTTCATTTTTTGGTTCGCGGAAATTATATATGGCGTTATTCATTCTAATTATTTTTTTGCAAAATTGATTTATTTGTCATTTATATACAATGACTTTTATCGGGTTTAACCCCCATTCCTTCTGTTTTTTTGCCCCCCATCCTCCCTAAAGGGGGGCTAATACTCAATATTATAGCGTAATTCAACTAAATTCCACAGAATTAGCCCCCTTCAGAGGGAAGGACGCGAAGCAGCCAGGGGGCACTTAAGTCAGAGATTAAACACAGCCATTGCGGAAATGTTCGTTCTTCTCAGATTGAAAGAAATTTCCGGGATATTGTTTTTTATAGTAATTTGGTATAGGTTTGAGAAGAAGTAATAAATAACATTTTAACAATCAGGCTTATGTCAGAATCAAAATTCTACCATTTTTCTGCTGATGGATTATTTTATGGTGTTGCAACACTCGGAGAGGCTGTTGCAGTATCAGGGGAAGGCGGTTTTGTCTGGTTTAATTTTTATCAACCAACCAGAGAAGCACTCTCTTCACTGATCGATACAATTGGCATTCATCCGTTATCTGTTGAAGATTGCTTTGATGATAATCAGGTACCTAAGATTGAATACTTTAACAATAATACATTCATTATTTTTAATGCTTTCAGCTATTCAGAAAAAACACTTTTTATCGATGAGGTTAATCTGTTTATCGGCAAGAATTTTCTGATAACAGTCAGTGGGAATAATTCCGGTACACGAAAACCTCTTGATAAAATTGCTGAGTTAATTGAAAATGGTCATACAAATGGTAAAACCGGACCCGATTTCTTAATGCATA
>Ga0209226_10001214_pt1 | contig 11987 bp, 10 predicted proteins | sample BarGraNGADG00212_2_FD_184497 | JGI IMG/M metagenome (GOLD analysis project Ga0209226, IMG submission 184497) | Arctic peat soil microbial communities from Barrow, Alaska, USA - Barrow Graham LP Ref core NGADG0011-212 (SPAdes) (version 2) | ecosystem: Environmental > Terrestrial > Soil >...
TCAACACGTATCTGAAGTACACTCACGGCTATGCGTATTGCATGAGCCCCGTCAACGAGATCAACCTCGAAGGTAAGCCGCTCTTCTTCGTCAAAGACATCCCTCCGCATTCGACAGTCGATATCCCGATCAAGCAGATGGGGGTATACTTCGGCGAGCTTACCGACGGTCACGTGTTTGTGAAGACGAGCGCGGAGGAGTATGACTACCCGATGGGCAGCGGCAGCAGCATTGCCACGAAGTACCAGGGGGATGCGGGCATCCAGGTGGGGGGCTTCTGGCGCAAGTTCTTGTTCTCGCTGAGATTTCAGGACGTGAACTTGCTGCTTAACGAGAACATCAAGCCGGAAAGCCGCGTGCTCTTCCGCAGAGCGATCGGCGAACGGATCGAGACCCTGCTTCCGTTCCTGCAGTTCGACACCGACCCCTATCTGGTCACGGTGAAAGGCAAACTCTACTGGATGCGCGACGGCTACACGGTCAGCGACGCCTATCCGTACTCGAAGTACTACGGCCTCCAGGGATATGAGTTCAACTACATTCGCAACTCGGTGAAGGTGGTTGTGGACGCCTACAACGGCAAGGTCGATGCCTATTTTATCGAGAAGCCGCTGGCGGACCCCATCATCCGCACGTATCGTAAGATATTCCCCGGCATATTCAAGCCGATATCCCAGATGTCCAAGGAGCTTCAGGCTCACATTCGCTACCCGGAGGACTTCTTCCGTATCCAGACCGCCATCTACGCGCGCTACCACTACAGCGCCAAGCGGCCCCAGGACTTCTACGGTAACAGCGACCTCTGGGAGATACCTCAGACGGCTAACCTGACCGGCTCCGCCAGCGAGCAATCCGAGTTCATGGACCCCTACTATGTGATAATGAAGCTGCCCAACGGCGCGAGCGAGGAGTTCATCCTGATGACCCCGTATGTGCACTCCGGCGCGCGAAAGAACATGGTCGCGTGGATGTGCGCGAAATGCGATCAGCCCGACTACGGCCGTTTGGTGCTCTACCAGCTTCCCACCAAGAATGTCAACGGCCCACAGCAGGTGGCAACGTTCGCAAGCCAGGACCCGAGCATCTCGCCGCAGTTGACCCTCTGGAACAAGGAAGGCTCAGCGGTCGGGACCGGCAATATGTTGGTCATCCCAGTGGAATCGACGTTCCTCTACGTGGTGCCCGTATACCTGTCCTCGACCACAAGTGGGACCGAGATCCCCGAGATCAAGCGCGTAGTTGTGGCGTTGGGAGATCGGGTCGCGATGGCCCCGACGCTCAACGAGTCCCTTTCGGCTCTTATCGGCGAGTCGATCTCCGCGCCCGCTCAGACGGGAATGGCTGCCGGCGCTCCCGGCAAGCCGGGCCGTCCAGTTGGCGGGAAAGCGATTGTCACGACAAGCGCCGATCTCGCGCAGCTCGTGGAGCAGGCGAACTCCGAGTATGCGAAGGCGCAGGAAGCCCTGCGCGGCGGCAACTGGGCTGAGTACGGCCAGCGCATGACCGCGCTGGATAAGGCCCTCAAGGATCTGCGGGGGAAGGTGAAGGGGAAGTAGCCAATTGCCGACGATATTCGACCGTGAGGTAGACAGATGATCGGCCTGAAGCGGGGTGCAGTCGTACTCGTGCCCCACGATCCCGAGTGGTCGAGGTTGTTCGACGAGGAGAGGCGACTTATCGGGAGCGCCTTTGGCGACATTGTTGTTGCGATTGAGCACGTGGGCAGCACTGCTATTTCCGGCATTCCAGCGAAACCCATTATTGATATCAACATCGGCGTAGCCTCACTTGAGGTCGCGCGGGAGATGAAAGGTACCTTTACCTCGATTGGGTATGAGTATCGGCCTTTCGTGCCTGGTGTCACCTTTGACGGTCTCGTGGATCAGGAGCTGTATGTCAAAGGCCCGGAGTCGCTACGAACCCATTATGTCCACGTGGCTGTTCATAACAGCGATTTCTGGAACAGAACTCTGCTGTTTCGCGACTACCTTCGCAATCACCCGGACTGGGCTCAGAAGTACGGGGACCTCAAGGTGAGCCTCGCAGAGAAGTACCCGAATGCCCGAACCGAGTACGGAGATGGGAAAGAGCCGCTTATTCTTCAGATATTGGAGATGGCACGGCAAACGCTAGGAGACAGTGAGTCGGATCATGTTGAGCGCGCGCGCTCACTTTTCGAGGGGCGCCGGTTTTCCGACAGCTCTGATCTTATCCGCGAGGATCGTGAGCGGTGAGCCGTGCTTTGGAGGCAAACGCTATGAAAAAGTTTCGAGTCTTGTTGCTGTTGGTCGGCGTTGCCGTGTTGCTCGCCGGGGCTGCGGCATTCGCGGATGAAAGCGCCGCGAAGCCCGCGGCCGCCGAGAAGATCACGATGCCCGTGAAGGTGGAGCCCAATGAGCTGCGCAGCTATAAGGTTTCGGTGCAGATGAAGGGCCGCATTGCCGAAGAGGGCTCCACGAAGCTGACGGACGTGGAAGGGGTTTACTCCATGAATGTGCAGCACCGATACGGCATTAGAGCCGGACAGGGTGACGGCCTGCTGCCGTTGGAGATATCCGCCGCCGAAGCGGAGGCTACGGTCGGCGATCAGAAGCTGGTGATACCGGCGGCGGAGTTCCCCAAGATAACGCTGCTTATGGACCGCTCGTGGAAAATATCGAGCGTGTTTGGTATCGCGGGCACTCGCTACGCGGATCAGGCTCCCGGACTCAACTACGCGAATCTGATAATGCTGTTCTTCATCCCGGACGTGGATAAGCCTCACGGCGTCGGCGAGAGTTGGCCCAGCAAGGTCAAGCTGACTGGTCTTCCGGGCGAGTGCGGCGTTACGACCACGCTCAAGTCGGTGGACACAAAGGATGGCGTGAAGACCGTGACCATTCATCAGGACTACGTCTGGAGCCGGCAGGAGACGGGTACTGACGTTTTCGCCAACAGCAAAGCCGCGGTCGATTCGACTTTCGCGCTCGACACAGGCAAGCTGCTGAAGTCCCACGCGGACTGCCGGCTCGATCACCAGAAAGCTGGGGCCGCCCAGCAGGACAACCGGGGCGAACAGACGTATACCAAGATCGACATTTCGCTGGAGAAGTAGCCCAGACGTCGTATCTCAGCCGCCCTGCCCATCTGGTGCTTCCCCTATTTAGAACTGAGAACTGAAAACTGAGAACTCCCCATGTGCCTATTCGGCGTTGTTCTCGCTTCGGCGTGCATGTTCATAGTGCTCTACTGGTGGTCCGAAGGGGCGATAGAGGCCTCCGAAGGGATCGTGCTCGCGGTCGTCTTCGGGGGGCTGATGATCGGCCTTTTCGCGGCGCGCAACGTGGGGCAGTTTCTGTTGGCATTCGTTCCGCTGAGCGCGGCTGCCGGTTACGGGATCTACACCTGGCGGCTCGGAAGCTGGCGGAGCTACTACAAGAAGCGATGCGCGGAATATGAGGCCGCCATCCGCTCCGATCCGAGGAACCTCGCCGCGCGCGAGTTCCTGGCCGAGGCGCTGTTTAGCCTCGGCGATCTGGACCGGGCAACCGACGAGATGCAGGCCGCGGTGGACCTGGGCGCGGGAATGGAGTGCCAGTATAAGCTGGGGAAGTGGTCCAAGATGCGCTATCTCAGGGATACCACCAACCCCGTGTGCCGGTGGTGCGAGACCGAGAACCGGCCTGGGGATCGTAGGTGCGCCAAATGCGGCGCGGACCTGCCTTATGACAACGTCTTCACCCGATGGCTGATAGGCGGCAGATCGGCAGGCGCTCGGTATTACCTTCTGGCTGTCAGCGCGGCGGCGATAGTGTGCGTGTCGTGGCTTCTTCTTCCTGCTAAGTTTGCCCTCATACCCTTCCTGTTTTGCGTGTTCGCGCTGGTCGGATGGTCTCTGGTGAGTTCCTCCAGGTCATAGAGCATACAATACAAGCCCATCATCGGTTTGGCGGCTTTCGGCTTGAGGGTAATCTTATAATGAGCCCGCGCTCTTTCCTTGAGAAAGGAGGTAAAGAGCATTGAGTGACAGAACACCGATACACATCAGACGCAACATTGAATCATACGATGACCCCTACATTGAACAAGAGTCCCCGGCAGAGCATACGCCGTGCAAGCGATGCGGCTCCATATACACGGCAGGCAGGTGGTATCTGAAAGACCAGGTTCCTGCCGGCAGGACGGCTCGAAAGCTGGGTGGGGATTTCCGAATCCCCACCCGACCAACTCCCACAACCTGCCCCGCGTGTCGAAAGCAGGCCGACAAGGTGCCTGGCGGAGTATTAAAGCTCACCGGCAGGTTTATAAACGACCACAAAGTGGAGATAATCAACCTGATCCATAATCAAAGCGGCAAAGCGCAGGCCGTCAATCCGCTGGAACGCATAATGGACATGCAGTCCAACGGCAGCGAGATCACCATCACGACCACCAACGAGAAACTCGCGCAACGGATCGGCCGCGCGCTCCACAAGGCCTACAGCGGGACGATCGAGTACCAGTTCAGCGAGGATACGAAGCTCGCGCGGGTGAACTGGCGAAGGGAAGAGTAGGGTATAGGGAACAGCCGGGGTGCCGGGGTGGATCTAACCTCCAACCTCTAACCTCTAACGTCTAAAGAACGGGGGATTCTGTTTTGAACGTAATGGATTTGCTCAAGAAGTCGCTGGCATTCAGCCTTGGGGCTGCGGCGTTCAGCGCCGAAAAGCTCAAGCAGTTTGCTGACGATATGGTGGCGCGGGGTGAGATGTCGTCGGAGGAAGCCAAGAGCTTCGTCGATGAGGTCTCCAAAAAGGCCGAGGATGAGAAGCAGTCCATACAGGACTGGGTGTCCGAGCAGGTTTCGAGAATGCTTCAGCAGGCAGGCGCGGCCGAGGCGACGCGGGTGGAGCAGTTGGAAGCCAGAGTAGACGCGCTGGAGAAGCGCCTGGCTGAGCTCAAAGCGGATGCCTAGATGGAGTACGCGGACGGGGGAATTCCTCCTGGTCAGGCGGCCCGCCGTTGGTTCTAGATAAGGGCCGCAAACACCTACGCAGATACCGCGAGATAGCGGGAGTGCTTGCCAGGCACGGCTGGGGTTGGATACTCGGCAAACTCGGCGTTTTCGAGCGTCTGGGCAAGCATCCGGACCTGATGCCTGGCCGGCAGGCCCCCGCGCACATCAGGCAGATGCTTGAGGAGCTGGGGCCGACGTTCGTCAAGCTCGGCCAGATCCTGTCTACGCGTCCCGACATCGTGCCGGAACCCTACATATCCGAGCTTGCCAAGCTGCAGGACACCGCCCCCACCGTGCCCGTCGATCAGATTCGAGCTGTCATCGAGTCCGAGTTCGGCAGGCCCGTGGCGGAGATGTTCCAGGAGTTCGAGGACATTCCGATGGCCGCGGCGTCGCTGGGCCAGGTGCACCGTGCCATGCTGCCGGACGGTACCCACGTCATCGTTAAGGTGCAGCGACCGGATATCACCGAGCAGGTGGAGACCGATATCGAGATCCTCAACAAGCGCGCCGCGTTCCTGGAGGACCACTGGGAACGGGCGCGAACCTACGGCGTTTCCGATGTTGTTGATGAATTCGCCATGACGATCCGCGAGGAGCTAGACTACACCCGCGAGGCCCGCAACACCGACCGGCTGCGCGAAGAGATGTCGGAGGAAAAGGGTGTGGGCGTGCCGATGGTCTACTGGGACCTGACGACCAGCAAGGTTCTCACTCTTGAGGAGATTCACGGCGCGAAGATCACCGATCTTGCCGAGCACCCCAGGTCCCACGCTCAGGGCACGCTGCTTGCGGAGCGTCTGGCCTCGGCGTTCCTGAAGCAGGTGTTCGTTGACGGCTTCTTCCACGCCGATCCGCACCCCGGCAATATACTCGTCAGTGATGCTGGTGATATCGGCCTGGTGGACTGCGGGATGGTGGGCCGGCTGGACGCCGAGAACAGGGCCGGGGCGATTCGCATGCTGATGGCGTTCGAGCAACAGGACACGAGGGTCATGGCGGATGAGATCCTCAACCTGGGCATTGCGCTTGCGGACGTGGATGTTCGGCGGTTCACGCGCGATCTGGGGAAGGTCGTGAGGGGTTACTACGATCTGCCGTCCAGATCGGTCAACATGGGTCACCTTCTGACGCGGGTGCTCAACGTTTCCGTGCAGCATAGGATTCGTCTTCCGGCCAGCTTCGCGGTTCTCGCGAAGGTCTTCACCAATATCGACGGCATCTGCAGGCAGCTCGACCCCGACTTCAACTTCACCGCCAACGCGCGGGGTTATGTCGGACGCGCGGTGCGCAACGAGCTGCATTCCGAAACCACTCTCAACGATTTCTACCGGGCTATCGTTTCCACACGCAACTTTCTGTTCTCTCTGCCGGAGCAGATGGAGCGGCTGATGCGAAAGGCCGTGGAGGGCACTCTGCGCGTGGAGTTCAAGCACCAGGGCCTGGAGGACGTCGAATCGACCTTCGCGCGGTCGGCGAACACGATATCGATCGCGTTGATCGTTGCGGGCACGATTGTAGGCTCATCGCTTGTGGTCTCGGCGGGCAAGGGCTCGCGAGGCTGGTTCGGTCTTCCGACACTGGGTCTGCTCGGCTACATCGTGGCGCTGGTGTTCGGGGTATGGCTGATCGTTTCGATCATGAAGTCGGGGAAGCACAAGTAGATTGTCGATTGCGGATTTCAGATTGCAGATTGGGCCGCATTCCGGTCAATCTGAAATCATAAATCATAAATCTGAAATCCTTCAGATCACCCTCACGTAGGCATTCCCCGGCACGCGGCGGACGACGTTTTTCATCTCCAGAACAGTCAGCGTCCCGGATACCATTTGGGCGGGCAGGCCGGTCTTCTCGATGATCTCGTCTACCGGCATCGGTTCGAGCGAGAGAAGCGACGCGATATCGCGTTCCTGCTCGTTCAAGGCCTCGACCGGCAGCGCCAGTTGGCGCGAGCCCTCCTCGCTTCCGGTCTCAAGACCCAGTTCGCGGAGTATGTCGGCGGCCTCCTGCACGAGCAGCGCGCCCTCCTGTATGAGCTTGTGGCAGCCTCGGTTGCGCTCGTCATCCACGTTTCCGGGCACGGCATAAGTGTCCTTGCCCTGCTCGGCGGCGTATCCGGCCGTGATAAGAGCGCCGGACGCCTCGGGCGACTGGCAGACCAGAACCCCCAGGCTCATTCCGCTGATCAGCCGGTTTCTGGGAGGGAAACGCCACGGTTCGGGGTTGGAGCCGAGAGGGAACTCCGATACTACCGCGCCGCTTTCGGTCATGGCCTCGAAAAGCTTCTTGTTCTCCGCGGGGTAGCTCACGTCGATCCCGCAGCCCAGAAACGCGATTGTCCGCCCGCCCGCCGCAAGCGCGCCTTTGTGAGCTGCTGTGTCGATACCTCGCGCGCCGCCGCTGACCACTGTCAACCCGCGCGCGGCCAGGTCCCGCGCGATTCGTTCGGCAATGCTCTTGCCGTAGATCGTCGCCCTTCGCGAACCCACAATCGCAACCGCGAGCTTGTCGGACTCGATGAGCTTGCCTTTGACGTAGAGCAAAATCGGCGGGTCGTAGATCTCCTTGAGGCAGGGTGGGTAGTCGGGAGAAGAAAGCGGCAAGAGGGTGACGCCGGATTCCTCGATTATGCGAAGGTCGCGGTCGATTGCAGCCGGCGCGGGGTCGAGTATCTTCGCAAGGCCCTTGTCCGTCAGGCGCTCGACGCTCTTAAGCTCGGATTTCGATGCGCCAAACACAGCTTCGGGGCCGCCAAACCGCTCAACGAGAGCGGCAGCGGCCCTGGGTGATATCTCCAGGCGGCTCAGACGCAGCCAAGACCTCAGTTCGCGTTCATTCATACAGCGGGCCCTACTCACTGTCCGGGAGGCTGCTGGTCGTTGTAATTGCCTCGATTGTGTCGGCCGTGCCTCCCAAAGCTGCCATCGTTGGGAGAGCTGTTGTCTCCGGGTCCCGGCGGTGGCGGAGGAAGAGGTGGGGTCATGTTGCCGCTTCTGGACGGGCCGGTATTCCGCCCGCTGGGGCTTACAACGCCCGGCTCCTTGCTGGATTTGCCGACTTCGGCCTGGGTCCGGCGAGGAGGGGGCATCGAGGAGTCAGCCGTGAAACTCCATTCCTTGACGAGCTGGTTGCCGGCATAGTCCTTGACGACGAGCGTGACGATATGCACGCCGTCTTTGAGGGGTTTGACCACTGACACATTCGGGTCGCCGATGTCCGTCACGTAGGATACAGTACTCGTGTTCATATCCGTGGCCAGCTCGACCGACTCGCTGTCAAGCATCATCGTCGCGGACGAGAAGTCCACGCCGCTGCCCATGTCGTAAAGCGCCGCGGAGAACTTGATGGGCGGCGCGCCCGACATTCTGGTGCCATTGGCCGGCGTGATGAAGTAGATATCCGGCGGCGAAGTGTCAGGCGCGGTCTTCGTGAAGCAATGCAGGACACCGTCGTCGGTCAGCACAAGCAGCGCGCCGTTCGCGACGATCGGCGAGGTCGAAGCATCTGTAAACGACGAGCCGGGCGTCGTGATAGCGGACGGCGCGAAAACGTATCGCCACTTGAGTGTTCCGTCGACAACCGAGAACGCGGACACGACCCCGTGCGATCCGGTGCAATAGACCAGTTGATCCGCGACGGTTGGGCTGGAAAGCGGTATGCCGCCTATATCGGCAGGCTCGACCCACGTCGCCTTCAATGCGGGCTGCCGGCCGGCTATGTTGTAGCAGTAAAGCTTCTTGTTGTGGCATGGCACGAAAACATCGGTCCCGTCAGTCGCCGGTGTCGCCGACACGTCGGAGGGCAGTTGGATCATCCACTTCCTCTGGCCGCTCCGAGTCGTCAGGCCATACACCACGTTGCCGAGCGCCATGATCGTCACGTTCTCCGTCATGATCGGAGAGGTCTTTACCGGAGCGCTGGGCAACCGGAAACCCCATTTCTGCTTTCCGGAACTCGCGTTCACCCCGTAGAGGGTGCCGTCCATAGACGAACCCACCACTATCCCCGCGCCGACCGCAATGCCGTTTGCGAAGTCATCGCGTGATACGAATGGTTTGGACCAGGCTGTATCCCCGGTGGAGGCGTCTATGGTGTAGATCGAGTTGTCGTCCGAGCCTAGGTACAATATCCCATCCTGCACCAACGGCGGGCAACGCAGCGCCGCGCGCGTTTCGAAGAACCACTGGAACGCGCCGGTCTGTTCGTCGAGGCAGTAGAGCTTGCCATCGCCGGTCCCGAAGTAGAGCTTGCCGTCAACGATTGCCGGAGTGGCCTTGACGGTGCTGGTGAGGGATTGCTCCATCGGGTACTTCCATATCAGATTGCCGGTCTCCATATCCAGGCCATACACGCGATCCCCGCTCGCGAAGTAGCACATGCCATTGGCCACCACGGGCGCGGCCGGATTGTCGTGGTATTTATTGGCTGTGAATTCCCAGGCGAGTATCAGCGGGGGCTCGAGTTTCTCGGACGTGAAGCCCATCTGCTGCGGGCCGTATCTGCCCATCAAGGCGTCATCGGCCAATCCAGCGCTCGACGCCAATATGAGCAGGCACGCGAACAACGCGGCGCGACGAAGAATCATCGAAGTTCCTCCAAACCTATGCGGGCCAGCGCCCTACCACGAGATTATACTGCCGAACCATAGCCTCGTCAATCGGTGTAGGGCGAAGCATTTGCCGCCAGGCTTTTCGATCTTTCAGGCTTCAGCAACAAATGCTTCGCCCCTACTTAGGGTTAGACGCCCTGGCGGGCGGGGAGGTTCCAGGTCGCGGGAGGAACTCGACGCCTTAGAAAAGCGAAAACGTAACGCTTACCCCGCCGACGTTCACCGTGCACTGGCCGTTGGAGATGTCCACGGATGTGCTGGGGATGTTGAACCTGGTTACCTGGTTGGCGAGCTTGCTCGTGCGTTCGACGCGCCCCGACACCGTGGCGGACACTTTCCCGTTGCTGCCCTGCAGGCTCAGACGGCCGTCGAATTTGTAGGAGGCGACAGCCGTGTCGATCTCGGCTCTCACCGGCGCGGAGCCGCTCACGCTCGACGAGGAGCCCAACACGCTGAAGTCAACGGACGCGCTCAAGCGGCCGAGGCCCATTCTGCCGCTGCCGGAAGCCTCTCCTCGCGGGCTGATACCGATGGAGGCGTTGTCGATGGGTCTTGGAGAGCAATCCACCGAGCCGCGACCCCGCAGGCCGCCGTTTGACAGCGTGAAGCTCCCGCGCACCCCTCGCGCGTCAATGGACGCGCTGCCGGTGATGTCACCCCGCGACGAACGCGTGAGGTTCACGCTCGTGTTGGCCAGGTTCGGGACCTGCAGCGTGCCGGTGGCGCCGCCCGAGCCGTCGGCGTTCGCGGAGCCGCGGATGTTCGTTATCTGGAACCCTCCGACGCTCATCTGGGTAGGCCACTGCCAGTCCGCCGCCCACGAACTCGCCGTCGTCAGTATCATCAATCCCAATATCAGTGCTATAGTTTTCATTTTACTGCCTCAGCTCTTGCCGCTACACAAGATAGCATCCCGCCTGCGAAAAGTCAAAAGTCGAACGAAACTCTCAGCCCTCAAGTATCAAAGACGCCGGTGCGCGCGCGTATTGCCCAACATCGGCGAAGAAGGACTTCCGGGCTGCACTGGGCAATTGTTTACTATTATGGACCTCCAACCTCGAATCGGGAGGATAGACTATGGGCGCTGACTATCGAGCAAAATACTTTTCCAGGACACAAAGCGGGTTTGCCGAGCAAGTCGAGATTCTGGGCACGACCTATGTAAAGGTCGAAGACCTGCGCTACGGTACCAACCCTCACCAGGGCGCGAGCTTCTACCGGCCCAAAGACTCTTCGGGCCTGCCGTTCGGCGATATGGAGCAGCTCAAGACCGGCAAGTCGGGCCTTTCGGAGACGAACTACGGCGACCTTAACCATGGCGCGAATGTAGTCAAGTACTTCGATCTCCCTGCTTGCGCGGTCATGAAGCATCTCAACCCGAGCGGGGCGGCGGTGCAGGTCGGGCGTCCGGATCTGCGGACCGTATACGTCCGCGCGCGTGATGCCGACCCGGTGGCCGCGTTCGGCGGCACGGCGGTTTTCAACGTGAAAGTCGATGCCGACACCGCCAATGAGATAATGACGAGCGTGATCGAGGTCGTGGCCGCGCCGGACTTCGACGAGGCAGCCCTCGCCATCTTCAATGACTTCGAGACCCACAAGATGAACAAGGAGATGCGCGTCATCAAGCTGCCGAATTTGATGAGCCTGCCCAAGTGGGTCGGCGATCCCGCTGCTCCCACGATCAAGACGCTCATGGACGGCACTGTCATCGTGGCCGAGCCTCTGCTTACGAAAGTCAAGAGCGGCGATGACCTGGTCCTTGCGGTTACCGAGCACCCCAAGCACGGCAAGTTTGCTGTCGAGAAGACTCCCACGCCGGGGCAGATAGACGACCTTCTTTTCAGTTGGTATGTGAACATGAGCGTGCGCTCAAACGGTGTCGTGATCGCCAAAAACGGCGTGACACTAGCCGTCGGGACCGGTCAGCAGGATCGCGTGACCGCCGTGAGGCTAGCGATCGACAAAGCTCGGGACAAGTATCGGGGCGATGAGACACTGGAGGGCGCGGTGATGAGTTCAGATGCGTTCTTCCCGTTCCGTGACAGCGTGGATGCGGCCGCCGAAGTGGGCATCAAAGCCATTGCCCAGCCGGGCGGGTCCGTGCGAGACTGGGACAGCATCCAGGCGTGCAACCAGCACGGCATCGCGATGGTCTTTACCGGCGAGCGCATCTTCTCGCACCACTGACATGGAACGGGGATAGGGGATAGCGGAGGTGCTTTTCACCATTCGCGACGAGATCTGATGTACAATCTGGATCGTCCAGGACATGTTGGGGCTGTTCAATAAGCCCCTAGCTCCCGGACATTGTTTGAGCTAGGCGGCAAGCAGTTGCATCACGTGATTCGGCTGTTTGCCGCGCAAGATGTTTGTCATCATGGCCTCCAAACAAGCGTAAAG
>Ga0209226_10001215_pt1 | contig 11973 bp, 10 predicted proteins | sample BarGraNGADG00212_2_FD_184497 | JGI IMG/M metagenome (GOLD analysis project Ga0209226, IMG submission 184497) | Arctic peat soil microbial communities from Barrow, Alaska, USA - Barrow Graham LP Ref core NGADG0011-212 (SPAdes) (version 2) | ecosystem: Environmental > Terrestrial > Soil >...
GGACCCGCATGTCCGGTGGTGTGAGAGGAGGGCGCTAGTCCCGCCCTCCTACTCGATTCTATATTATACCACATCGGTGATTTTTTCAGATAGTTAAGTATGGATTTATCCTTCGGTGCCCTGAAGAGTGGATATGATAGTTATAGCGGGGAGACTGGATTATGGTGAGTAAGTGGGCTGAGTTATCCCTAGGTGATTTTGCACCATTCACATATGGTGAAGGATTGCCGGAAAGAGACCGTGACCATATAGGCAAGATACCCGTATATGGTTCTAACGGGGTTGGTATGCACAGCAAGGCTTTGACTAAAGGCCCGGCTGTAATCATTGGTAGAAAAGGCAGTGTCGCTTTTGAGATAACATCGCGGGAAATAATACCACCAATTGCGATGTGGTTTGACACTATCCTGTGTATGCCGGGCGCATTGTCAACATCGACCCGCCTGGCGGCAATCGCCGGGTGCAGCCACACCGAATAGCACTCGAACCGGCCCAGTTGGTCGTTATAACAGACGTTCGCGGAGTCGTTGCTCCAGAGGCGTTTTCTGGCAAGCACCTGGTCAGGGGGCAGGTCCAACTTGACCGTCTCGTGGAGGTCGAGCCCTTCCGCCAGCTTCCACAGTCCGCCGTCGGACGGATGGTAGAGGGCGGGCCTATTGACATCCAGGACCCGCCATCGCAGGCCGTCTTTGCTCTCCGCGATCAGATAGCGAAGGTGCCCGTCTCCGTGCTTCCAGAAATACATGCGCCAACGGCCATCGGGCAATCTCATCACCTGCGGCCCGGCCACGGAGGATTGGTCGCCGGGCAGGTTGTCGAACTGGATCAGATTGGTATCGCGGCCGTCAACCGGCGCCTGGCCCAAACGGCGCGCCGACCAGTTGATGGCGTCGCCGGATTCCCAAACTGCTACGCGCATCGTTTTTTCGTCCACCGAATAGGCAGTCGCATAAGCCCGATAGGAGCCGTCATCGAGCACGATCAAGTCGGAGATGCTCGTGTTGGGAAGGGCGGCTCCGCCATCCTCAAAGTGGCACTTCACCTTCTCCACCGGCGCGTAGACGTGGTGAATGCTTCGAGCGCCGGGCGGGCCGGCTTCGTCGAGCCAGAACTGACGGTGCGGAATCGATCCTTTGGGAGTGCGTCCTGGTGTGGGCAGGCTCTTCACCTTGGCTATGCCTGTCTTTTGCGCGGCGATCAGCCGGGGCGCAAGCGCCGCTCCGGCGACGGCCATCCCACTCGCGCGCAGGAAGTCCCTCCTGGAAACACCGCGAGACTGACCCGTTGCTTGGTCGTCGGTCATGTCGTCCTCCTTACCCGGAAGCGCTCATATCTTCTTGACGCAGATTGTGTCACGTGTCATTTCACGCTGCCATACGGCCTTTCCTTCCGGCCATGCAGGATTGCGCGCCGGTCGATGCCGAACTAGTCCCCAGGTGAGATCATGATCAAGACTTATCTTTTCAGCGAACATGAGACAACGCAAGACGTTTCGCTCGACAACTGGCAATCTCTCGTCGAGGTCGAATCCAGCCTGCTGTGGGTGGATGTGCGCTCCGTTACCCAGGACGATATGGACCTTCTGAGCCAGGTGTTCGGCCTGCACACTCTCGCGCTGGAGTCGGTGCTGGACGGCTACCGCAGGCCGCACCTGATTCAGTTCCCGAACCATTTCTACGTCAACATGACGATGGTCAAGCCCACGCGGGGCAACCACGGCATCAAGCCCGTGGAACTCCATCTCTTCGTTGGCGGGAAGTTCGTCATCACGGCGGTCAAAGACGAGAACAGCGACGCCGTGGACAACGCGCTCGAAGAGTACACGAATGCGCCCAACCTCTGCGCTCGCGGGCCGATGTATGCTGTCTACCTGCTGGCCGAGGACCTCGTGGAAACCTACTACCCCGTGGTGGACAAACTCGATGATGACGCGGATAAGCTTGAGAACATCATGCTCGAACGCGGCGACAGGGCGTCGCTGAAACACAACCTTGCTCTCAAACGCCGAGGCTTCGAGTTGCGCAAGCTGCTCGGCCCGCAGCGCGACATCCTCAACGATCTCTCCCGCCGCGACTTCCCATTTATCGAGGGCGAAAACCGGGTCTACTTTCAGGACGTCTACAACCGCATGATCCGTCTGTTCGATATACTCGACAACGTTCGCGAGGTACTCAGCGGCAATCTGGACATATACCTTTCGACGGTCTCGAACCGGCTCAACGAGGTGATGAAGGTCCTGACTGTCTTCGCGACGATCCTCATGACCCTGTCGCTGATCACCGGCTTCTACGGCATGAACTTCGTCCACATTCCCTGGCTGAGATCCCTCAACGCCTTTCGCAATATCCTGATTGCGATGGGCGCGATCACTGCCGGCCTGCTGCTGTGGTTCCATCGGAAGGGATGGGTTTGACAGCATAAGGCACCCGTGCGGTCAGGCCACGCCCATCTTCTTGAGATTTTCCAGACTTATACGCGCGCTCTCGAGCGGCGGGCGCTGGCAGGTGTCCTGCTCGACTATATACCACTCGGTAGCCGCCTCATCCGCAGCAGAGAAGATCTCGGTCCAGTTGAGCACGCCCTCGCCGACCTCGGCAAAGGTGGGGTTTGCGCCCGAGGTTCTGTCCTTGAGATGCAGCAGCGGAACGCGCCCGGCGTATCTGCGGATGTAGTCCTGCGGCTCCTCGCCACCGGTCTTGACCCAGAACGTGTCAAGCTCCCACGCAAGGCAATCGCGCTTCGAGTTAGCCAGGATGATGTCGATTGCGTAGTGGCCGTCGAACTTGGTGAACTCGTGCGCGTGGTTGTGGTAGCAGAGCCGGATTCCCACATCCTTGAGCTTTGCGCCCGCCTTTTCCAGGGTCTTTGCCATCTCAAAGTAGTCGCCCGCCCGCTGGCCGGAATAAAACGGGCAGCACACGAACTTCAGGTCGAACACCTTCGCGTAATCGATGACGGCCTGGGTGTTTCCGGACAACTGGTCGGGCGGCGCGTGCCACGACATAGCCTTGAGCCCGAGGCTGTCCAGGAAGTTCTTGAACTCGACGGGGGTCATGCCGCCCATGTCGCCGCCGATCTCGATTCCGGCGTAGCCGATCTTCGCGATCTGCTCCATGGTGCCTTTGAAGTCCTTCGCGAGATCATCGCGAACGGTAAACGTTTGCAGAGCTATTGGTTTCTTGAGCATGGGTTCTCTCCTCTCAATTGCCGGGCTATTGGAGCAGCCTGGCACACTGTTCGCGCGTCTTAGCCTCAAACACAAATCGCAAGACGTTCCGGCTGCGCCGTGTGCCGGTGAACTCGCCGTGTTCGACTGCCTCGATGCGCGAGGAGGCCTTCGACGCGGGCTTGTCCGTAAAGTAGGTCCTCGCGAAGTGCTCGTAGGCCGCCGCCGCGTCCTTGGTTGACGGGTAGCGCACGATCAGAAGCCTTGGTTTGGATGAGTCGATCTTGTACTGCGCGAGCAGCGCCTCGGTCTTGTCACTCAGGTTGAGGATGTTTCCGTCCGCGAGGTAGAAGTGGAAATTGAGCACGGTGTGCTTGTGGAAGTAATGCACGCTGTCCGGGATCAGGCCGCTTTTCGGCAGCATGCCGAGCATACTGGGCCGCTTGCCGGTTCCCGATATATTCCGCGATATGAGCCGCCCAATGGCGAGCACTGCCGCCTTCGATTCCTCGGTCTCCTTGTCCGCCACTATACGCACGAAGCAGGTGTTCTTCCAGAACCGCAGCAGCCCAACGCCGTAATCCCGATCCTGACCGATCCCATCCCCGCCGCCACCGCCGCGCTCGTGCGAATAGACCCCGTAGGCGTCGGATGAGTTGCCCAGTCTATAGACTTCGGCGGTGATCTTGGGTTGAGACGCCTTCGTATACTCCCTAACGCCCAGACCGCGGAAGTCATAAGCGAGGTAAAGCTCGCCCGCGCCGTCCATGTAGTCGAATATGTTCGACTTGGTCACGAGCTTCACCGGCCCCGACGCGCGCCAAGTTCCGACCGCATCCGGCAGCATCGAGCTATACCATGCCTCGGCCTCGCAGCTTGCGCAAGCAGCCATCATCGCCAGCCCCAACACCCAACACCTGACACCGAACACCTATACTTCCATCTCGACAATCCTGATCTTGCTCAGATCGCTCGTCCCCAGCTTATACTTCGTATCAGCCACCTCGATGTGCTTTGGCGGTGGGCTGATGATCCACTGCGGCGGCTGGACCTCGTTGCGCTTCTTCACGATAAGGCTCAGGCACACGGCATCGACCGCCACGGGGTCCGTGCCGAGTATCAGGCCCTTGTAATCCCAGATATAGCGCGGGTCGAACTGCGGGCCGCCGTTGTAGAGGATCTTGAGCGCGTCGATGATGATGAGCTTTGTCTTGCCCACCAGCGACGGGGCCTGCCACATCTCGGCCAGGTTCGCGCACGAGTCGCCGTGGAACTGGCTGGGCTTGGGGTAGCAGCCGGCATAGTTCTTGATCGAGGCCGCGATTCCCGAAAGCCCGTGCGTCTTCAGGCCGGGCGCGTTGATGATGGCGGTGAATCCCTCCGGCTTCTTGACGTCCCGATCCCACACCTCTGCTGTCTTGACACCGATAGCGGTCACGCGCCGGCTGATGAGGTCGGTAAGCTCGGTGTGCGTCGGAACGGACACGTGGCTCATCTTGATACCCACCGCGTCCTCGGGCTTGATGTAGGTCTTCCACGCGTCACCGACCGGCTTCTTGCCGGAGAGTCGCGCCACGCCCTTATCGAGCATCTTCTCGAGCACGGGCTTGCTCACGTTGCCGTCTTTGTCGAGGACATCCTTGGACCGTACGATCACCACGGTCGTGATCGGTTTGCTCGCAGCCTCGGCGATTGCGCGCAGAGGGTCGAGGCCCATCGCAACGCCCAGCGTGGTATACGCCGCGCCCTTCAACAGGTCACGACGGGTGATGGTGAATCCGCTTTCGTGATCTTTGCTGTCTTTCATAAGCAGCCTCCCGGATCAGAGTTGATTGCATCTTACCACACAATATCAGCTCTGAACAGCCCGATTGCCCGCGCCTATCCAGGTAGAGTCCCCTAAGGAGAGAAGTTGATGAAGCAAGCACTGCGTCTCATCTTAGCCATTGTGTTCACCCAAGCTCTGCTTATCGCGACTAGCGCCACGGCGAACGATCTCGAGGGCGTTTTCATCTGATAGGCCGATCAGTGGCTGATAGGAACATATTCGCCCGGAGGGCTTGACAACAGTCTCTTTGAGGGGTATAACGAGTAAGCAAGCCAAGAGTTAATATCCAGTCAACGAAGGGACAGAGATGAGATTGCACACAGTCGTCTTCTGCTTAGTTGTCATAGGCGTCCTCTGCACGCTGGCAGTGCCGGCTGAAGTCTCCGGGGCGGCTGTCCAACTGGCGAATGTAGTCGTCACGGCAGGATCAAGTGAGCTTGGCGACTGCTTCTACATCGAGGAACCGAACCGCACCAGCGGCATCAAGGTGACTGGCCAGACAGCGGCAAGAGGTGAGGCGGTCACCGTGACCGGGGTACTAACGAGGCACAACGGTGAGGTCGAGATCGCAGCCACCTCTGTGTCGCACGTCTCAGGGGGTGTCGATATCCGACCCCTTGGCATGAGTTTCACTAACGTCGGCGGCGGCTGGGCGTGGCGCTGGGTCTACAATCCCGTGCTGCACCACAGTGAATACAAGTGGGTGCAGCTTATCGGCCTATCCACTATCGCCTTGTTGGTGCGCACGTGGGGGCGAGTGGACTCGGTGGATACTTCCACCAAATCTTTCATCATAACCGACGGGAACAGGCAGTATCTGAAGTGCATGGCAGCGGGGCTAACCCCGGTGCAGCTTCCACAGGCTGGACAGTTCGTTGTCGTGACAGGGATCAGCGCCACGGAACTGAACCTCCAAGGGCAGTTGGAGCCTCTGCTTCGCTTTCGATCCCAATCCGACATCTCGGTGTATCCAAATTGATCGAGCTTCCCCTATCATTGCCTGCGCAAACTGGCAGCCTGACGTTAGCTGTGATACAATCTGATGGGCCGATCAATGACGAATACGGCCCTACCGGAGGTATCTCACATGTCAGACCTAGCTTTATTTGGTGGACCGAAGTCCGTGACCGACAGCCCGGCTGAACTCTTTAAGTGGCCGATCATAACCGATGAGGACGAGCAGGCCGTGCTCGAAGTGCTGCGCCGAGGGGGGATGTCCGGGTCGGACGTCACGATGCAGTTCGAGAAGGAATACGCCGAGTGGCAGGGGACCAAGTATGCCCTCGGGATGTGCAACGGCACCGCCGCCATCCACTCCGCGATGTTCGGCTGCAAAGTCGGAGTGGGCGATGAGGTGATCTGCCCGTCCGTGACCTATTGGGCATCCGCGCTGCCCGCGTTCTCCCTTGGCGCGACGGTGGTCTTCGCGGAATCCGACCCCGTGTCGCTGTGCATCGACCCCAATGACATCGAACACAGAATCACCGACCGCACGAAAGCGATTATGGTCGTCCACTACCTCGGCCATCCGTGCGATATGGACCCTATTATGGAGATCGCGCGCAGGCACAAGATCAAGGTGATCGAGGATGTCTCGCACGCTCAGGGCGCGCTCTACAAGGGCCGCCTGGTGGGGGCGATCGGGGATGTCGGCGCGATGAGCTGCATGTCGGGCAAGTCGTTTGCGATCGGCGAGGCGGGGATGCTTGTCACCGACGATCTCGAAATCTACGAGCGCGCGGCGGTCTTCGGCCTCTACGAGCGGTTCGGCGACGCAATACAGACACCCGAGCTCAAGCCGTTCAAGGGCCTGCCGATGGGCGGCTACAAGTATAGGATGCACCAGCTCAGCTCGGCGGTCGGCAGAGTCCAGCTCAAGTATTACGATGAGCGCATGGCCGAGATTCAGAAGGCGATGAACTACTTCTGGGACCTGCTTGAAGGCGTTCCCGGAGTCAAAGCGCACCGGCCCGACGCCGGATCGGGGAGCACTATGGGCGGATGGTATGCCGCGCACGGCCGCTACGCTCCCGAGGAACTCGAAGGGCTATCGGTAACCCGGTTCTGCCAGGCTGTGGCGGCGGAAGGCTGCCCGTGCAGCCCTGGCTGCAACTCGGCCCTGCACCTGCACCCGCTGCTCAACACCTGCGATATCTACGGCCACGGCAAACCGACCCGGATCGCCAACTCCACGCGCGACGTGCGCCAGCCGGAGGGCAGTTTGCCGGTTGCCGAGAGCATCGGCAAGCACGTGTATCACATTCCGTGGTTCAAGCACTATCGGCCGGAGATCATCGCGCAATACGCGAACGCGTTCAAGAAAGCATCGGCGAACTATCGCGAGTTGCTTGCCGAGGACCCCGGCGACCCCGAGCGCCTGGGCGGCTGGCACTTCTTCCAGCACACAGCCTGGCCGGGAACGCGCTGATACCTCGATAGTCGATGGTCCGGGATTGCAAATCCCGGACCATCAGAATAAGTGAAACTCAGCAGCACCCTTGAAAGGCAGAACATGAAGCTCCTGGTTACGATCATTCTCCTAACTCTCGCCGTGAGCGCGTGCGCCGGCGTCTACACCGTTAGGCCGTCGATCTCGAACGACGATCTGATGGGCCTGTATGCGACCATGCTGACGCAGTATTGCCAGTTCGCCGAAAGCAAGTGGCACACCTCGGCTTTCGATCCAAACGCGGGCTACTGGGGCAATGGGGTCAGCAATAGCAACGAGGGCATCCGGGCCGTCGCGAACACCGCCCTCGCGTATGCCGTGGCCGCGAAAAAGACGGACGCCCTCAACGCCCGCCAGCGCGCAGCCTATATCAGGCGCGTGAGCTCAGGGGTACGCTTTATCGTGTCCACTCACCTCACGGGCAAGCAGGTCAGCGGGGACGGCAAGCAGTGGGGCAACGGCTGGCAATCCGGCATGTGGACCGGCACGATGTGCATGGCCGCCTGGGTGATCTGGGACGACCTCGACGCGGACACGCGCGCGGCGGTCCAGCGCGTAACCGAATACGAAGCCAACCGATTCCTGAACCAAAGGCCGCCCGGCAACGAATGGAGCGACACCAAGGCCGAGGAGAACGGCTGGGATCTGACCTGCATTTCGGCTGCTGCAAACCTGTTCCCCGATCATCCGAACGCCGACAAGTGGCGCGCCAAGTGCATCGAGTATATGATGAACACGGTTTCGGTAGCCGCCGACAAGAACGACTCCACGATTGTGGATGGACGACCGGTCAACGAGTGGGTATCCACCGTCAACTACCACCCCGACTTCTCGGCCGAAAACCACGGGTTCTTTCACCCGTCTTACACGATGGTGAGTCCGGCGGAGGTCGGTGAAGGGGCGCTCTTCTTTGCCTATGGCGGCAGGCCCATCCCCGACGCGGCCGGACACCACCTGATGGACACATGGAACCTGCTTCAGACGATCATGCTTCCCAGCGGCTATTGGGCGTATACTCAAGGCATGGACTGGGCGCTCAACGGCGACGCGCACATCCACTACCTCGCCTTTCTATCAACCTACCTCAAGGACCCGCTCGCTCTGGGGATGGAGAAAACCGTCGCGCAGTATATGCGCGGCCAGCAGATGACTCACGGCGGCAAGTTCGCGGGGCCGTCGTCCCGAATTGGTTTCGCCAGGGAAACCATCACCGCCGAGCGAATCTGCTACGCCTATCTGCTGCACAAGCTGCTCGGCTTCGGAGAAGCCGAGAGCACCATCCGCCAGAAATCCGAGCTGTATGGCGTGAAGGATTACCCGTATGTCGGGATGATGTCCCATCGAACGCAGAGCAAGTTCGCGTCGTTCTCGTGGAAATACAAGGTGATGGGCCTCGTGACGCCGATTGGACCCGGCCATGAGGCGAACCCCTACTTCACGACCCCGCTGACCGATGGCCTGGTCGGCACGATCGTTCTGAAGACCCCTCCGGGCAAGTGGAAAGTCGAACGCCAGAGCTGGCGCAGGACACCAAACGGCTTCGATACTAGCGGCACGTTGATGCTCAACGATGGCGCGCTCAAGCAGGAACTGCGCTTCGCGTCCGTCGGGGAACGCACCGTCGTCTATTCGGACCGCGTTACGGCGATCAAGGACGTGACCGTATCGCGTGAACAGGGAGTGCCCGTTGGGATCGAGAACGACGAGTTCACCGGCAACGTGCGCAAGCTCTACTACCAGTCGGGGTCCAAGACTATCGTCGGGCTCGGGACGGAGGGCCTCATCCGCATCCCCGGCAACTGGGCGAACGTGGACGGGCGACTCGGCGTCGTGATGATCTCGGGCTCTGGGCTCGTCTACCAGGACGCCGCAAAGTATAACCGCGACGGCGCACTGCAGGACGTGCTCTTTGGCTCGTTCTCGGATACTGCCCGCGACTACAAGTCCGGCAGTCAGGTGGCGCGGCGGATCGTGGTGCTGTTCACCGAGACCTCGCCGAGCGATACCGCCAAGCTCGCCAGGCGGATACGCGTCGAGAAGACACCCGCCGGCAGTGTCCTCCGCCTCACTTTGCCCGAGGGCGGCGAGTGCAGGATTGCACTTTAGCCGTGAAGAAGGTTGCGGCGCGACGGCTTGATCGGCCTCATCGATGATCAGGCAAAGTAGAAAGGAAACCTGACACGGTCATGGCTTTCGACGGCAGAATCCTCCTCGTTACTGCTATCATTCTGATAGTGGCTGCGCGCGCTTCGTTGTCGGATGAGAACCTCAAAACGCCTTATGTAATGCTCGACCCGGCAAGCCTGCCTCCACCGGCTGCGATGGGAAAGGCTCTCGCATCTGATCTCGTCAACCCCAATCAGATTCGCCGTTTTTCGGCTGATTTGGGGATTCCGAAGATCGTCTCAAAGGGCGGGGTGATCACGCTATCCAACGCCGCGCTGTCCCTGCGCGTGAGCATCAATGAATCGGGACAGGCGACTATCGCGGGGCTCGCTAACAACCTCACCGGAAGTGAACTGCTGTCCGGTCCGTGCCATGTCTTCTTTATCAGTGGTAAGGAACAGCGCTCGTCTGACGCATTCAAGGTCGCGCGATGGGACGCTTACCAGTACCCGGACTATGCCGAACTGGTAGTCCAGTTCAAGAGCGAAACGGCTGATCCAATCACCTGGCACGCCCGCCTCTATCGGACTCGCCCGCAGCTCGAGCAGTTCTTCGAGGCGCAGTTGGGCGATGCAGTCTTCGGCCAGGTGCTCAAGGTCAAACCGGCGTTCGCGCCGATAATGCCGGCGAATCTGTTCGGCAGAGGCTTCACCAACGGCAAACCGAACATCGCGGACCGGCACCGCTTCGAGATCGTCGCGGAATCCGATCATCTGGCTTATGATCCGAAGACGAAGACCGGGTTGTGGGGGTTCGTGGCCGAGATCGGCGGCCAGGAGCGAATCGCCAATGGGCAGTTCGCCCTCATCCAGAACCCCTCATTCCGAACGCGGCGCAGCGGCCGATTGGGGCCGTTCGTGATCCAGCCGTTCCAAGGTCCGGTGGAGCTCGGGTTTACCGACCTGCGCCGGTTCATCCAGAAGCGCTACTCCGTGCAGGCGGATACGTCGTCGCTCTATGAGTGGAACCAGTTCTGGCTCTGGCAGGGCGGGCCTGCGCGGGTGGACTATAGCGTGGTCACGCAGAAGCGGTTGCTGGACGTGCTGCCGCGACAGGTGAAGATGGGGATGGAGGAGTTTCATCTCGACGCCGGTTGGGAATCGCAACCTGGCGATTGGCGGATCGCGCCGGATCGCTTCCCCGGCGGATGGGCGGCGCTGAGGGAGTTCAACCGCGCAAATGGCCTCGCGTTCCATCTCTGGATGAACGACGGCGCCACCGATTCCGCCGATCTCATCCTGGACCTCATCGAGAAAAGCAACATCGGGCGGCTGTTCATGGACCGGCAGGTGACGGAGAAGACCGTGGAGGCCGTCGAGAAAGTCAGAACAAAGTACCCCGGATTCTCCACGAGCTGCCACAACAGCACCTCCCGCAGCGCCTACTACACTTGGGGCAACATCCATTTCCTGAGCGACTTCAACCAGGTCTACTTCGGCGAAGGCCAGTTTTGGGCTTGGAGCAACATCCTGCCCGAGGCTAAGATCGAGCCAAAGAGTGACCCGCTGTTCCCTCAGCGCACCGAGGCGGAGCGGTTCTTCAGCAGGCACGATCTCTACTCAGGCGATCTCATCACTCGCGCGGCGGCGTACCAGGCGGAGTGGGCGTGGCCGTTCGGCTGCATATCTCCTCCGCACAATGCGTGGACCTGGTTCGAGAACCGGCCCATCGAGCAGCTTCGGGACCGGATGTACACCTACCTGGCCTGCCGGTTCAACTATCAATGGGGCTTCGATCCCGCGATGCTCACGCGTGAAGCGCTCGATCTGCACATGGCCTGCACGGCCTGGTTCAAGGCCAATCGGTCGTATCTTACGGTCTACCAGCACGTCCTCGATGCGCCGGATGGCAAGGGCGTCGACGCGGCGGGGCACCTCATAGACGGGCGTGGGTTCATCTTCCTGTTCAACCCTTCCGACAAGGAGCAGGCGGTCCAGTGGCGCAAGATACTTTGGGAGCCGGAGCTCGAACTGACCGGGGAATCGGTGCGACTCAGCGACTGGACCGACATGACCGCTTGCCAGCCGCTCGGCAGGCAGGCGCTTGCGAACCCGACCGGTGAGATCAAGATCGGGCCGCGCGGGGTGGGGGTGCTGGGGGTCAACCTCGACGATGCGCAAGTCCTCGCCCAAGTCCGCTCGGAGCGTAAGAAGATCGGGTATCCGTAAGGCTCCCCGCGTAACTACTCACATTTACGTCATTAGCGCTACCAATCCGCGATCCCTTGACACGGCTTCCGTTCCGAGGTATTGTTTACTCAGCACTACGGCGTAGCAAGGGATGGCTGATGTGATAGGCTCAGTGCTGCTTTTGTCGGTGCTCGCGCTTGCCCCCATCATAGGTGGTGGGCTCGGCGAGCTTACC
>Ga0209226_10001216_pt1 | contig 11973 bp, 9 predicted proteins | sample BarGraNGADG00212_2_FD_184497 | JGI IMG/M metagenome (GOLD analysis project Ga0209226, IMG submission 184497) | Arctic peat soil microbial communities from Barrow, Alaska, USA - Barrow Graham LP Ref core NGADG0011-212 (SPAdes) (version 2) | ecosystem: Environmental > Terrestrial > Soil > Wetlands...
TTGGCGGGGGCGCTGGGAAGAGTGTTGACGCTCAGGTCCGCCACGATGCGCAGCCGCGTCTCCACCCGCCGCAGGAACCGGTAGGATTCCTCCAGCACGGCCGCATCCGTCGCGGCGAGAAGATCGGCCTGACCGAGCGCGCGGAGCGCCGTGAGCGTGCTGGGCGTGCGAAGCGCCGGGTGGAGCCGCCCGTGGCGGAGCTGGAGGTACTGCACCAGAAACTCGACGTCCATGATCCCGCCGCTCCCCAGCTTCACGTGGGTCGTCTTGCTCCCCGCGCCGACCCGCTCCGCCTCGATGCGGCAGCAGCCCTCTACTTCCCCCATGACCTGGCGGCGGCCATCGCCTGCGTCCGGAAAGAAAAAAACGGGAAAGCCGGGCGCATCATCCTGTTTGGGCACTCTTTTGGCGCCGGGCCGTCACTGGTCTGCGGCTTCGACAACCCCGCTATCGCCGACCTGGTGATCGTCTCCCCGGCCCGCAGGGTCTGGCAGCGCAACCTGGACTCCGCTGCCTTCCGCGGCATCGCCGAGCTCCAGAAACGGATGAAGGCCGACATGGAACTGGATACATTGCCGGCGGCGGCGGCATTGCGGGAGCTCACCCCGCAGATCATCATTGACCGCTTTGCCGGCAAGACATTCACCCGGCCGCTTTTGCTCATCGACGGCGAACAGGAAAAGCCAGAACTGCGCGAGTTCCTGGCCTCGGTCGCCGCCACCCTGAAGGGCGATGTCAAATATGAAACGGTCAAAGATGCGCCGCATTATTTCGGATTGGACGCCTTGCGGAATTATTTCCACAGGCACAAAGGACAGAGCGAGGAGATCGGACTGAAAAAAATCGCCTCGGCCTGCGGCCGGCTCTGCGGCAACAAACTGGGCATGTCTGTGTTTTTCAATTTCGCCGGCCTCATCGATTCCTGGCTGAAAAAAAACAACATCCATGAAAAATAAGCGGATTTTCATATACGGAACGGGCCTGGCGTTGGCCATTCTGGCGCTCGCCGCGTTCCTGTTCCTGCCGGCGCGGCCGGACCCCGGTTTCCGCCGCCTGCAATTCGGGGAGGACCTCCGCGACCAACAGAACTTCCGGCTGGACGAAGCCAGAGGGAAAATTTTCCTCAAGTCAGCGGGCGGCGAAATCGAATGGAAGGGGCTGCCTTCGGCCGCCGCCTGCTTTTTCAAGGTCGCGGGGGAAAAAAAAGTGGAAATCTCCCCCCCCTTTTCGGGCCCGGCTGGTTTCTATTGCTACCTCTACATGGAGGGGGCGAACGGCGGCAAAATCACGTTCAGGGCCGACTGGCTGCACGGGGAGTACCCGCTCAGCCTGGCCCGGACGCGGCAGAAAGAGCAAAGCCTGGAACTGGTCCGCTTTTTGCAGGTCGCCGGCAACGACCGCCTGCGCTTTTCTTTCCAGGGCAACGGCTCGGTTTATTTCAGCAAACCTATCTTTTATCGCAGGCGCAAGCCCGAAGAGCGGCAATACGTCTTCCTCATCGGCGTCGATACCCTGCGGGGGGACCATATCGGCATGAAGGTCCATGGCCGTTCCCTCACCCCGCGCCTCGACTCTTTCAAGCAGGATGGCGTAGATTTTTCCCGCTGCTATGCCCAGAGCAACTGGACCCTGCCGAGCTTCATGAGTCTGTTCACCGCCCAGTACGAATTCAACCACCTGATGCGGCACGGGAAAGTGCTGGCGGCTGACAAACCCTTTCTGGTCAAGGAACTGAGCCAGCGCTTCATTACCGTCAGCCTGAACGGCGGCGGCTATGTCAGCCGCAATTTCGGATTTTCCCGGAATTTCGACTACTTCGCCTCTTCGGCGCAGTACTCGCTGCCCAACGGCGGCGAACTGCTTTTCCGCAAGGCGCTCGACCTCGTCGATCGCTGCCGGTTCCCGCAGGCTTTTTTCTTCCTGCATACCTACCAGGTCCACACCCCCTTCAAGCCGCCGGAAAAATTCTTGCGCGAGATCAACCCCCACCCCCTTTACCGGGGATTGGATTCCATGACTTTCCTCTCCCAGAAAAAAAGGTTCATGCCCGTTGACGCGCAACTTACCGCTTCGTTCAAGGAATTGTACCAGGCCGAAGTCCTGGCCTTTGACAGTTATCTGGGCGATTTCGTCGACGCCCTGAAAAAGCGGGGCATCTACGACAATTCCATGATCATCGTCATGGCCGACCACGGCGAGGAATTTTGGGAACACGGTGGCTGGGGACACGGCCATTCCATGTACGATGAGGTGCTGCGCGTCCCCCTGATCATCAAATTCCCGGAAGAGAAATTCCGGGCGCAGCAGGTTGGCGAACCGGTGGGAGTCATCGACATCATCCCCTCCATCCTGGATTTCTTCAAAATCGACTTTGATGCCAAGAAGGTCGACGGCTTGAGCCTGCTGCCCCTGTTGCGTGGGGAAACGCTCCCGCGTCAGTATCTCTATTCGTCGGTTTCCACCTGCCAGTATTTTGAAAAGCTCCCGGCCCGCTTCGCTGTCATCGACAGCAAATACAAGGTGATCGTCAATTACGCTTATACAGCCGATGCCCTGAAATATTTCGGCGAATTCGGGCCGCCGCCGCAGCCTGGCCCGGCGGAAATATACGACCTTTTCCAAGACCGGGATGAACGCCACGATCTCTACGGGCAGCGGCCGGATGTGTACGGCAGGCTGCTGAACACGATCAATGCCGTTAAAAAAAGACTGGCTCTCAATTTCGCCATGGCCGACCAGGGTGAAGATGCCCAAGTAGAAGAAGAACTTAGGCGGCAGATGCAAACCTTGGGCTACCTTTGATCGTTGTTTTTCCCCATCATTATCGGTTATCCCGCAGCTCCTGCCGTTTTCATACGTAGAAATTTTTCCATGGGGCGCTGTCCGGCTATTGAAATTCGCCCGGATTTCACTTACAATGCCGGGGACAAGCAAAAGTTAGCAAGGAATCCCAATGGCAAGCAACAAACCCTGGCAGCTCAAGATGTTCGACCGCTCGCTGAAAAAGAAGATGAAGGTGGCCGCCCTGGTCCGCCATTTTCCCCCGCTGGCGGGCCGGAAATGCCTGCTGTTGACCTGCGGCGACAACAACGGCGCCATCAACTACCATCTGCGCTCCGGCGGCGGCGATTGGACCTGGTGCGATTTCGAGCCGGAAAATATCGCGGCCATGGAGCAATTGCTCGCTGAAAAAGTGCTGGCGCTGGACAAAAAGGAGATGAAACTGCCTTTTGCCGACAAAAGCTTCGACCTGGCGGTGAGCATCGATGTCCATGAACACCTCCAGGATCCCCAGCCGGTCACCGACGAATTGTCGCGCGTCACCGGGGAAGGGGGCAAGGTCGTGGTGACCACGCCCAACGGCGACGAGCGCAAGCTGGCCGTTCGCCTGAAGCACCTGGTCGGCATGCGCAAGCAGGACTACGGCCATGTGCGCCTGGGCTTCGATATCCCGGACCTGGAAAAACTGCTGCGGGCCGCTGGCCTGCGTCCCTGCGCCTCCAGCTCCTATTCCAAGTTTTTCACTGAGTTTCTTGAACTGGTCATCAACTTCGCCTATGTCAAGGTCCTGGCCAAAAAAAGCAAGGTCAAGGTCGAAAAAGGCAGCATCGCCCCCGCCAGCCAGGAGCATCTCAGATCGGTAAAAAAAAGCTACCGCTTCTATTCCGTTTTGTACCCGTTTTTCCTGGCCTTTTCCCAGTTGGACCGCCTGCTTTTCTGGAAGCGCGGCTACGCGGTCATCGTCGAAGCGGACAAATGATCGTCACCGTTACCGGCGCCAACGGCTTCATCGGCTTGCACCTGGTCCAGGACCAGCTGGCCCGGGGGCGCAAGGTCAGGGCCGTCGACCTGTCCGCGAACAGGCTGTTGACCCTGCCGCCCAACCCCGAGCTGGAGATCATCCGGGCCGACATCCGCGACAAAGACGCGATGGCCCGGGCCGTGGACGGCGCCGCCTTCGTTTTTCACCTGGCCAGTGCCCATCTCGCCGTTTCCCTGCCCGAGGCGGAATACTGGCAGATCAACCGCGACGCGGCTTTGTCCCTGGCTGAGATCTGCCGGCAAGCAGGGATCAGGCGTTTCGTCCATTGCAGCAGCGTCGGCGTTTACGGCGAGATAAAGGACCCGCCCGCCGATGAAACCAGCCCCTGTCACCCCGACCTGATCTATGAAAAGAGCAAGCTGGCAGGCGAACAGGCGGTCCTGGCCTACCAGCGGCAGAGCGGGCTGCCGCTGACCGTACTGCGGCCGGTCTGGGTATACGGGCCCGGCTGTCCGCGAACGGAAAAGCTTTTCCGTTCGCTACGCAAGGGAACTTTCTTTTATATCGGCAACGGCCGCAGCCTGCGCCATTGCCTCCATATCGAAGACTTCACCCTGGCCTGCGAGCTCGCCGCCACCCGTCCGCAAGCTCCAGGAGAGATCTTCATCATCGGCGATGCCGGGGCGGTCACGCTGCGCGAATTGCTGGGAGCCATGGCGGCCGCCGCTTCCTGCCGCGTCCCGCGCCTCCACCTGCCGCTGGCGCTCATCCGCCCCCTGTTCGCCACGGCCGAAAAACTTTTCCTCGCCCTGGGGCGGGAGCCCATGGTTTCCACCCGCACCCTGAAGTTTTTCACCAACAACACCGCCTTTTCCATCGCCAAGGCCCGCAAATTATTGGGCTTTGAACCACGCTTCGACGTGGCCGAAGGCATGCGCCGCACCTGGGCCGCGATCCGCGCTCGCGAGAACGGCCCGGCCGGGAGGTGACCATGTGCGGCATTTGCGGTTTCACCTGGGAAGAACCAAGGGTCGTCCAGGCCATGGCCGACGAGATCGCCCACCGCGGCCCCGACCAGGACGGCTACCACTGCACTCCGGGCATCTCGCTGGGGCACCGCCGCCTGTCGATCATCGACCTCTCCGAAAACGGCCGCCAGCCCATCGCCAACGAGAACGGCGACCTCTGGCTGCTGCACAACGGCGAGATCTACAATTTCCGCCAGGTGAAACAGTGGCTGGAAAGCCGCGGCCACATTTTTCGCAGCCGCTCCGACTCCGAGGTGATCCTGCACGCCTACGAAGAGGAAGGCGCCGACTGCCTGCAGCGCCTGAACGGCATGTTCGCCATCGCCCTCTGGGACAACAAACGCAAGCGCCTGCTCCTGGCCCGCGACCGGCTGGGCGAGAAGCCCCTTTATTACTGCCAGACCGGAGACCAGCTGGTCTTCGCTTCGGAGATCAAGGCACTGCTGAAGAACCCGCGCGTGCCCCGCAAACCCGATGAAGCCGCCCTGGATTGCTTCCTTGGTTTCGAGTTCATTCCCGCCCCGCTGACCGCTTTCGCCGGCATCCGGGCTCTCCCGGCCGGCCACCTGCTGGAATGGGAAAACGGCGTGGCCAGCGTCAAGACTTACTGGCGCCTCGGCCGGGAGCGCGAGGAACGCCCGGAAAAAGAGTGGTGCGATGAACTGCGGGCGCATCTCGAGAGGGCGGTGCGCATCCGGCTTGAGAGCGACGTGCCCCTGGGGGCGTTCCTGTCGGGCGGCATCGATTCCAGCACGGTCGTGGCCATGATGCGCCGGGCTTCGAACAGCCCTATCCGCACCTTTGCCCTGGGTTACAAGGAGTCGGGCTTTTCCGAGTTCGGCTACGCGCAAAAGGTCGCCCGCCATTTCGGCACCGAGCACACAGAACTGCTGATCGACCCGATCACCCCCGAGATCATTGAAAAGGCGGTCTGGCACCTCGACCAGCCCTTTTCAGAATTTTCGGTCCTGCCCTATTTCCTGATCTGCCGCAAGGCCCGCGAGTATGTCACGGTCTGCCTTTCGGGCGAAGGCGGCGACGAAGTTTTTGTCGGTTACGACCGCTTCAAAGCCAGCCGGGCCGACCGCTACTTGAGCCGCCTCCCCGGCCCCCTGCGCCGGGCGGCCGGCAGCCTGGCCGCCTCCCTCCCCGACCGGCCCCAGAAAAAAGGGGCTTTGAACAGCCTGCGCCGCTTTTTTCAGGGCGCTGCCCTGCCGGCCGGAGGCCACATGCGTTGGCAGTATTTCTTGACCGCAGAGTTGGCAAACGACCTGTACCGCGGGCGTAGCGGCGAGGAAATCCTGGCCAGCACATTGGCCTGGGCCGACCGCGCCGCCTCTGAATCCGGGGAGCCCGACGGCCTGGAGCGGGAAATTTACTGCGAGCTCCGCTTCATGATGCCGGAGAACCCGCTGATGAAGGTGGACAAGATGAGCATGGCCTGCGCCCTGGAGATACGTGCCCCCCTGATCGACCATGAACTGGTCGAGTTCGCCGGCCGCATTCCTGCCCGGCTCAAGCTGGACGGCTGGACGACCAAGGCTATCTTCAAAAAGACCATGGCCGACATCCTGCCGCCGGGCATCGCCTACCGCCCCAAGCACGGCTTCAGTTTTCCCATCAAGCACTGGCTGCGCGGCGACTTGTTGGGTTATATGGAGGATGTACTGAACGGATCGACTTTCATACGCGAACGCTTCCAGGCTCAGGCGGTCTCCCGCCTGGTCGCCGAACACCGCGCCGGCAGCAGGAACCATGACCACCTGCTGTGGAGCCTGGTCAACCTGGCCCTGTGGCACCGGCGCTTCCTGGCGGCGACATACTGACATGCCCTTGGCCCGCGTCGCCGTCGACTTTCATCTGCATTTCTACCGGAACTACGATGAAAATTTATTTTGGCCCGCCCTATGCGCCAACCTCGACCGCGGCGCCGCCTCGCTGGCCCCGGCGGCCGGCCCCCTGGAGCGCGTAGCGTTGCTGACCGAGGCGGCCGGCTGCGACATGTTTTCGCTCTGGGCCGCCCGGACCGGGCCCGGGGTTTCCGCTTACGAATTCAAGCCCACTGCCGAACCGCAGGCGCTGGCCCTTTGCCAAAATGGGGAAAGACGCCTGCTGGTCATCCAGGGCAGGCAGATCGTCACCGGCGAGCGCCTTGAAGTGCTGACGGCCGGGACGGCTCCAGCCATTGCCGACGGCCGGCCATTGCCGGAGGTCGTGGACGAGCTGACCGCCGCCGGAGCCCTGGCCATCATTCCCTGGGGGGCCGGCAAATGGCTGGGCCGGCGCGGCCGCCTGGTACGCGAGACGGCCGCTCGCCTGGACGCCCCGACCTTCTTTCTCGCCGACAACCCCGCCCGCCCCTGGTTTTGCCCGGCGCCGCGGCTCTTCCGCTCCCTGAACGAGCGCGGCCGGGCAGTTTTGCGCGGATCCGACCCCCTGCCCATTGGCGGCGAGGAAAAGCGCGCCGGCGCCTTCGCCTCGCTGCTTGGCGGCGATTTCGATCCGGACCGTCCCCTGGCTTCCTTGACGGCCATGCTGGTTGCGGGCGGAACGGTGCAAGCCATGGGCAGGCAGGACGGCCTGGCGGATTTTTTCCGGCGCCAATCCCGCTTGCGTTTCTGCAAAAGAGCGTAAACTATTTTCTCCCGGCCGGGAGAGTTGAAATTCAGTCTTGGGGGATGGCCCGCGCTTCCGCTTGCTTCTCCGTGATCCGGCTGCGCAGCAGATAAAGGACCCTCTGTGACTCCGGAATTTTTTCACTGCCCACGATATGAAAAAAACGGGAAAATTCCTCTTCAAAGGTACCGGCATCATAGGCCGGAAAAACATCCTCGCGCGTGGCCAGCAGGCGCTGCACCTGGGAATCGCTTTTGGGAATGAATTCAATGATCAGAAAATCGGCCAGGCGGCTGAACAGCCCGGCGATCTTGTCGAATGGCAGGTTGTTGCCGATGGCCAGGTGGTGCACCAGGGCCAGGGCCAAAATCAGATCCACCGGGCCGCGCTGCAGGAGGGATGTCCTTTCCTCGTTTCCCCAGCCGATGCCCGGGCTGGGATTGGTGATGTCGCCTACCAGCGGCAAAAGGAATTGCGCCCCTTCCCGGCGGCACTGCAGGTAATTTTTCTCCACTGCCGCCGCATCGATGTCCAGGGCGACAGTAGGGATGCCGAGCTCGGCGGCCAAGCGGCTGAACACGCCGGTATTGGCGCCGATGTCCCAGACGTGGCGCGGATCGGCCTGGCGCAGGAATTTGGCCACCAGCCACTTTTTATTATCGCTGGCCTGGCCGGAATAGTTGGTGCGGTCGTAATATTCCGCCCATTCGCTGCCGCGGGGCCGCCAGCGCAGGCCGGCAACCGCCGCTTCCAGACTGTGGATCAGGGCCAGCAGGGCAAAATGGCTCATTTGGCGCTGAGATCTCCTGACCGGCTTGTCCTGGTAATGCTTCTGGGAACGGGCGTGCAGGTGGATGTGCGACAGCAGCGAGCACTTGAGCCTGGTCTTTACGGGCAGCAGGCGGCTGGCCAGGTCGAGGGGCACACCATCCAGGTGGATGCGCGTGAGCTGGCCCAGGCGGATATCGCGGCAGGCCATCAGGGCCAGCGGCGCCAGGAAATGCTGGCAGAACTGGCGATAGGCCACCCAGGGGCGGCCCGGCAGGTATTTTTCAAATGACAGGGTATCGATCAAAACCGGCTTGCCTTTTACGAACTGGATGTTGTAAGCGCTGGCGTCCTTGAGGGACATGCCATGGGCCAGGGCTGTTTTTTGGATGCGCAGCGTCAGCAGGGCTGCGTCCTGGAGCTGGCTGAAACACCATTCGTAGGGATAAGAGACAAAAGGCACTCTTTCCGGGCGGATGACCTTGTAGGCGGCGGGCGTACGGGCCAGGGTGATATCGCATTCTTCGTGGGCGATCAGTGAGCCGTTCGACCGCAATTGCTCATAAAGACCGGAAGCGAGCAAGCGGTCGTACTGTTCGCGGTAGGAACCGTTGACCTGGCGATAAAGCTGTTTTTCCAACCAGAAAAGGAAACCGCTGGGATCGCGGAAGGATCCCGGCACGAAGTCGGTCGGCTCTGTCATCTCCCTTTTTTAGAAAAAAGGCGGCCCAGGAACCCTTTGATCTTGTTCCAATAAATTTTCACCGCGACGGAGACGGCCACGAAAGTGGCGATGATGACCTGAAAAACATAGCTGCCGGTACCTGGATCGATAATAAGAATAGGCATAGCGGGGGAAAAGCAGGCTGGCGGCAAAGACCGCCAGGGTCATCTTCAGGGCATTTTTAATAAAATTCATCCATTCACCTCGTCGCGGGAGCACTTGGGACTGCCTTTTAACAGACGGACCTGACTGCCGGAAAAGTTTATTATATGACATTTGTCACGGCAAATCAACTGCCGACCTCCGGCCCTCCGGCATTTCACTTTGCCGGTGAATCTGCTATAATGGCTGCGCCAATGATACCGAAAAACATTAAATATTTTTTCATCCTATTTCTGCTTTTCATCATTTTTTTCTCTTTTTCCACCGACCTGGCCAATATCAAGAAGGGAGGCTTCTTTTCCGACGAATCGACCTATTATGCCATCATCCAGAGCCTGGCTCGCGACGGAGACTTGAAATACGAGCGCGCCGACATCATCCGCATCCGGGAGAAATTCTGGGTCGGCCCCATGGGGCTTTTCCTTAAAAAGGGCAAAGGCGGACAGCTCTTCTACGCCAAGTCTTTCATGTATCCCCTGGTGGCCGCTCCCTTTTTCCGGCTGTTCGACGTGCACGGCATTCTCCTGGCCAACGGCTTGATGGTCCTGCTGGTGCTGCTCATGGGCTTTCTTCTCCTGCGCCAGCACCATCCCCCGCAGCAAAGTTTCACCTTCACGCTGGTCTATTTGTTTTCCAGCGTGGCCTTCATCTATATCTGGTGGACCACCGCCGACCTGTTCAATTTTTTCATCAATTTTACCGCCCTGTTCTTCTTTTTCTATGAATTCAAAAAACCGGCCTGGGGCAATCTGGCCGGCTTGTTCTTCGCCGCGGCCATCTTCTCCAAACCCAACAATGCCCTTCATATCGGATTCTTTTTTTTGCTGCTCCTCTACCGCAAGCAATGGAAAAAATTTGTCGCCATGGCACTGCTTTGCCTTCTTGTCCTGGCCGCCCTATTCGCCTTCAATTACAGCCAGACCGGTTCGTTCAATTTCCAGGGCGGGCAAAGGATGTCTTTTTACGGCAATTTCCCTTATGAACGCAGCGACTTTACCTTTGCCGGCGGCTTCAAGATGAGCACCGATACATACTGGAGCCGCTATTTCCTGAGTCCTGCCATCTTTCTGCTAAACCTGTTCTACTACATTTTCGGCCGCTTCACGGGCATGTTTATTTATTTTTTCCCGGCCGTTTTCCTGCTGCTGCTTTTCTTTTTTCAGAAAAAAAGACCGGAAGACTGGTTCCTGCTAGCAGCAGCGGGCACGGCCATCCTGTTCTACCTCCTGGTCATGCCCGATAATTATTTCGGCGGCGGCGGCTCGCTCGGCAACCGCTACTTTCTCAGCATCTTTCCCATTTTTTTCTTTCTCGGCTACAGGGAACGCATCTTCAAATTCTCCCTGGTCCCGCTCTTCGTGGCCGCCGTATTTCTCTCCCCAGTTTACATGGACGGCATGTTCCATTCCGCTTCGCCACGCTTCCCCGGCGTTTCCTTTCCGGTCAAATTATTTCCCCCTGAAAAAACACAGTTTTCCACGCTGCCCAGCAACACCAACCCGCGCGCTTTCAACCGCAAGATCGGCGATCAATATACCCTGTTCATGCTCAACGACAACTATAACCCGATTGAAGGAGAATTTTTCTGGACCCAGGCCGACCGGGAGCTGGAATTCTTCCTGCTGGCGCCGCGCCGGGTCAAAACTTTCGCGGTGCAACTGAAAAACATTCCCAAGCCCAACTATGTTTTCTTGCAAGTAGAGCACAAAAGGCTGAAAGTGTTCATCGAGCCCGGCAACGTGCGCACCGTGACCTTTTCGAATATTCCCGGGCTGAACATCGACCACCGTTTTCTTTATTATTTTAAAATCAAAAGCGACAAATACTTCTACCCTTATTTCGAGGCGGCCGATTCCTCCGACCGGCGCCTGCTGGGAGTGCAGGCCCACATCGAACTTCTGTATTAAGCGGACCCCCGGGTTGACAAGCGGCGGCGATTTTCTTAAGATGGGAAAGAAGCATGAAGATCAAGGCCGACCTGCACATCCATTCCGCCCTTTCTCCCTGCGCCTCCCTGGAGATGGCGCCGGCCGCCATCGTGCAGCGCGCCCGAGAGCTCGGCCTGGACCTGATCGCCGTCACCGACCACAACAGCGTGGAAAACGGCTTCTACGCAGCGGCCCTGGGGAAAAAGGCGGGCATCCACGTCCTGTTCGGCATGGAAGCCCAGACCAGCGAAGACGTCCACTGCCTTTGCCTGTTCGCAGACCGCCGTCAGGCGGAGCGCTTCAACGAACGCGTATATTCCCTGCTGCCGGATGTGCCCAACAATCCCGATTTTTTCGGCGACCAGGTGGTGGTCGATGAGCAGGACAACATCGTGCGCCAGGAGGCAAAGCTCCTGCTCAACGCCCTGAAGATATCCGTTGCGGAACTGATCGAGCTGGTCCGCCGGCATGATGGTTCCTGCATTCCCGCCCATGTCGAAGCTTCCCCCTTCGGCCTGCTCGTCAACCTGGGTATGGTGCCGAGCGAACTCGCGGGCGCGGTGCTGGAAATCTCCTATGCGGCCAGGGCGGAAATGGTAGTAAAGGCGAATCCCGCCCTATCCGGCAATCCCCTGATCAGCAACTCCGATGCCCATTTTCTCAAAGATATAGGCAGAGCCTGCACGGTTTTCACCGCCCGGGACGCGTCATTGCCGGCGCTGATCGACGCGGCGCTGGCCCGGACCTTCCAGGTCATTTATCCGGGGCCGAATGGTTGAAGATCTCTGTTTTCACCTTCTCGACCTGGTGCAGAACTCGGTTGCCGCCGGGGCCAAAAATATCACCCTGAAGGTCGACGAATCTGCCGCCCAGGACCTGCTGACACTGGAAGTGGCCGATGACGGCCGCGGCATGGACCGCCAGACCCTGCTCAAAGTCCAGGATCCGTTTTTGACGAGCAAGGGTTTCAAGAAAGTCGGACTG
>Ga0209226_10001218_pt1 | contig 11965 bp, 10 predicted proteins | sample BarGraNGADG00212_2_FD_184497 | JGI IMG/M metagenome (GOLD analysis project Ga0209226, IMG submission 184497) | Arctic peat soil microbial communities from Barrow, Alaska, USA - Barrow Graham LP Ref core NGADG0011-212 (SPAdes) (version 2) | ecosystem: Environmental > Terrestrial > Soil >...
GGGTGAGTGTTCCTGTCAACCTAAAGGCGTCTGCACAGTAGACTCCTGCCACGAGGTTTTCTCCACTCAGATCCTTAGTACCCGCATAGGTAACCGAGCAACCCTGGTCAAGAGTGGTGAATGCAGCTGTGTTAGCAGCTTGAGCTAATTGAGCGTCGCCATCAGCGGCATGTGTCAAGCCGTTTACGATCCCCGGGGGAAAGCCAGTGACTGCGCTACCTGCGTAGACACCCAGATCTCCGTTGACTACTGTCGGACCTGAATTGGCCACATTCGAGGCGCCCAGGATCGCGAACTTGTCCACGTCACCCAGTGTTGGCGCCGTTGCGGCCAATGTCGGGGAGACGCCGCAAACAAGCGCGACTGCACCCACGATTGCCAGAAGACTCAAGTACTGGGTTCTTCCTTTCATATTTTTACTGACCGTATCAGTTACAATTGCTATTAAAGCTGCTATATACATACCTATCTTTCTCATATTTTCCTCCTAAAGATTTTATGGTAGCGGAAACCATATTAACGAACGGATTCCGCCAACCCCAAATCCAAAAAACTTTTTATTTATTTATTAATATCATATTAGCTATTGATACTATAAATACCTTCTCACTCTAGATAGTTATTTTAACTGATGATTGTAATTATTATAACACTCATCATAAAAACTATTAAATGTAATTTAAATACTACAACGAATAAATTCTGATTCCTAAAATTTTGCTGCGAATGCCGGTATCTTCGAAAAAACGGTTGAAATTAATGGAATTGAAGGTTTTTCGTCCGGAAAGTGACAAATTCGGTAACAGTGCAAAGGCAGATTGTCCAAAAGAATTCCTTGGTAGAACTGTATATTTGGCAATAGTTTGAGATTAAATCCGAACAGATATTATCAAACTCTCAAAACGCTGGATACTGTTGTGGATAATACTCTGAAATTAACACCCAAGGGAATTTATCTATCAGGATTCCTCTATAATCTTGACCTTCTTAATTTAGTGGCTGCAAACACCTTCTTGAAACAGTAGGTTTGAGAGCGACTCCATTTATCTTGCGATAAAAAAGGCACCGAAATCAAATATATACCGGGAGCATCTCAAAAATATTGAGATAGTAGGAAAAAGATCCAAACTACGTTCGACTGTTAGGTCCAGCCTCCTAAAACGGCCTACGCCCTTCGATGATTCTGAGTAGTATCAAGATGATAGCAATGACCAGCAATATATGAATTAAGCTCCCAACTGAACCGAGATATCCCAATTAGCCATAGGATCAACAGAATCACAACTAATCTCAGGTAGGTGGTTACCAAAGCCGCCTTGAAACCATTGGCAACTTTTTTTCATCTCAATGTAAAATATGCAACTGAAATAAGATTTTCTTTTATTCCATACTGTAATCTCACAAAAGCTACTGGAAGTATGCAGATTGAGTGAAGTTGGATATAATATAGAAATCGATATCAATAGCTCTTTTTTGTATAATAAGAACGATGATTTAATTAAAAATGAAATCGCAAAAAAATAAGAGCAGGCAAATAGTTCTATTTGCCTTTTCCTCTATAGAACATATACATTAGACCTATCACTGAAATTATAGGCAATGCAACGGTCGGAAATTCCGGAATCGGTGTTGGGGGTGGGGTAGCTGTTTCTGTTGCTGTAGCTGTTTCGGTAGCTGTTGCTGTTGATGTTGCTGTTTCGGTAGCTGTTGCTGTAGCTGTTGCTGTTTCGGTAGCTGTTGCTGTAGCTGTTGCTGTTTCGGTAGCTGTTGCGGTAGGTGTTGGATTTTCGCATAGAGGGGCGGTGACCGTGTTGGCATCCATCGTCACTGCTCCGGTTTGCACCAGGGCTCGACCGTTCAAGGTTGCGCCAGTTTGTAGGCTGATGCTTGTGAGAGCAAGAATATTTCCTGTCAACTGCGTGCTTGTACCAAGAGTCGCTGAGCTGACCACTCGCCACCACACGCTACATGGGTCGCCACCGACAACATTGGCAGTGCCTGAGGTAATAAGATCTGACGCAGATTTGAAAATCCAAACGCCTGACCCACTGAGGGTGAGTGTTCCTGTCAACCTAAAGGCGTCTGCACAGTAGACTCCTGCCACGAGGTTTTCTCCACTCAGATCCTTAGTACCCGCATAGGTAACCGAGCAACCCTGGTCAAGAGTGGTGAATGCAAATGTGTTAGCAGCTTGAGCTAATTGAGCGTCGCCATCAGCGGCATGTGTCAAGCCGTCTACGATCCCCGGGGGAAAGCCAGTGACTGCGCTACCTGCGTAGACACCCAGATCTCCGTTGACTACTGTCGGACCTGAATTGGCCACATTTGAGGCGCCCAGGATCGCGAACTTGTCCACGTCACCCAGTGTTGGCGCCGTTGCGGCCAATGCCAAGGATGGGCCGTAAAGAACCAGTGTCAACAGCAGAGATGTTAATAACGTAATTAATACTCTCCATATAATTAATTTTTTTTTCGCATAATAAACTCCCTAGGGCAATAATAATACTACCAAGACTCCTTATCATGGTATTACATCAGATATTCCCCTAATAAATCCAAGGATATATTATATACTAATCATATATATAACTTTCTATAAAATATTTTATCATTATAATTATAATATTTCAGCTTAACATTCCAGGAAAAGATAATGGTAGACCTATAGAATATCTGGAACAGAAATATACACCTTGTCTGGCAGAGGGAAAGAGAGAAACCTTCCCGGCCTTTACCCTTCAATTTTCAGGGGCCAATATTTAGTTACCTTTGATTCTATTATAAAGTATGAAGAGGTCCAACCTTAACCACTATCGTTTTCATCAATGACTTGGATGATTCGTTCTGCTATCCTCGGATCAATTCCGGGATTTTTTCTGGCGCAACATTTCCGAAAGTAACATTTTTTTGTCGTCCTCGGCTCCAAAATTATCAATACCTTGCGAAAATTTTAAGTATCCATAAACATCTTTGAGATTGTGGCAATCGAAGGATTTGTAGAATATAAACGAAGAGAGTACTGTAATGACATCCAATGCCCGGTACAGGTAATGATGAATAAGAAAGCGCAGGACTCAACGGACTATAATGACCTGAGGGAAATATGCCAGGAGAATTGCCTGCATACGACTTATGAATTCCATCACTGGCTCATCGAAAAAAGTTATTTGCTGGTAAAACCCGAATAAAAATAGGAGGAAATTGAAATGAACTGGGGAATGAAAAATAGGATCTCACGAATAATCAGGCCTAAAACAGGGCGCTGCGTAATGCTTGCTGTTGATCATGGTTATTTCCAGGGCCCAACTACCGGGCTTTCCAACCTTGGCGAGACGGTTGAACCTTTGCTGCCTTATGCTGATGCTTTGATGATAACAAGGGGAGCTATCAGGAACTGGATAGACCCGGCTGCGGATATACCAATAATTTTGCGCGTTTCAGGCGGACAGAGCATACTCAAGGAATTATCCAATGAGGTCATAACGACCAGCGTCGAAGATGCGATACGTATCAATGCGTCCGCGATCACCTGCTCAGTATACGTGGGCGGTGAATATGAAAGAGAAACAATACAAAACCTGTCAAAGCTTGTTGATGAAGGTGAAAAATACGGTATCCCTGTACTGGCCGTTACTGCAGTAGGTAAAGAAATGGTCAGGGATGCGCGCTACCTGGGTCTTGCCTCAAGGATATGCGTTGAGATCGGCGCGCATATCATAAAGACCTATTATACCGAGGATTTCGGGAAAGTCGTTGAAGCTTGCGGCAATGTCCCGGTGGTTATCGCAGGCGGCAAGAAACTGCCTGAGAAAGAGGCGCTGCAGATGGCATATGATGCAGTATCCGAAGGCGCTATTGGTGTGGATATGGGACGCAATATTTTCCAGAGCGATAAACCCGTGGGAATGATAAAAGCGGTAAGAGCGATCGTGCATGATAAGAAGCCAGTGAATGAGGCCTTCGAGATATACAAAAACTCATAATACCTATGAAAACAGCCGTATATTACAATAACAACGATATCAGGATAGAGGAAAGACCGAAACCACAATTGAAAAATGGTGAGCTCCTTGTCAAAGTGAAAGCCTCAGGCATTTGCGGAACTGATCTTATGGAATGGTACCGGATAAAGAAAGCTCCGCGCATACTGGGTCATGAGATGACCGGAGAGATAGTGGGATCAATGTCGGATAAATTCAAGACCGGTCAACGGGTTTTTGTGAGCCATCATGTCCCGTGCAACGCATGCAAGCATTGCCTTTGCGGCAACCACACCGCCTGTGAAACACTTCATACAGGTAATTACGACCCGGGGGGATTCAGCGAGTATGTAAGGATCCCTGAAATAAATGTGGACAATGGGACATACCTGCTTCCTGAAAATGTCTCATATGAAGAAGGGACAATGATCGAACCCCTGGCATGTGTGGTAAGGGCCCAGAGGATAATTGATGTAAGGGAAGGACAGACCGTTCTTGTCATGGGCTCAGGGATATCGGGTCTTCTAAACATTGCAGTGGCAAAATCCAAGAAAGCAAAAGTCGTTGCCACTGATATCAACGAATTCAGGTTGGAGAAGGCCCGGCAATTCGGGGCAGATGAAGTATTCAATGCAAATGAAGAACTGGGAATCAAAGCTGACAGGATCATTATGTGTACCGGGGCTATGCCTGCTTTTGAGGCAGCATTTCGTTACATTGACCACAAAGGGATAATAATGCTTTTTGCCATCCCCAATAAGAACATCCAGATCCCTGTTGAGGATTTCTGGAGAAATGAATTAAGTATCGTATCCAGTTATGGGGCAGCTCCTGTTGATCTGGAAGAGGCCCTGGAATTGATCAAGAATGGAACAATAAATGTTAAGGATATGATCACTGACAGGGTAAGGCTGGAAGATATCCAGAAGGGTTTTAAGATCGCCGGGGGAGCGGGGAGCTCATTGAAGGTTGTGGTGGTTCCTTTATGAAACAAGAATGCTTTTACTGCGGTTTCAAGGACCCGATGCCCTTCACATGCAAATTCTGCGGCGGATCTTATTGTTATAGTCACCGGCTTCCTGAATCTCATAATTGTTCCGGACTTACGGCATACAAAGCAAGGGCGATTGAAACTGGAATGTTATTTAAAACAGAAACAGCAATAAGAAAAAGGCAAAACCCTGTCATCAGGAATTTAAAACATATTGCATCAGTGATCACAAGTAATTACTCTTTAACGATCCTGATACTTGTTCTCATTTCTTTTGTTATACAGAATATCAATAGTAAATATACTTACTATTTTGAACTTGTTCCATCTGATATTTTTACCCGCCCCTGGATCCTGATCACGCACATGTTTTTGCATGCTAACGGGATACATCTTCTTTTCAATATGATGGTCCTGTTTTTCTTCGGGCCTGAGCTTGAACGGCGGATCGGAGGGAAAAAGTTCCTGGGCGTTTATTTCATTTCAGGTCTTGTTGCAGCGCTGGGCTATTCGTTTTGGACTCTGTTCGTACTTGGAACGAACGAACCAGCCATTGGCGCAAGCGGTGCATTAATGGGTATATTCGCATGCCTGGCAATCCTTGCGCCGGATATTGTCGTCTATGTCTATTTTATCCCAATGAAAATTACCTATGCATTGATATTTTTCGCCTTGCTGGACCTTTTTTTAAGTTCAAGCGGCGACCTGATCGCACACAGCGCACATCTGAGCGGAGTGGTGGCGGGTCTTGTGATCGGGAAATATTTGAAAAATACTGGAAAATATAAACGTTATTGAAATCTTATACTTCCTTTGGTCCGGCTATTCGTTTGAAATCACTATGGTATTCGTATAGTTTATCCTGGGCTTTCAATATGATCCTGAAACCGGACGTGATCACCTGCGCATACCCCATTCCTTCTTCCGGATAGCCAAGACTGGTATCAGGCCAATCGACTGCTTCCTCTTTGACGAGTTTTATATCTCCTATCGGAATATTCATTCTTTCAGATAGGTCTTTCTTGGCAAGGTCCACGACAGGTGAATATTCAGGAACTACAGAATCGTTAATAACAGTTTGATATTGTTTTTGTTCTACACAGCCTGAAAAAATAAGGGCGATAAATAGAAAGAATATTGGAAAAAGATATATTGGGAATTTCATGATTATTTATAGATTAGTGCATACGCTACATAAATGTAATTCTAGTATATCGATTCCAAATTAGCAAATTAGTATAAGATTGGTTCGTTAACCCGTTGGGTAACATAGAAATCTCAACGATGAAATAATTTTGGCGGGTTCATGGATAAAACCACACGATTCTTCACTATACCACCCTCCCATCCTTTATCCTTATTATCCTGTCAGCCTTCTCGCCAAGCTCATGCTCGTGCGTTACCATGATTATTGTCTGTCCATTGCCATTCAATTCGCGAAATAACTCCACGATCTGGTTCGACGACTCAGTATCAAGATTTGCTGTGGGCTCATCCGCAAGCAAAATGGCAGGCTCATTTGCAAGAGCGCGGGCGATGGCGACACGCTGCTGCTGGCCTCCCGAAAGCTCACTTGGGTAATGATCTGCCCGGTCACCTATCCCCACAAGTTCCAGAAGCAAAGATGCCCGGTCATATTTTCGCTCATCCATGATCATCGGCAACGCAACATTCTCAAGCGAATTGAGTTCCATAAGGAGGCTAAAGAACTGGAAGACAAAACCCATTTTCTTAAGCCTGAAATCCGCCCTCTGGTTATCGTTAAGAAATGACACATCTATCCCATCGACAACGATTCCCCCGGAAGTGGGAGTATCTAAAAGACCGATCATATTCAGGAGTGTAGATTTTCCGCTCCCCGAAGGACCCATGAGAGCCACAAACTCACCTTTTTCGATCTTAAGGTCTATCCCGCGCAGGGCATGAACATCAACTTTTCCCATAGAATATATCTTCCTCAAGTCCTTTATATCGATCAAACCTATCCGCTCCATATTGCTTTAATGATATTTGTCCGCGCAGCGATTATCGCAGGATAGATCCCGCCGATGATGCAGGTGAGGAGTATGGAAAGATCCGCCGCGAGTATCGATCCCAGTGATATCCGCGGCATTATTATAAGTTTCATGCCATACTCTGGCGTCATAATAAGCGGATTTTGCTGCATTCCATGAATAAGAAATAAACCGATGATAGTGCCAAGGGAAGTCCCGATGACACCTATGAATATGGCTTCCGCCAGATATATCCGCATGATCATTTCTCCCCTTGCACCTATTGCTTTCAGGACTCCTATTTCGCGTATTTTATTTCTTACAGTGGTATAGATTATCAGGCTTATGGCGATGGCCGCCACAAACACTGAAACTCCCGACGTCATCGTGGAAATTACCCCGAAAGTCTCGATCATTCCCGCCATCCCTGCTGAAAGTTCCTGCCAGGTTTTGATATTCGGAAGAGTTGTTTCTTTCTGGAGGATCAGCTTATACTTTAAGGATTCATCCGGATTCTCCAGTCTTATGATGATATTGCTGGCATCGTCTTTTTCGATAAGTTCCTTCACGGTATCATACGTACCGATTATGGCATACCTGTCAAGTTCAAAGGTTCCTGTACTTATTATGCCTTTGATCTTGAATTCGACTGGTTCTCTATTCTGGTACTGGAGAAGGACAGTATCACCCACATCGACCTTCATCACTTCTGAAAGAGATGTTCCAATAAGCAAATCATTTTTGTCCTTATCATCAAGGAAATCCCCCCGCTCAACCGTTTTTGCAAGCGTGGATGCTTTTTCTTCAAGAGAAGGCTTGACCCCAAATATCGCTATCCCCATTTTTTCAGTTCTTGATTCGATTTCCACACCCCCATTCATCCTTGGCGCGGCTCCCACGATTCCTTGTATCCCTGTTACTTTTGACAGCACACTTTCTGATTTTGAAATAACGGTATCGCCGGTATTTGGCTGGATCTGCAGATGCCCGGTATAGACATTGACCGTATTTCCCACGAAGGCATCCTGCATCCCGTTATTCAATGCAGTCGTAAAGAGCGGGCCAACTACCCCAATCGTTATGGCCAAAATGATCATCAGGGTTTCACGCCTTCTTTTTGAAAGGTCCTTAAAGGCGAGGAAAAGCCATGCTTTCATGTTTTTGGTACCTTGCGTTTTAAGAAAAGCACCACAATTACTATTGCAACTATTCCGATCAATAACGGAAGAAGGTTATCACTCTTAGCCGGGTTCACAACAAGGATTATCTCTTTCTGGATCTCGTGTTTTCCAAAATCATCTTCATAACTTATATATAAAATCCCGGATTTTTTCCCGCTTCCATCAGAGTCAAGTGTAAAGAGGGCATTTGAATAATCATCTTTTTTGATCTCGCCAAGATAAGCAAGATTATCCCCGACAAGCGACGAGTTAAGACGCGCTGTTACTCCCTTTGCATCCCCGGTGCCTGTATTTTCTATTTTGAGGGTAAGAGTAAAAGGATTATTTGCGATGATCACTGCAGGCTCTGTGGTCTTCTTGGCTATGTCCATATTTGCCCTTCCTGATGCGACTATGCCCACAAGTTTTGTCTCGTTATACTCTATCCCCCTTTCGTCAAGATAGGTGAGCTCAAGGTCTATTGGATAGTTCTTGACCGCTGCATCCTTTTCGAGTGAAAACCAGATCTCAGAGTCCTTTATTGAGCCATGGGGAATATCTTTAAAGATGATCTCAGAGTCAGAGGATAGCGGAATAAGGGCTTTGTCTTTCGGGTTCAAGCTGAGTTTTAACCATTTTATTTCATTATCGCCAACATTTTCAAGGGATACCTGGATCTTGAATACTTCACCAGGTTCCACCTGGCTGTTATTTGATGCCACCGATACATTTTTTATTTCAATGAGGGTATTTCCTTTTACCGTTAGCGTAATTTTGCCATTGTACTCTTTGGTATCGTAAAAGATCGTATAAGGCAGATCATAATCGCCATAATTTGCTCTCTGGTCAATGTCGATCTTGAAAAATGTTTTTCGTGACTTTTTTGCCGGCAGGTCAAAATAAGGCGTGTACTCATCCCCGGATCCGCCGGTGCTAATGAGATATCCCGGATAACTGATCTCACCCAGCTTATTATTAGGAGATATTGAAGCTGAAAACGGATATCTTAGGAAAAGATATGCTTTGACATTTCCAATTGACACGTCCTGGTTATTCTGGATCGTGAATTCAAGTCCGATATTTCGGTCCCCTGGCGTGAGATGGGGAACAGAAAGGACGGTTGTAACATCGAAAGGCTGTGCGCTTGCATTTACCACTGATACAAGCATGATCAGCAATACGAATATATAATTTATCTTCATAAGTCCACTCCAGATATTGTTTGTTTATTTTTCAAATCATATTTTTTCTTATTATTGGATACCAGCATGAAATTAAGGGCTTCTTCTACAATATAATTTATCCTTTCTTCAGGGAACATAATACCTCTACCTCGAATTATTAAAGATGCGATACCATGAACATAAGACCATAATGAGAATGCTGCAACATCGATGTTCGTCCGGGGAAAAAGCCCCGCATCCATGCATTCTTTCACATTCGTCTTGAGCAATTCATAAGACGCTAGACCGATATCACAATCATTTATTTCCTGCATCTCCCCCCTCATCATGAACATCAAATCATAATATTCGGGATTTTCGAGCGCAAATTGGATATATGCCTCTCCATGCTTGTGGAGATTCTTTAGAGGATCATTGAGTTTGAGCGAAGATCTCTGATGTTCGTATAACTTATCAAATCCTTCCTTTCGCAGGACAAAAAGGATTTCATCTTTATTCTTGAAGTATGAATAAATAGTTGCAGGACTGTATTCGATCTTTTCTGCGATATTTCGTATTGTAATGTTCTCGAATCCCTTATCGAGGAATAAATTCATGGCTGTCTTTAAGATCAGCCCTCTCATTTCGGATTTTTCTTGTTCTTTTCGTTCTTTTATGCTCATAACTAAACACTGTTCATTTATTGAACATTGTTTTTTGAGGTAATTAAAGATTACGGATGGAAAGGGGTTTTTCATAAGTATCGAGGCAGCGCACGAAGTGTGGTGTAATCAATGAATTACACTGAAGTGATAGAATTTTTATGCTCGAAAAGAAAAAAATAAGATCTTTGAAACGATTATATCTTCTAAATTAAGTTGAATGAATTGTTAACATTTCTTCATAGATATGAACGTGACCGTTTCAATTTGTGTTGTTGAATAAAAATGAACTTGATTGGTAGTTTATAGCAAATCGTGACTTTCAGGATTTACAGGATACGATTTTGTGGCAAATCCTGTAAATCCTATTTTCCTGACAAAATTTTCAGCAACATCATGTGCTTTTATGTTATTCCTTTAAGTTATGTCTGAATTTCAGGATACAGAGGCTATGTTATTTTCTTCCCACTATCTTTACCTTGGCTCCTTCGACCTCATATTCAAGCCAGGGAGTTGGTTTTGATGAAAGGCCGACAGTTCGTATGTAGTTCTTGTCATTTTCCCCTTTGATCTCAATGATTCCATCAAAAAGTTGTTTTAATGTCGCTATTGTAGGATCGTCATGCATACCGCTATCCACTACAAATATTCCCAGGGCTCCAGCTTCCTTGATTCGCCCTGTAAAAACATGCATGAACCTGAAAACAGTCTGGATATTTGAATACATCAATATTGCAGAAAGTGAATTGATATGAAGCTGGATTTTCGGGATTTTCTTTTTCATGAGGAAATACTCAAAAAACTGGCTTATCCTTACTCCTATTCCCGTCAAATCTTGGGGACTGCTAGCAAATTTGATGTTTTCTGTCTCTGATGCATCCCTACCAACCGATTTTGTGATGCAGTCAATAATCCCGATCCTTGACAGTGGAGTTACTAATTGGTTCTCTTTGAACCATTCCAGAATGTCTGTCGCTGGTTCACGAGTAGTTACTGTTATTACTGCATTTTCATTTATCGCTGTGCCATGATACATTATGTAGTGCAGGATAACTTCTTTTTGGCTCATTGGTGGACCGATCAGCATTATGTTTGAGCCTTTTCTTATTCCGCCTATGGCATTATCCAATTCTTTAATGCCAAGTGTATAATCACTCATGGTTTCCCAAACTGTTTAACTTCAAGATTTTTCATGTTTTTTCCACTAATATTTTGCAGCAAGTGGCAAGAGGTGCCTCACTATCCTTGCTGAAATTAGGAACTTCCTATAAATTTATCCAACATACAAAAGTATTGGCAAATATATATAGATGCTTTAAGATTTTTATGCTCAGTATAACTGTTATCATTATGTTCATATTATAGAATCCCTCATAGCATGTGATTTTAACAATCCCAGATACGTTGAGAGAATTGGCTAGAAATCCGGAAGGTGCATCCCAACATATAAAGCTTTAAATACCCTATATAAAGGCGAGAATATGGTAAATACTACGGAACCAAAGAAGTCTATAAAAATAGAAAATGTTGTTGCATCTACGGCTATTGGAACAAGACTTGACCTGAATCAAGTCATCACCGTTTTTGAAGGAGCAGAGTATAACAAAGAAAGATTTCCTGGTGTTGTTTACAGGACAACATCCCCGAAAACCGCAGCTCTAATTTTTGGCAGTGGCAAGATCGTTTGTACTGGAGCAAAAAGTATTGCCGATGTATACACTGGCCTTACAAAAGTGTTTGATAAAATACGAGAAATGGGCACCCAGATCGTGGATAAGCCTGAAATTAAGATTCAGAATATCGTTGCATCCGCAAATCTTGGAAGAGTGCTTAACCTCAATTCAGTTGCTATCGGTCTTGGGCTTGAGAATGTTGAATATGAACCTGAGCAATTCCCCGGTCTTGTTTACAGGATGTCCAGCCCCAAAGTGGTCATGCTATTGTTCGGCTCAGGCAAAATTGTGATAACAGGCGGTAAGAAACCAGAGGATGCTGAGGCAGCTGTAGAGAAGGTA
>Ga0209226_10001219_pt1 | contig 11963 bp, 4 predicted proteins | sample BarGraNGADG00212_2_FD_184497 | JGI IMG/M metagenome (GOLD analysis project Ga0209226, IMG submission 184497) | Arctic peat soil microbial communities from Barrow, Alaska, USA - Barrow Graham LP Ref core NGADG0011-212 (SPAdes) (version 2) | ecosystem: Environmental > Terrestrial > Soil > Wetlands...
CTCGATCTCGTCGACGCCCTCGATCTGGGTCGGGATCGACGCCAGCACGGCCGGGAGGGTCTCCTCCTCGTTGAGGCAGGGGACCTGGATGAAGACCTTCATGAACTTCCTGTCAGTCCGGTGCCGGAGCGCGGAGCCGACCTGCCACAGCGCCGAGAGCGGCTCGGCGGCCGTAACGCTATCGCACGATACGTTGGTCATGTCATCCTCGTCGGCCAGTGTTCGCCGCCTGAGGGGACGGGTCCGAGTCTGACACCCCAGCCGATGAGGCAAGATGGTCTTCCGTGCGTCCCATCATGCTGACCGACGTCCTCACCCCGCCACCACGGGCCGCGTCAGGCCACGGAGACGGAGACGGTAGTCATGGGTGAGTCACCGAGCACCGCCCAGCGTGCCAATGCCGAGCTGCCTCCGGTGAGCCGAGCCGCCGTGGTCAGCGTCGTTGGCTCCAAGGGCTTCCTCGGTCGCCACATCTGCACAGTGCTGACCGAGCACGGCCACCAGGTCCATGAGTTCGACCAGGACACGCCGCCGACGGGCGCGGACGGCCTCGACCCTCGTGTGGCCGAGTCCGACCACGTCGTCTGGGCCGCATCGTCGATCAACCCCATGATCGCGGAGAACGACCCTGACCGAGTGGCTCTCGACACGGGGATCCTCCTCTCGTTCGTGACGGATGTTGCCGCTCTGCGCGGCGGGCCCCGGACGATCCTCCTCAGCTCGGGCGGCACCGTCTATGACGGCTCGGCCGTCCCGCCGTACTCAGAGACCTCGCTCGTGGGGCCACGGACCGCCTACGGACGCGCCAAGCTCGAGCTGGAGCGGCTCCTGCTGGCCACGGACACTGCTGGCCTCGTGCTCCGGATCTCCAACGCCTACGGCCCCGGGCAGCTGGTGGCCCCTGGTCAGGGCGTCATCGCCCACTGGATGCACGCCATCGCTGCCGGCCAGGACATCCACATGTTCGGCGACCCCATGATCGCCCGTGACTACGTGCACGCCGACGACGTGGCCGGCGCCGTGGCCGCGACGATCGAGCAGGACTACCGCACCCACGACGTGGTCAACGTCGGGGCAGGCCGGCCCACGACGCTCCGGGGCCTGTTCGCGGCCATCGCCGAGGCGACGGGCGACCCGACCCTCGAGCCGAGGCTGCACCCGGCCCGGTCCTTCGACGCCGCATCGACGTGGCTGGACTGCGAGCGTGCGGCCAGCACCCTCGGTTGGCGTCCGCAGATCCCTCTCCGCGAGGGCATCGCGGCCACCTGGCGCGTGGTCGCAGCCCAGACACTGCACGGCGCCACCCCACCGGACCATGCCGTCCCATCGGAGACCACGTCATGACGATCGACCTCGCCGCGCACGGCTACCGGCGAGCCCTCCAGGCGGGCCTGTGGCTGCGCGGGGACGAGTCCGCCGTCGACTTCGGCTACAACGACGGTGACGAGTACGAGACGTGGGTCGGTCAGATCATCCGAGGCGCCACCGACGTCAGCACACTCTCGCGCGAACTCGGCCACGGCATCCGCGACTGGCCCTCGAGGTACCACCTCAGCCCACAGCGCGGGAACATCGTCCAGCCGTTGTTCGGGACGATCGCGGGGCCGGTGTTGGAGATCGGCGCCGGCATGGGTGCGGTCACGCGGGCCTTGGGCGAGCAGGGCCACGAGGTCGTCGCTGTCGAAGGCTCGCCTCGGCGGGCCGCCATCTGCGCCGACCGGTGCCGTGACCTCGACAACGTCCAAGTGGTCGCCGACACGATCCAGGGCTTCGGAAACCAGAGCCAGTTCGGCACTGTGGTGATGATCGGGGTGCTCGAGTACAGCCGGGTGTTCGGCTTCGAGGCCGAAGGGCTCGACCCCGTCGACGTCATGCTCCGGCACGTGTCGTCGCTGCTCGCCCCCGGGGGGCAGCTCATCCTGGCCATCGAGAACCAGCTGGGCCTGAAGTACTTCGCCGGCTTCCCCGAGGACCATGTCGGGCGACGCATGTTCGGGATCGAGGACCGCTACGGCGACGACACCGTCGTGACGTTCGGGCGTGAGGAGCTGGCCCGGCACCTGACCGGCGCGGGCCTGGCCGAGCAGGAGTGGTACTACCCGTTCCCCGACTACAAGCTGCCGACGACAGTGATCTCGGACCGGGCGCTCGTGCCGGGCTCCCCCTTCGACCCCTCACCCCTGGTCGCCTCGTCCGCGTGGGCGGACCACCAGCGTCCCGCCACCACGTCGTTCGAGCTCGAGCGGGCGTGGCACGTCGCCGCCCGCAACGGCCTGGTGGCCGACCTGGCCAACTCGTTCCTGGTCCGTGCGTCCACCACGGCGCTCACCGCACCGGAGCCGATCGCCTGGTACTACGGGACCAGCTCGCGTCGCCCCGAGTTCGCGAAGTCCACCACGTTCGAGCCGGCCGACGGGGGACTCGTGGTGCACCGGCACCCGGCGCTGGCGACGTCGCCCACCGAGGTCGGGACGATCGGGATCCGGCTGACCGACGAGCCGTACCACGCCGGCCACCCGTGGACAGCGACGCTCGCGGACATCGTCGGACGTGCCGGGTGGGACATCGACCAGCTGACCGCCTGGTTCGGCACCTGGTTCACGAGCTTCTGCGCGATGGCGACCGTCCCAGGGCCGGCGCCGTCCGGCGACGTGCCCGTGCCGAGTGACCTGATCGACGCCCTGCCGCGCAACCTCATCGTCGACGGCGACGCCACGGAGTTCATCGACCTCGAGTGGTACTCGACCCAGCCCTGCCCGCTCTCCTATGCCGTGTTTCGCGCCCTCTACGACTCGTTGGCATCGCTGGGGCCAGTGGCTCCGCCCGCGGAGGGCACGTCGATCGTTCTGCGGGGCCTCATCGTCGAGCTCGCGGCCCGGCACGGCATCGAGCTCGACGTGCACACGCTGCGCGAGCACTGGGAGCGTGAGGCCGCGTTCCAGTCCACGGTTCTCGGTTCCACCGTGCCAGTGGCTGTGGAGCAGGCCTTGGACGTGCCGCTCACCCTGCGCCGCGACCTCGACGCCGTCATCCACGACGCCGAGTCGCTGGGCACGCTGGCCGCGGAGCTCGCTCTGCTCCGCGACGAGTCGCTGCGATCGGCAGCCGCCGAGGTCGCACTGCGCGAGGAGATCGATCGACGCGGTGCCGAGATCGTGCGCACCGCGGCCGCGGCGACCCTGCACGGCGAGCTCGAGGCGCTCCAACGCACCGTCTCGTGGCGGGTGACCCGGCCCTTGCGCGTCGCCCGGCGTCTCGCTCGGCGGCCTGTCAGCTTCGCGCGTCGCGTCGCACGGCAACCCGCACGGGTCGCTCGGGCGATGACGCGCCGCCGCGCCATCGCCACGATCGCGCCGGCGGCCAGGCCGGACCCGGCAGCAGCGAGCGACGCGACGTTCGACGCCTTCGACGTGGCGTACTACCGCCGCCACCACACCGACCTGCAGTCGCTCACCGACGACGACCTGCGCCTGCACTACCAGGCCTACGGGCGCGCAGAAGGGCGTCTTGGCCAGTCTGTGTACGGAACGTCGCGCAAGGTGATCCGCTCGATCGACCCGGAGCGGGAGACGGTCCTGGTCGTGTTCCACGACGCCACCCGCACCGGTGCGCCGGTGCTCGGCTGGAACCTGGTCCGCGAGATTGGCCGGCTGCACAACGTGATCGCGGTGCTCGAGGCTGGCGGCGAGCTGGCCACCGGCATCGAGGAACTAGCGTCGGCCACCGTCACGCTGGACCCGACACGCCCCTTCGACGAGGCCGACCTGTTCGCGGCCGAGCTCCGCGACGAGTTCCACCCGCTCTACGCGATCGCGAACTCCGCCGCGACCCACCCGCTGGCCCCGGCGCTGGAGCACGCAGGGGTGCCGGTCGTCGGACTGGTCCACGAGTTCGCATCCAGCATGCGCCCCAACGGCGTCCTCCACGGGTTCTTCGAGTCCGTCTCCGAGGTCGTCTTCTCGGCCGAGATCGTCGCCGACTCGATGCGACGCGAGTACACCAGCTTGCTCGCGCGCGATCACCACACCATCGCCCAGGGTCGGTCCTCGCTGCCCCCTGGGGGATCGGTCGAGCTGCCCAGCCGGGTGACCCGACGCGGCACGGACGACGTCGACGCCGACCTGCCGGAGCGAAGCCTCGACGACTTCCTGGCCGACCTCGACCCCGGCGCCCTCCTGGTGATCGGCGCCGGGACCATCGCACCCCGCAAGGGCATCGAGTTCTTCGTCCAGACCGCCGAGCAGACCCGACGGATTGCACCCGGGACGCCGATCGCCTTCGCCTGGATCGGTCACCGCATCGACTCCCTCCAGTGGTACGTCGAGGAGCTGTGGGAGCAGGTGGAGCGCAGCGGCGCGCGCGACCGGGTGACCTTTCTCGCACCGGCGCCCGACCTGGAGGCCCTGTACGCCCGCAGCGACGTATTCTTCCTCTCGTCTCGGCTCGACCCGATGCCGAACGTCACCATCGACGCGGCTCTCGCCGGCGTGCCGGTGGTCGCCTTCGAGAAGGCGAGCGGGTTCGCGGACTGGCTGCAGGCGGACCAGACGCTGGGCCGGCTCGTCGTCCCGCACCTCGACGTCGCTGCTGCTGCGACGGTCATCGCCGAGCTCGCCGCCGACCCGGGCGAGCGCGAGCGGTACGGAGCAGCCCTGCGCGCGGCAGCCAGGACCGCGTTCGACATGCCCGTGTACGTGGCGAAGCTCGACGACCTCGGCCTCTCCGCCCGGGCCGCCGTCGACCGGGCCGCCGCGGACATCGCGGAGATCACCGCGAGCGGCGAGTTCAGCCCGCACCTGTTCGCCGGGGCCGACACGAGCATCGACACCGTGGCGCTCGTGTCGAGGTACGTGAACACGTCCCGGCTCGCCGCCCCGCGCGCACGCCCGCGTTCCGGCCTGCTCGTGCGCCGGCCCACCGAGGGCTTCAACCCGCTCGTCTACGCCGAGCAGGCACCGGGGTACGACGACGAGCGGGACGGCGACCCCTTTGCCGACTACCTCCGCAAGGGCAAGCCCAGCGGACCCTGGGTCCACGGGGTCCTGCGCCCGGCCGACCCGTACCTGCCGCTGGCCGAGCTGACGCCCCTGCGGGTGCTGGTCCACGGTCATTTCCACTATCCCGAGCTCGTCGGCGAGCTCGTGGAGCGGCTGGCGGTCAACGAGGTGCCGGTCACCGTGCACCTGACGACGACGTCGGACGAGAAGGCGGCGGAGATCACCCGCACCTTGGAGCAGTCGGCCCTGACCGGTTGGCAGGTCCAGGTCGTCCCCAACCGGGGCCGCGACCTCGCCCCGCTCCTGGCCGGTATCGGGATGCGGGCGGTCGACGACTTTGACCTCCTGCTGCACGTGCACGGCAAGCGGAGCCCGCACGTCGACAGCTCGATCTCCGAGCGGTGGCGCGACTTCCTGTGGGAGAACCTCGTCGGCGGACGCTCGGCGATGCTCGACCGGATCCACGCCGGCTTCGCGACCCAGCCGACGCTCGGCCTCGCCTTCCCGGAGGACCCGCACCTCAACGACTGGGACCTGAACCGCGCCGACGGCGAACGCCTCGCGGTGCGACTGGGGATCACCACGCCGTTGCCGAACCACTTCGACTTCCCGGTCGGCGACATGTACTGGGCACGGACCGACGCGATCCGCCCCTTGTTCGAGGCCGGCTTCCAGTGGCACGAGTTCCCCGAGGAGCCGCTACCGATCGACGGGACGATGCTGCACGCCCTCGAGCGGCTGACACCCTTCGTTGTCGCCGAACGCGGCTACGCGTACGCCAAGACCGTCGTGCCCGGCGTCAGCCGGTGACCGTGCCGTGTCGCCGGGGGGCCCCCTCCGGTGGCACGGACGGTCGGTCCTCGTGCCGCCGGGGTGCCCCGCCGGGACCCGCTCAACGTCGAGTGGCGTAGAACTTCCGCAGGCGCCTGGTGTACCGGAACACCCTGTTCGCGTGAATCCTCGCGAGCTCCATCTCGAGCCGCTCGACGTCGTCGCGGAGCGTGCGCCACACGCTCAGGCCCTCCTGCTCGGCCGCCAGCGTTCGGCGCAGGCTCACCGCAGCGACCCGCGCCAGGTGAGCGGGCGTCGCGCCGCTGAACTCCGAGGCCTCGAGCCGCCCCGTGACGGTGTCCGCGCCGGTCCCGACCGAGGCGCGCGCACGGGCGGCCGCGTGCACGGCCGCGTCCGGCTCGTCGCGAAGCGTCCGCAGCGCCTTGGCTGCGGCGTCGACGTCGGGCAGCGCCCACACACCGGTGCGCGGCGCGACCCGCGGCTCGAGCAAGAACGGCACGAGGAGCGCCCGATCCTCGTCGAGGTGGCTCATCGCACCGGAGAAGCCGGTGACGACCACCGGCACACCCGCCTCGACGGCAGCCAGGACGGGCAGGCCGACGGCGTCGGCGCGGTGCAGCGACAGGACCGCGTCGACCTCGGGGACGAGGCTCTCGGCCCGCGGACCTGCCGAGCCCGGCGTGATCAGGACGATGTCGGACCGGCCGTCGGCGGCGTGCTTGAGCGCGTCCAGGTGGCGGCGGTTCGGCTCGCGACGCCGGACGTCGACGATCAGGCGCGCGCCCTCGTCCTGCGTGAACGCCGCCCGATAGGCGGCGATCGCACCGGCCGCGTTCTGGGCATCGACGTCGCCGAGCGCATCGATCTCCACGAGGACGACCCGGCCGTCCGCGCGGATCGCGTCGACGAAGCCCGCCGACTCCGCAGGGGTGTCGACATCGTCGGCAGGCGGGACGTACACGCGGTGGACGGGACGGCTCGTGCAGGCGCTGACCGCGTCCTGGGTCTCCTGGTTCAGCACCCAGATCTCGTCGAAGAGGTCGATCGAGGAGTGGCGTTCCGGGTCGACGGAGGTCTCGGAGGAGATCCACAGACCGACGCACCGACCGGAGTGCTCCCCGAGGGCCTGCACCAGGCGGTCCTGCGAGAAGTGGTCGGCGTCGATGCAGACGATGACGTTGGCGTGGGCTCCGCGGCCGTTGAGGTCATGGCGCACCCAGGTGGGCGGCCGTCCGTGCGGGGCGTCGGCCTGGACGACCAGCGCGGCCGGGACACCGGCGCGGGCGATCTCCGTGGCGACCCGTCGACCGATGGCAGCGCTCTCGCCACTGGGCTCGGGGTAGCCGTTGACGACGACGGACCACCCGGAGTCAGGGGTCGCAACGGCGCTCGACGCGAGCGGCTCCGGCGTGGCAAGACCGAGGTCCTGGTAGTGCAGCGTGACCGAGGGCTCGCCGTCCAGCCAGCGGCGGAAACTCAGGCAGGACGCGCCGAAGGGAGACGGGAACGCCGCCTGGAGATCGGGCCGTCGCTGCCACAGGTTGAGCTCGACGGGGGCGAGCCGCGACCACGGGGAGGTCGGCACGGGGGTCATGAACCATCGCCGGAACGTCGCTGGCTCGCTGAACGGGCGTTGGGGCGGACCGGGGAACGGCAGGGCGCCGATCAGTGCGTCGCGGTAGACCTGGCGGATCGCAGGGGTCAGCAGCGGACCGTCGGGGAGGTCGGCGTACCGGTAGGCCAACGTGCGGCGGGACTGGTGCCCCGCGCTCGTGAGCAGGGCCGCGTAGGTGACACACAGCTCCTGGAGCAGCGGATCGTCGCTCACCATCACCCGCGGGTTGTCACCCGTGAAGCGCGACAGCACCCACGGGTTGGCCACGTCGAAGCCGCTGAAGTGGAAGAAGCGGAGGGGGACGCCCGCCGCGAGGACCTGGTCACCCGGCCCCAGGGTCAGCGGACGCTCGTGCAGATTCCAGTAGGCGACGTTCAGGCCTGGGTCGCGCAGGACCACGTGCGGGAACAGGGCGGGCACCCAGTCGATCCACCGCTGGTCGGTGAACAGGGCGTTCTGGAAATCGACGACGGCGTCGGTACGCAGCCGCTCGTGCCACCAGGAGAGGAAGTCACCGGCCGTCGCGCTCACGGCGATGAAGCCGAGGTTGAAGATGCCGGCCTGCATGATGGCCTTCTCGCAGATCTCGAGGCCGTCGCGCGGCACCGGCTCGAGAGTGTGTGGCGTCAGGACGATGCCGCTGCGTGCCGCCTGCTCGAAGACGTCCGAGAGATCGCCCCGCACCCAGATGTCCGGGTCGAAGTAGGCCGCCACGTCGTAGCCGTCGCGCAGCAGGTGCTGGAGTGTCGCCGGCTTGAGCGCCGTGGCGAGCTCCATGACCCCGTACATCAGGATCATCGGCTCGCTCACGTCGGGGCTGAGCCCGAGGTCCTCCATCAGCAGGACGTTCGTGAGCCCGGAGCCGACGCGGTCCTCGTCGACGCCGTCGATGATCAGGGTGACGAAGTCGATGTCCGGGTGCACAGTCCGGAACGAGTCCTCCAGGACCCGGGCGAGGCCCACGTAGTTCCGTGCGATTATCGTGCAGGCCGCGCGTCGGCCACCTGCATTCGGGGGCGCGACGCTTCCGCCACCCTCTCCGAACACCACCTGAGCTCCCCCTATCAGTCGCCTGCCCACAGAACCATACCGGCCAATCTCCGGGACACCGGAGACCGCAGGGCCCCGGCGGCGGCCCGGTCCACTCCCCGCTCGTGCCCGGCATGTCATCCTGGGCGACGTGACTGCTCGCGCCCTCGCTACGCTCGACCCCGGTCGGCCATTGGAGGACACGAGCAGGTGAACCACCAGTGAGCACAGTGCACGTCGCCGTGGTGAGCACCCGCAGCGCCGCTCCCCTTGCTCGTGCGACGGTCCGGCGCGCACTGGGCGCAGCACCGGCCGCGCAGGTGCACGTCCTGGACGTGGACGGCACCTACGCGCCGACGGCCCTCGAGTCCGTGCTGAGCCCGCTGGACGTCGGGGTCCGGCCCGCAGACCTGCACCTCCAGGCGATGGTCCACGAGCCTGCGGCCCTGGCACATGCCCTGTACCCGGCCCTGGTCCGCGCGATCCTGGCCGGCACGCCGTCGGGGGCGACCGCGACGGTTCTCGTCGCGCAACCCGGCGTCCTGCTGCTGAACCCGCCGACGGCGGTCCTCGACGACGCCGAACGCGACGGTCTGTGCCTGCTCGCCCGCACGCCGAGCCCCGTGCCGGACGACGGGCTGTGGCCGAGCGTCGCCGACGTCGTCCAGGCCGGTGCGCACGCACCGACGATGCTCGCCCTGCACGGCGCGCAGACCGGCCTGCTGGACCTGTGGGAGCGCGCGATGGACCAGCCCGACGACACCGGCGCGCACTGGCTCGACGTCGTCGCGGCGCAGGTGGCGCACCACACCGTCCGTGACGCCGCCACGCTCCTGTCGCCGTGGACGCTGCGTCGGGACCACCGGGTCACCGATGACGACGCCGGCCTCCTGCGGCTCGACGGACGCCCGGTCGTCGCACTCGATCTGAGCGCTCTCGACCCGACGCGCCCGTGGCTGCTGGACGCCGAGGTGTCGGGCGACCCACGCGGCCGGCTGAGCGATCATCCGGTGCTCGCCCGTCTCGTGGATCGGCTGGCTGCCGACCTGCGAGCCGACGCCGCGGACCTCGCCGAGGGGCGACCGGGCGCATGGGACATGACGACGACGAGTCTCGGGACACCGGTCGACGCACCGACCCGTGGGCTCTACCGGACCGCAGCCGCCGCCGGGCAACCGGCGCCGGACCCGTTCGACCCCGCCGCCGCCGCCGAGCTGCGGGCCTGGCTGACCGACGTCGACCCCGACGGCGGTCCCGGCCGCTACCTGCGCGCCCTGCACCGCACCCGCCCCGACCTGCAGCGCGCCTTCCCGAAGGTCCCCGGTGCGAGCACCGTAGGCTTCCTGAACTGGGTCCGGACGTACGGCCATGACGAGAGCTACCCGGCCGACCTGCTCGACCTCGCGCTGAGCCAGGTCGAGGCGAGGTCGGCCGAGGCCCCGCGGGGCGCCGAGCGGCTGGTACGCGGCCGGACGCCGCACGGCGTCAACGTGGTCGGCTACCTGCGCGGCGAGCTGGGCATCGGCGAGTCGGCGCGACTCATGGTCAGCGCCCTGCAGGCGGCCGGCGTCGCGCACTCGAGCGTGCCGATCGACCAGAACCTGCTCAGCCGGCAGCGCCCCGGCCCCAGCGACGCCGACGCGGGCCGGCGCCAGCAGGTCTTCGACACGAGCCTGATCTGCGTCAACGCCGACCTGACCCCGACGGTGGCCGGGTCGGTGCCCGAGCTGCTCTCCCGCAGCTACCGGATCGGCATGTGGTACTGGGAGGTCGAGGACTTCGGCACCCAGCGCGACGGCTTCGCGCACGTGGACGAGGTCTGGACTGCGACCGACTTCGTCCGGCACGCGATCGAGCCGCACTCCCCCGTCCCGGTCCGCACGGTGACCCCGCCGCTGCCCCAGCGCGGACCCGAGCCCACCCTGACCCGCGCCGACCTCGGCCTGCCCGAGCGACCGGTCTTCCTCTTCTCGTTCGACTTCCTGAGCACCGCCGAGCGCAAGAACCCGATCGGTCTCATCGACGCCTTCACCACGGCCTTCGCGCGCGGCGAGGGGCCCGCGCTGGTGATCAAGTCGATCAACGCCGGTCAGCGCCCGGCCGAGGCGGAGCGGCTGCGGCTGCGCGCTGCGACCGAGCCCGACGTCATGCTCATGGAGGACTACCTGGACGCGACCGAGCGCGACGCGATGGTGGCCCTGTGCGACGTCTACGTGTCCCTGCACCGCTCCGAGGGGCTCGGGCTGACGATGGCCGAGGCGATGGCCTGGGGCAAGCCCGTCATCGCCACCGGATACAGCGGCAACCTGCAGTTCATGACCGAACAGAACAGCTTCCTGGTGCCGTGGACGCCGGCCCGGATCCCGGTCGGCGCCGACCCCTACCCCGCCGGCGGCACCTGGGCCGACCCGGACCTGGACGCTGCGGCCCGCCTGATGCGCTCGGCCATCGAGGAGCCGGACGTGGCTGCCGCGCGCGGCGCGCGAGCTGCCCGCGACATCGCCACGCTGCACTCCCCCGAGGTGGCCGGTCGGCAGATCGTCGATCGGCTCGCCGATTCCGCCGGACGACGCCGCGCCAGGCTGCGCACGAACCTCGGTGAGCGCCTGCGCAGCACGGCTCGACGACTGCGCTGAGAGCACACCGCCCGACGACTGCGCTGAGGCCCGTCAGCCCGGCGGGCTGACGTTCCCGAGCACCCGCCGCACGCGGCCGGCCGCCCGCCGCGTGATCTCCCGCACACCACCGGCACGCAGGTAGTCGCGGTGTGCGGCAGAACTCCACCAACGGGGCCAGCGCCTTGGACCAGGCGTAGCTCCCGGCGAACGCCCGCACGGCCTCGACGGCCGCGGTCGAGGGTGGTGGTGTCGACCTCGGCTCGGGCCATCGAGCGCCGCACGGCCAGCGCCATGGCGCCAGGCAGGGCCCGGGCGAGCGATGCGTCGTCGTAGTTCTTGTAGATCATCAGCAGGGCGCTCCGCTCGAGCAGGTAGCTCTCGCGGACGCTCCCGGACTTCTTGATGGTCACGTGGTGCCGGTGGTACGCGACCGGCCCGGGCACGTGGCGCACCCGATGCCCCAGCAGGTTGAGCCGCCAGCCCAGGTCGACGTCCTCGTAGAATATGAAGAAGCGCTCGTCGAAGCCACCCACCTCGCGGAACAGCGCCGCCCGGACGAACATCGCGGCACCCGTGCCGAACAGCACGTCCTTCGCGACGTCGTACGCGCCGGTGTCGGGCTTCTTCCACCTCCGCCTTGTAGCCCATCCCGAACCAGGTCAGGGACCCGTCGACGTAGTCGATCAGCCCACCGTCCCAGTCCAGGACCTTGCAGGCGACCGAACCGATCGTGGCGTCCTGCTCGAAGGCGGCCACCGCTGCCGACACCCAGGCGCGGTCCGGGCGCGCGTCGTTGTTGATCAGGCCGACGTACTCCCCCGTCGCATGGGCGACCCCGAGGTTGCAGCCACCCGCGAAGCCGGTGTTGGACGACGACTCGACGACGACGGCGCGCGGCACAGCCTCGCGGAT
>Ga0209226_10001221_pt1 | contig 11929 bp, 11 predicted proteins | sample BarGraNGADG00212_2_FD_184497 | JGI IMG/M metagenome (GOLD analysis project Ga0209226, IMG submission 184497) | Arctic peat soil microbial communities from Barrow, Alaska, USA - Barrow Graham LP Ref core NGADG0011-212 (SPAdes) (version 2) | ecosystem: Environmental > Terrestrial > Soil >...
ATCTCTTCCAGGCTCTTCCTGCCGCCGGCGCGCAGCCTGATCGCCGCGGGCCTTAGCTCGAGCGGCGGCATTCCCTCGGCCAGAGCCGTCGCCGAGACCACGACCAGCCCTCCCGCGGCCAGTACCTCCAGCGCCCGCGCCCGCTCGCCGATCAGGTGGGCGGCCGGCGCCAGCCCCGAGTCCCAGCGAACACCGCGGCTGGGCAGGAAGGCCACTTCGCTTTCGCCCAGGAACCAGCCTGCAGCTTCGGCGAGGTTGCGCGCGTCCTCGTCGTCGGCGACCAGAACGGTCAGCGCCCGCTCGAGTCGCTCGTGCAGAGCGCTGACGAACAGGGGTAGTGCCGGCTCGGAAACACGCGCGCGTGTGGGAAGCGCAGCAGCGAAACTCGCCAGGCGCTCGTGGCCTGCAAGCTCGCGTACGAAGGCGTGAAGAACTGGTCGGTCCATAGCTACAACGGAACTTTCGTTCCGCGGGGTCAGTGTAGCCCGCGCCCGTTTCTCGCCCGAGGTACGGAAATCCGTCCGTGGGGTGTTTAGGAGTCGCGCTCGTTGAAGCGGGCCTGCGCGGCATCGAGGCCCTCGGCTACGAGTAGCTCGACAGCGTCCGCGGCGCGCGAGACCATGCCTGTCACGTCGGTCTCGGGATCGAAGTTCGAGAGCACGAAATCGGCCACCGAGCGCCGGTCGCCGCGCTCCGGCCGACCAACTCCTACGCGAAGGCGCAAGAACTCCTTCGTCGCCAGCGCCGTCGTAATCGAGCGCAGGCCGTTGTGCCCCGCGAGGCCCCCACCCAAGCGCAGCTGCAGACGACCGGGCTCCAGGTCGACGTCGTCGTGCACGACGAGCAGCTGTTCAGGCTCCAGCTTGAAGTAGCGCGCCGCGGCTACCACCGAGCGACCGGATTCGTTCATGAAGGTCTCGGGCGCGAGCAGTGCGACGCGACTTCCCTCTAGCCTCAACTCGGCTAGTCGTCCGTGGAACTTGCTGCGGAAGCGAGCCTCGTGGCGCCGGGTTAGTTCCTCGACCACCATGAAACCGACGTTGTGGCGGTTGCGCTCGTACTCCCGCCCGGGGTTGCCCAGGCCGGCGACAAGTAGATCCAGCGTCGAGACCGCCTTGTCTCGACGAAACCAGCCCATCTATTCGGAGGGAGCCTCGCCCTCGCCAGCCGGGCCTTCGCCCTCGGCGGCCTCGCCCTCGCCTTCCTCTTCTTCCTCTTCTTCCTCGACCTCTTCGACCACGAGCGAAGGCAGGGTGACGCTGACGAGCAGAGTGTCGGGCTCCTCGAGGAAGACGACGCCTTCGGGCGGCTTCAGATCGGAGAGGTGCAGCAGGTCACCGATCTCGAGCGAGCTCACGTCCACTTCGATCTGATCGGGAACCGCAGCCGGTAGCGCCTCGACGAGGAGCTCGCGCGCAGACGACGTGACAACGCCGCCAGCCTTCGCGCCCGGCGCCTCGCCGACGAGCACCAAAGCGACGCTGGACTGAATCGCCTGATCGAGGCGAATGACGTGCAGATCGACGTGCAGAAGATCGCCGCGAAGGGCGTCGCGCTGGTAGTCCTTGAGAATCGCCGAGTGAGGTTTCTTCTCGTCGCCGACGTAAACGTCGAGGATTGCGTGGCCGCCGTGCTCGCCGGTCAGGGCGTGGCGCAGGTCCGCCTCGGGTACGGCGAATGCGCGCGCCTCGAGGGCTCCTCCGTAAATAACCCCGGGCACGAGCCCTTGCCGGCGCAGGCGCCGATTGGCAGCGCTACCGCGCTCGGATCGTTCCTGAACCTCAAGCTTTACTCTCTCAGAAGCCACGGCGCCGAAGTGTAGCGACCTGAACGCATCGCGCGCCCGGTGAGGCGGCGGTGCGCCCTAACTCAAGGGAAGTTATTTGTAGCTGAGCCCGGCTCCGTAGGCGAAGAGCGGCTTCGCACGCTTGCCGTCCTTCAGGCGTATTCCCTTCACCATCGGCACGTCTTTGATCGACGCCGGCCAACTCACCGGCAGCTTGCCGCGCGGCGACACCCGGCCGAAAAGAACGTCCGCGACTCCGTGCCCTCCCTCGCTGCCCGGAAGGTAGGCCATCAGAAGCGCGCCGGCCTTCTCGACGAGGCCGCTGATCATGAGCGGTCGCCCGGTTACAAGCACTAGAACGACCGGCTTGCCGCCGGCCTCGGCCGCCTCGATCAGACGCACCTGGTTGGGCGCGAGCGCCCCGCTCGGGTTATCGCCGTACCACTCGGCGTAGGCCTTCTCGCCGATCGCAACGACTATTGCGCGTGCCTTCTTGGCCTTCGCGCGCACATCCGCTTGGTTATGCCAGTTTGCAGTGAGCACTTTGCGAGCCCCGATTTCCTCGCGGATGCCCTGAAGAACGGTGACCGCCGGCGGCTTGGCGCCCGCCGGAAGCCCTTGCCAGCCAATCGTCCAGCCGCCCATTTGCCAGGAGACGTTGCTCGCCGCCGGACCGACAACCAGGATCGGACCACCGCGCTTCTTCAGCGGCAGCACTCGCCGGTTGTTCTTGAGCAGCGTTAGCGATTCGCCTACGGCCTTGCGCGCTAGCTTTCGGTCGCCCGCAGCCAGCACGCCGGCCTGGGCCTTGCCGGCGTCGACATAGGGGTGCTCGAACAAACCCAGACGGAATTTCAGGGTGAGTACGCGCCTCACCGCCTCGTCAAGGCGTTTCTGCGAGACCGTGCCGCGTTGAACAAGGTCTTTCAGAGCACTCGTGAACTGGGCCGAGTCGTAGGGAATCATTGTGACGTCGACGCCGGCGCTGACCGCGCGCCCGACGGCGTCTTTCGGGCTCGAAGCGACGCAAGTGAATTTCGGGTTGGGCGGAATGCCGCCCGGGCAGTAGAGGTCGGCGACATCGCCCCAATCGGAGATCAGCACACCGCGGAAACGCATCGTGTCGCGCAGCAAGTCAGTGGAGAGCGCATGCGACGCAACGACGGGAGTGCCGTTGACCGCGCTGTGTTGGGTCATGACGGTCGCTGCACCCGCATCCACAGCCGCCTGGAAGGGCGGGACGAACCACTTCGCCAGCGTTGCAGACGAAAGAGTCACCGGGAACCTGTCGCGGCCGTTCCGGGGCTGCGAGTAGCCGATGAAGTGCTTCGCGGTAGCGGCAACTGCGAGCTGGTTCGCGTTGTTGCCCTGAAGGCCGCCCACCGTTGCCGCGACGAGCGACGAGGCCAGCTTCGGATCCTCGCTGTAGGTCTCGTAGTACCGGCCCCAGCGCAGGTCGCGGGATACGTCGGCGACCGGACCGAAGATCCAGCGAATGCCGAGTGCTTTCGCGCCGCGCGAGGTGACCGTCGCCACCTGCCGAACGAGCGCCGGATCGCGCGTCGCTCCCATTCCAATCTGCTGCGGGAAGATGACCGCGCCGAGCACCGGCGATAGGCCGTGCGGCGCGTCGGCACCGTAAAGAATCGGAATCCCCAACCGCGAGCGGTCGAGGGCCGCCTTCTGGATCCGATTGATCCCCTCCGCCCAGGCGCGCGGGTTGTTCTCCGAGCCCGGCAGCTCGCCGCCGCCGCTCAAGATCGATCCTACTCCCTCCTCGGCAAAGACCCGTTCCAGATCCGCATCGGTCTTCAGCTGACTGACGGACACCTGAGCGAGCTGGCCGACCTTCTCGGCCAGCGTCATGCGCCCGAGCAGGTCATCGGCGCGGGTCGCCGCCGGCAGCGACGCGTCCTGGTAGGGAAGAGCTCGAGTGCGCGAAAAGGCCGGCTGCTCGACTGCCCCGGCGGTGACGAGCAAAGGGAGGAGCACGAGCAGGAAGAGTCGGCGACCGCGCCGGCCCCCACGCAGGAGCCTGGTGGGTAGCACTCTCCTCATAACACCGATGGAAACATGCCTTGATGAAGGATTGCTAAAGGCGCCAGCGTCGATCTACAGACAAGCTACCGCGGGGGTAAGAACTCGGAGCAGAATGAACACCCGCCGACTGGGTGCGATCGGTTGATGCGATGCGAGGACGCAGGGAGCGCCCGTATCGGCGGAGATACGGGTGCGACTGAGGCGGGAGCACGCGCGCCGCTGAGCGCGGCCAGGCGGCGGAGTGCTTCTTTTTGATTCGAGTTCTAAGTGCGCCTCAAGGATCTCGGAGCCGAGAGAGCGGCCCTAGTCGACAGGGGGGAGCTCGATACGCAGCAGTGCTCCGCCGTCGCTCGGGCGCTCGACCGAAACGCTGCCGTTGTGCGACTCGGCCACCTGGCGCACGATCGCCAGCCCGAGACCGGAGCCCGGAAGCGCTCTGGCAGCCGCCGCGCGATAGAAGCGATCGAAAACGAGCGGCAGGTCGGCATCGTCGATGCCCTGCCCGTGATCGCGAACGCTCACCGTGCCACGGCTCACCTTCACCTCGATCGGCTTGTCGAGCGGGCTCCACTTACAGGCGTTGTCGAGAAGGTTCGCGACGGCGCGCTCCAAGCGGCTCGGTACACCGCGAACGAGGCAGGACTCGAGGTCGAGCCGAAAGTCGTTCTGGGGCGAGAGCCGGCGCGCCCGGGCGACTGTCTGCTCGACGAGCAGGTCGAGTCGCACATCTTCGACTTCCAGGTTCGGCTCGACGCCGCGGGCGAGATCGACGATGTCGCTCACGAGCACCGTTAGCTCGTCGATCTGTTGGCTGACGTCGTGCAGAATCGCCTCCTGCTCCTCCTTGGGCAGCTTGGCCCGGCGCAGCACCTCGACGTTCGTTTTCGCAGTCGTCAGCGGCGTTCGCAGCTCATGCGAGGCGTCGGCAATCAGCTGACGCTGCGAGCGCAGCGAGAAGTCGAGCGCTTCGAGCATCGTGTTGAAGGATTTGGCTAGGCGCGCGAGCTCGTCGCGACCGCGCATCTCGATACGACGAGAAAGGTCGCGCGTGTGGGCGACATACTCGCTGGTTGCCGTCATCTGGCGAACCGGTCGCATAGCCGCGCCGGCGATCGCCCAGCCAAGCACGGCAGCCAGCCCGATTCCACCCAGCCCCATGACGAGCAGGGCATAGGCAATGCGTTTCAGCGGCCGCGTAACAGATGTCGTGGGCCGGGCGACCTGAATCGCGCAGTTGGGAGCGAGGAAGTCTGTGTAGAGGCGAAGGTTCTGCTTCTGCAGGCCTTTATCGCCGGGAACTTGGATCGTGATGTCGTGGTAGGAAGGTTTACTGTGGCGCGTGGCCACACTCACTTCCCGCTTGCTCACAGGAAGCTTGAGCCCCTCGGACAGGACAGTTGTCTTCACCACCTGGCCCCTGGAGTTGATCGTCTGGTAGTAACCGGGCAGGCCATAAGTCTTCAACACCTCGCCCGTGGAGTTGAACGTCTGGTAATAGCCGCCGAGCTTGTCGACGAGGCTCTTGGTGATATACACCTGGCAGGGCGTCGGCTTGAATCCCTGCGGTAGAGATACGGCCTGGGCGGAGCGGTCTTTCAGCGAGCGATCGAACTCTTTATAGAGCTGCCCGTATACGACCACGTAAACGGCAGCCGAGACAAGCAAGATTGCGGCGGCTACGGCCAGCGCCGACACGACGATCAGGCGCAGGCGAAAGCTCATCGCAGGGCTCCTCTAGCCGGCTTCGCGAAGGATGTAGCCGACGCCGCGCACCGTGTGGATCAGGCGCGACTCTCCGCCAGCCTCCGTCTTGCGCCGCAGGTAACCGATGTAGACCTCGAGCGAGTTGGAGCTGGGCCCGAAGTCGTAGCCCCAGACGCGCTCGAAGATGATCGAGCGCGAGAGCACCTGGCGCGGATTGAGCAAGAAGAGCTCGATCAGCAGGAACTCGGTGCGGGTGACCTCGATCAAGCGCTCGCCGCGGCGCACCTCGTGGGCTACGGGGTCAAGAACGAGATCGGCGAAGCGCAGCACCTGGTCGCTGGGACTACCGGCCCGCCGCAGTAGGGCGCGCAGGCGTGCCAGCAACTCGTCCAGGTCAAAGGGCTTGATGACATAGTCGTCGGCACCGGCATCGAGCCCGGCGACTCGATCCTCGACCTCGATACGGGCGGTCAGCATTAGCACCGGCGTCTTGTCGCCGGAGGCGCGCAGGCGGCGGCAGACCTCGAGCCCGTCAATGCCCGGCATCAGCACGTCCAGGACGATGGCGTCGATCTCGTTGCCGGCGGTTTTCATCCGCTCCAGCGCCCTGACGCCGTTCTCGGCCGTCTCAACCTCGTAGCGCTCGGACTTGAGCGCCCGCTCGAGTGCCTCGCGCAGGGGCTGCTCGTCGTCCACAACCAGAATTCTCATGGGCTAATCCTGACGCCTTTCCTGAGAGACTGTGAAATGTGGCGCTAGTAACAGTAAACGTAACGGCGTACGGAAGAGGGCCGGCAATGGATCTCACCGTCCAGCCGCGACGAGCACAAGCGGAAGCGCCGGGGGTCGCGAGTCGCGTTCCCGGCCCTAGCGAGCGCGTCTACTTGAGGTGGAGATTGACGTGGAGCAGGACCAACCACCACAACAGGACGGCGAGAACGGCGGAGAAGAAGCGCTTGATGGTGCCAACGTTGTTGAAGTAGTGGTGCTGCTGAGCGACGATCAGGCCCACGACGATGTAGATGACGACGAAAATGCTTGGTGTCCTAAAACGCATTACGTGAGTATATCGTCGTGATCCCGAAAACCAGATCGTTTCCGAATATCGGCGCACACGTTTCCCGGCGTTTCCGGAACCAGAAATCGCACGGTTTGCGGCGGGTTAAAAGAGCTGGTTCTCGCCGGCGAAGATGTCCGAGACCGAGCCGTCGGTGAAGACGCTGAGGATCGTCTCGGCGAGCAGCCCGGAAACCGGAAGCACCGTGAGCGTGTCGGGCTGGTTGAGCGGATCGATCGGCACCGTGTCGGTGACGACGATCTCGGCGAGATCCGCGCCGGCCAGCTTCTCCATCGCGTTGCCGGCGAAGTGCCCGTGGGTGGCGAAAACGTGTACTGAGACCGCGCCCGCCTTCTTCAGCGCGTCGGCGGCGGCGATCAGCGTGCCGCCCGTGACGATCATGTCGTCGCCCATCAGCGCGACCTTGCCCTTCACGTCGCCAATCACCTGGCTGATCGCAGCTCGATCGTGAGCGGGCCGGGTCTTGTTCATCACCGCCATGTCACACTCCAGCGCCTGCCCGAACTTGCGCGCCATCTTGGCCCGTCCGGGATCCGGTGAGACCGAGACGACGCTCTCGCCCGCAAGGCCCTTGTCGCGGAAGTACTGGGCGAAGAGCGGTAGTGCAGTCATGTGGTCGACCGGGATATCGAAGAAGCCCTGAATCTGGCCCGCATGCAGATCCATCGTCAAGACACGATCGACTCCGGCGTCCTGGAGGAAGTCGGCCACCAGCTTGGCCGAGATCGGCTCCCTGGGGGCGGACTTCTTCTCCTGGCGCGAGTACGGGAACCAGGGCATCACGGCGGTGATGCGTTTGGCGGAAGCCAGCTTGGCCGCCTGGGCCATCAGCAGCAGCTCCATCAGGTTGCGGTCGACGGGCGGGCAGCCGGTCTGAACGAGGAAGACGTCGCTGCCGCGAATCGACTCCTTGTAGTGGCAGTAGGTCTCGCCGTTGGCGAATGTCTCGAGCTCTACGGCGCCGAGCTCGATGCCGAGCTTGTCGGCGATGTGCTGCGCCAGCACGGGGTGCGAGCGACCCGAGAAGAGCATCAGCCGCTTGCGTGGACCGCGTTCGATCCAGTGCTCCTCCGCTTGCGGATCGGTCGTCATGACCCCTTCGAGATCCTCCACCTGGGCGTCGTCAGTCGCCGTCTGGCTCACTAGCGTAGTCCTCCTTGTTCAGCTGGCGCGCACGGGCAATGGCAAGTGCGCCTGGCGGAACGTCGTCTGTGATCACCGAACCTGCCGCGATAACCGCACCGTCTCCAACCTCGACCGGAGGCACAAACGAGGTGTGCACGCCGGTACGAACATTGCGTCCGATCTTCGTTCTCTGTTTTCCCGGCCCGAGCTCGGGACGGTAGTTGGCCGTGATCGCGCCGGCTGCGACGTTCGCTCCGGCGCCAACGTCGCTGTCACCGATGTAGGAAAGATGCGGCACCTTCGCTCCCTCACCAATCTGGGAGTTCTTGATCTCGACGAAAGTGCCTGCCTTGGCGCCCGCTTCCAGCACCGTTCCTGGGCGTAGGTAACAGAACGGGCCCACCGACACGTTCTCACCGATCTCGGCGTCGACGGCTACCACCTGGGGACCGATCTCGGCGCCAGAGCGTACGCGGGTACGGCCTCGAAGCGTGCAGAAGGGATGAATAGTGGAGTCGGCCTCGAGCTCCACGCCGGGCTCTATCCAGGTCGAGCCGGGGTCGACGATGCTGACTCCGGCCAGCATATGCGCGCCGTTTATTCGATCGCGCAAGATCGCGGCTGCGGCAGCCATCTCGGCCCTCGTGTTGACGCCTTCGGTCTCGACCGGATCCTCCGCGATGCAGGCACTGACCCGATCGCCCTGAGAGACGAGGAAGCGAATCGCGTCGGTGAGGTAGAGCTCGCCCTGGGCGTTGGCCGGCTCGAGCTGCTCCAGCGCCGGCCAGAGCTTCTCGGCCTGAAAGACGTAGATGGAGGAGTTGACCTCGCGCACGGCGAGCTCTTCGGGCGATGCATCGCCGGCTTCGACGATGGCGCTCACGCCGCCTTTCTCGTCGCGCAGCATGCGCCCGTAGCTACGAACATCCTCGGGACAGAAGGAGAGCACGGTCGCTGCTGCTTTCTCTTGCCGGTGAGTTTCGACGAGCTTGCCGAGCAGGGCTGAGGTGAGTAAGGGGGTGTCGCCAGAGAGAATGAGGATCTCGTCGACCTTTCCTTCGAGCAGCTTCCGTGCCGAGCGGACGGCGTCGCCGGTTCCGAGCGGTCGCTCTTGTACGGCGACGTCGAGTCCCGGGAAGAGATCGACCGTCGTCTGAGAGGCAACGACCGCCACCCGAGCGAGCTCCAGCTCCTGCGCCGCGGTCAGTACCCAGTCCACCATCCGCCGGCCGAGAATCGGATGCAAGTGCTTCGGCAGCGCCGATTTCATACGCGTGCCAAGCCCGGCGGCCATGACGACCGCTCCGAGTTTATTGGGACCGGTCATCACACCTGTCCTCTCCGACTCGCCCGGCTCACGTGCTTATTCTGCCCGGTCCGGCGAAGAGGCGTCTGCGCTCCCGTGCCAACGCGGTCGTAGACGCCCGGCGCGAAGTTAGTCAGGCGCCGGTAATCGCGCCTCCGTGATCGACGGGTTCGCTAGACGGTGACCCGATTTCGGCCGGCAGCCTTGCTCTGGCACATGCGCTCGTCGGCGCGCGCGACGAGCGACTCGGTGGTGTCTTCAGGCTCGGGGATCGTGGCGCCGATCGAGACCGTCACTTCAATCTGCGCCTGCTCGGTGCGCAGGCCCGACCGCTCGACCAGCGAGCGAACGCGCTCGGCCACTACGATCAGGCCTGACTGATCGGCCCCGGTCACGACCATCACGAACTCTTCGCCGCCCCAACGACCAATGAAGTCGTGCGAGCGGGCAACACCCTGGAGGGTGCGCGCGACCATCGTCAGTACCTGGTCGCCGAGGGCATGACCGTACTCGTCGTTGACGCGCTTGAAATGATCGACATCGATAAAGAGCAGGGCGAGCGACCAGCCGTAGCGCTTCCACTCGTCCAGGCGCTCGGCCAGAGAGACCTCGGCGAAGCGACGATTTCCGACGCCGGTGAGCGGATCGAGGAAGGCCACCTCCTCGAGTTGCCTGGCTTTCTCGACCGCCTCGGCGCGAGCCGTGTCGTCGTGGAAACTCTCGACGGCGCCGACGATATCTCCCTGCTCGTTTTTGATCGGAGCAGCGCGAACACTGACCGGAACACGGTGGCCGTCGCGGTGATGCAGGAATACCTCGATGTCCCGCTCTTGACCGTCGAGGATGGTCGCCGCCAGCGGACAGCCGTCCCGACAGAGAAGTCTCCCCTCGCCGTCGACGTGACGAAGGATGTCGTCGAAGCAGGCTCGCCCGACCACCTCCTCGGACGTGAAACCGCTGATCTTCTCGGAGCCGCTGTTCCAGTACGTGATCGTGCGCTCGCTGTCGACGAAGTAGACGCCGTCCCAGACACCGTCGAGCGCCCGGATCAGGAAATCCGTGTCAACGCTCTCGAAGCCACCGGAGTCCCGTTTCGATGAGGAAGCTTCCATCCGTGCTCCTTACGGCAGAACAGGAAAGGGGAATAGCTCGCGCTACGGGCTACCCCTCGCGCGACTTGTGGAGGTCGCCCAGTTTCGCGGCGCCAGTCGCCGCGAGCGACAGGACACGCCGCAGTTCACGCATTCCCGGTTTTTCGACTGGGGCGCCAGGATTCGAACCTGGGATCACGGGACCAAAACCCGTTGCCTTACCACTTGGCCACGCCCCAACGCTGTTCCATCCGAAGAGTACCGCGAGCGCTGTGGCGGCACCCTCCTGCGAGCCTGAGCGAGCGCGCGCTCAGCGCTTCAGCGTCGTCCCAGCAGCAGAGAAACCAGAACCACGATCGCCAGCACGACGATGGCGACAAAGGCCAGCGCCAAGGCCACCGGCACGAGCACGAACACCAGCACCCCGAGCGCCTGCGAAGCGGCCACTATCCAGGCCAGCTCCCGCGGCGATCCCGACAGCTCGCGGCGAAAGAGCAGGTAGAGCACGAGCAGACAGCCCGCGACCACGATCGCGAGCCAGAAGCTGAGCGCGCCAAAGGCAACGAGAAGCGCCTCGACGACAACCAGGCTGAGGATCAGCTTGTAGCGATTCGAGTACAGAAAACGCTCGCTTTGCGAGCTTCCGTGATCGATTGTTGGGTAGCGCCCTTGCAGCATCTCGCAAAGCTACCAGGCCGGCTCAGTGAGCCAGACCTCGCCCAAAGCTGCCATCACTCCGGCGGCCTGCTCGGCTTTCTCCCGTAGCGGAAAAAGGGCGTAAACGGCCGGGCCGGCGCCGCTCACATCGGCGCGAAAGGCGCCGAGATCGAGGAGCTGTGCGCTCAGAGGCGAGTCGGCCAGGTCGTTCAGCGGCAGGAGAGAGAGATCGGAAGGCCGCTGCAGCGATTCGACGGCAGCGAGCAGATTAGCCCTGCGCTCGGCGAAGCCGCGCTCGCCGCGGCGCTCGTCGAAAGCGCGGTAGACCTCAGCGGTTGAGGACTTGACGACTCCGGCCGGCAGAACGATAAGAACGCTGTAGTCCTGCGGCAGCGCGAGCGGGCGAAGCTCGCTACCGTCGCCCGCGCCGAGCTGAGGGCCCTCAAGGAGGAAGAAGGGGATGTCGGCGCCGAGCGGACGGGCAAGCTCGATCAACTCGCCAGAAGAGAGCGGATTACCCAGCGTGGCGTTGGCGAGACGAAGCGCGCTCGCCGCATCGCTCGAACCGCCACCGAGACCGGCCGCGACAGGCACCTTCTTCTCGATCGACACCCGCCAGCGAGGTTCCACGCGAGCCCACTTCGCCAGGGCCTCGAGAGCCGAGCGAACGATTGTGTCGGCCGCGAAGCCCTCTATCTCGAGCGCCGGCGCCGGCTCGAACTCGATCCGGTCGGCGATCGCGATGCGCTGGTAAACGGTCGCCAGCTCGTGCTTGCCGTTTTTTTGCAGCGGGCCGACGACCAGCGCCAGATTGAGCTTGGCCGTAGCGAGCGCAACGCTCACGGCAGTACCTCGACGAGAGCCGCGAACTCGGCCGGTGCTAGCGCCTCGGCTCGAACCTGTGAATCGCGCCCGATCCTGGCTAGCATCTTCTCGGCCTCTTCCCTCGAGACGAGGCCGGAGATGGCAAGCGAGTTGGCGAGTGTTTTTCGGCGGTGGGCGAAGGCCGCGACGACGAGCCTCTTGATCCGGCCAAAGTCCTCGGGCAGCGGCTTGCGCTCGAAGGCAACGAGCGCCGACTCGACCCGCGGCCGCGGCCGGAATGCCTCGCGCGAGACGGGATGGAAGCCCTTCTTCTCGGT